>WNGL01011624.1_pt1 | contig 10066 bp, 4 predicted proteins | sample 5400591 | NCBI WGS metagenome assembly WNGL01 (sample SAMN13153377, study PRJNA577476) | soil metagenome | isolation source: 80 cm soil or saprolite under Garry oak tree replicate 1 | place: USA:California | collected 2016-06-15 | reverse complement strand
GACCGTGGCCACGCAGGTGGCGGATCTGCCGGGCTGCCCGGTGGTGATCGGCACGGCCGCCAAGTGGGCGACGGTGACCGGCGAGCAGTCATGGCCGTGGGCGGTCGTGGACGAGGCCTACCAGATGCGGTCCGACACATTGCTGCGCATCGCGGGCCGGTTCGGCCGTGCCCTGTTCGTCGGCGACCCGGGGCAGCTTGACCCGTTCTCCACCGTGGAAACCGACCGCTGGCGGGGCCTGACCTGGGACCCCATGCAGAGCGCGGTCGCGGTGCTGCTGCGCCACAACCCCGATATCCCGGTGCACCGGCTCCCGGTGTCCTGGCGGCTCACCGAGCCTGCGGCGGCTGTGGTGGCGGCGGCGTTCTACCCGTTTGGCGGTTTCCGGGCCGGGACGGGCCCGGGGGAGCGGCGGCTGGAGTTCGCCACCCGGGCGCTGCGACACGGCCTGCTGGACCGGGCGCTGGAAACCGCCGCCGCCGCAGGCTGGGTCCTGTACGAGCTTCCGGCACGGCAGACGGTCCGGACCGACGCCGAGGCGGTCGCGGCGTGCGCCGCTCTGGCGTCCCGGCTCCTTCAGCGCGGCGCCGTCGCCTACAGCGAGCGAACGCCGGACGGGGCGCCCGTCACCGCGGAACGCATCGCGATCGGGACCGCGCACCGCGACCAGGCGCAGGCCATCCGGGTGGCGCTCGGCGCCGCGCTGCGCGGGGTGACGGTGGACACGGCCAACCGTCTCCAGGGGCGGGAGTTCGACGTCGTCATCGTTATGCACCCGCTGTCGGGCAGGCGCGACGCGACCGCCTTCCACCTGGAGGCCGGCCGGCTGTGCGTGCTCACCTCCCGGCACCGGCACGCCTGCATAGTCGTGGCGCGGGCCGGCATCCCCGCGCTGCTCGACGCGCACCCCAGCACCGAGCCCGTCCACCTGAACGTCCCCGCCAAGTTCCCCGACGGCTGGGAAGCCAACCAGTCCGTCATGTCCCACCTGGCCCACTGGCGGGTGCCCGCCCTATGAGCAATGGACGGATCCGTGGCCTGGGCGGATGGGTACGGGGCCAACCGTTGGCTGGCCCCGTACGGCGGCGGAGCTGCGGCCAATGCCGCAGGGTCGGTGGCACCCATTTGATGGACAACGAACGCCGCCTAGCTGCAATGGAGCCGCCGCCTCATGATTCGGAGAAGAGACTATCAGGGATTCTAGGCAGTGTTAGTTGCACTACCGCTACTGTGATGATCCATGGGAAGCCGACCTCGGCCAATCCGCCGCCCAAACAGCGACCTTCCCAACTCGCTATACGCACTCGTCGCTTGGTTGGCCAGCCAGGAATGGCGCGTGTGGTTTCGGGGGCTCGTGATCATCGTTGTGCTTGTACTGGCTGTTCTGGTTGCGGCCAATCATGTGAGCTTCCCTTGATCGACTCAGCCAAGCCAGCTTGCGCTAACACATCCAGTCATCGCTGGAGGGATGAAGTGGAATCGTTCGAAGAGTTCTTCCGAACTGCGACAGGCAAGGGCCCATATGGGTATCAGGCGCGGCTGGCGCGGGATGGGCTGCCTGCGGTGGTGCAGGCGCCGACCGGTGCTGGAAAGACCGGGGTGATCTTGGCCTGGCTGTGGCGGCGGCTGCGGGAGCCCACCCGGCAAGCCACACCCCGGCGGCTGGTGTACGCCCTGCCGCAGCGGAGCCTGGTCGAGCAAGTCGCGAGGGAGGCTGAGGGCTGGCTGGCCAGGCTGGACTTGACCGGGCAGGTGGCGCTGCACGTGGTGATGGGCGGTCGCCGTGGGACGGAGCGGCAGTGGCGGGTGGAAATGGACAAGCCCGCGATCGTGGTGGGCACCGTGGACTCGCTGGTCAGCAAGGCGCTGAACCGCGGCTACGGGATCGCGCGGGCCATGTACCCGATCGACTTCGCGCTCGTCACGAACGGAGCCCATTGGATCATCGATGAGGTTCAGCTATGCCCTGAGTCGACGACGACGCTGCGGCAGTTGGCCGCGTTCGCCGCCGCCTTCGGGACCGCCGAGCCGTTCCGGCTGACGTGCATGTCCGCCACGGTCCCTGAGGGGTTGCTCGACACGGTCGACAATCCCCACGACGGCGAGACCGTGCGGATTGAACCGACCGAGCGGACCGGCGAGCTTGCGACACGGCTGGACGGGCAGCGGACCGTGCGGCGGCTGGGGGCCGAGCCGGGGAACTACCGTGCGGTCGCCCCCGCGATTCTGGAACGTCATCGGCCCGGCACACTCACGCTCGCGGTGATGAACACGGTGAATGCCGCCCGGGAGGTTTACAGGGCGGTGCTTGCCCAGTCGGTAGGTGACCGCGCGGTGCCATGTCTGCTGCTGCATTCCCGGTTTCGAGGACAGGAGCGGGAACGGCTCATTGAGGAGATCAACGCAGCCCCGGTGGGACCGGGGCAGATCGTGGTCGCTACCCAAGTCGTAGAGGCGGGCATCGATCTCAACGCGGCGGTGATGCTCACCGAGGCCGCGCCGTGGCCATGCGTCGTGCAGCGCGCGGGCCGCTGCAATCGCACAGGCTTGGTAGCCGATGCGGAACTGTGGTGGCTGCCGCCCGCCAATCCGGCGCCCTATCCGGCCGAAGACGTAGCTGCGGCGAGCGCTGAGTTCGCGGTCCTGGAAGGCAGCGCGGTCACCGGGGAGCAGCTCATGGGCCGCGACGTATCGGTGACCAGCCCGCTTGTCGCCGTCCTGCGCAAGGCAGACCTGGTCGGCCTGTTTGACACCTCGCCCGACCTGAGCGGCGCCGACCTCGACGTGGCCCCGTACGTGCGGGACGCCGACGACCTGGACGCCCAGCTTGCGTGGGCGACCTGGGAGACTGAGCTCGCGAACGGGCCGCCGCCTCCGGATGCGAAGACGCCCCCCACGCCGTGCCGGTGCCGGGTTCCGCTCCGCGGGGTGGACACGCTGACAAAGCGTGGCGTGTCCGTTTGGCGGATGGACCAGGCGCTCGGTCGCTGGGCGAGGGTCAGTCGCGACGCCCCGGCCCGCCCCGGCGAGGTGCTGGTCGTGGCCGCCAAGGACGGTGGGTATGACCTGCGGACCGGCTTTGATCCGGTGAGTCGGGGACCCGTGCCTGACAGCCCGTCGCTTGAGCCCGTCGCCGACACGATGGCGGGGACGGAGGACGCCTTCCGGGAGGACTCGACGAGCGTCCGCCAAGACGATTGGGTGCCCCTGGCCAAGCACAGTGAAGACGTGCGCGCTCAGGCGCGAAGACTGCTCGCCGCGCTGACCCCGAACCTGCCGCCCGGCGCGCCGGGATCCGTGACCACAGCAGCCTTCGCGCACGACGCCGGCAAGTCCCACCCGATCTGGCAGGACGCCCTGTGCCGGCTGGCCACGCCAGACGGCGAAGAGGAGATCCAGGCCGGGAGGCCATGGGCGAAATCGGGCAGCAAGGACCGGCTGAGATTCGTCGGCGAGGTCAAGTTCCGCCACGAACTTGCCTCGCTGCTGCTGCTCGACGGTCCGCTCCAAGGGCTGCTGGTGGGTGTCGGCGACCCGGACCTTGCCCGGTACCTGGTCCTCGCGCACCACGGAAAGCTCCGCGTTCAAGTGCGCGAGCCCGCAGGCGGTAGCCCGGACATCCTGCTCGGCTTGCGGCACGGCGCGGTCGAGTCGACCCCGCCCATGCTTGGCCAGCCCAGCGGCGAACTCAAGGTCGATCTCGAACAGTTCGGCCTCGGCGGTCAGCGGTCGTGGACCCGGACCGCGCTCGGCCTGCGGGAACGGTACGGGCTGTTCGTTCTCGCATACCTGGAAACCGTGGTCAGGGTCGCCGACTGGCGCGCCAGCGCCGGGGCGGAGGAGGCGAAATGAGCACGTGCACTGTCCGCCAACTGCTGCCTGGCCTGCGGCCCGAACCCTTGGTGAGCTACCTGGCGGGATTGGGTCTGATTCGAATGCTCGGCGAGCAAGCAGACCCCGCCGCCACGGCTTCCTGGAGTCTGGGTGGCCTCGCCATCACCAGCACGATCGCAGACCCTGCCGGGTGGCTCGTTGACGAGTACGTGCCGACGCCCGTGCTTAGCCCTTGGAACAACGGCAGCGGATTCGGGCCCAAAGACAAGGAGCCGAGGCGGACGCTCGACGCTCTGCGCGCCCACCAGTCGCCCAGGCTTGCCCCGCTGCGGGCCGCCATCCCGGTGGCGGAGCAGGTGAGCAGGATGGCCCGGGAGTGCGGCTGGCTCACCGACGGGCCGAAGGGCGACAAACGCCGTGCTGTGCAGGAGTTTCGCAACCGCTGCCCCGACGCGCTACTGCCATGGATCGACGCGGCGGTGGTGCTGGCGGGGGAGAGGACATTGTTCCCGCCCCTGCTGGGCACAGGCGGCAACGACGGACGGCTGGACTTCTCGACCAACTTCCATCAGCGGCTGCTGACCGTGCTCGATCCCACCGGCAAAGGCAGGGAACGTTCGCTCGCCTGGGCGCGGGACCTGCTTTCCGGTGCCGAGACCGAGCGGATGGCAGAAGCGGCGATCGGGCAGTTCGATCCTGGGGCCGCCGGCGGCCCGGGATCATCGCGGTTCGGCGCAGCCGATTCTCTCGTCAATCCGTGGGCCTACGTGCTCCTGGTGGAGGGCGCGCTGCTGTTCGCCGCCAGCGCCGTGCGCAGGCATCAACACGGAGCCGAGAGCGCGGCGGTTCCGTTCACGGTGTCGTTCTCGCCGGATGGATCGGCCACAGGCGCCGATGGAGAGGAGTCCCGGGGCGAGATCTGGGTGCCGGTGTGGCGCCGGAACTTCACCCTGGCCGAGATCCGCCAGTTGTTCGGGGAGGCACGCGCCTCCTGGCAGGGGCGCCCCGCCCAGCGCGCGGTCGATTTCTACGCCGCGACCCGCACCCTCGGGGTGGCCAGAGGTGTTGACGAGTTCGTCCGCTACGGCCTGCACCGGCGGAACGGGCTTGCCTTCGCCGCGGTGCCCGTTGACCGGGTCCGTGTACATACTCGGCTGGACGTCGGTCTCGCCGGTCAGGTGGAGGACTGGCCCTTCCGCTTCAGTGCCGGCGACTGGCCGGGTGCGGTTCAGCGCGCGGCCCGGCAGTTCGAGGCTGCGCACCTGGAGTTTGCTCGCGACGGCGGGCCGCACGCCCTCGGTCGGCTGCTCGCGGAACTCACCACACTTGAGCAGACGGTGGGCAGGAGCCGGAGGGCGAGAGAGAGAGTCGCGCCCCGACGGCCCCCAAGCGCGCAGCGCTTCCTTGAGGTGCTTGTGCGCGTGGAGACCCAAGAAGAACTGCGGATCGCGATCGGGCTCGCGTCATGCGCCACTGTGGGAAGCCGCGACCCTCGCCGCCCTCCTGGACGGACCATGCGGCAGATTCTGCTGCCGATCGACCCGCCCGCCGTGGGGGAGCGCTCGCACGCTGGGCGCTGGCGGGACGCCCCAGTGGTCGCCGGGTTTGGGGCCCGGCCGCTGCCGAAGGTGCTGGCGGATGTGCTGGCGTGGCGTTCCCGCACAGCCATTGACGAGCACCGGCACCAGGAGAAGTTCCGTGGCGTCCCCACATTCCGTCGCGGGATTCCAGTCCCAGCCGCTGACCTGCACGCCTTTGCGCTGAACGGGCTGGACGAGGGTGCGCTGGACATGTGGTTGCGGGCATGCCTGGCGCTGGACTGGCGTGACGCGCGGTTGCCGGAGTCCACGAATCAGGAGCTGGCCGGTGAGCGGCGGAACCAGCCGTTGGTCCCGCAGGCCACCCTGGGGCTCTTGCATCCGCTTGCGAGGGGCCTGGCAGACGACGCCGCCGGGGACGATGCTCCGCGCCTAGCGCTGCGCCCCGAGTGGGCGGCGCGACTGGCAGCAGGGCAGGTAACTGCCGTGCACGCAGAAGCGGTCGCACGACTGCGCCAGGCCGGATGGCAGGGCGTCCCCAGCCCGCCGACCGTAGAAGCGCACGCGCTCCGGTCCAGTGTTCGCCCATCGGCGCCCGTAGCGGACGGTCCCCGGATTGCGGCTGCGCTGGTCCCGCGCTGCCTCGGCGATGGCACGGTGCTGCGCACGCTAGCTATCCGCCTGCGCGACGAGAGTCCTACAGCACACCAATCCCCAACTGAACCAAGGAGTTGATCATGAACGTCCACCGCACCCTTCTCCAAGCCGATTTGGTTCCGCTCATTGGGACCCGGATTCAGCCCACCGGGTTCCCTGACCTTGGTGCCGCGGAGTTCGACACAGGCGACGGCGCGAAGTCCCTCATCGTCGAGTCCGCGCAGTCGATGGCTAACCGCCTCGAAGCAACCACCTGGGATGACGCCCGTGGCGACCAAGTGGCCGAGCTCGCAGCTCTGCCGTACGTGCGGGTCGTCAATGCCGAAGGGGCATTCCTGTCATCCAGCCGTCTGGAGGCGCACCGGCTGGCTTCCGCGTACATCATGGTCGGCACTGTCGATGGCGAGAAGGGCGAGGACTGGATGCGGGACCGGCTGGGCCTGGAGATGGGCCGCCCGCTTGATTACCGGGCGGTGGCACGGGCCTGCTTCTCGCTCGATCCGGCGTCCCTCGTCCACGGGGTGTTCTTCGCTCGCAAGGGCAGCAAGGGAAAGGAGTGGCCCTGGCAGCCCAAGATCGCCCGCGCTCTCACCAGTTTCGTCGAGGCGTACCGGGTGCGCCCAGCCGTCAGCGGCGGCGTCAAGCGTGATCATGTCTACAACGAGGCCAAGGAGCGTGCCACGACAGAGGGGTACGGGATGGTCCCGTACCACCGAGTCGAGTACACGGCGGAGAAGATCACCGCCTTCTTCTCGGTAGACCATGACCAGTTCCGCTCCTACGGCCTTTCCGAGCCCGCGACCGCGCTGTTGGAGGCGCTCGCCGAGTTCGAGATCGCGGCGCTGCTCGACGGCGGCCTGCGGCTGCGCACCGCATGTGATCTTGTGGTCCAGGAGGTGGTGAAGGGGGAGCGTCCGGACACGGCGGAGGCGGCGCGCCGGGTCGCGAAGCTGGCCGCCGACTGCTCTGATGAGTTCGGGCCCGTCACGGAGGTTGTCTGGTCTGGCCGGGGCAAGTGAGATGGGCGTTACGCTGGCTTTCCGCTTCCCGCTGGGGAGGTACCACGCCACGCCGTGGAACCGCAGCGTGAACGAGGGCGCGGCGGAATGGCCGCCTTCCCCCTGGCGCCTGCTCCGCGCGCTGGTCGCGACCTGGTACACGCGGTGGCCCGACCTGCCAGCGCCGGTGCTTGACCGACTGCTTGATGCTCTCGGCGACCCGCCGTCGTATCTGACCCCGCGCACCCGCCCCGGTCACACACGCCACTACCTGCCTGATCTCGACCACAAGAAAGGCGAGACCGGAGGCACTGACCTCACCCTTGACCCATTTCTTGCGGTGCCCAGGGACGAGGACATGCTCGTCCGCTGGGAAGCCGACCTGGGCCGGGAGGATCGGCAGGTGCTGGCAAAGCTCGCGGAGCTTGTGCCGTACCTGGGCCGCGCCGAGTCGGTGTGCGAGGCGCGGCTGCTTGACGCCGACCGCGTGCCCGACGAGTCGTGGTGGCGGCCAGAGGCGGACGGCGCCCGGCAGGCCCGGCTGCTGGCCCCTGCCCGCCCGGTGAGCCGATCCGCTCTTGAGGCATCCACCCTCGATGTGCGGCGGGCGCGCCGCACACTCCCGCCCGGCACGACGTGGGTGAGCTACGGCGCTGCCGATGTGCCCAGCGAACGGCCCGGCCCGGGCGGCACGTCCGCCCGGTGACGGCGGTGCGGTTCGCCGTGGTGGGCCGGGCGCCGCTCAAGTCGGTCCACGGCGTGCTGCTCGCAGACGAGGCGCACCGCGTGGTCGGCCAGTTGCTGGCCGGCCACGGCATCGACGAGGACGAGCGCCGCGCGATCCTCGGGAGCAAGAGAGCGGCCACGGACCATCAGCACGCGCACTGGGTTCCCCTCGCGGAGGGGGATGAGCGCGGAGCCATCGTTATGGGGCTGGTTCTTTGGGTGCCGCAGGGGCTCCGGGCCGAGGCGGTGGCCGCTGCCGTCAGCTTGCGGTCGCTTTCCGGGCGCCTGTCTGGGTACGAGGTGCGCGGGTTCCCCGAGGTGAGGCTGCTGTTTCAGGCGGCCGGGGAGGTCGAGCAGGTCGCGCCGGAACTGTGCCGCTCCGCGCGGCGCTGGCGGAGCCTGACCCCGTATCTGCCGGTGCGCCACCGCAAACGCCAAACGCTGGACGAGTACCTGGCCGCCGACGTTGCCGCCGAGTTGCGCTACCGGGGGCTGACGGAGGCGGCGGTCGCGCGTGTGGACCCTGCGGGGAGGCTGCCCGACCGGTGGGCGATGGAGTTCCGCCGTTACCGGATGAAGGAGCGCCTCGCCCAGTCGCGGCCCGGGCTTGGGATACGGCTGGAGTTCGCCGACCCCGTGCCGGGGCCCGTTCTGCTGGGGCAGCTCAGCCATTTCGGGTACGGCACCTTCACCCCGGAGGACGGGTGATGCTGACCAACCTGCCGGACCTGGTGCCGGCGCGGATGCTCAATGAGTACGCCTATTGCCCGCGGCTCTTTTTCCTGGAGTGGGTTGACTCGCTCTGGGCGTCCAACGCGGACGTGGCCGAGGGAGTGCGACGCCACCGCCGGGTGGACTCGGGTGGCGGCGCGGCGCCCCTGCCGGGCGAGGGGCAGCTGGTGGCGGCGCGGTCGGTGGAGCTGTCCAGCGACAAGCTGGGCATCGTGGCCAAACTGGATCTCCTCGAAGGAGAGCACGGTGTCGTCGTGCCGGTCGACACCAAGAAGGGCCGGCCGACGCCTGACGGTGCCGCCTGGGAGGCCGACGCCGTCCAGGTGTGCGCCCAGGTCATGCTGTTGCGCGAGCACGGCTACACCGTCGACCGTGGCGAGATCTTCTACGCGAAGACCAGGCAGCGGGTGCCGGTCGAGCCGACACCAGAGCTTGTGGCCAGGACGATGGAGATCGTTGCCGCTGCCCGGGCCGCCGCGATGCGGCTGGCGCCGCCCCCGCCACTGCAATCAAGCCCGAAATGCCCGCGCTGCTCGCTGGTCGGGATCTGCCTGCCCGATGAGACGAATATGCTCGCGGGGCGGGCGGATGGGCAGGCGCGTCGGCTCATTGCGTCCGACCCCGACGCGGCCCCGCTCTACGTCACCGAGCCCGGCGCCATGGTTGGGATCGACGGCGGACGGCTTGTGGTTTCGAAGCACCGCGAGCCGCTTGCCAGCGTTCGGCTGATCGATGTCCTGCACGTGGCCGCGTACGGGAACGTGCAGGTCTCGGCGCAGGCGCTGCGGACTATGTTCGAGCGCGACATCGACGTGTTCCATTTTTCGTACGGCGGCTGGCTGCTCGGGCTAACGACTGGGCTGCCGAGCAAGAACGTCATGCTGCGGATCCGGCAGAGCACCGCCGCGGCGCGAGGGCAACTCGATGAGGCCCGCCGGATGATCTCCGGGAAGATCCGCAACTGCCGAGTGCTCCTGCGGCGCAATGGCGGGGATTCGGTGGCACGGGTCGTGGGCCAGCTTGCGGATCTCGCCCAGCAGGCCGAGCAGGCGTCGTCTGCGGCAGAGTTGCTCGGGCTGGAAGGGGTGGCGGCGCGGCTGTACTTTGGCGCGTTTCCGGCGCTGATCGGCCGGGCGGACGGTTTGCCGGGCCCGGGATTCACGGGGTTGCGAAACCGCCGACCGCCGACGGATGCCGTCAACTGCCTGCTGTCGTTCTGCTATGGGCTGCTGACCAAGGAGATGATGGCGGCCTGCCTCGCGGTGGGGTTCGACCCCTACGTCGGGCTGTTCCACCGGCCAAGGTTCGGCCGGCCCGCGCTCGCGCTCGACCTGGCCGAGGAGTTCCGTCCGCTGCTCGCTGACTCCACCGTGCTAACGGTTGTCAACAACTGCGAAGTCGGATCCTCGGACTTCCTGGTCCGCGCTGGGGCGGTCACCCTGACCGCCGGTGGCCGCAAGGCCGTCATCCGGGCCTGGGAGCGCAGGATGACGACGCAGGTGCGCCATCCTTTGTTCGGCTATACGGTCAGTTACCGGCGTGCGGTGGAGTTGCAGGCCCGGATTCTCGCGGCGCGCCTGA
>WNGL01031519.1_pt1 | contig 10067 bp, 14 predicted proteins | sample 5400591 | NCBI WGS metagenome assembly WNGL01 (sample SAMN13153377, study PRJNA577476) | soil metagenome | isolation source: 80 cm soil or saprolite under Garry oak tree replicate 1 | place: USA:California | collected 2016-06-15 | reverse complement strand
CATCGGCAACGACGGCAAGCCGACGCACGATGAGTGGACGGGCAAGTTCGACGGCAAAGATTACGCGGTCACGGGCAATCCGAATTCAGACATGCGGTCGTACACGAAGATCGACGATCATACGCTGGGGTTCAACGTTAAGAAAGGCGGCAAGGTCACCACCAGCGGTCGCGTTGTCGTATCTGCTGACGGCAAGAGCCGCACCGTCACCACCAGCGGAACCGATGCGCAGGGCAAGAAGTTCAAAAGCACTGCGGTGTACGACAAGCAGTGAATTATTCCTGGTTTCGGAAAAACCAGCAGATCAGAATGCCCCCTTCCGCTCTTTTTCTATGGCGTTTGAATCGCCAGCGGACGGCGCAGAGCAAATGGCAAGGGAAGACTGCTCCCCCGGTGCACGAACTGGCGAAGGTTGGCTGCGTCCACCACTGTGCAGCGTGAGACCATCAGCGGGAAACATCCCAACGAGCGAATTTTCGCCTACGATCATCGAAACCTGGGATGCAAACCCCCGTTTCTATCTCTCCCCTGAAATTGTTTAAGAAGCCGCCGTGTCCAAAGTGCGGCAAGAACGGAAAGTCAGATCGTTCAATAGCGGCATGATTTCACGAGTGGTGCAAGCGCGTAGAAACGATGATGCCGGGAATCACTCGTTCTGAGCCTCCCGATGTTCTATTGGGGGCTGACGCGGAGATAATAATTGCTCCCGAGCAGTAGACTTTCTCAATGTCAGTTCACTGCGAAGTCGTTGAAGTGAGGAATTCTGCTGATGCAGTCGGCCTTGCCTGCCTGAGAACCGCCAGCAAGCAGTGTTCGGACTGCGGGGCTGAGTTGTGTGAGTCTCACGCGGAGAACTGCGGTATGTGCCGCGCCGTGTTCTGCCCGCCTTGTTTGTCGTTGCATCAGGAGCAGCACCCGAAAGCTGCCTCAGCGGATCGCGAACAACATCGGGAGCGAAAGAGCGCCTAGCAGGAGTTCCCTCTAGAAGGAAAAATAACAACCAGGGGCGACACAACGCCAGTGCAGCGGCTTGGTTGACAATCCCAAAGGAAACGAGATACGTCTTGCTCATCACCTCCGCTTGAATCAGCAAACCTCTGGTGTTAATGTGACGGCAAGTCTGGGAGGAGGATAGGGCGATGGAACGACCGACCCGAGCGCCTGCTCAGATCTCAAGGGCCGCGAAGTAGGCATCAGATCCGCCGAACCCCACGACATCCTCGCTCCCGCCTGCGGGGAGAAGCCTGAAATCCCAAAACAGAACTTGGGGGCCATCACCGCTTTCCAAAGGCTCAATGGTCGCTCGTTTCCAAGAATTGGAGGATGAAACTTATGTGTTGGTTCTCGGCTGAGCATGTAAACAAGATAGAAGATGCCAAGGCTGGACAGCGCCTTGGAATCAAGAAAATGCACTGGGACCGGAACTGGGCAGTTGGGGAAACCGAGCTTGAAGCCTCGCGCCCTTGTCCGGTTTGCCTGATCGACCAGACCAGGGTCCTGTTTCGGTTCTCAGAAAGTCAGCAAGCGTCGCTTCACTTCGGCTCCGACACCGAGGCGGTTTTTAGAATGTTAAGACATCCAAAGCGGGACATATTTGAGTTCGCAGACGGCAAACAAATTACATTGGACGATCTGCCTGCTGGGCTGATCTTTGACGTGCTCGCCGTCCCGGGCTCGGAACAGCTCTCGGGCGTCCTGAACATGGAACCGGGTGTGCACGACGAGGAAAAGACGGAGAAAGAACCCCTCCTTGCTTGATTGCTGGCACATTTCTAGATGCCGTGATCTCTGCTGTGAGGATGATGCAGAGGGATGATGCAGAGGATTGATAACGGATAAAAAGCCCCGTCGCTCGGGGAGTTTCAAGCTTGGAGAAAGGGACGGGGCTTTTCCTTCGCGTTAGGTGAGGCGGATTGTAAGCCCTGCCTGCCCTGTGCAAAAACTCGTCCCTGTTGTGCAAATCCGCAGTGGGGAACAGCGGCCCGCAATCAACGGCCTGGTGAACTCTGACGGGCGGCTGCTGGCATGGTACGCTTGCCCCGGACCACCCGCTCGGTCTGCCGGGAATTGCTATGAGATCGCTCACCTGGGTGTCGGATCAACACCTGACCGGCTAGGCCTGCTCCGAGTGCGGCTGGACGTTTCCTCTTCCTCCGCTTCTTAGCGATGCTGAGGCAAAGAAGGCTTACGACAGACTCGCCTCGGCCAAGTTCCAAAAGCATGACTGTGCTACGCACCGCCAGAGTGCGGCGTCTCTTGATCCCAGCAGCTTTACAGCACGCGCTCGAAGCTTGATTATGCGCGGCTTCAAGCCCAAAGATGCCGCCGAGATCACTATGCAGGAGATTATCTTCGAGTTTCGCGATGATCCCGACATCGCCAGGAGGGTGCAGATTGAAGCGAAAGACTTCCTCCAGCGAGTGAAAGAAGGTTTGATCTGAGGCTGTCCCCGATGGCGCTTACTCCGCTTTAGATCGTCCACCTTGCCATCGTCTCCAAGGCAAAAGCAATCGCGGAGCGTTCTTTCGCGGTGAGAGGTTCGGGTTCTCGATACCGGCGGGCGATTGCGTGAATGGCAGCTTGCGCCCGTTCACTGATTTGAGAACGGTTAGGGTCGAGGAGGAGTTCCATGAACAATTCCTGCCATGGGAAGGGCACCTTGCTAGGAGGCAAATTCTAGGAATCAGGCCAAGTTATAAGATGCCTGTGATCGGGGGGCGTGCTTGGATCGGCCCGCAGGGGGACGCCGCTATTTCTGAGCCGCTCTCCATTTGCGCCAACGAACCTTAGTTGCCTTTCTGATATTTGCTAACCCTGCTGCTGACATGCGGCGGCGCTTGGGAGCTATTGAGACAACCTTCTGCTGGCCTTTCACCTTAGCCCACCTCGCTCTTTGCGCGGCTCCGATCTTCGCTCGTGCAGCGGCGCTCATCGTCCGGTGCGGCCTTTTTGTATCAGGTATTGACGAATCGCCTGATGTGCGGCTTCTACACGCTCAGGAAGTTTTTTGAGATCAAATTCGACCATAGCAGCGTCGTACAAATCCTGCCATGTGGGATTGGACATAGTGGCCTCCCTTGCCGGGGTGCAAGGAAGCGAGGGGAATTCCAAGGATACTGCGCCTCGGCGGTAGCCACTCTAGCACAAGTAGCAATCCTTGCCTTTCATAAAGTATTTTCCTGACTCCGGTGTTTTCCTGGCGCTTAATCACATTGAGCTCAGCCGATGCAGGGCAAGTAAATCCACTTAGCCGTCGGGCTTCTCCTAGCGCTGCTGAAGAAAGCAGTAGCCCGATATAGCAACGCCAACGAGCGGAGTGCCCGATTTTGCAAACGCACTTCTTGCTACCTTACCTCGGCAGAGCACTCTCCTGTACGGCTGACCCGTGATTTCCTGTGGCATCTCCAAAATCATTTCTAGGCTTGTACCCTCAGGGATAGATGGGTGACATTCCAGAAGCAGGCCCGATGCGCTGATGTTTAGGAGGATCGCCAAGTGATATTGAGAGTGATTGACTTGGCGATAGAAGATCGGTTTGCGCACCGTGAAGCGTTGGGTACGTGGAGTCCGTGCAGAAGGCTGGGGCGCAAGTGTTCGAGATTGTCCAGATGCCGTGATTTTCTCAGCCCGAGCCAGCGTCTCCCAGTCATACACATACTGATCACCACAGCGAATAATGGCCGCCATCTGAACGACGTTGCGGTCAAGAAAACTGATGGGAGCAGGGTTGGTTGAATATCGAACTAAACAGGCTTGGCATAAGCCGCAACCAACATTTTAGGCGGTCGGCCGAGACTCGCTTTAGATCTCAAAGGTAACCCGTGGTAATCACATCAAGAGGCCCGGATCCATAGCAATCGTCCCCAGCCCTCCTGAGTTTCCCAAAGAACGCGGCGTCGCCTGCTGCATCCAACTGCAAAGCGAAAAACAGCACATGGTTCAAGATTTTGAATCGAAAATATTCACAGAAGGACGGCAGACAGGAAATGTTTGAACGTGAGCGGCATCAGGAACCTGTTGCAGGATGGCATGCGTGTGCATTAGCCTGTGCGGAATTGGAATCGTAAACTCCTATGCCAAAAAACTGCGAAGTTGTTGAAATGCGAAATTCAGCAGATGTGGTCGGCTATTCCTGTTCAAGAACGGCTAATGCAGAATGCTCTGATTGTGGAACTGAGTTGTGCGAATCGCAGACGGAAACATGCGGCATCTGTCACAGCGTATTCTGTCCTTCCTGCTTATCCTTCCATTCGGTGCAGCACTCCAAAGCTGCGTCAGCAGATCACGGGCAAGTTCGGGAACGAAACAGAGCTTAAAACTGCCGTATTGTGGCTTCGTGAATTTAGGGCTTTTTCCAGTCCGTGAGGGTCATAAGCTCATCCAGAATTTCCTGCAATCGTTGGAGCCGCCGTTCGTGGTCGGCGGCTGCCCCTCCATCTCTCCTGTGCATATGCGTGCGGTTCGCTTCACTAATCTCGGCTATTTCTTCCCGAAGTTTCTTGATGCGCTCTGACACTAACCTCGGCATAAACACAGCCTGATGAATCCGGGTTCTTCGTGTCCATGTGAAGAATCTTGCAAATAGGCACTTTTCCCACCCCGCGTCACGGCGAGCCTGTTGCGGGCTGGCATTCTTGCGTGCCGACAAAGAGTGGGCAAAAGGACTTCGCGGGCTTCTTGCCTCCAGGACCGAACTCGACTACATCGTAGACATGAACCCGTTCGGGCAGTTGTTTTTCAACGCCATGAACTCGCCGTGCGTGACTGCCGCAGTGAACACACAGGCTGAGGCCGAGGGTAACTGCCTGTGCGTCATGTCCGAAACTCCCAGTACCTTCGGGGAGCTGAACACCCAGCAGCGCCGCGAAAGGGTTGTCCAGACCGCTAGAAATGTTCTGGAGAAGCTCACAAAGAAGAAGAATGCGAAAGTGCTCTTTGCATCCGGCGCGAGGGTTTCCCGGCAGGCCCTGCGCGACACCGCAGATGACCGTTGGGATCTTAGTGGTGGGGCAGGAAGGGAAGAGTTTTTAGAGAATTGGTTCACCGCCGCCGAGCTACTAGAAATGCGGCAGGGGTAACGCCGGGCGGTTGCCTCGATGTCTTCTTGATGGATGCGAAGAAAGCGAAGATGCTCCGCACGCCAGATCCTGCGCCACGACCCCGGACAACAAATTCTCGTTTTGACCATTACCCTCGGACGTGAGTGAAGCAGACGGGAAAGCCCGTGATCCGCAGCGGACTGCTGCACTTCGAAATCCACCAGATATAGACGGCCCGCTACGTGGCATTGGCTAAGGAAGACTCACTTACGTCTGTGGCTCATTCGACCTACAATGTGTCCAGTGAAGACAGAGAAACCGAATTGGAAGAAAATTGCTCGTCGGGCCGCCCAGGAGCGAGATCCCGACAAGCTTCTTGCCATAATTGAAGAACTCAATGCCGCTCTAGAAGCGCGCGCGAATGAGCGGCGGGCCAGGCTCTCCGCCCCACCCGGGCACAGGATTGGGAAGCGCCTCTTGTTCGTGGACGACGAACCCAACATCCGTCTTACCTTGCCGCCGGTTCTAGAGCAACACGGGTTCCAGGTGCAGGTTGCGGCTACCTTGTCCGAAGCACTCGCCGCCATCCGCAGCCACACATTCGATGTTGTGCTCTCTGATCTAAACATTAATGCGGAGGGCGATGGATTCACCGTGATATATACAGCGCATGAGGCGAACCCAGCTTGCGTAACGATTCTGCTAACCGGGTATCCTGCCTTTGAAACGGCCCTCCAGGCCATCCACACGGAGGTAGACGACTACTTTGTGAAGCCCGTGGATATTCCGTCGCTCCTCAGCACCATCGAACGGAAGCTGCTCGCGCGTGCGTCGTTGGAGTCGCTTCGGGAATCTCACGATCTCTGAGTTGTATCCGCAAGGGTTATGGGATTGCTAAACCTCCGCGCGATCCCGGAAAAATGTACATTTGTCCATACAACTTTTGGACTTTGCCTGGCACTGGCAGCGGGCAGGCGTCGAAGGGTGGACGCTAGACAAAAAGAGTGAGTTGTCGACGTGGTGCGAAAGGGGAGCCTACTGCGTGCCGGCTGGAATGCCACCGAACGCTTGCCCCATTCGTCTCGTTGAGCGGCGGCATCGTGCAGATTTGCAATCCTTACTGTCCTGTTCAATATGAAGTTGCAGTAGGACTAAGGCCTGCAAGGCTTGCTGTCCACAGATCATGGCGTTCCTGCGTATGCGAGTCATGGTCGAGATTGAAGTCGCCGCGGTAACCGGGCTACCTTGACCGAAGATTTTTTGGTTGTGGCAGATAACAAGAGCGATCTCCAAGAAACTCCTCCAACACCTCTGCCGCCAAGCTGAAGCCGCTCAAGCTCGCCTCCCTTGAGACCACCGATTTCGAGACGCTGAACGCCTATGAAGGAAGCTGGATGTCGCGCTACTGTCGGCTACGAATCTGGCGACCCGCAGATCCTGAAAAACATCAAGAAAGGCGCCAGTATTGAGCGAATCCTTCTTGCCCAATCGCCAGAGAACAGCCCACAATTACAGTTACCGATAGGAGAAACGCCGTGAAAAACCTCTTTGTGGGAAACCTGGGTCCTGAGGTGACGCACGAGGAGCTTCGGCGGCTGTTCGAAGCCTACGGACAGGTGGTGCAGGTTCATATGATTGTGGATCGTGACACTGGGCTGCCGCGCGGGTTTGCATTCGTGGAAATGACAAACGACGCTGAGGCGGAGAAAGCAATCAAAGCTCTGAATGGCAGCATGCTGAGAGATCGTACCCTGGATGTGAATTACGCTCGACCCAGACCAGAACGCCCAGCAGCTTAGGTGTGCGCGAACCGCGAGTCCACGGACTTCGTGACCGTGGGCGAATGTCTCTGACCCTGAGCCGGAATCCAGGGCCTTCCCGGCCAAATTGTGGACAATCATTTTCTTTGTCCATAGATCGGCGGCAGGCTTGTGTGGTGCCGTAATCCAGGACGAAGCCAAGCCGGAGCGTAGCTCCGTCCGACATGAGGCCGGAATGCCATGGCACGAATCTGCAGCCGTCGCAACTTGGGGAGCACAACCGCGAAAGCTGTCGAGCGATCACCCGTCAGAAATGGTCTCGATGTGTTCGTTCAAGCTCGGCGCGGAATTTACATTCCCTCTGTGCCGGTAGCGGGCTTTTTTACTTCTGGGGAGAAGCGTTCTTTCACTTTGTCGCCGAAGTCTTGAACTTTCCCGGCTATCGAACTACGGGTTTCTTCTCCCTTTGATGGTGCGAGCAATATTCCCACCCCTATTCCAAGACCGATTCCAGCGGCAAAGCTAATCGCGTTGCGCACTGTCTGGTCCTCCTGCCTTCGAATGGCGCGGCCGGCTCGCTCGGAGTCCTCAAGAAAATCGAGGCCGATCTTAAGTAGAGACTTGAGAAATTTGTTCACAATACCTCCAACTTGAAACCTAGTTTATCTCCAATTGGTGTGGCGTCGGCAAGTGAAATCCGGGGGCTGCGATGCGCACTGAGGTCGGCTTCGTTAGCCTAGGTACTGAAGCCCATCAGCGGGAAGAGACTTTGGTGCTATGACGGTTACTGCCCAACCGCTCCAGCTTCTCCATGAGACCTACGCTTTCTACCTGCGGACTGAAGTCCTCCACGTTATTGCTGGGCATCACCCCACGAGACTCCAACTTCCAGGTCGCCTGTGGACGGCTATGACATGGGCAAATGCAACCCGGCACGCTGCAATCGGGATGTCGCTGGTTGGTTGGCGACGTATCTGCGCAAAAGGCAGAAAGCAACGGCGGCCACACACCTCGCGGATATCCTGGACAGGCGCTCCCAGTTGGGCCTGGTGAATTGTCTGGCATGTGCCGGGTGACGGACATATGAATTCATTCATCGGACCTGTCTGTTCAAGAACGCTCACATTCTGGCGATTGCAAAACAACCCGAACAAGTCGCAGCGCATTGCACTCAGGATCAAAAAATCGCCCCGCACCGCAGGGGAGGGACCACCCGTGTTGCGCCAAAGCACGAGGGGGTGCGGAGCCTAGCCGTTAACGTTCGGTGTATTAATTATATCGCCAACAGACCAGGGGAAGTCAAGATTGCCTCAGCTCAGCTCCTTAACGACTTGAGCGCAAGCCAGCCCAGATAGAGGAAATCGCAAACCACTCCCGCGAAAACCCGTGAGCCCGATTAAATCCGGCAGCTTTGCTAAGGGAACAAGACCTGTGGGAAACTATCCGCGTGTCAGAAAAACGAACAAAAACCGATAAAGCGCAGCGGCAGGCAGACCAATTGGAAAAGAAGGCATCTCGCCGTCCTGCGCAGACTCGCAAAAAGAAACCGACCCGCGAGGACTTCAGCCAACTGTCAATTCAGGCAAGAATGAAAAGCCCCCGGATGGAGGTGAGGGGCAACCGGGGGCAGACGAACAGAGCGGGCGCACCTTTCCAGCCCATTGCTGGAACTTATAGGATTATGGGGTAACCATTCAATAGAGTTGAACTGGTATTACTGCCCTGCTTCGCACTACAGCGCCCTAAAATAAAAAATGTCAGCCGTTTGCTGCAACCTCCGTTAGCAACCATGACTCTGAGGACTTGGCGTGGACGGCCCAAGGTTCTGATGGGCGAGACGCTAGCTTACGCTTCTGCCCTTGCCCTCCCCTTTCCCGTCCCGCCTTGAATACATGCCCGTATATCCTTGGCAACAGGTTTACAAAGCCGCTGTGCTGGAGCGTGATCCGGCAAAACTGGAAGAGTTTGTCCAGTCCGCTTTCACTGTTATTTATGAACATCTGCGTGCTCGCGGCGACATCACGGCGGAAGAAAGTGAAGCGTTATTAGACGCCCTGCGTGCTTTAGAACGTTTGCAGAAGAGCAAGCCCGGTCAGAGCCGACGCGCTGCATGACCTTGTAGTTTGCGCCGAAAATAAATCATCTCGGAACACAAGGGTGTTTCCGCATCCCCTGTTCTATTTTCAGAACAAACATTCCTCTCAGCAGCCCTTTCTCCGGTTTTACGATAAAAGAATCCGACCTGCCGCTGGTGTGCTTGACAATAAGGGATCTTCCTTTACGATCCGACCCACAAGAAAGTGGCTCCGCTTGTTTCCCCCTGTCTGGCGGAGTGCAGTTTGTGGGTGGTTGCAATGCTGAAAAAACTTTTGTTCTGAATTTATGACAGCCCGAAAACCTGCGCTTGCCCCTCACTAACGCGGGCTTGGGCTTTCCCTGCACCCGCAATTACTCGCGTAACTTTACGAAGCTACTCCCTCCGCACATACTTGAGCCGTTTGTAACTTCGCTCGGCCCGTGGAGATTCTCATGTCGAAAAACTGTGTGCTCGTCGCATTCGTTGCCTGGAACCTGCTGGTTAGTTCATCCGCTCAAGTCCAGACTGTGCAGCCAGCAGCTCAAGCTCCTGTCACGTCCAGTGCTCCTACTGGGCCGACGCTGGAAGACGGCACGCCCGTCAAACTTAGAATCGGTCGAACGGTGTCTTCGGCAGACGCGCACGTTGGCGACACCGTCGATTTTGAGGTGCTCGATGAAGTAAGACTGAGTAACTTGCTCATAATTCCCAAGGGTGGAGTGGCATGGGCGACCGTGACCGAAGCACAGTCGAAGAGGCGAATGGCTCGGGGCGGTAAATTGGACATGAATATTGACTCCGTCCGCTTGGTTGACGGCGAAAAGGTTGCATTGAGAGCGGTCAAGGAAGTGAAGGGCGGCGGCTGTGCAGTGGGCTGAGCGTATCATGCGGAAGATTGATAACGTGTTCGGGAAGGATTGAGCGTCAGGCGTGTAGTGGGCCTCGCCGGGACTACCTATAAATCTTCGGCAACGATTCCCAGAGGGTTCAGGGTCACCCGAAATTCACCTTCATACAGGAAATCTCCGGTGTTGGCGTTGGTCAACTTTACGCGGACAGTTTGGAAAACCGGAAGGTCATGCGGTTCAATTTCAATAGTGAAGCGGCCCTGTTCGTAGACATGGCGTCTTCCAATCACGGTAAACATCTGAGCATATTGAATTCCCACCATGAGTTTGTGCGATTCATCAA
>WNGL01017788.1_pt1 | contig 10067 bp, 10 predicted proteins | sample 5400591 | NCBI WGS metagenome assembly WNGL01 (sample SAMN13153377, study PRJNA577476) | soil metagenome | isolation source: 80 cm soil or saprolite under Garry oak tree replicate 1 | place: USA:California | collected 2016-06-15 | reverse complement strand
GAGATTTTGCGTCACGCCGCAGGTGCCGTCGATTGCTTGTTGACCGGAGAAGGCGAAACGGCGATCACGGGGCTGCTCGATGCGCTAGAACAAAATCAACGCGACCTGAAACACGTGCCCGGCTGCGTGACTCTCGATCATCGCGGGGCGCCGTCTAGCTTCGTCCGGTCGCTGGACGATTTGTTGCCGGCCCGCCACTTGCTGCGGCATCGTCGGAAATATTTTATCGGCCAGCTCGACCCGGCCGCTTCGATTGAATTCAGCAGAGGTTGCCCGTGGGACTGCGTCTTTTGCAGCGCGTGGACGTTTTATGGACGCAACTATCGTGTAAAAACACCGGAGCGCGCAGTGGAAGAGCTAGCGCAGATCCGCGAGCCCGGCATTTTCATTGTGGACGATGTTGCATTCATCCAGGCCGAGCACGGCATGCAGATCGCCGAGGCGATCGCGCGCTGCGGATCCGGAAACGTTATTATCTCGAAACGCGCGGTGACGTACTGTTGCGAAACAAGGAAGTGTTCCAACTTTGGAAACGGCTCGGGCTAAACACCATGTTCCTTGGGCTGGAAGCGATCGATGAGGAAGGGCTGAAACGCTATCGCAAACGCGTCACACTTTCTAGAAATTTCGAGGCACTGGAGTACGCTCGCTCGCTCGACGTTACGGTGGCCGTCAACATCATTGCTGATCCATCGTGGGACCGTGAACGCTTCAAGGTGGTGCGTGACTGGTGCCTGGAAATTCCTGAGGTCGTCAACATCAGCATCAATACACCCTACCCTGGCACCGAAACGTGGCGCACCGAATCGCGCTGTCTCACCACCCGCGATTACCGCCTTTTCGATATTCAACATGCAGTGTTGCCCACAAAGCTGCCGCTCCCGGAATTCTACAAGGAGCTCGCCGAAACTCAGCGCGTCCTCTCGCGCAAACATCTTGGCTGGGCGGCAGTGCGCCAATGCGCAGGAATCGTTATGCGGCACTTGCTTCGTGGGCAAACAAACTTTCTGCGAATGATTTGGAAGTTTAACAGCGTCTATCGCGCCGACCTGCAACTCGCCGATCATCGCCAACCAGTGAAGTACCAAATCTGTTTGCCGCCTCCATCGACTGCCACAGTCGAACGAGACGCGCTTTACATTCACAAGGGTGGTGGACGCAGCGGCCGGCAGATCGATCCTCATACGGAAGAATTCGTTAACGCCACGCGCATGAGCGCAGCGGGGTAATTATGTGTAGTGCGTGAAGAACACGGAATTGTAGGGTAACCGCTCCGGTTGCCGACGGTTTGGCAGCGAAGCGCCCGCCCTACAAATTCAACGGATCGATGAGCAAGACACGGAAGAAGTCCTCGAAGCGCGGTCGGCGTTGGTCGGCGAAAGTAACGAAACATAGCGACGCCCTTGATCTCGATCGCGATGTCTTTAAAGAAAAAGATCCTCGTAAGATCGCGCTTTCCTTGAAACGCTCCGCTCAACGGAGCAGGCGGCGCAAAGGCGCGCCGTATCAATCGGCAATGTCGATGTTGAATTTCTATATCAATCGCGCCGGAAAAAATCTGCCGAAGACACGAAAGCGTGTTCTCGAACACGCCAAAGACGAACTGCGCGATGTCTTCGGCCGCGCGTAGGTGGAACGCGTTGTCGTCAACGGGTTGGCTAAGAGATGCGGCTTGCCGCCTGATATCTGCGCCTTCGGCGAATCAACTGTCATCGTCTTGAGGACAAGACGATCCACCTTTACGTGCGAATGGATCAATCAATCACCCATGGCCAGTCTTCCGCTGTCGCGCACAAACCAGCGGCTACCGGATTCTGCCGAATGTAATTCATCTTGGCTGATAGCTGAGTGCCGCCTTCGTCAGCTCGTAGCCGATGATCGAAATATCCTTCCTGCCAGATGGCGTGATTAACTCGGGTGTGAAACCGTTTCCAGTTACGGATGACTTCGCTCATTGATTTGTCACGCGGGAAGGATAACAGCGCATGGACGTGGTCAGGCATCAAAAGAAAGAGGGTGATATGCCATCGCATTTTGGCTTAGTAGAACTTTGCCGAATCCAAGATTGCTTGTCCCAGCGCTGGATGCGTTAATGTTCTTTGCTCTTTCTCGCGCTCCAACCTGATGCGGATATGAATCGCAGAAACCCCGATAAATCTTCAACGTTTCTGAGGCTAAGCAGCGAATCCTCAATTGTGCGATGAAATTTCTTGCGCCTTCGGCGAATCAACTGTCATCGTCTTTCGCCACGGCGAATCTTCGATCAGGAGAAGCCGATCCACCAACTGAATCTAATTCCAGTCTTCGCACAGCAGCTCGCGCGTTTCTTCCACCGCCGTGTACCAGATCTTCATCATCTCCTCATCGTCACGCTGATAAAGACCGCCGTAGTTGCCGTCGTTCAGATATTCCCGCAATGATTTCGGATCGAGGCGTCGCAATTTCTCCGAATCGCTCATCGGCTTCTGTTCTGCGGGCAGGCTGACCTTTGCCAGGCGCGTCCACGGAAAATTTTCCATCCACGACGCATGCGAAGCGACTGGATCAATCGCCTGTACTTGTGCCCAAACTTTCGGGGCGTTCCACCAGTTATGGAACTTAATTCGCACGTCTGGATGATCTGCTATCCATTCGCCGACCAAACCCTGCGCGGGCGTATTACCGCCATGACCGTTGACGATCAGGATCCGTTTAAAGCCGTGCTCCGACATTGCATCGAGAATCTCGCGCAGAACGGGCATGTAGGTCTCCACTCGCAACGTGATCGTTCCCGGAAACGCGCGGAAATACGGTGTGATGCCATAGGCTAGGACGGGAAATACAGGAATGCCTAACGGTTCGGCCGCTTCAACAGCTAGTCGTTCCGCTAAAATGCTGTCTGTGCTCAAGCTCAGATAAGCGTGCTGTTCCGTGCAGCCCAGGGGCAACCCTGCGCGATTGTCTCGCCTAAGATATTCCTCCACCATCATCCAATTCATCTCGCTGATTCGCATTCACAAAGTTCATCCACAGATTCCTCAAATTCATGCAGATTTCTCAGGCAGCTTGAGCACAAACGAGCTGATCTCTTCGAGAGATTTGCGGGTGATATCAGGCACGCATGCGTTTTCAGCGGGATGGCCGGCAACGAGAAGCACAAATGCCTTCTCGTGCGACGGTCGTCCGAGGATGCCGTTGAGGAATCCCATCGGGCTCGGGGTGTGCGTCAAAGCTGCGAGGCCGCAGGAATGCAGTGCCGTGACGAGCAATCCGGTGGCGATCCCGACGGACTCGAGCGCATAATACGTCGGCGACCGCGTTCCATCCGGAAGGATTCGAAATGGTTGGGCGAACACTGCGATCAGCCACGGAGCAATTTCAAGGAACGGTTTTTGCCAGTCGGTGCCCAGTACCGCCAGCGCGTCCAGCCACGCTTTCGGCGCGCGACGTTCGTAAAATTCCTTCTCCTCTGCTTCGGCCGCGACGCGGATTTCCTGCTTCACTTTCGGGTCGTTCACTGCCACGAAATGCCACGGTTGCAGGTTCGCGCCGCTCGGCGCCGTGCCGGCAGCCCGAATGCAGTGTTCGATCACATCACGTGGCACCGGTCGATTGGAAAAGTCGCGGATGCTTCGCCTCCTCTGCAGCATCTGAAAAAATTCCCAGGCACGTTGGATCAACTCCTCGTCACAATGGCATTCAATCTTCGGCGCAGGAGTGAATCGTGGAGTTTTCGTCATTGAAGGAACAATCGAGAATTTTGCTACCACATTCTCCCACTTTTGAAAACCTAAGCCGGACGCGAATCCGCTTTTGAGCCCCTATACAACTCCGTGCGCGCACCCTGGCTCATGCACACGACCCGCAGATCGTCAGACCCGCGCGAAACGAACTCGGAAAATTCGTTCGGATGCAAAATCCCCGCGAGAATTTCAAGACTGTCCACAATTCGAGGACCAGGGCGCGAGAAGTAAGCGCTGGCATTTACGACGTAGATTTCGCCGCTGCGCACTGCGGGAATTGAATCGAATTCAGGAAACTTCACCAGCAACTCGTAATCGCACCGGGCGCGACTGATATCGTAACCGCAAAGTGCGAGCACGATAACTTCTGGACAGGCGTCCAATACGTGTTGCCACTCCACTTCTGCCGACGGCTGATGCTTTCGGCCTAACGGATCGTGACCACCCGCGATTTCGACCAATTCCGGTCCCCAGTGACCGGAACAAAACGGCGGATCTACCCATTCCATCAAGAAACAACGCCGCCGTTCCCGAATTCTCGCTGTTCGTTCACGCACGTTTTCAACGCGTTCAGACAAATTTCGAATCAATTTCTGAGCACGCTCCGGAATGTCGCAGGTTTCGGCCACACGCCGAATGTCATCGAAAATATCCGCCAAACTCGTTGGCTCGAGATTCACCACTCGCGGTGGACCCGGCAAAGTTTGCGCGAGTTTCGCCACAGTCCCGTAACCGACTGCGCAGACGTCGCACAATTTTTGGGTAAGAATCACATCGGGTCTGAGGTCGCGCAGAAGCGCTTCGTCGATGCTGTAAATTGTGCCATTTTCGCGCAAAGCGCGCCGCACCCAGGCATCGACTTCGTGACTGGTTAGGCCTGCGTTATGAATCGGACAATGCGTCACGCGCGGCCGCTCATTCGCTTCTTCAGGAAAATCGCATTCGTGCGAGACGCCGACGACCTGCTCCGTCAATCCAAGCGCACCGGCGATTTCGGTCGCGGCCGGCAACAATGAAATGATACGCATTGGCCGTAACGATACACGCCTGTAAGATTCGGAGTAATGCAGCGACGATTCGCAGTGCACCGCTGCGTGCCAACAAGAGTGAAGCTTACAAGCGGATTGGCTTGTTCTGTTGAAACAGCGCCAAGTGCTTCTGAAAAAGTTTTGCGCCATTGGGCGAGATTCCTTTTACAGCCAGCGCTTGCGACACGTACTGCACCGCAGAATTAAAATCACCAACCTCGGCGTACGCCACGGCGAGCGTGTCGATCATGTGTTCATCCTTCCAAATCATGATGCTGCACGCAGCCTTGGCATCTTTGACCGCCTGCTGACCGTTTCGCAGCGATGCGTTCGGGCAGGTAGCATAAAACCAGGCACGATCGCTTAAGACCCTGGCGAGCGTAACAGCTCGGGGGTGAAGCGCGACTAGAGAATTAAATTCCTTCAGTGCTTCCGTGTATTTCCCAAGGTGAGCATTGATATTGGCACGCAATAAAGCGGCCTCGACGCATCCGCGATATTGCCGGAGCGCTTCATTACAATCCTGAATGGCGAGCTCGTATTTCCCCTGGCTTGCCAAAATCTGGGCGCGCACGTAGAACGCCGGCCAAATGGTAGGATCGTTGTGGATAACTGCATCCACATTTCGCTTTGCCCCGGGGACGTCGCCCTTTTCGAGCAGATCTTGAGCGTCGGTAACCAATTTCATTGCCGCCCGCATTCTCTGCGGCGTCGCCACGATGATCGGCACGCTTCCGCAAACAAATGTCGCGGATATTGCGGTTAGAACAAAAAGCGCAAGGACCCTTATGATTTTCACTTGGCTAACTGATCAATCGATCTGTAATCAGAAAAGCAACCGCGTAGCAAGCAAAAGATTGCCTCTTCTCATTGTGATGCCTTCGATTTGGCCGGCCGGTTGTTCGGCAGAGAGGTCTGACGAAAACTCAGGTGGCTGGCAAACGGAGCCAAAATTCGGTGCGAAACCGTTTACATAGTGAGAGCCATGGGGACGGAGAAAGACAGAAACGAGGGAGATGGAAGCCGGAATTCCGACTGGGATGAAAACGGCAGCTCAAGAACGAAAACGAGGGATCGCGCTGATCGCAAAACTGTTGAGAACGCACGCGCCAAAGCGGACGGCGAAGATAAAAGGCAGAAATTTCATATTTCCAAAAAAACGTTGATCATCGGCAGTGTCTGCGTCGGTGTTCTCGTAATTGGCGTATTTCTGTATTGGCTACATTCCCGCAACTTCGTATCGACAGATGATGCCTACACCACGACGCATGTGCACGAAATCAGCGCGCGCGTCGCAGGGACAGTAGAGAGCGTCAACGTCGATGACAATCAACTGGTCAAAGCCGGTCAGATTCTGCTTACGCTCGATCAACGGGACTTTAAGGTCGCTGCGGAACAGGCACACGCTCAAGTTTTGCAACGTCGGTCGGCTGCTGAGCAGGCCCGAGCAAATCTCGATCATGCCCAAAGTGATTATGATCGAATCACCAAACTGAGCCACGAAAAAGTTGTCTCTAAACAAGACCTGGACAACGCTACAGCGGCATTAAAAACTGGGAAGGCGGCCATGGGCGCTGCGGCCGCTGATCTGGCTGTGGCGGAGGCGGCATTGGCCAGCGCCGAACTCCAACTTTCTTATACAACCATCAAGGCCTCGGTCGACGGTGTAATCGCCAAGAAAACGGTCGAGACGGGTGAGCGCGTCCAACCAGGCCAGGCGCTCATGGCCGTGGTAGAACGCAACGTCTGGGTACTAGGGAATTTCAAGGAAACTCAGTTAGCGCGAATGCGTCTCGGGCAGCACGTCGAAGTTAAAATCGATGCAATCCCCGATCACAAGTTCAGCGCGCATATCGATAGCCTGCAGCCAGGCACAGGATCAACGTTCGCTTTGCTTCCACCGGACAATGCGACCGGCAACTTTACCAAAATTGTCCAGCGGGTTCCTGTTAAAATCGTCTTTGACGATATAGGCAGTTATCGGAGCCGCGTGGTGCCGGGATTATCCTGCGAGCCGAACGTCGATCTGCGTTCAGACATACGGGACTAAGACGCGAAAAATGCCTGGGGAAAATCGCACCATGGATTTTCGCAAATGGGTCGCTGTGTTCGGTACCATGCTGGGGGCGTTCATGGCCGTTCTTGATATTCAGATTACAAATTCGTCGCTGCGCGATATATCCGGCGGCATTGCTGCCACGCCCGACGAAGGTTCCTGGATTTCGACTGCCTACCTGGTAGGCGAGATCGTCACCATTGCCCTCACTGCCTGGCTCGCCCAGGTTTTTACCGTTCGTTATTATCTGGTTGTAAATGTGCTTCTTTTCCTGACGTTCAGCGCGCTTTGTGGAATCTCCAACAGCTTGGGGCAGATGATTGTGTTTCGTGCAGGCCAGGGCTTTACAGGCGGCGTTTTCATTCCCATGGCACTCACGGTCATCGTAAGCACCATGCCGAAGAATCTTTTACCGGTTGGTCAGGCGATGTTTGGTATGACAGCCACCCTTGCACCCGCCATTGGTCCGGCGCTCGGCGGTTGGCTCACCGACCACTTCGGATGGGAATGGAACTTTTATGTCAACGTCATTCCCGGTGCGCTTATGCTGATCGCGATCCTGTATGGCGTTAGAAAAGAAAGCATGAAGCTCGAACAGCTTCGCGGCGGGGATTGGTGGGGAATTCTTTGTATGGCGATCGGGCTCGGTTCACTTGTGGCGATGCTGGAAGAAGGCCAGCGAAAGGACTGGTTCGGTAGCCCCTTCATCCGGAACTGCGCGATTCTGGCAGCGATTTTTGTTCCGCTTTTTGTCATCATCGAACTTGTTAGAAAAAGACCCTTCGTGAATTTGCGTTTGCTGGCGTGTCGGAACCTCCTCTTCACATCCATCATCGCTTTCGGTCTCGGCCTTGCCCTCTATGGCACCATTTTTCTAATCCCACTTTACCTCGGCACGGTTCAAAGCTACAGCCCGCTCCAAATCGGCGAAGTACTAGTGTGGGTGGGTTTGCCCCAGTTTCTGATCTTCCCGTTCCTGCCGTTCTTAATGAAACGATTCGATCAACGTCTGCTCGTTTGTCTGGGTTGCTTCATTTTCGCGGCAAGCTGTTACATGAACATCTCTATGAGCTTCGATTACGCCGGCGATCAACTCCGATTTGCCAATATCGTGCGGGCATTCGGCCAACCTTTTACGATCGTGCCGATAACCGGGCTGGCAGTGGCAACGCTCGCAGCAAAGGACGCCGGAAGCGGTTCCGCCATCTTCAACATCTTTCGAAACGTCGGAGGCAGTTTTGGCATCGCAATTCTTTCCACGCTGGTGACGCGCCGCGAACAATTTCACGATTTGCGCATTGGAGAACTCGTTACGGCCTACTCACCGGCAACCCAGGCTCGGCTCGCCACATTACAGGAAAATTTCGTCCATAAAGGTTTTGATGCGACAACCGCGCTCACACAATCGTACGCTGTTATTAAGTCACTTGTTACCCGTGAAGCGTTTGTTATGGCGTTCAACGACGCATTCCTGGTAGTTACCGTTGCCCTGCTCGTCTCCGCTGTTGCTATTTGGTTCTGCAAGAGTCCTAAACTAGAACAGGCGCATCCCGGCTGAACGCGGGCGGTGCGTTGTCAGATCAATCGATCGGTAATCCAAAATGCAAAAGCGTAGCAAGCGAAGATGGAAACTCCCCCACAGATTCCGGCAATGATCGCTTGGCGCCATGAACCGCGACGCAGGCTTCGCGCTAGGCACGCCAGGGCGACGGCAATGCCAAATTCGCCGAGAATAATGTACCAGGGCGTATATGAAATCATCCGGCAGCCGCTGTATTGCCATCAATGAATCCGGTGCGCCATCTCTTCGTACAAGGGAATGTTTATCGCCTCGTCTAACCCGATTACCACCAGTCCGGTCTTCGCGAACGATAGGCAGACACGCGCCCTAACGAGCAGTTTCCGCTAACCTTCGTTTAATGCGCTCTCGCGCTTCCGCTGAAAATGGCGCATCGGAGGCTTCATCTGCGTGCTCGGGAAATTCGCGTGCGGTGCAACGCAGATAACGAAGCTGTTCTTCGTAACGCTGGCACCAGCAGCAAATCAAAAAGTGCAGGCGTTTTTTGATCCGCATAATCAGCGGCAACGGCTCGTCCATTGATTGCGAGAGTATCCGAACCAATTCCCTGCATTTGGGCGTGTGTTTGCCGATGAATTTCACGAGCATCGTTTGCCACCAATTTCTCCGCGCGAGAACTGACGAATTACCGATAGGCGATGGGTTGTATGGTTCGTCCGGCATCAAGCTGTTCCTCCCGCTGGCGTGTCGAACCAGTTGATCTCAAGACATTCCCGCAGCGCCATCCGCGCTCGATGCAGCATTACCCAAAGATTGCTGTCGCTGATGGAGAGGGTCGCGCAAACCTCTTTGCCAGGCACACCATCCATTTCGCGCATGGTAAAAACGGCACGGATTTTTTGCGGCAGTTTAGAGAGGCAGTCGCGCATGACTTGCCAGAACTCGGCCCGATGCATCATCTCATCCGGCTCGGGTTTCCATTCATGCGGCCCGAGGTCATGATTCCAAAAACCGACCGATACGAACTTTTCCGAAAACTCATCGGAAAGAAATTCCATATCGGTGAACGATGTCTCTCGCCCAACCTTTCTGAAATGATCCACGATCTTGTTTTTCAGAATGCCGACGAGCCAACTCCGCTCTGATGAACGGCCGCCGAATTTTTCGTAACCGCGCACAGCGGCGAGAAACGTTTCCTGCACCAGGTCCTCGGCTACTTCGGGTTTGCGTACGCGCACTAAAGCGTATCGGTAAAGACACTCGCCGTGGTCGTCCACCCAACAGGACGCTGTTGTCTCAATGTCATTCATGATGTGCGGTTGCAGGCGACTGTAGTCTCGCCTACGCGGGATGATGCCGGTCGTGATCCTATCTGGTTAGCGGTTTTCCTAGAGCCGGGGTCATCCGGCTTCGCCAAGGCTACGGCGGACAGGGCGCCCCCGGCTACAATGGCGGCATTTCGTCTTCTAAGGAACGCGACAAGAAGCCGCGCAATTTGCAGCGCCACAAGTGAAAGCAATAACCAACGGGCGATGTGCCAATGTCCTTTCCCCGCAATGGTTTGATGATAAATTAAGAGGGCCGCAGCCGCGTATGCCAGGCGGTGCAACCATTTCCAGTTTTTGCCGCCAAGTTTTCGAATGGAGAAGTTGTTGCTGGTGGCTGCGAGGATCACGAGAATCGACAATCCGGCAAGACCGAACCAAGTGAACGGCTTGGAAAAGCTGCGCGTGATCGACTGC
>WNGL01017652.1_pt1 | contig 10067 bp, 8 predicted proteins | sample 5400591 | NCBI WGS metagenome assembly WNGL01 (sample SAMN13153377, study PRJNA577476) | soil metagenome | isolation source: 80 cm soil or saprolite under Garry oak tree replicate 1 | place: USA:California | collected 2016-06-15 | reverse complement strand
AGCATGATGGACAGGTCTTTTCAATTCCCATGCTGGCGATGTTCTGCGTGGCGATGAGGAGCGACGTTTTCGAGAAAGTAGGTTTGCTCGACGAGCAATTCGGGATCGGCTTATTTGAAGACGACGACTACACGCACCGAATCAAGGCTAACGGATTCCGAGTTGTATGCGCGGCCGATGCATTTGTCCACCATTTCGGTCAGGCAGCCTTTAAAAAGTTGGTAGCGAATGGCGAGTACCAGGAGTTGTTCGACGAAAACCGCCGCCGCTATGAGCGAAAATGGAATATTGAATGGGCGCCGCACCAGTATGCACAGACAAACAATTGATTATTCATTCGCCGAACGGACTCTACCCTTCGCAAAGCCCGTAACGCGAAAAGAAACCGTAACGCCAAAAACTTCTATGCTTATCGAAACATTTAATAACCAATGGCTGTTGAGGCTAAAAAAGCTGGCCCACTATCCCCGGTTCATTATTCTCACCGTCAGTCTTCTAGCAACGGCCGGTTGTTCCGGGCCAACTCCGAACAATACGAGTGCACCGGCGCCGCCATCGACAGGTGCAAAGAACGCCTCGATTACAGCGGATCCGAATCCGGTTCAGGTGTGTGATGGCTCAGGTATAGGAGTCACCAAACTGAGCTGGACCTCGGTTGGCCCCGCGGTGGTCGAGATGCACGTGAACTCTCCGAATGGAGATCTTCTTGCCCGCACGGGAGCGAACGGAACGGCCACTACAGCGAAATGGGTAACCAACGGCATGATCTTTTACTTGCAGGATGTAACGGGCGAAAAGTCACTCACGCCAGAGAACACCCTTGCTACGTTCACAGCCAAAGTGACCTCCGCCGGTTGCCCGTAAATTCTCACACCAGGACATGCTGCGAAAACCAAATGAGTATTAGAAGCGTTGCGTGCAGATCCGGATCGACCCTAGATTCTTGCGGATAATGGCAGCGACCAATCAAACTGCCAGTAGATTCCATGATCGAAATCCGGTGTTTTGTAAATCTTGACGCGACTGAATCCTGCTTGCTCGAATTCGCGCAGCAATGATGATTCTGAGAACAAGCGCATCTCGAGCGTAGAGCCGATGCCGCCATGAAAGACCAGGTGATCGAAAATCTGCTCTACGCCATCTCTGGTTACATTTCTCAGTACGTGGTTACCGTCCCGCTCGATGACTTGATAGTCATGTAATTGAGCAAAATGTTCCCGCGTCTCTCCCTCCTTCGAATACGGCACGCTGAAGATAAAAACTCCATCGGGTTTGAGCAGCCGGCGTGCATTCTCGAAAGCTTTTGAAATTGGCGGCGCAATATGCTCGAAGACGTCAGTGGCGATAAGGAAGTCTATCGTTCCTTCGAGTTCTTCATCGACGGCGCGAAGATCCAGTTTTGGTTCTTGATGGTAATAGGTATTAATGTAACTGAATTTCCGCGCCAGGCCATCGGCATAACTCTCCCAGTCGCTGATACCCAACCCTACAATGTCGCGTCTAATTGGGAACTCTGAAATACATAAGCTGCGGCCGAAGAGCTCCAGTGAAAGTATTTGAATAATGCCCCGCAACCTGACGTTGGACCCGCAACCTTCGCAAGTCGGTGTCTCTCGATCGAGCGCCGCCATTCGCGTCAAGCCTGGTCGATCGCAGATATTGCACAGAAATGACAACAGGCCAGGCTCCAAAGGATCGGGCGGGCGAAATGTGCTCGATACTGACATGATAGCTGACCTAAATGTTTTTATCTGAGAATCCAGCTATGACCGACTAGATGCCCATGGGAAAACGAACGCAATTAGCCAAGGGTGCAATAGTTTTTCCGAATGGCACTATCCTCAAATTGATTGTCATGCCAAACTCGCCAGGCGAAATGTCTGAAGGTAGCCTCGTCAATAAGATTGGCGTTTTCGCGAGAGCTACAAACCCGGTGACCGCGAAAACAACGATCAGCGCCGCCTCCCCTACTCCGTTCGCAAAAACACTTCGAGTATTCGTGGTCATTTGGAAGTCTTGTACTCTACTTGGCTGAACGAAACGTCGTCAAACCAGATAGAACTCGGATCCAGAGGACTTGCATACACTATCGCACGCGTGGCTTGCGCTGGCGCTTGCAAGCCGATCTCATAGCGCTTCCACTCGGTCCCGGATTCAACGGTGCTGATGTCCTCTTTTACTAAAGCGCCTTGAGCGTCGGTCCAATCGACCTGCAGTTTTGCTGTTTGCGATGGAGCCACGGAGCGAGCTTCCCAACTGACTAGATAATGCTGTCCCGGATTAACGACTACCGTTTGGTAAACCACATCACCGGCCCTCTGACAGTGTACGGCCACGGAACCGCTAAAACTGTATTTCCCGGAACGATCCACAACGGGACTTCCGGCGAACTCCCAGCCAACTAGTCTGTCGTTTTCAAAAGATTCAAAGTCCGGGTTCTGCAAGATCTCACTAATTCTGCGCTCGATAACTGCATCGGTTATCTCAAAGAGCTGAATGGTTTCTGTTTTAACAATTGGTTTGAAGTGACTCCGGAAAAAGCTATCTTGCGGAAGATTAATTCTCATGCGTAGTTGATTTATCAGAAAGTAATCAGCGTCTAAAACCTTCAACTCATTATAGAGAAGCTGTCCATTATTCAGCTTATCCCAGATCCGAGCGTAGCGTGCGGGACCGAAGTAATCTCCCTTGTACACTCCATCAACGAAGTACGCCAGGTTCTCATCCTGCATTGCATACAACGTGTAGCCGTGTCCTTTGAGGTTGTTTAGTAGTTTGTGGGCCGAATATGACGGCAGTAACTGGCCCAGGTAAGTGTCGCGCTGCTCCGGGGTTGCGGGCAAAGGGCCCCGCTCATTTTTCCTTAGTACGCCGTACCGCCAGCCTGGGTACGCCAACAGCACGAGGACGAGGACAGTGACCGCACGTGAGCGGGCCACATTCTCTATCCACGGCAGCTTGCTGGCCAAGTAAACCAAAGTGCCGGCAGTCATCAAGCTGAGCAAGGGAAGAGCCGGCACCAGGAAACGGAGATCACGGACGGTTAATAGCCAAAAAATGAGATAAGCAACAAACAAGGCAAGCAACCCTCGGACACGGATCTTTCTCAGGCTGACGACAAGCGAAATCGGCAACAACAGGAAAGGTATGCCCAAGATTGAATGACTCTCCGGAGGAATGCCTCCTGTGGTCGCCAAATGCCAAAGCAGCATAGGCGCCGGTTCACGATTAATTCCAGTCGTCGCTAATGCCTCGAGTAGTCCGCGGTAGTACTCACCCTGCGAGTGCCCAAAGCCAAACAAGTGGCCGAATTGCTCATAAAAGAGGGGAAATACGGGATTGTGTGTGTAGTAAAACGAACGCGCAAACCATGGGGCCGCGACCAAGATAGCCACGGTCGCAAACAGACCTACCGGCATGTAGCGGCGTTCTCGAAAGCTGACGTAGAGAGCTACGATTGTTAGTATTCCGAGAAAGAATAGTGGTGGAGACTTAGTCCCTACGGCAAGGCCACACAGAATGGCGCTCAACACCAACCAATACCTTTGTCGGGATTCCAGCCAGTTCCAAAATGCGTAGATCGTCGTGGTGATAAATAAGGTCACACCCATGTCGATATAAGCGACAGATCCCAGCCACAAAACCAGCGGGCTACCCACCAAGATCGCAGCGGCCCACAAACCTGCGCGGGTCGTAAAGTAGCGTTGGCCAAAAGCGATCACCGCAGTCAGGAGCGTAATCATCATTAGCAACTCGATGAGCTGGGCCAGTATGTCGTCATAGACTAGAAGAGCTCCCGTAAATAGCATCTGATTCGTCTGTGGTAACACCGGATATCGCAAGTACGGCGTATAGACAAGCTGATGCTCTTGAGCGTAGATCTTGGCCGAGGTCAGATGGTACATGATCGAGTCGAAGGCCGTCGGCGGATATAAAGGAAGAGCCAATATGGGAATTGAAAGCGCCACCACAATCACTGCGCCACCGAGAGAGAATACAATTCGCCTCTTTCCCGAAGCTTTAGATTTTCTCCACAGGACACGCAACTCTCGCGGCCAACCACTCCAGACCGGATAACAGATCGCCAGGCCCATGAGGAGAGCGAGTAGCAACAGTGATGGGTATAGGAGCCGCAGCACACCCAATAGCAGGATAAGATAGGCAATGACACCAAGTCCGAGTGTCACTGAGAAACTTGCTTGCTCCAGGAACGATTGATACTGAATCCGCCGTGTGAGTCTCCGTCCGAAGACGTAACTAACCAGCGTCAACAACCCCAAGGCAAGGTAATGCGACGCGACAAATCTGAGCTCGTTAATCAACAATCTTATAGTCTTTGACGCGCTCTTCTAACGCATCCCAGATCTCTTTGGGAGCCTTGCCCGCGCCGAGGTTCTCGGCAATGAAGCGCCCCATATCTGCGCAGTGATCAGAGTTGTTGTAGTTGTACATTCCGATTCGTCCGGTTAACAGAAGGTTCTGCACGCGTTGCAATTTGCTGCTTACGATCTGCATTTTTTCCACATACTGCAGATCGTAACGAGGATAGAAATTCCGTCTGCGCTTGACGACGTAACCGGTGACTTCATCGGACTTAATAAATCCGGCCGAGACTAGTCCCTCTACGCACTTGTCCGCCAATTCCTGGTCGGTAGCCTGCCATTGCCAACTATCATCAGCACCCGTGAAATCACAACAGATCGCTGTCTGATCGTGCGGGCCAAGATCGGGGTTCATCTGTTTCTGTTCGAATATTCGGCTGAAGATAAACTGACGTTCAGGAAAGAATATCCACTGAGCATCTAAGGCCAGGGATCGCTCAGCAAAAATATAAACCAAAATCAAATGTCTGAACTGGAGACCTTCAACCGCTCGATTGAACTCCTCGTCGCCATGGTGGAAAACCATGCGGCCAAGCCCTGGCAACGGGATCGACGATATCAGGTAATCACATTGAAAGGAGACTGGCTGCCCACAAACAGTGCCAGCCACAGCCGTGATGCGCTGTTCCTTCATTTCAAGTTTCTCGATCCGCGCATTAACAATCACTTCGCCGCCTCGGTCTTCGATTCCTTCTCTTAACGCTTGCGGCCAATCGCCAAAACCTCCCCGTGGGTAGTAGAAAAACTCGGCGTTAGTTTCCGAGGTCTCTTTCTTAAGACCAATCAGTTTCAGAATCACCTCAAAGCCGCCCGAAGCCGGCACCCGAGTGCGCGCCATCTCGGAATGAAGCTGAGCCGGATTGCCCCAGACTTTCTCCGCTAACGGCTCGAACACCATCTCGTAGGCCGGCCGGCCAAAGTGCTTGACCATGTACTCTTCATAAGAACCGGCAGGGTGATGATTAAATAAGTTCGCTGAAAACGCAGCCGCATACCCCGCTGCCAATTTCACGAAGGATGCCGGACCAATCGCCCGCGCGAGATTACCAAATCGGAGGGGATAGTCGACGAGATGGCCGCTCAGATAAAGTCGATTGACCTTGGGAAGCGTGAGCAGCCGGTCGCTCATCACTTCCTTAATCTCGTCAAGCACGCCAGGAATGACGGAGTAGAGCTTGTGCGCACCGTAATCAAGCACGAATCCATCGTGCTTAAAACTCGCACACAGACCCCCGACTACAGGCGCTTCTTCAAGAATTTTGACTGCAAACTTCCCGGTTCGAGAAAGAAAGTAACCCGCAGCGAGTCCACCCACCCCAGCACCGAGAACAACCACTTGTTTCTTATCTTCCAATCTTCGAATCCCCCCACTATTCGCGTTGACGGGCCAGAACCAATACCTGGCCCATCCAATATGGCACCTGGAGATTTTGCAGGTGCAAAGCGTTCGTTACCTTGCTGCCCAGGTTGGATGCCCATGGGATGTAGGGCTTCATGCGCAAGAAGATGTAGCCCAGCTCCAGACTCTGCCAATGTTTGCGCCGCTCCACCATCCGGAACCCTGTGCTCTTCAGCATCTCTTGGATAGTATTCAGCGTGAAGTAGTAAAGGTGCACTGAAAGCAAGAACACCCACTTCCGGTTCATCAGTCGGGCTACGGATGAATTAATGTCAGGATAATTAACTACTAACAACCCGCCGGGCCTGAGTACTCGGTGGCATTCTGATAGTACAGCCTTAGGATCGGTTGTGTGCTCAAGGACGTCCCACAGAGTCACCACGTCAAATGAATCGTCCGACAATCCCATATCAAAGATGGTGCCGGCGTGAATCGGAATTCCATATCGCTGCTTGCCCCATTCGCACAGCCATCGATTAGGTTCGCATCCCGCTACCTCCCAACCACGTTCCTTGGCAACTCCGAGAAACGATCCGCTCGCCGTTCCCACGTCCAGAATACGACCGCGATCAGGCGCCGCGCGTTCGATCGTATCCAGGCATTTTGCAAAGGTGCGTTCGCGAGCTGCGACTTGCGAGACGAACGCCTCGTCGGCGCCTTCACTATAACCGCTCAATACCAGTTCCTGTCGCAGGCGTGGACTCAAGTATTGCAGCCCGCATTGCTTGCAGCGAACGAGCCGGTCCACAAGGATTTCGTCACCCGAAGAGCGAAACGTATTAACGATCTCCTCAGGATCTGCGGCATCATAGCGAGGAGGATAAATCACTTCATAGTTATTGTCGCCGCAAAGATTGCAGGCAACCGTCTCCAATAGGTCCTCGTAACGGTAAGCGCTATTTAACATCGGATTCTTTTAGTTTCTTCAGAATTTGATTCATCTCGCGAAAGCGAGTGTTGATGACATTAAGCGTCAAGCCGATTCCCAGCAGTATTAAGCTCAAAGGGGCCAAGAGGAGCAGAACGCCTGTTAGCATGGACGTAGGCAAAGTTGTAATTCCCAGATAAGCCATGATTCTCAATACTGCCGCGGTGAAAGCAATTAGCAGACAAACCAGGCTGGCAACACCAAAGAGCCTTAGTGGATAGAGATCCCGCAGAAGAATCGACGCCGCCCTCATAATGCGATAGCCGTCGCGAAAAGTCCGCAGTTTTGATTCGCTACCGGCCGGCCGGCTTTGGTATGAGATGGGCAGTTCTCTTACCTCCACACCCTCAATCAAAGCTCGCAGGGTCAACTCCGTCTCGGTCTCGAACCCAGGAGTTAGCAAAGACACCGATTCCACGACCCGGCGATTCAACACGCGATAGCCCGATAAGATATCCTGGAAACGTGACGCGAACATGAGATTCACGCAAGTCACGATAGCGTGATTGCCAAACTCGTGCAGCCAGCCGAGGGAATCTCTTGAACCTCCTGCAAGACGATTGCCTACGACCATGTCTGCCTCGCCTTTTAGAATGGGCTCAAGCAAAACCAGCGCTTCGTTGGCAGCGTACGTATCGTCGCCGTCCACAATAATCACGGCGTCGGCGTTGATGGTTTCGAAAATTGCCCTCATGACATTGCCCTTGCCCTGCTTATGCACATAATGCATGATCGCCCCGGCTTCCTTGGCTAACGCTGCACTTCCATCTGTTGAGTTGTTCTCGAAGACATGAATGGGGATCTGCGGGAGGACTTCCCTAAAATCGCTAACAACTTTTGAGATTGTCGTGGCTTCGTTATGACACGGTATAGCCACGGCCACGGTGATTTCACCCAGGCTGTTTAGTTGGCTCATGTATTACGTAGTTTCGTTTGCAACATGATTTTGTTCCTTGCTCGTTAATCGTCGAGTCGCGTCATCTCCTACCCCAGTGCCCAGCCACTTGAGCACCATGGCTCGATAGGGCACCATCTCCATCTTCGTCTCGAACCGCCGACGCAAGAAATTAACCGGCTGGCGCAAAAGTTTCAAGGGGTGATAGCGCAATTTCCACAAAAGAAAGCGCGCGTACAAGCGCAATCGAAAGCGACTCAAGCGTTGGTAATCTTCTCGCCAGGTAGGGGAGAAGTTGAGTTCCGATAGGGATTTGTATCCTTGCAGTTGTTCATAAATCGCCGAGCCCGGCACGGGACGCGATCTCGTCAACGCCAACCCTCGTGAGATCGTGCACGAGGCTCTTCGTCATTTGCAAGTCCTCGATGGTCTCGCCCGGATACCCCAACACAAAGCAGGCCTGCGAGCGAATACCCGCTTTATTCATGCGTCTGACCAGGCGTACCGCATGGTCGAGATTAAATGGCTTTCGCATTTCCTTGAGCAAACGGGGCGAACCTGTTTCCGGCGAAATTGAGATGTAGCGGCAGCCAGCTCTAGCCATCAAATCGATGGTCTCTTCACTGCGAATCGTCTCAACCTTGGTGCCCGCAGCAATTTTCCAGGTCACCCTTAAGTTCCGCCTCAGAAGCTCATCGCAGATGTCGCGAATGCGTTGATCTGAAATGGTTGGATCAAGGTCTTCAATGTGAAACTCCCGAACTTGATATTTATTAACAGAACTCTCGATCTCATCAACAACATTCTTGGCCGATCTGGGCCGCCATTTCTGATTATTCGTGGCGGGCACGACGCAGAACTTGCACGGATAGGGGCAACCACGCGAAGTGAGTAAGGGTAGATAGCGGCTCGTTTGCACTGGGCCGTGACCGAAGTGAAGCTGCCAGTAGTTCTTAAGCGGGAAAAGATCCCACGCTGGAAAAGGCAGATCATCCAACTCCTTGATGACACCAATGGGCGCGTTGTAGAAACGGGGAGACCCTAACCCATCTATGTGATCCAGATGTTCCGCTACGCCACCGTTGAGGATCGCTTGCGCCAATCGAACTGCCCGTTGGTCGCCTTCTCCAGTAAGCACGTAATCCGCGCCCGCTTCATAGAACTCCCTCGCAACTAAGCTTAGGGCATAGGCAGTCACCGCCTGGGTATTCTCAAGGATTACCACGGGCAAGGAAGGGCGGGCTTGCTTAATCGCTTGCACGATTCCAACAGTTGACAAATGATTCGTAAGATTGATTGCATACACAAAAGCAACCTTGCAGTCTGCCGGTATTAGCTTGACGACCTCTCGATAACTCAGACCGAGCAGAAGAAACTTGCCTTCGCGTCTCGCGTGGCGCGGCTGTTCGCCAAAGGCGTCGATAACATTAACGTGAATCCCGGCGGCACGAAGCGAGGCGGCGACGTTTGCAAGGCTCAGTGGCATGTACACGATGCCCGTAGTGAAAGGATCGTCCCTTTGGACAACAAGATTCGGGTTAATAAGAACAATCATTCCCTTGTGCTCGCACCAGAACTACTAAACAAGATGATATGAAGATTTTGCGAAGCCTTTCTTCCAGTTAAAGCAGGTTTGCAATTTCGTTGACCCCGCAGCCTGCCTAATTCATCTTCTGCGGGTCGAGCGCACGAGTAAAGCGATCTCATCCGATAATCTCTCAAAACTCGGCAGATTCAGGCCCACGGAACCGCTCACACAACGCGCCTGAGAGTAAGTGGCTGCCAAAACCTAAATGAAAACATACAACACCATCTTTCGTTCTTAATCTATGTCTTAAAGAGATTGGAATTCAGCGTTATTGTTACTTACACATCTGGACGCGTTCTGGCATGATTCGAGAAGATTCTGGTAGTTGATGATGCACCAAGCATTCCGATAACGCAAAGGCCGAAGTCGTATTGCCTCAACTGCATTATTCGAAAACTTTAGGATGATCGAGAGTCGATTTTGAGCCGTTGCCAACGGCGCACCTGCGCGCTAGTATTGCGTGCGTGACCGCTCCTTACCTTTCCCTGGTCGTGCTTTGCTATCGCAGTGGGCGCTCTATGGTGCCTTTGATCGAAAGACTGCGCTATGTTCTTTCGCGCTGCAACTTCACGTGGGAACTCGTGTTAGTGGGCAATTATGTCGAAGGCAGTGACGATGAAACGCCTGAGGTCGTGAGAGAACTGGCAGAGCGATGGCCAAATGTGAGCGCCGTCGTGCGGCCGAAAGAAGGAATGATGGGATGGGACATGCGCATGGGCTTGAACGCCGCGCGGGCCGAATACCTTGGCGTGATCGATGGCGACGGTCAGTTTCCCGTCGAGGCTGTCATCGCGTGTCTTTTGAAAGCGGAGATGGAAGGGCTGGACCTGACCAAGACTTATCGTGTCCGTCGCGACGACGGTATCTACCGGCGA
>WNGL01011621.1_pt1 | contig 10067 bp, 6 predicted proteins | sample 5400591 | NCBI WGS metagenome assembly WNGL01 (sample SAMN13153377, study PRJNA577476) | soil metagenome | isolation source: 80 cm soil or saprolite under Garry oak tree replicate 1 | place: USA:California | collected 2016-06-15 | reverse complement strand
GCTGCATCTCCCGCCAGCACCGGTACCGCCGCCGCAACCTCGCGCATTTCACCGAGGTGTCCGTTGCAGTGCAGGACCAAGTCACAGCCCGCCGCGATGGCCGCGCGCGACCGGGCGGCGATCGGACCGGACAAGGCTCCCATCGAAATGTCATCGCTCATCAACAACCCACGAAATCCGATCCAGTCCCGAATCACTTCGCGGACCAGAGTGGCCGAAGTTGTGGCGGGAGCAATAGGATCGATCGCCGTATAGACGACATGGGCCGTCATCGCCATCGGCAGGTCGACGAGCGGCCGGAACGCGGCAAAGTCGGTCGCTTCGAGCTCAGCGCGGCTGCTGTCGACGACTGGAAGCGCGCCATGGCTGTCGCTGGTGGCGCGGCCATGGCCGGGGATGTGCTTGAGCACTGGCAGCACCCCGCCAGCCAACAGTCCTTCGGCGACCGAGCGGGCGAGGAGCGCCACCTTTTCGCAGCCATCGCCATAGGCGCGGTCCCCGATGATCGGGTCGGAGCCGGGAACCGGAACGTCGGCGAGTGGCAGGCAGTCGACGTCAATGCCGAGGCCGGAGAGGTCGGCAGCAATGAGCCGGGCACCGAGCCAGGCTGCCTTGATGCCTGCAGTCGGAGCGCGATCATAGACCCGGCCATAGGCGGCGCCCGGCGGATAGACTGGCCAATGCGGCGGAGCGAGCCGCTGGACGCGGCCGCCTTCCTGGTCGATCAAAATGGGCGCATTGCGACCCACGGCCTCGCGAAAAGACGCAGTGAGCCCCGCCACTTGGCCGGGCGTCTGGATGTTGCGCTTGAACAAGATGAGGCCCCACGGGCTGGCCTCGCGCAGGAAGAAAATCTCCTCAGGCGTCAGCGCCATGCCGGAAATGCCGGTAATGAAAGCGCGCGCAGTCATCGGCGCGGATTAGCTCGCGCCCGCCGAAAGGGTCAAGCGCAGGAGGATCAATTGCCCGGGATGACGCATTGACCGCCCGCGGCGCGGTATCTGGCGCAGAACTGCTTCGCCTCGTCAGCCGATCCGAAGGGTCCCACCATCGTACGGTAGAAGGTTCCCTTGGCACCGAGATCCGCTCGCCGAATGATCGGCGCCCGGTCCCCGAGTTCGTTCGGGAACTTCGCCTGCAGCGAGCGGAATGTCGCCTGCGCCTCGGCCTCGCTCTTTTGCGAGGAAAGCTGCACCACATGGCTGCCCGAGCCGCCAGCCGCGGGAGCCGAGGCGAGCCGCGGTGCTGCCTGGGGCGGATTCGCCGCGACGCGTTCGCGCGCCGGCGGCGGGGCCGGCGTTGCGCTCGCCTGCGCTTCCGGGTCGAGCGAGAGCGGCACGCCGCCATTGCGCGCCGGCGGTTGGGATGACTTGCCGGCGGCCGTGGCCCGCGCTGGCGCGGCGGGTGCCGGCACGGCCGAGGACGGGAGGCTACCGACCGGCTTGCCGTTGACCTCGGTTCCATCGGACCGGATGACGACCGTTCGGATCGGCTTCGGCCCAGGGGCGCCAGACGCGGCAGGCGGAGCCGGCGCGGCAGCGGCGGGCGGCACCTGCAGCACCCCTTGCATCGGAGCAGGCGAGACCGGAGCCGGGAGCACCACGCGTGGGGTCGCCGTACCGGCAGGATCTTTCAGCAGGATCGGCTGCTCCTCGCGCGGCAGCACCCGTTCGCCCTGGTCTGCAACTCGATCCTGGATGCTCTTGCTCGATTGCGCATCGTTCGCAGGAGTGACCTTGCTCGGCGTCGTGTCGGCACTGATGACCGGGGGGGTTCTCGTCGTACCGGGAACGACATAGTAGGTCCGATAGCCATAGGCACCTGCGGTTCCGACCATGGCGCAGCCGATCAACGCGACCGCGGTGATGAGGCCACTGCGCCGGCGCGAACGCGGCGGGTCGTCGTACATCTCGTTGTCGTCCGGCCCCATGGCGGCGCCATCATCGTAATAGGGCTCACTCCCGTGGTCATCGTGGGCGGCGCTGCTCTCAATCGCATCGTCGTGCCGGGATGGGGACCGGTTCGTATCCACGAGTTTGGGGTCGACACGGGGTTGGCTCGGCGACTGCCGGCCATCAGTGCGGGGATGGCCTGGCGCCTCGGCAGTTGACGCCATCTGATAGGGGTCACGCCTCGGGAAGTCCGAATGGCCTGCGCCAAAATGCGGATCCGCCGACAGGGTCGGCTGCCTGCGCGTCTCATAGGCGGGCATCGCCGCAGCGATCTTGCGCCAGTCTGACCCGGCCGCGGGCGCAGGGACGACGGGCGGGTGCGGCTCGCGCAGCTCGCTGGCGCGGGCGCTGGTTTTGCCGAATTCGGCGAATGGATCGGTCTGCCCGATAAGGCGTGCAAGCTCCGCCAGCGGATCGCTGCCGGCTGCCTGTTCGCGCGAGTCCGAGGACGCGTTGCCGCGCCCAGCGGGATCATTGCTCGACCGATAAGATCGCAAGATGTTGTCGTCCGCCATACTCGTTCCGTTTCCGGTTACTGGCGTCGCTCTCGGTCGGGCCGGTGACGAATCCGTCGACCGCGGTTCTTCGCGCCCAACGCCACCAAGCGAGATCAACGCATTTCCTCAGGCGCCCCGACGCCGAGCATTCTTAGCCCGGAGGCGAGAACCGTGACAACGCCCTGCACGAGCGCAAGGCGAGCCAGAGTCATTAGTGGATCATTCTGGATAATGAAGCGTAAATGTGGCGCCTCCTTGCCCTTGTTCCATTGGGCATGAAAATCGCTCGCAAGCTCGTACAAATAAAAGGCAATCCGGTGCGGCTCATGGGCAATGGCGGCGGCCTCGACCAGGCGGGGATAAAGCGCAAGCCGCCGCATCAAGGCCAACTCGCCGGGGTCCTCGAGCCGATCGAGGCGGGCGTTAACCAAGAATGCAGATCGCGCGTTCGCCTCGGCTGGCAGGTCGGGACTGACCTCGCGCGCATTGCGGAAGACCGACTGGCCGCGGGCGTGGCCGTATTGGACGTAGAAGACCGGATTATCGCGCGACTGCTCGATCACCTTGGCCAGGTCGAAATCGAGCACCGCGTCGTTCTTGCGGTAGAGCATCATGAATCGCACACCGTCGCGGCCGACTTCATCCACAACTTCACGTAGCGTCACGAACTCACCGGCCCGCTTGGACATTTTCACGGGCTCGCCGCCGCGAAAAAGCTTCACGAGCTGCACAATTTTGACGTCGAGCTCGGCCCGTTCCCCGCCTACCGCCTTGACCGCTGCCTGCATGCGCTTGACATAGCCACCATGGTCGGCGCCCCACACGTCGATCATGGTCCGAAAGCCGCGGTCGAGTTTCGACTTGTGATACGCGATGTCCGAGGCAAAGTAGGTGTAGCCACCGTCTGACTTGCGCAGCGGACGGTCGATATCGTCGCCGAAGGCGGTGGAGCAAAAAAGCGTCTGCTCGCGGTCCTCCCAGTCCTCGACCGGTTGGCCTTTCGGGGGCGGCAGGCGGCCTTGGTAGACGAGTCCTTTGGCGCGCAGCTCATCGATCGTCGCCTCGACCACGCCGCTATTGCCCTCGGAGAGCGAGCGCTCGGAATAAAAGACGTCATGCTTGACGTTGAGAGCGGCGAGATCATTGCGGATCTCGACCATCATCAAGTCGATCGCCCGCTGGCGCACCAGCGCAAGCCACTCGCTTTCGGGCTTCCCCAGCAGAGCGCGACCGTATTCGGAGACGAGTGCTGCGCCCACCGGCTTCAGGTAATCGCCAGGATAAAGCCCAGCGGGAATCTCGCCGATGTCTTCGCCAAGCGCCTCGCGGTAGCGCAGATAGGCCGAACGCGCGAGCATGTCGACCTGGGCGCCAGCATCGTTGATGTAATACTCGCGCGTAACCTTGAAACCAGCCCAGGCGAGAAGATTGGCGAGCGCGTCCCCAAAAACCGCGCCGCGGCAATGGCCGACATGCATGGGCCCAGTCGGATTGGCCGACACGTATTCGACATTGACCGGCGTCCCCTGCCCCACATCGCTGCGGCCATAATCCCTCCCCGCGGCGAGGATCGCGCGCAGCGCGTCGATCCAAGCCGCGGGTTTGAGCGTCAAATTGATGAAGCCTGGACCCGCCACCTCGACCTTGGCAAGAAGATCGTCCGCGCGCAGTTTTTCCGCGATCGTTTCCGCGAGCTCGCGCGGCTTCCTGCCCGCGTCCTTGGCCAGCACCATGGCCGCATTCGTCGCCATGTCGCCGTGGCCGGCCTCGCGCGGCGGCTCGACCAGAACGCGCGATTGGTCGATGCCGGCGGGCAAGCTACCTGCGGCCATCAGGGCCTGGTTCGCTGCGTGGACCTTGTCGAGCACGACCGCAAAGATGTTTTTCGACGTGTCTGTCATCGGGAGACTTTGTGACCGCATCTCGGATTGGCGGTCCTGAGCGCGCCCATCGGGCAGTGCAACCAGCAGGCGCCGCCTAACGCAATTCGTGCGTTGAGTCAAAGTATTGGGTTAACGCATTGCCCACGCAATCGCCCGAATGATAGCGATCGAGTTCGGACGATCTTGAAATGGCGGCAACGGGCGGCTGCGGGGCGCTTGGCCAAATTTTTTGCAGCTCATCTATCCCGGTGGCAGAGGAGATCGGCCTCATCGTCCCGCTCGGCGAATGGGTGCTGAGAAAAGCCTGCGCCAACGCCGCGCGTTGGCCGGACGATGTCAAGGTCGCGGTCAACCTGTCGCCGATCCAGGTGAAGAACCAGAATCTGGTCGCTGAAGGAGTTGAGACTCGGCAGCAACTTCACCAGGTGCAGGCGCTCGGCTGCACGGAAATGCAGGGCTTCTTGTTCAGCCCGCCCCGTTGCGTGGACGAGATCATCCCGCTGTTCAAGCGTTTCGAAGCCAAGGCAATGGCGGCCGAAGCCCGGCGGCGGGCCTAGCGCAAGTCGGGGGTGGAGTCGAAAAGTCGCGCATGCTCGATGAGCGCGTAGCGGTCGGTCATCCCGGCGATGAAATCGGCAATGTGACGCATGCGGGAGGCTTCGCCGCCGGCCTCGGCGGCCTCCGCCCATTCGGCCGGCATGTCGTCGGGCTCTCGGGCATAGCGCGCGAACAGGTTGCGGATCACGGTCTCCGCCTCGTTCATGATGCGGGCGATACGAGCGTGCCGGTACATCCGCGGATAGAGAAAGTTCTTGATGGCGCGGTCAGCCTCGGCCATCGCCGCGGAGAAGCCGCCGATGGGTCCAAGGGCACGGCGCACGTCGTCCGCCGAGCGCGGCGCCAGCGCCCGCAGGCGGCTACCGGTCTCAGCGATGACATCCTCGATCAGGCGCGTAATTAGGCGGCGCAGCAGTTCGTGGGCCTGGCGCGCGCCATCGAGTTTGAGGTAGGTCGCCCGGATTTCGCCAAGACAATCGCGGATGAGCGACACCTCGGCGAGGTCATCGAGAACGAACAGTTCGGCCCGCAGTCCATCGTCGATATCGTGCGCATCATAGGCAATGTCATCGGCAAGCGCGGCGATCTGCGCCTCGGCGCTGGCGAAGCTCCACAGTTCGAGGTCTTGCGCGTTGCCGTAAAGCCTTATCGCATGCGGAACCCCGCGCTCGCGATAACGCCCGATGGCATGGCCATCCCGGTCGGTCAGCGGCCCATTGTGCTTGACCAGCCCTTCGAGGGTTTCCCAGGTCAGATTGAGCCCGTCGAAGGCAGCATAGTGCCGCTCGAGCGCGGTCACCATGCGCAGCGCCTGGGCATTGTGGTCGAAGCCGCCAAAGTCCGCGAGGCAGCGGTCGAGCGCCCGCTCGCCAGCATGGCCGAACGGCGGGTGGCCAAGGTCGTGGGCGAGCGCCAGCGCCTCGGCAAGGTCCTCGTCGAGGCCGAGCGCACGGGCGAGCGCGCGCGCGATCTGGCTGACTTCGAGGGTATGGGTCAGCCGCGTGCGGAAATGGTCGCCTTCGTGGAACAGAAAGACCTGGGTCTTGTGCGCGAGCCGGCGAAAGGCGGTCGAGTGGATGATGCGGTCACAGTCGCGGCGGAAGGCGTTGCGCGTCGGGCTCGGCGGTTCCGGGCACAGCCGGCCGCGGCTCTGGCCCGGGTCGCAGGCATAAGAGGCACGCGCGCGTGAAGCTTCGACCACCATTCTCGACCGCCTGCCGTGCCGATTGACCAAGGCCCGCGGCGCACTTAACTATCGCTCAGGCGCTCTGGCAATCAGGCCATGGCGGCAGGGCGGACGCAGTGGAGAAGATGGAGAATGTGACAGTCACCGAGCGGGCGGCGCGGCGGATCGGGGAGATCCTTGGCCGCGAACCCCCCGGCACCATGCTCAGGCTGAGCGTGGAGGGCGGCGGCTGCTCCGGTTTCCAGTACAAGTTCGACATGGATCGTGCGCAGGCCGAGGATGACATCCTCATTCATCGGGACGGCGCAGTGGTGCTCATCGATCGGGTGTCACTCGGCTATCTGGCCGGCTCCGAGATCGACTTCGTCGACGACCTGATCGGCGCCTCGTTCCGCGTCAACAATCCGCAGGCCAAGGCCTCCTGCGGGTGCGGCACAAGCTTTGCGCTGTAGTAGGACGTGGAAGTCAGAAACCGGAAGTCAGAAACCGGAAGTTAGAAAAAGGTGCGGCGTTACCGCACTCGCTCTTCTGACTTCTGACTTCTGACTTCTGATCACTCCGCCGCCACGACCTTCGGCCGCTCGGGAACTGGATGTTCCGGCACCTCTTCGAGCTGCGGCTCGAGCTTGCGCCTGAGCATGCGGTCGACTTTGTCGAGATAGATGTAGACGACCGGGCTGATGAACAGGGTCAGGAGCTGAGACAGGACGAGGCCGCCGACCACGGCGACGCCGAGCGGCTGGCGCAGCTCGGCGCCGGCGCCGTGCCCGAGCGCAATCGGCAGCGCCCCCATGATCGCGGCGAAAGTCGTCATCATGATCGGGCGGAAGCGCAACAGGCAGGCTTCGCGCATCGCTGCCTCGGCGCTCATGCCGACGCGCCGGCGCTCGATCGCGAAGTCGATCATCATGATCGCGTTCTTCTTGACGATGCCGACCAGCATCACAATGCCGATCATGGCGATGACCGACAGGTCCATCCTGAAGGCCATCAGCGTGATGAGGGCGCCGACACCCGCCGACGGCAGGCCGGAAATGATCGTGATCGGGTGGATGAAGCTCTCGTAGAGGATTCCGAGCAGCACATAGGCGGCAAAGATCGCCGCCAGAACGAGAATGCCCTGCCCCTTGAGCGATTCCTGGAACACCGCCGCGGTGCCTTGGAAGCCGGTCGTGATCGATGCCGGCAGGCGCGCCTCGCGCTCGACCGCCTTGATCGCATCCACGGCTTGCCCGAGCGAGAACCCGGGCGCCAGGTTGAACGAGATGGTGACCGAAGGCTGATTGGCTTGGTGGTTGACCTGCAGCGGCCCCACCCCAGGCACGAGACGGGTCACCGCTTCGATCGGAACCGATGTTCCATTGGCGGTCTTGAGGTAGATTTTCGAAAGCGCCGAAATGTTGGTCTGGAACTCCGGCTGGGCCTCCAGGATCACCCAATAATCATTGGTCGGCGTATAGATGGTCGCAACCTGGCGGGTGCCGAAGGCGTTGAACATTTCCTGGCGGACCTGGTCGATGGTGACGCCGTAGACGGCTGCTTTCTCGCGGTCGATCTCGACGCCCATTTGCGGGTTCGTGATGGCGAGGTCGCTGTTGACGTCGCGGAGGTCCGAGATCTTCGCAATCCTATCCGTCATTTCGGGCGCGAGGCGGTAGAGAGCCTCGGTATCGCTCGATTGCAACGTGTATTGGAACTCGGCTTGGGTGATGCGCCCGTCGAGCTTGGGGATGTTCTGGAGGGACTGGAAAATGACCGAAATCCCGGGAACGGTATTGGCAGTCACGCGCAGCCGCTGGATCACCTCGATCGCGCTTTCTCCCCGCTCGGCTCTCGGCTTGAGCGCAATCGACATGCGCCCTTTATTGGCCGTGGGATTGATGCCGCCCGGACCGACGCTGGAACTGATATAATCAACTGCCTTGTCAGCCTTCACGATCGCCACGACTTTGGCCTGCAGTTCGATCAAGGCCGGGACGGAAATGTCGGTTATCGCGGTGGTCGTGGCGTTGATAAAGCCGGTATCCTCGCTCGGGAACAGGCCCTTGGGAATCACATAGTAGAGGTAAACGGTCAAACCCAACGTTACAAAGGTGACGGCGAGCGTCACCGACTTGTATTTGAGCACCCGGTCGAGCGACCATTCATAGGCTCTGAGCCAGCCCAGGAACACCGCCTCGAACATGCGCAGGATGAACATTTGCTTCTCGCCCTCGCGATGGGTCTTGAGCACCCGCGCGCACAGCATCGGCGTCAGCGTCAGCGAGACGAAGCCCGAGATGATGATGGCGAACGCAATCGTCACCGCAAATTCGCGGAAGATGCGCCCCACGATCCCGCCCATCAACAGCACGGGAATGAACACCGCGATCAGCGAGAACGTGATCGCGATGATGGTGAAGCCGATTTCCTTCGACCCTTTGAGCGCTGCCTCGAATGGCCGCATGCCGCCCTCGACGTGGCGGACGATGTTCTCGAGCATGACGATGGCATCGTCGACGACGAAACCGACCGACAAGGTCAGCGCCAGCATCGTCATGTTGTTGATGGAAAATCCCAGCGCATACATGGCGGCGCACGTGCCGATGAGGGAGACCGGCACGGCCAGAGCCGGGATGATCGTCGCGGGGACCGATCGGAGGAACAGGAAGATCACCATGATCACGAGCCCGATCGCGATCGTCAGGGTCACCTGGACGTCATCGACCGATTCCCGGATCGATCTCGAACGATCGAATTGGACCTCCAGATTGACCGCGGCGGGCACCTGCGCCCGGTAGGTCGGCAGCCGTTCGCGGATCTGATCGACGACTTCGACGGTATTGGCGCCGGGCTGCCGTAGCACCGCGAGGGTGATCGACCGAGCATCGTTGTACCAGTTCGCAACCTTGTCGTCCTGCACGCTGTCGATGACACGCGCGATCTCCTGCAGCTTGACTGGAGCGCCATTGCGGTAGGCAACGACGACATCCTTGTATTCTGCGGCGTGCCGCATGGCGGAGGTCGCGAGCAGCGTTACGTTTTGCTGGGGGCCGTAGAGGGTGCCGACCGGAGAATTGGAGTTGGTCGAGATGAGAACACGACGAATGTCGTCGAGCGAAATATTGCGCGCGGCCGCCGCCACCGGATCGACTTGTACGCGGACGGCGAATTTCTGCGAGCCGTAGACGTCGACCAGCGCCACACCCGGAACTTGCGACATCTGCTGGGCCAGCACGACCTCGGCATATTCGTCGACCGTCGACAACGGCAGCGTCGGCGAGAACGCGCTGATGAAGACCTGCGGGGCTTCGCCCGGATTGACCTTGCGGAAGCTCGGCGGCACCGTCATTTCGATCGGAAGCCGCCGCTGCGCGACCGTGAGCGCCGTCTGCACGTCGAGCGCCGCGCCATCGATGTTGCGGTTGAGGTTGAACAGGATGTTGATTTGGGTGCGGCCGAGGGTCGAAACGGACGTGATCGAATTGATGCCCGAGATCGTCGACATTTGCCGCTCGATCGGCGCTGCCACGGCGACCGCCATGTTCTCGGCGCTGGCGCCCGGCAATGTGGCGGTGACCGAAATTGTCGGAAAGTCGACCGCCGGAAGCGCCGCAACGGGGAGCAGCCGATAGGCGAATGCCCCGAATACGAGGAACGTCGCCGTCACCAGCGTGGTGAGAACTGGACGTCGGATGCAGAGTTCGGACAAACCCATGTTCAGGACCCCGCCTTCGCCTCACGCGTGGAAACCCGCGACCCGTTCCTGATCTGAAGTTGACCTTCGGTCACCACGGTTTCGCCGCCTTGCAGACCGCTTTCGAGAATGGATTCCGTGTCGAGGACGCGAGCCACCTTGACCGGCTGGACGGTCGCAACTCCGTCCTTGACGATGAATACGAACGATCCGGCCTGGCTCACCTGGATGGCGTTCGAGGGAATAGTGACGGCCTCCTCCTCCCGGAAGTTCAACCGCACGGTGACCAGAGTGCCCGGCCAAAGCAGTTCGTCA
>WNGL01024797.1_pt1 | contig 10069 bp, 10 predicted proteins | sample 5400591 | NCBI WGS metagenome assembly WNGL01 (sample SAMN13153377, study PRJNA577476) | soil metagenome | isolation source: 80 cm soil or saprolite under Garry oak tree replicate 1 | place: USA:California | collected 2016-06-15 | reverse complement strand
CTTGGTGAAGACCCGGAGATGGTGATGACCGGCCTGCGGCTTCACGTGCCGCCGGAGACGAGCCTCTCACTGCTGGAGCGCGTCGATCCCGTGCTGTCGATCGGCTTCGTGGACACGTCGGACGACGGCGGGTATCCCGGCGGCGCCTGAGCGCGGCGCCCCGGGGCGCCGCCGTTATGCGACGTGCGACTCGGTTCTTCCGACGGGGCCGGACGGACGCAGGAGCGTGAGCTTGGGAGACTGGCGTCGAGCGCTCGGCAGACAGGCCTCGTGCATCACGTCGTGTCCAGCCTCGGCCACGTCCTGACCGGGGAGGATCGGTTTATCGCAGATCAAGCAGACCGGCTCTCGACTTGCCATCACCCTGGCCCCCAATCCACCGGGCGACTCGCATCGCGCGAGTCAAACGAGTGTCGAACGATAACACGAAGATGTCGGGCCGGCTAGCACTTCTGAAATCTGAGTCGGTGGATAACGGTGGATGAATCAGCCGACGGCCAAATTCCCACGTGGTTTCAACCACGTGGGGCATTTAACCGTTCGCGTCCGAGTCGGCGACCAGACCCTTCCACACCGCGTTCTGGGCCAGCGCTTCCTGGCGGCGCTGCTCATGGGCGGCGGCGACCGAGACGTTGGTGGCTCGCGTCCACTTGTCGAGGTACTTCACCCACGTCGACAGGCGGGCCGCGTCGCTGGTGAACAAGATCCCCGCGCGGTGAAAGGAAACGAGCGTCGGCTTGCAGAGCATCGTCGCATCGTGCTGCTGGCCGAAGTGCTGGATCCACTCGGGGGTCGGGCGCTCGCTGATCGAGACGCGCCACACCGTCTGGAATCCGAGGTTGTCAACGGCCATCGGTCCTGACACCCGCATGATTGCCTGAGGGCCACTCCGCCGGCGGTTCATTGTCGTTAGCATGCCCCGGCTATGTGCATGGCGTGTGCCACCCCACGGTTCGCATGGGCAGTCCCGACGTGATCGGTCGCAAACCGAGCCCTCGCTTGCACTTTGTTGTGGACGACGACATAAACGAAAGAAAGACGGCCATACAACGAATGGGAGGGCGCCGCGTCACTCCGACTCGCGTCAGACGCGGCCGATGCCATCGGCGCCCAGGCTGTCCTCGACGCTTGCCGGCTCGACGCCGGCGCTCTGATAGTGCGCCCGCGCCGCAGCCACGCCCGCGCCCGGCTGAGATCGGAAGCCCTCGTCGCGTAGCACGTGCTCGAGCGCGGCGAGGCAAAGGAGCACGTTGCGCCGCGATGCGGAATATCCCATCGTACCGATCCGCCAGATTCGACCCTGGAGCTGACCGAACGCCGCTCCGATCTCGATCCCGAAGTCCTCGATCAGCCGACGGCGCACGCGGAGCTCGTCCACGCCGTCGGGCACCACGACCGGCGTGAGGAACGCGAGCCGTCGCTCCGGCGGCTCCTTGCCGAAGAGGACGAGACCGAGCGCGTGAAGTCCCGCGCGGAGCGCGTCGCCGTGCCCGCGATGACGGGCGAAGCGCGCGGCCCGGCCCTCGTCCTGGAACGCGCGCAGCGCCTCGCGAAGGCCGTACACCATCGCGGTCGGCGCGGTGTGGTGATTGAAGCGCACCGGGCTCCAGTAGTCGGCGAGCTGAGCGAGATCGAGATAGTTGCTCACGACTTTGCGCGTCCGGCGACGGATGGCGTCCTCCGCGCGCGCGTTGTACGTGACGGGCGAGAGACCGGATGGGCACGACAGGCACTTCTGAGCGCCCGCGACCGCGACGTCCACGTCCCAGCGATCCACCGCGACCTCGCATCCGCCGAGCGTCACCACGCAGTCGGCCATCAGCAGCGCGCCGTGCTCGTGGGCCACGCGGGCGATCGCGTCGAGCGGCTGGAGCACGCCGGTGGAGGTCTCACCGTGCACGACGGCCACCAGCTTGGTGGGCGCCCGGCGCAGCTCGGCGGCGATCGGATCGGGCTCGAGCACGCTGCCCCAGGAACCACGCACGGCGGAGACCACGGCGCCGCAGCGCTCGGCGATCTCGATGAGCAGCAGTCCGAAGCGCCCGCACTCGCCGACGACCACACGGTCACCGGGCTCGACGATCGACGTGATGGCGGCTTCGAGCGCGGCGCGGCCGGCGCCCGAGACGGGGAACGCCCGCTCGTTGCCGGTCTCGAACGCGAAGCGCGTGAGCTCGGTCACGTCGTTCATGATCGCGGTGAACTCGGGATCGAACTGCCCGAGGAGCGGCGTGGACATCGCACGCAGCACGCGCGGATCGGCCATCGACGGACCGGGGCCCAGCAGGATGCGGGGACCGGGCAGGAGCTCTCGCATCCCCTGACGGTACCCGAAGCGGTGATCCGCTTGCCAGTCCGAGAAAAATGGGCCAGAGTGCGGGCCGTGTCGCCGTCCTCCGCGGGCGCCGCGTCGCTCAAGATCACCGTTGCCCAGATCGAAGGCATGGACCGCGCGGCCTTCGTCCACACGTTCGGCGGCGTCTTCGAGAATTCCCCGTGGGTCGCCGAGCAGGCGTGGGCGGCGGGGCCCTTCGCGGACGTCACGGCGCTGCACGCCGCGATGTGCGACGCCGTGCGAGGAGCATCGCGGGCGCGGCAGCTCGCGCTGCTCGGCGCCCATCCCGATCTGGCGGGCCGGGCCGCCCGCGCCGGCGCGATGAGCGCGGCGTCGGTGGCGGAACAGGCCTCGGCCGGTCTCGATCGCCTCACCGACGCCGAGTACGAGCGCTTCACGCGCCTGAATGCGGCGTACACGGCGGCGTTCGGATTCCCGTTCATCATCGCGGTACGCCGCCACGACAAGGCGGCGATCCTGGCGGCGTTCGAGCGCCGACTCCTGAACACGAAGGACGTCGAGATCGCCACGGCCCTCGAGCAGGTGTGCGAGATCACGCGGCTGCGCCTCGACGCTCTGGTCGCGCCGTGATGGCGCGCCCGACGCGCGGCCTCACGACCCACGTGCTCGACACCGCGCGTGGACGTCCGGCCGCCGGGCTCCAGCTCGAGCTGGCCGTGATCGAGCCCGGTGGTGGAGCCCGAGTCTTGAAGGCGGTCGCCACGAACGCCGAGGGCCGCACCGAAGAGCCGTTGCTCGCCGAGGGCGAGATGAAGCGCGGCCGCTACCAGATCACGTTTCACGTCGGGCCGTACTTCGCCGCAGCCGGAATGGCGCTGGCCGATCCACCGTTCCTGGACCAGGTGCCGGTGCGGTTCGCCATCGCCGACGTCGACGCGCACTACCACGTGCCGCTGCTGGTCTCGCCCTTCGGCTACGTGACGTACCGTGGCAGCTGAGGAGGCCGTCATGACGCCATCGATCGATCGCCGGACGTTCGTGCGGGGCGGCGCCGCCCTCGCCATTGCCGCGCTCACGCCGGTTCCCGCGAACGCGAAGGACCAGCTCGTCGTCGCGACGTTCCCGGGTACGTGGAACGAGGTCCACCGCGAGATCCTCGCGCCCTATTTCCAGAAGAAGACGAACGCTGACGTGACGCAGACGATCATGCTGGCGACCGATCAGGTGGCCAAGCTGGCGGCCACGCGCGGCCAGCCGCCGTTCGACGTCGCCATCCTCGACGAAGGGCCGACCCTCGACGCCGTCAAGCAGGGCGTGCTCGAGAAGTACCCGGCCGCGAAGTCGGCGCACTTCAACGAGCTCGGTCCACCGTTCCGGAACGAGTGGGGCCCCGCCATCTCGATGCAGGCCATCGGCCTCGCCTACAACCCGAAGAAGGTCAAGACGGCGCCGCGCTCGTGGGACGACCTCTGGAACCCGGCCTACAAAGGACGCGTCGGCCTGACCGCGCTGAACTCGAGCCTGGGCATGGCGTTCATCGTGGAGCTGGCGCGCTTGAAGGGCGGTAGCGAATCGAACCTCGAGCCCGGCTTCCTCGCGTTGCGGACCCTGTTGCCCAACGTCGGCGCCATCTCGGCCAACCTGGGGGCGCACTCCGCGCTCATCCAGCAGGAGCAGGTGGACGTCGCCGTCCACAACTTCAACTTCATCGAGACGCTCAAGGGCAAAGGCGTCGAGGTCGACTGGGTGAAGCCGGAGACCGGTGCGCCGGCGTGGCGGACGAACCTCCACATCGTCAAGGGGGCCCAGCGGCCCGACCTCGCCTTCGAGTACATCGAGGGCCACATCACGCCCGAGGTCCAGGCCGCGATGGCAAAGCCGCCGCACTTCGTCATTCCCACCAATCGCAAGGTCGTCCTCAGCGGCGCCATCGTCGACAAGGTGGCGCGGACGCCCGACGAGCTCACGAAGCTCGTCTTCCACGACTGGACGAAGATCAACGAGGTGCGCGCCGCCGCCATCGAGCGCTTCAACCGGGAGATCAAGCTCTAGTCGTGCCGGCGCGGAGCGACGGCGAGTGGCGGCTGGCGCTGCCCGTCGCCGCGTTCTTCGCCCTGTTCTTCGTCGCGCCGCTCGGCGTGCTGTTCGTGGTGAGCCTGTTCGCCGAGCCGACCATGCAGACGCTGGCCTTGCGCCAGTACACACGTTTCCTCGGCGATCGCCTGCACCTCGGGATTCTCGTGGACACGCTCGTGCTCGGCGTCAAGGCGACGCTCGTGTGCCTGCTGCTCGGCTACCCGCTGGCCTGGGTGATCGCCCGGGCCCGCCCGCGGGTGCAGTCGCTCCTCGTATTCGTGGTGATCCTGCCGCTCCTGACCAGCGTCGTCGTCCGTACGTTCGCCTGGATCGTCATCCTCGGCCGCCAGGGCATCCTCAACAAGACGCTGCTCGCCGTCGGGCTGATCGACGAGCCGGTTCGGCTCCTCTTCACCGAGCCGGGCGTCGTGATGGTGCTCGCCCAGGTCCAGCTTCCGCTCATGATCCTGCCCTTGCTGACCACGTTCCAGCGGATCGATCCGCACCTCGCCGACGCGTCGGCGGCGCTAGGTGCCGGGCAGTGGCGAACGTTCGCCCGGGTGATCGCGCCACTCAGCCTGCCCGGCGTCGCCGCGGGGTGCGTTCTCGTCTATGCGGCGTGCGTGACGGCCTTCGTGACCCAGACCCTCATCGGCGGTGCTCGTCTGGTCTGGGTGCCACTCTTCATGTACCAGCAGGCGACGGGCGCGAACGACTGGCCGTTCGCGGCCGCGATCTCGATCGTCTTCATGTTCGCCGTGCTGTTCGTCGTGGTGCTGATCAACGCGGCCGGACGAGGCCGGCGAGCGCTCGTTCATGGCTGAGCGGCGGCGCCTCGATCTCGATGCGCTGTCGTTTCGCGTCGTCGTCGGGGCGCTGTCCACCGCGGCCGTCGTCGTCCTCGTCGCGCCGACGGTGATCGTCCTCCTCACGTCGCTGACGGCGTCGGCCTCGCTGAGGTTTCCGCCCGATGGGCTGTCCTTTCGCTGGTATCGCGCACTGGCCGGGGCCGGGCAGCTCCAGCGCGCGGCGGGCAACAGCCTCTACGTCGCCGTGGTGGCGACGGCGGCGTCGGCCGTCCTTGGAACGCTGGGAGCGCTGGGGATCGCGCGGAGCCGCTCGCGGTGGGCCCGCGCCCTCGACGCGCTCTTCATGTCGCCGCTGCTCCTGCCCGCGCTGGCCTTCGGCTTCGCCGCGCTGATGGCCTTCAGCCTGGCCGGGCTCCGGCTGTCGTGGCTGACGCTGGCCATCGGCCACATCGTCGTCTGCGCACCGATCGTCGTGCGCACGGCCGTCGCCGCGCTCGCCCAGCTCGATCCCGCGCTGCTCGAGTCGTCTGCCAGTCTCGGGGCCGGCCGGCTCTACACGTTCCGGCGGGTGACGCTGCCGCTGATCAGTCGCGGGATCGCCGCCGGCGCCTTTCTGGCGTTCATGGCCTCGTTCGACAACGTCCCGGTGTCGCTCTTCCTGTCCGACGCGAGGACCGAGGTCCTGCCCATCCACCTCTGGCAGATCATCGAGACGAACCTGGACGTGCGAGCGGCCGCCGCCTCGGGCGTGCTGATCGTGTTCACGCTGCTCGTGATGCTGCTGGCCGAGCGCCTGGCCGGGCTGAGCCGACAGCTTCGCTGAGGTCGCCCGCACGAAGCGGGAGCTCGCGAGGCTAGCGGACCGTCCCTCGGGCGGCCACCGGCCAGACCGCTTCGACCCGTCCGTCGCGGACACCGTAGAGCTCGTCGACCATGTTGCTCACCACGCAGCAGTGATTCGGAACGACGTACACGACGTCACCGACGGCCGGCCGCGTGTGGCACGCGGAGAGGTCCACGATGCCGTGCTCCTCGGAGAGGTTCGTGACGGCCGCCTCCGGATATTCGAGGACGTGGCCGTAGCCCTTGACCGTGTATTGATCCGACGTCAGCACCTTCGTGCCGGCGTCGATGACGGCCCTTGGTGGCCGTGCCGGAGGCGACGACCATCGCGTCGTTGAAGATGTACGTCCCGGCGCGGTGCTCGGTGAGCATCGGAATCTCCTGGGCGCGGAACAGGCTCGGCGTGCCGCCGCCGGAGACGACCGGCACCGGGATGCCGGCGCGCTTGAAGAGCTCGAGCGCGCGGGTGAAGAACTCGCGCGTGCCCGGATCGCGATTCGGGAACGTCATGAGCCCTTCGAACGCCAGCCGCGGCAGCTTCAGGGCGACCCGCGCCAGATCGAGCGCCGCCTCGGGGGTCTGGACTCCGTTGCGGCCGAAGCCGGTGTCGCACTCGATCAGGAATCTCACGTCGGCGCCGTGACGCGCGCCCGCCTCGGACAGCTCGCGCGCGACCACCTCGTTGTCGAGCACGACGGCCAGCCGGCGCAGCCGTGCCGCGAGCGCCATGAGCCGATCGGTCTTGGCCCGGCCGAGGACGTTGAACGTCAGCAGCACGTCGTCGGCAACCCCTCTTGATGTGCGGGCGGTTGGCGATGCCGTGCCGGTCGAGATGCTGCTGCACGCGCCGGATGTTGTCCTCCATGATGTCGAGGCGGATCGTGACGGCCGGCGTGTCCAGGTCGCTCGCGAGCATCATGGCGCCATCTCCCGATCTCGTCATCGGCCGATCTACGGTCGCACGCCGGAAATCGTCAGCGACGGTGCCGGCGTCTCGGTCGGGGCGGCGGCGACGGGCTGGGTCCGTCCGGAGCCGGTGACGAGACGCAGGAACGCCGGGGACAGCCGCGGATCGAGCGTGTCGCGGATGCCGTCGCCGAGGAGGTTGAAGGCGAGCACGGTGATGGTGATGGCGAGGCCCGGGAAGAGCACGAGCCACCAGGGCGGGATGAGCGCGGTGATCGAGTCGGCCAGCATGTTGCCCCAGGTCGGCGTGGGCGGCGGGACGCCGACGCCGAGGAAGCCGAGCGCCGCCTCGATGACGATCGCGACGCCCAGGTGCGTGCTGGCGAGGACGAGGTACGGCGCGATGCACTGGGGCAGGACGTGGTACGTCATGACCCGCGCCGACGACGCTCCGCTCGCTCGTCCGGCCTCGACGTACGCCATCTCGCGGATCGAGAGCGCAACGGACCGGATGACGCGTCCGCCGAACGGAATGCGCGTGATGGCGATGGCGATGATGACGGCGGGCAGGCCTGTCCCGATGGCCATGGAGATGGCCATCGCGAGGATGAGGTCGGGGAACGATTGCAGGATCTCCATGATGCGCTGACTCACGAGGTCGAACCGTCCGCGCAGGTAGCCACAGGCCAGGCCCCACACGGAGCCGACCGTCGTGCCGAGGAGCACGGCGGAGAAGGCAACGAACAGCGACGTCCGCGCGCCGTAGATCACACGACTCAGCGTGTCGCGGCCGACTTGATCGGTGCCGAAGAAGTTCTGGGCGTCGGGCGGCTTGGTCATGCGCCTGAAGTCGGCCTTGAGCGGGTCGCGCGGCGCGAGCAGCGGAGCCGCCACCGCCACGAAAACGATGAAGGCGCCCACCAGGCCTCCGGCCGCCGCCAGGGTGTTCCGGCGGGCGAAGCGGGATAGCTCCGTCAAGATAGAGGAGCGCGCCGGGTTTCCCGGGGCGCTCGGAACGTTGGCCGGGGGAGTCTGAGGGGGGCGTAGCCCCATTCGCCTGATCAGTCTGGGGGCCATGTCGGGGCCCCCACTAAAATCGAATTCTCGGGTCGAGCCACGCGTAGCTCAGATCGACCAGCACGTTGACGACGACGAAGATCGACGCGTAGAGCAGCACCAGGTTCTGGACGACGATGATGTCGCGCTCGACCACGGCGGTGACGAGCGCGCGTCCGAGCCCGGGCACCCCGAACGCCTGCTCGACCGCCACCGACCCGCCCAGCACGAAGCCGAGCAACACGCCCGAGATGGTGATCACAGGCAAGAGCGCGTTCGGCAGCGCGTGGCGGAACACGATCAGGCTCTCGCGCAGTCCCTTGGCGCGCGCCGTCCGGACGAAGTCCTCGCCGATGACCTCGAGGAGACACGATCGCGACATGCGCGCGATGTACGCACCCTGCGCCAACCCCAGCACCACGGCGGGGCCGAGGACCTGCTGGAAGTTCTGCCAGGGGTCCTGCCACACGTGGACGATCACGATCGGTGCCTTGTAGCCGAACCAGAACAACAGCGCGAGGACGATCAGGATGCCGAGCCAGAACCCCGGGATGGCGATGAAGAGCACCGACAGCGTCCGCGCCACGCCGTCGGGAACACTGTTGGGCTTGAACGCGCTCAGGATTCCGACGGGCAGCCCGACCAGCCAGGAGATCACGAGCGCGAGTAGTCCGATCTCGGCGCTGATCGGGCCGCGATGGGCGATCAGCTCGGCCACGGTGTCACCCCGGAAGAACGATTTGCCGAGACGGCCGGCGGCGATGTCGACGAGCCAGCGGCCGTACTGCACGGGCAGGGGATCGGAGAGTCCGAGATCGGCCATGATCCTCACGCGGTCCTCTTTCGACATCCGCGCGTGCCCCTCGACGCCCAGGATGGCCACCAGCGGATCTCCGGGGAGGACCCGGAGGACCACGAAGATGATCAGTGAGACGCCGAGCAGCGTGCCGGTGGCGTACGCGGCTCGGCGTCCGAGATACTTCCGCACGATCGCAGCGCCGGCTCAGGCCTGCTGCATCCAGACGGTGTCCCACCGGACGACATCGTAGATCCCGAAGTACGTGCTCGGGTTCTGTCCTCTCACCTTGTTGTACCAGGCGTCGTAGATCTGCTCGTACGAGACCGGGATCAGCGGTGGGTCCTGTTCGAGGATGTCCTCTGCTTTGCGGACCATCGCCTTGCGCCTCGTGTCGTCGACCTCGCGCTCGATCTGGCTGGCCAGGTCGTGAAAGCCCGGATTCGTCCACCGCGAGTAGTTCTGGGGGCCGTCCTTGCCGTACCAGGCACTGAAGATGTCGGAGGGGTCCATGAGCGTCGAGACGATGGCGCTGATGGCCAGGTCGAAGTTGCCGGCCTGAGCCTCGTCGAACCACACCGATGTCTGCACGACGCGGAGATTGGTCTCGATGTTGAGATGCTCCTTGAGCATGGCCTGGATGGCCACGGCCCAGAGCTTGAAGGTCGCGATGTCGCGCACGACGAAATCGAGGTTCTTGATGCCGTTGGCGTAGCCGGCTTCCTTCATCAGCCGTCGGGCTTCCTGGACCGCCGGCTTGACGTCCTTCTGGTAGCCGAGCTTCTTTTCCAGCTCGGCGCGCGGCGTGGACATCTCGTGGAAGGGATAAACGAAGCCGCCGACCTGCATCGGCGCGGTGTCCTTCACGACCTCGACCAGGGCGTGGCGGTCCATGGCGAGGTGAATGGCGCGACGCACCTTGGGATTGGCCAGGGCCTTGTTCTTCTCCATGTTGGTCCAGAACGCCTGGATGACGGACTGGTTGAACGCCGCCGCCGTGACGCCCGGCATCTCCTTGGCCTTGCGCCAGGAGACCGGATCCAACAGGCGCGCGTAGTCGACCTTGCCGGACAGGAACGACGAGCCTAGCTCGGGCGAGAAGGGGAACATGTGATAGACCTCGAGCCGATCGACGTACGGCAAGCCCTTGTTCCAGTAGTCCGGGTTGCGGTCCATGACCCAGATCTCTTTGTCCTTACGCGAGACGTGCTTGAACGGCCCGGTGCCCGGGTAGTTCATGACCTGGCGCAGGTTGCCCTGGTGCTCCTCGAGCGTCTTCTTGCGGAC
>WNGL01014937.1_pt1 | contig 10069 bp, 7 predicted proteins | sample 5400591 | NCBI WGS metagenome assembly WNGL01 (sample SAMN13153377, study PRJNA577476) | soil metagenome | isolation source: 80 cm soil or saprolite under Garry oak tree replicate 1 | place: USA:California | collected 2016-06-15 | reverse complement strand
TGGCTGGGTCGTGCACCAGCTCGATGGTGACGAAGTGATCGCCCGGCAGCTGGAGCATGCTCAGGCTGCCGAACGCTGTCCCCTCAACGGTCCCGACGACCGTATAGCCGACGGCCGCGTAGAACGTGAGTGACCGCTCAAGATCGCTGACCCGCAGGCCGACGTGCAAAGTGCGCATGGCGGGCAGCCTAACCCAGATCAAGTCCTGGTCGAGTACGCGGATTACGACCCAGGCTGGCCTGCCACCAGCCCACGAGATCCGCCGATAGGCGCGCCGACCGGCGCCTGACAGGGTGGCTCATGGCGGCGACAGAACGGGCTGATCGGCGCGCGGCTGGGGGTAAACAAGCCACCGCATGTTCACTCGCGCCGGGTTCGCAGGTATGCCCAGCTGACCATCGGCGCATAACCGGAGGCGCCCGCGCTTTCGCGCCTATGTTTAATTACAGCGTCCCACAGCGTCCTTGAGCACAACTCAGGACTGACGATCGGTACAACGGAGCCCGCTCCGATCGCCCGGCTGCTTGCATGGTTATACCTGCCCACAAGGCACCAAAACGTCCGGATATGCATATCGGGCGTCAGCGCCAGCATGATGTGGCCGTCCCGCGGCCGGGCGCATCCTCGAGGCGAACCGCGACCAGAGACCTGCAGCGGCTCTGGCCGCCCGGTCATGCGGAATTGGACGGCAGGTCGGCCGCGTGGATCAATAGCGTGACGCTGAGTGACGGGGAAGGTCAGGGGAGAACGCGCGGACCCGCCGATCTGGACGCAGTGCGGATGGCCGGCGTAACGGTCCGGGTGACGCCCGAACTGGATGTTCCGTACGGCATATGGGACGTTCGCCCCTAGTGGTCCGCGTGCGCTGCCGTCAGGCTCGCCATGGCCTGGAATAAGGCGTCAGCAGCAGCAGGCGGGGACGGCGCCCATGAAGCAGTACGAGGACTACCTGCGGTGGTTGTACCGGGGCGGCCACCCGAACGCGTTCGCGCGACTGCAAAACCGCGGTAGCGCCATAGCGTTCGCGGCCGGGATCGTGCCGAACCGGGCCGGGGCGCTGCAGATCCCGGGACGGCGCAGCGGCCATATCATCTCGTTCCCGGTCGTGATAGCCGACTTCGAAGGGGAGCGCTACCTGGTCTCGATGCTCGGCAAGAACGCCAACTGGGTGCGTAACCTGAAGGCCGCTGGCGGCCACGCAGTGCTCCGCCATGGCCGACGCGAAAACGTGAACCTGGAGGAAGTCGAGCCCAGCGCCCGTGCCCCGATCTTGCGGCGCTACCTGCAGGTCGCCCCTGGCGCGCGGCTCGCTGAGTTCGCGCGGGTCGCCGCGGATTACCCCGTGTTCCGCATCCGCACCGCTGCGGCTTGACGCCAGGCAGGTGGCCAGCCTTTTGACCGGGCCTTCGCCGGTGCCGAGGGAGAACGCCCTCCGCGCCGGCTAGGTAGGGGGTTCAACGGTGAGCGAGGTGGCCACGGCCGGCCCGTGCCGCCTTGGATCTGCTAGTCGAGCTTAGAGTAAAGCCGGCGGGCAGCCCGGACGGCAGCGGCAGCTTCATCTGATACGTCACCGAGCCGTGCGCCGGTATTGCATGCACCGTGCTGCAATTCAGGTAGTAGTACCTGGCCAGTGCCGCGACGGCGGGGGCTGCCCTCTGCTGAGCGGCAGCCGCGCGACGGCGGCCTGGTGTACGCCCCAGCTGTCAGGCAGGCCGACTGTAGGTTCCGGAGGATCGCGAGCAATCAACCCGGCATTTCACCCGGCTAGCGAGGCCAGGTAGGCCAGGTGCTCCCGGAGGCGGCCGGTGGGATCGAACCGGAGGCCGAAGCAGCGCTCGATCGCGGAGACGTCATAGGTCATTTCAGCCAGGCCGATTCCCTTGTCTTCCACGGTGACCTGGCTGGCGGAGCCGCACACCTGCACCGCCCACCGTGTGATCTGCTCCCAGGTGATGAAATCCGGGCCGAGTGAGGTGAACACCTTCCGGTTGACGTCGGCCCCGAGTACCGCCGAGTACACCTCGGCCAGGTCACCGGCCCAGATGAATTGCAGCCCGGCGTTCCTGGTCACGCTGATCGGCTCGCCGCGGGCTGCCCTGGCGGCGATTTCCGGCAGTTCGGGCATGCTCTGTATCGGCGCTCCAGGTATGGCCGGGTTGCCGAACGTGTACCCGGGCCGGATCACGTTGGCCCGGACCGAACGCTCCGCGGCGAACGCGAGCAGGTACGCCTCCGTGGCCGCCTTGGTCGCGCCGTAGAACTTGGCCGGGCGAGGTGGCACCGTGTCGGAGAAGCGGCCAGGCACGGAGTCGAACACCGCGATCGAGGAGGTGTAGATAATGTGCTCGACGCCAAGGTCGGCGGCCGTCTCGAACAGCCTGATCGCGGGCAGCGTATCTGCGGTAGCTCTCTCGACGGCGGTGTCGCCCTGGCCGAGCGCGATGTGGATGCACGCATCCTGGCCGCGGAGCGCCTCGGTGATGGCCGCGGCAGAGGTCAGCGTCCCGGCCACCAACCGCACTCCGGGTTGCGTGCGCAGGCTCGGCACCTTGTCCGGATCGCGGGCCAGGATCGTGATCTGGTGGCCTTCCCCGGCCAGTCGGCGCACGACGTAACAGCCGATGAAGCTCGTCCCGCCGGTCATCATGATCTTCACGAGCTAGTCTCCTCTTCCAGGATCACAGGAAGGACGGCCCCGAACGGACCTAGGCTGATCGCCCTCGTGCCGGCCGCGGGCACCGCGGGGTCGGCGGGCCGAGCGCGGCCGACGTCATCCGGATGGACCCGCCTTGAGCTGGACGACGGCGTACGTGTCGAGCCCCGGGAGAACGATATGCACCCGTGGGCCAGCATCGGAAACGGCGACGTCCCGGGGTGGCCGCCCCGGCGAGTACATGGTCGCGGTCCCCACCGGATGCGGGACGCGTACGTCCAGGCCGAAGTCGTGCCGGGGTACGCAGGCATCCCGGTCGGCATCGTAGGCGTAGTTCACCACGTGCAGCGCCGTCTCGTTCTCCCCGATCGCGTCCAGGTTCAGTGCGAGCGTCCGCGGGCCGGCGCAGACTACCTGCCGCTCGATCAGTACCTCGGCGGCCGTGGCCGGAGTGGCGGCCCGAGCGGCGTGATGCGAGGTGGCCTGCTCCCGGGTCGCCTCGGACAGGTTGAGCGCGTAATCCCCGGCGACCACCAGCTGGCCTCCGCCGTCGAGGTACTCCAGCACGGCCCGGTGCTGGCCCGGCGACACGTGCCGGCATCCCGCCGCGATCACGGTCCGGTAGCGGGCCAGCGAGGCGCCCGTGACCTCGCTGTGCCGGTACCGCTCGTCGGGCAGCACCACGCAGTCGAACGGGACGCCGTTGTCACCGAGCCCTTCCAGCACGTCCCAGTACCCGGTCGGGGGCGTCGCTCCGGTCGTGGGATCGAAGAACCTGCCCTGGTCGTCCCACTTATCACCGTCGATCTCAGCCTGCAGGTTCCCGGCTACTGAGTACAGCACGGCGACCTCGTTCGCCGATACCCGGGAGCGCAGATGATCGATCGACTCCAGGAACTGCCCGGCCTCGTCGGTCAGGACCTTGGGTGCCCAGTAGGAGTCCTCGATCTCGCTGCCCAGCCAGGACCCGTAGGGCAGGGTCATGCTGGTGCCCATGGCGGTGCCCTCGTAGATCGACACCCGGAACAGGTCGTAGCCCCGGCCCCGGTTCAGCGACTCCACGAGCTGCGGGATGACACCCCCGTAGGGGTTCTCCACCACCAGCACGTCCTTGCCCTGGCAGAAGCCAGCGGCGTGCCGGAACCACCACGGCTGGCGAGCTCCGGTGATGCGCATCTCGGTGATGAGCAGGTCGCTGTGGGTGACCATCGCGTCGTACTCGGGAAAGCAGTTGAAGAAGTTGCCGGCTACCTTCACCGTGCGGCCCACCGAGGCGGCGTACGCGCGGGCGTAGTCCGCCAGTTCCTTGAACGTGGCGGTCACCGTCTCGACCAGGAACTGGCAGAACTGGTGGTATAGCGGCATGGTCCGCGGCGAGTCGCCGGCCTTGAACCCCCGCTCTAGCAGGAACGTCCGGTAGTCGAAGGTGCCCAGGTCCACTCCGGCCAGCGCCGGATCGTCGCTGGCCTCCGGGTTCCGTTGCAGCCAGGCCCGGAACTGCGCCACGCAGTCCGGGCAGAAGCAGCCGCCATAGCGCATCGCGCCCAGCGGTGTCTCAGACTCGTCCAGCTGCACGCCGGCCACGCCAGCATCGATCTGGATCCTGATGATGGCCTTGAGGTACTCCCGCCAGACCGGGTTGTTCCGGTCCATGCAGTACGCCTGGTGCTCTCGATCGGGGGCCTCGACCCAGTGCGCGTGCCGTGGCTGGCCGGCCAGGTCCTTCGACGCGCACTCGGTCCACAGGTCACTGACCGGCTCGCCGCGGCTGTTGACCAGGCCGCCGGGAAAATAGTGCTCGAGCGGCTTCCAGCCGCGCGGACCGCTGCCCTGGGTGAATTCACGCAGCCCGAGCCAATCGCGCCGGCCGGCGCCGCGCAGTTCGTTGACCGCGAGAAGCTCCCCGCCGGGGCCGTATTCGACCGGGAACTCCCAGCCCTGGCACTCGAAGACGATCCCGAACACCTCGATGCCCCTGGCCGCGCACGCGGTAATGAACTCCGCGTCGTTCACGAACCCGTACAGCCGGAACCGGGCCGGGACCTCACCGTAGGCCTCGTCCTCCAGGTAAGGCAGTGAGATCGAGCCGCCGCCGAGGGCGGACCACACCAGCATGGTCGCCCGCATGTCAGCGAGGTCGTCGATCATCCGCAACCGGCGCGCCGGGAGGCTTGGATGGTAGTTGTGCTGGCCGGGATACCAGCCGTCGAAGTAGACGCCGCGCTGCATGAACGTCCCTGGGTGCCTGGTCAGCTGAACTTCACGCCGGCCTGCACCGCCGCGGCCTGCAAGGTCTCCAGGGCCTGTTGCGGAGTCGCCTGCCCGGCCGCCACCGACGTCGCGGCGGCCTGGATGGCCTGCTGCATGGCGCCATTCAGCGGCGCCTCCCGCGGCTCGGTCACGGTGGAGGTCTGCTGGATCAGCTTGGAGATCACTGGCAGCTGCACCGTGGGGTTGACAAGCGCGATCGAGTTCCAGTCGGGGTTAATCCCCCTGAGCGAGGGAAAGTCGTTCAGGCCGTTCGCCACCAGCTGCTGCCCCGCCTTGGTGGTGGTCATCCAGGTCACGAACGTGGTCGCCGCATTCTTGACCCCGGACTTACTGTTTACCGCCAGACCGAAGTCCGACTCGCCGAAGTAATAACCCCCCTTGTGTCCTGGACCGGCCACATTCGGGAACGGAATCGGCAACGCGGTGAACATCTTCGGGCTGCTCACCCCCGCCGCCGAGATCGCGGCGGTCATCGCGGCCTTGGTCGTGTTCGGCGTGTACCAGCTGCCCATCTCGATCATGGCGTACTTGCCGGCCAGGAAGTCGTTGCTCGCGTCGGGATACTGCTGCACGGACAGCGCACCCGGCTCCATGATCCCGTTGTTGAACAGGGACTTCCAGATGGTCAGCATCTGCACGAATACCGGGTTCGTCCAGTGTGTCTTGCCCTCGGTGGCCTGGGTCCAGGTGCCCGGGGAGATGCTGTCGGCGATTTCCTGCAGCGTGTCCTGGCTGAAGCCGAGTGACGCCACACCCTGGACGAAGCAGCCGACATTGTGTGCCTTGAACACAGCGCAGTCGCGTACCCACTGATCCAGCGTGGTCGGCGGGGTTGCGTTGTACGTGCGGAACAGGTCGTCGTTGATCCACAGCGTGCCGGCGAAGATTGATCCGAACGAGATGGCCGCGAATTTTCCGTCCTTGGTCGTCAGCGTGCTGATTCCGCCCGCGGCGAGCTTGGACTTCCAATCCGGCCCCAGGGCCTTGGTCACGGCGGGTTGCAGGTCGGACGCGAACCCGCCGAACTCGGTGAGCTCGGGTCCGGGGGTCACGCCGAACACATCCGGGCCGGCCGTACCCGAGGCCAGGGCCGGCCGCAGCGCTGCCTGCACGCCCACCACCGGCAGCAGCTTGTAGTTGACCTTGATGTTCGGATAGACCTTGTTGAACGCCGTGATGTAAGTCTTGGCATCTTGCGCGCTGGGACTCCAGCCCCACCAGTTCACCGCGCCCGAGGTGGCCGAGCCGCCGCTGCCGCCACCGTCGGCCGCCGGGGTACCACTGGAAGAGCACGCGGCCATCCCGGCCGCGGTGACCAATGCGATCGCGAGAGCCGCCGCGATGCGGGCGCCGCGCCCGCGTCTGGTGATTCTGAGCATCGTAGTCTCCCAATTGGTGGCAGTCGCCGGCACGCTACCGCCCAGCGTTGGTGTGATGCGGCGGGCCCTGGCGGCCCGAAGTAGGTGTGGGCACTGGCGCAGGGATCCGCCGCAACGTCGCCGGGCGGTTTGACGAGTTTCCGCTCCCTTTCGAACCGATTCGCCGGCCCCACTCAGCGGGACGTGCTTCGCACGCTATAACGACTGAATATGCACGGTCAAGATTTCTGAAACTTTCTAAAGAGATGTCAGTGACCAGTTGCTATGACGGATAGTGACGCCATACAGCCCGCGGCACGCGCCGCGGCGCGTGCCGCGGGTCCTGGCTGCGGTCACTCATCGTGCAGCCGGCCCGCATACCAGTCCTCGTAGTAGTTCTCGGTCACCGCGATCTGGATGTCCTCGGGCCGGATGCCGATCGCGGCCAGGCGGGTCACGATATGGCGGTACAGCTCGCGTTTCAGCTCCACCGTGTACCGGCGCACCATGAGTACCTGGATGACGACGAGGCTGCGGCGGTCCACGCCGCCGTAGCCTGGGTCGAAAACGAGCTCGCCTGTCTCACGGGGCCGGAAGATCTGGAACTTGTCGTCGGCGGGCACCTCCAGGGCGTCGATGAACGCCTGATGGATCTCGTCGCTGATGCGCGTGCCCTTCTCCGCGAAGAGCGGCCGGGGCAGATCGACCTGCACGAGCGGCATGACTTCCTCCCATGTGACGATCCCGGACACGGTCCGGTGCGAGACCGGCGCCGGGTGGCGCGGCCTGGATCTTCGAAATTTTCGACCGGGGCGCGCTGAAATTGTTATAGCGGATACCCACCATACAGGGGCCTGTAGTAGGGCAAATAGCATATTTGGTCGGCTCGGATGCTTGACATCTAGTCGGGGCCAGCGGTCTACTGACGCCCAGGGAAACGTTAACTGCTCAGAAATTTCGGATACTTTCGGCGTGTACCGCCGGGATCGCTGGCCCTCGGCCGGCGGGTCGGCATCCCCGGAGGGAAGCACATGTCTCCCACGTGCACCGGCGAACAGGTGGGATCAGATCCCCGGGCCATCGTGAGCACCGACCGGTCAGCCGGCCGGGCGGCGCCGCGAGAATGGATGACCTTCCGATCGTGGACCGCCGGGGCACGCGCCTTGAGTCTTCCCGCTACGGGCAGAAAGGCAAGCACATGATGAGATCACTGGGCGGACGTCGCAGCCGCCGCCTGGCACCGACCGTCTTGGCGGGGTTGTGCGTAACCCTGGCCGTCACCGCCTGCGCGGGGGGCGGCTCCCCGTCCGGTGGCAGCACCGGCTCCGCGAACTCGGGCAACATCACGTGGTGGGGCTGGACCCCGACGGTCCAGGGTGCTCAGGCATACATCAAGGCGTTCAACAAGGTTCACCCGGACATCCACGTCACGTTCAAGGAAATCACGATCGCCGGATACGACGCCGCCATGCGACCCGCGCTGGTGTCCTCGGCGGGCCCGGACGTGTTCGACATCGCACCCGGTGGCGGCATCGGCTCGATCGCCAGCCTGGCCGCGGACACCCTCAACCTGCAGCCGGCCATCGCCAAGGCGCTCGGCCCGGACTGGAAATCCAAGATCGCGCCGATCGGGCCCGCGGGGCTGACCAAGGACGGCAAGCTCGCCGCGCTGCCGATCGGGTCGACCTTCGCGGGCAACCTGTGGATCAACCAGGACCTGTTCAGCAAGTACCACCTGACCGCGCCGACCACGCTGGCCAGCTGGGCACACGTGTGCTCGGTGTTCAAGGCGCACAATGCCGGTTGCTTCGTACAGGGGGCCGGCCAGGTGGCGTTCAACCAGGACACGCTGCAGTCCATCTCGGATAGCGTCCAGCCCGGTGTATGGACCAAGGCATCCAAGGGCCAGGTGTCCTGGGACAACCCGACGATCGTGAAGGCGCTGACCATCTGGAAGCAGATGTTCAGCGACGGGATCATGGAGAAGGGCGCGCTCGGCCTGCAGCAGTACCCGGACGCCAACAACGACTTCGTCTCGGGCAAGTACGCCATGGTCATGATGGGCACCTGGTACATGCAGTACGCCACGGCGGCAGGCATGCCCGCGGCGATCTCCGCCGCCGGGGTGGGCAATCCGAAACCGTTCACCATGATCGCCATCCCGTTCCCCGACGTGGCCGGCGCGGGCCACCCGGCCAGCATGTACGGTGACGCGGACTACGGCATCGCGGTCAACAACCGGTCCGGCCACCAGGCGGCCGCGATCACCTTCGCCACCTGGCTGACCACCTCCAAGGTAGGCCAGCAGGCGGTGGCGAACCTGCTCAACGACATTCCTTCGCTCGCCGGCGTCCAGCCCGACTGGAACACGGTCAAGCTGGTCAGCAACGCGATGCAGCAGCCGAACCTGCAGCATCTGATCGCGCAGACCGCAACTGGTACCGAGCCGCGGCTGTCACTGGTCAGCGCTAACCTGCAGCAGGCCATAGGGGTGGCGTCGACCACGGTGGCAGCAGGCTCGGCTACCCCGGCCCAGGCCGCGGCCACCCTGGCCAAGACCATGCAGTCCTAGTCTTCTTCCTGATCTGCGTCACTTGAGCACCCAGTCGAACATGAGAAGGCGGCGAACGTGGCACTACCCTCCCAGGATCTGAGCGTCCTCTACATCGGCGGCACCGGAACGATCAGCGCGTCGTGCGTCCGTCGTTCGGTCGCTGCCCGCATGACCGTGTACGTGCTGAACCGCGGAAACAACATCAAGCACCGCACCCTCCCGGACGCAGTGACCTGGCTCCAGGCCGACGTGACCGATAGTGCCTCGGTGCGCAAGGCACTCGGTGACCTGGAATTCGGCGCGGTGGCCAACTTCTTGTCCTACAACGCGGACGATGCCGCCGAGGCGGTGGGCATCTTCCGCGGCCGGACCCGGCAATACCTGCACATAAGTACGGCGTCGCTGTACCGCAAGCCCATTCTGCAGTGGCCGATCGTGGAGTCCAACCTGCGGCTGAACCCGTACGTCAGCTACTCGCGGGACAAGATAGCGGCCGAGGACGAGCTCATGCGGGCCTGCGTGACCACCGGGTTCCCGGCCACGATCGTCCGGCCGTCACACACCTACGACCAAGCCAGTCCCCCGATCCCGGGAGACTGGACGGTCATCGACCGGATCGCTCGCGGCGCGGAGGTCATCTCGCCCGGTGACGGGACCTCGCTGTGGACGCTCACGCACGCCGAGGATTTCGCGCAGGGCCTGGTCGGCCTGCTCGGCAATCCGCGCGCCGTCGGGGAGGTATTCCACATCACCTCGGACGACATCTACACCTGGGACCAGATCTACACGATCGTGGCCGGGCATCTGGGGGTCGAGCCGCGGATCGTGCACATTCCGTCCGAGCACATCATGGCCGGCGCGCCGGACTGGTTCTGGTCCGAGCTGATCCTCGGCGACCTGTCGCACAGCGCAATCTTCGACAACTCCAAGGTCCGCAGGTACGTGCCGGATTTCGCCCCGCGGCGGACGTTCCACGCGGCAGCGGCGGACCTGATCCGCTGGCGCGCCGAGCACGCCGGTCAGTGCCGGGCCGCCGCGGATGTGGACGCGATCATGGACCGCCTGGTCGGTGGCTACCACACGGCCCAGGAGGCCTTCGCGGCGCTGGGCGCCGCGGCCCGGCCGGACGGTCGCTAGCGGCCCGCCGGCCCGGGCCATCCTTTCCCGGGCCGGCGCGGCCTTCCACGGTGCCCGCTATTGCCTGCTGGTCAGCCCCGGCCACGCTTGCGAGCG
>WNGL01011618.1_pt1 | contig 10069 bp, 8 predicted proteins | sample 5400591 | NCBI WGS metagenome assembly WNGL01 (sample SAMN13153377, study PRJNA577476) | soil metagenome | isolation source: 80 cm soil or saprolite under Garry oak tree replicate 1 | place: USA:California | collected 2016-06-15 | reverse complement strand
AGGAACTTTCTGACCTAATTCTATCGCAATGGTTGATTGACGCCCATAACACAAGCAAGAATACCAGTAGTTGCATTAGGCCGAATATGATGGGAATGGACTTGGCTCTTCTTGACGAGGTAGATAACTGCCTCGATTACCATCAGTACCTTTAATATATAGATGAATTCGAAGTTAAGTGATAGAAAAGAAAACATTATTCATTAGGCGGTAGGTGCGAGTGCATATGCCACAAAAGGCCTAACACCGATTCATGTGGTTATTGTGTCTCCTCGCACTCAAGATTTGAACGAGCACGATAGGTTAGCTCAACCCCGGTTCGAGTTGAATGAACGAGACGTGTCTTTCACTTTCTTCTTAAGTTCATGAATTATTCACAAAAAGATGAAAGATAGCTTACGAGAGGAGCGATAAACCGTTTTATTGTGCAATGTATTGCCAACGATGAAATAAAATAAAAACTCAAGCTATTTTACAAGTTACAATTACAACAATTATTTAAAAAATGTATGACGTTATTTAAGCTGAAAATAATAGGTGGATTATTATTTCAGCTCTTGACATCGGAGAGGCAGATTCAGTTCTAGTGCTACTGGTTTTGTTACTAACAAGACTAGTACCTCCTCCGCTAAAAATTTGGAAATGACAATTGTCTACTTGATCTTTAGACGGTTCTTTGGGTTCGTGTGTTGCCTTGGATAAGTATGAAAAGAATTCGTTTATTTGCTTGTCAAATGCGGATTACCTATTTACTATTTCCTGTGTGACTGGGCCTTTATTGCTATTTCTAGAGATATTGACAGGGGAAATACCGGAATAGTAGGGATGTTACCAATGGAGACAAAGGTGCGGCACTACTGTTGCCTTCCCACTTGAATTCATTTCACGTTTTTATATTTTCTCTTAAGCGGCGAATTGTCCTACTCCTGCAGTAATTTCAGGACTAGATGATGCCTCAGTATTCGAAAGAAGCCTTATAGCTCGAGAATAATAAGATAAATTGGATAAACAACACAGAAAATGCATGAAATCATTAGGTTTAAGGACAGAAATAGAAACCATGAATTGGTCTTGAATGAGATACGAGTGTATTCTTCAAAACGGGTAAGATATTCGGCTGAGGGTAGAGTGAATACCGGACATTGAGGTCAGAAAATGGAATGAAAAAGGGCCATAGCAAGTTATAAAAAAAGGACCAAGCATTACAAAAATTCGAATAAGATACCTGTACAAACAAGATGTCTGTTGGCTGTGGTAAAGAATAGAGTATATAAAGGCCTCATCCTAGAGACATGGCACACTCACGCTTGAAGTACCCTGACGTCATTAAAGGTTAAATTATCCGTCGATATACAAAATTTAACACGATCAAGGTTTTTAAAATTGAGCGACCTACTAAAGGAAGAGGAGATTGGACAATGGAGAAGGACGCATTATTCGTCGGAAATCAACTCATCGCTTGAAGATAGGGAAGTAATAATTATGGGCTGGGTGTCGAGTAAGCGTGACCACGGTAACATCCAGTTTATTATGATAAGAGACAGGTACGGAGACATCCAAGTTATGGCTAAGAAGAGTGAATCTTCAAAACGATTATTTGCACAAATCCAACAAATAAAGGAACACACTTCGCTTGCAATTCGGGGGACTGTTAGACCTCAAGTAAAAGCGCCTAGGGGCGTGGAGATTATCCCGTTAGAGCTGAAGGCATTTTCTATTGCTAGAAAAGCAGCTCCATTTTTGATTCAAAGTAAGACATCTATTGGTATTGAAACCAGATTGGATTTGAGGGCAATAGACCTACGTAGAAATATTCTTCAGAGTGTTTTCCATATCCGTTATACCGTATTGAATGCAATCAGGGAGTTCCTGGCGAGACAAGGGTTTATCGAGGTAAATACTCCAAAAATGATTGCTACTGCTACAGAAGGCGGTGCAGCATTATTTCCAATATTTTACTACGATAGAGAAGCATTCCTGGCGCAAAGTCCTCAGTTGTACAAGGAGCAATTGACTATGGCATTTGAAAATGTGTTTGAAATAGGTCCGATTTTTAGAGCGGAGCCCTCTCGCACTAATAGACATCTTTCTGAGGCAATATCTATTGATGTGGAGAAGGCGTTTGTAGATTATACTGATGTGATGAGTTTGCTTGAGAGAATGATATTGCATGTTCTGGATTCAATTAAAGAAAAGAACAAAAATGATCTTGTTTACCTTGAGTATCAATTGCCAAATATCGAATTGCCACTCGCTAAATATTCTTATTCCGATCTTATAGAACAGTTACAAAGAGGCGGAGAGCGCATTAGATGGGGGGATGACCTCTCACCTCAGGCAATGAAAAACTTGCCGGATGACAGGATGAATGGCTTTTATTTTATCACCGATTGGCCTACGTCTATAAAGCCTTTTTATGTTAAGCCAAAGTTTATGTCGGAGGCCGGTAGAGTCTCTGAATCTTTTGATCTAATGTATGGACCTTTAGAAATATCATCCGGCAGTACAAGAGTAAACAGGAAAGACGAATTATTGGAGCGAATGAAAAAACAGGGATTAAATACACAAGCTTTTGATTACCATCTGAAAGTATATGATTATGGAGTTCCTCCGCACGCTGGATTTGGCGTTGGTCTGGAACGTTTGATGATGGCTATTACAAAGATTGATAACATACGAGATGCATCTCTGTACCCACGCGACATAGACAGGTTAACCCCCTAAGATACAAGAGAAAAGTATTGGCAGTGGCATGTTAATATGATTTCAAAAGATGAAATTAGACATCTTGGTTGGCTTTCCAGGTTGGAATTAACCGACGGTGAGCTAGATAGATATGCGTCCCAAATCGATGAAATAATTAGGTATTTTGATAAACTAGACACTATTTCATTGACTGGAAGTGAGCCGGCTCGTTCAATTAAAAAAGTTTCTGAATTAAGAAATGACAATATTCACGTGTTCGAAGGTGATCCATTGGAATTTTCCAAAAATAGAAAGGATGGCTTCGTAAAAGGACCAAGGATGGTATAATTGCCAAACCACCTATATCATCTTACCGCTGACGAGGTTGCTTCCGGCATTAAAAATCGAGACTTTTCTGCACAAGAATATATATCTCAGATTCTGGAAAGAATAGAAAAAGTTGATGTCAAAATCAACGCTTTTATCGCTGTGGATAAACAGGGTGCAGTAGAAAAAGCATGTTCCATAGATAAAAGAATTCGTGACGGAGACCGCACTGGTGGACTTTCAGGTGTTGCAGTTGGTATTAAGGACAATATATGTACAAAGGACTTGAAAACCACTTGCGCTTCAAAAATGCTTGAAGGATTTATTCCACCATATGATGCAACTGTAATTAAAAAATTAAAAGAAAGTGATGCAATTATTGTTGGAAAGCTAAATCTCGATGAGTTTGCGATGGGCTCTACTACGGAGTTCAGCAGATATGGACCTACGCGTAATCCATGGAATATTAATTATGTTGCGGGCGGCTCCTCTGGCGGAAGTGCGGCGAGTGTAGCAGCTTTAGAATGTGCTATATCATTAGGCTCTGATACAGGTGGGTCCGTGAGATGCCCAGCTAGTTTTTGTTCTGTAGTAGGATTAAAACCAACATATGGATGCGTCAGCAGATCTGGACTAATTTCTTACTCTAATAGTTTAGAGCAGATTGGATCCGTAGGTAAGACGGTCTCTGATGTAGTGATGATTATGAATGCAATCGCAGGTACAGACGAAAGCGATCAAACAACAAAAGCAACACGACCGATAGCTACTGCGACTACTCCTAATACTGTGTCTCTTGATAGAATTCCAAAATACGGCCTGCACCAGAACAAAAGGAATATTCGTGTTGGGCTGGTAAAGGAACTTGTTGAAGGGGCCGATCCGGCTGTTTCAAAATGTATCTATTCTGCAGTTGACTTGTTTGAAGGGTCAGATTGTAACTGTGAAGCTACTTCAATGAAGTCAATTCAATATGCTCTCGCATCCTACTATACAATAGCTATGGCTGAAGCCAGCAGTAACCTTGCAAGATACGACAATATTCGCTACGGGTTTGACTCCAGCCCTGAGGGGTATGAATGGAATACATATTTTGCAAAGGTTCGGAATAATTTTGGCGAAGAGGCTAAAAGACGTATTATTATTGGGTCGTATGTTCTTTCGGCAGGGTATTATGGAAAATATTATCTAAAAGCTCAAAAAGCGAGAGAAATGATAAAGCAGGAAATTAAATCACTGTTTGAAAAATATGATGTATTGATAGCTCCTACAATGCCTATATTGCCATTCAAATTAGGTGAAAAGATCAACGATCCGTTGAAGATGTATCAGATAGATATTGATACAGTTGTCGCTAACCTCGCCGGTGTACCGGCAATATCAATACCGGTTGGGTTTAGTAACTGTCTTCCTGTAGGATTGCAAATAATGGCAAATGAAATGGAAGAGCAAACCCTGTTTGATGTTGCGTCAACTTTTGAAAGAATAGTTGATATTCACAGGAGTCCTGAAATATAATTGGTAGAAGTAAAGATTGGTCTTGAAATCCATTGTCAGTTGACAGGACTTCAGAGTAAATTATTTTGTTCATGCCAATGTGATTATCGAGGGAAAGAACCAAACACAAACATCTGCCCTATTTGTTCGGGTCTTCCTGGGACTCTCCCACTCTTAAATCAAAGAGCAGTAGACTTTGCTAGTATGATCTCACTTGCTCTTGGGTGTAGTATTCCAGACAACGTAAAGTTTTACCGAAAGAATTATTTCTACCCTGATCTACCCAAAAATTTTCAAATAACACAATATAACGCGTATGGAATCACAAGTATCGGTGTTGAGGGAAAAGTCGACTATGGGGTCAAGAGTACAAAAATTAGGAGAGTCCAGTTGGAAGAGGATCCCGGAAGACTAATTTACGAAAATGCTTCCTTTTATACTCTTATTGACTATAATAGAGCGGGGGTGTCTTTAGTAGAAATTGTGACTGAGCCTGATTTTGCTGAACCAAAAGATGTTCGAATGTTTTTGAATAAAATTATCTCTATAATCGAGCATTTGGGCGTATGCGAGACGAGGCTTGACGGTTCTGTAAGATGCGACGCGAATGTTTCTTTAGAAGGCGGAAAAAGAGTCGAGATTAAGAATGTTGGCTCGTTCAGAGATGTAGAAAAGGCACTTGGCTATGAGATAGCTAGGCAAAAAACAATGTCGGTACGAGATATCGAAATTAGATCAGAAACTCGTCATTGGGATGATGCAAGAAAAATAACCAAACAGTCTAGGGCAAAGGAAGAAGAAGAGGATTATCGATACTTTCCTGAGCCGGACATCCCAACAATACTTCTCGGAAACGATTTTTTATCTTTACTTAAGGTGAGAATGCCAGAACTTCCAGATGAAAGAAAAATTCGCTTCCTCAGGGAGTATAATCTCTCTGACCATGTATCTCAGGTTCTGATTGACAATAAAGAGCTGGCTGACTTTTTTGAATCGACAGTTAAAATCTATCCTTCATCACCAAACGAAATTGCTAATTGGATTGTTTCTGATCTACTTGGATTCATAGATGATTCGAAAAAGGAAGAGGGATCTCTATTCTCAGGCTTGAGAATTGAAGCGAAACATATGGCAGAGTTGGTAAGAATGATTGATCAGAATATAATCAACAGGAACATTGCAAAAATGATCCTTAGCCAAATAACAAAGACTGGAGAAATGCCCTCTTATGTTCTAGATAAAATGAATACTTCCATTATAGATAACAAAGCGATAATATCTGAAGCTATAGAATCAATATTCGAGTCTGAAAAATCTGCCGTGAAGGATGCAAAACAAAATCCAAACGCCGCAAATTTTTTGCTTGGAAAAGTGATGCAATTAACTGGTGGAAGAGCTGATCCGAAGATCGCATTGAATTTAATAAAGACTAAACTTGCCATTATGTAGTAATTCATGATTTCATGTTGCGTTTATTCTTCTACTTCCACTTAGTGTAGGTTATCATAGGTCTACTCATAACAAAATGTGCAATTAGCCATTATACATTGTTTGATGCTCTAGTTTTCTGGAAGGTTATGTGTAATTGGAGCGAGGTGGCCAAAATATCGATTTGTCAAGTCATTTGATCGCCATCTTTTTCTTATGAGTGATTGATTTCTCGATTTTTTCTAGATGTTGGACAACCGTGGGCAAGAAAGCACCAACGTCCGTTACGATTCCGATAGCTTGCATTGTCCCTCGATCTATGAGTTTTGTTACAACGGGCTGGCTTATATCTAGCGCGACCACTTTGACCGATGAGGGAAGCATATTCCCTACTGCAATAGAATGCAACATGGTTGAGAGCATCAAAACCATCTTCGCACCCTCTAATACTTGTTTATATTTTCTTTGGGCTTCAACGATATCTGTAATAACATCAGGAATAGGACCATCATCTCTTACTGATCCTGCAAGTACGAATGGAATGTCGTTGACAATGCATTCGTACATAACACCACTCTTTAAAATCCCCTTTCGAACCATTGCTTTTAAAGATCCTGCCTTGAAAACCTCATTAATCGCTTGCATATGATTTCTATGACCTCGTATCGCAAGGGTCCCATCCTTGATACGCATACCCAAAGATGTTCCCATTAAAGCATTCTCTACATCATGAACTGCAAGAGCATTACCTGTCAGGAGTCCATGTACATATCCCATTTGAATCAATTTTGCAAGAGCTTCCGATGCACCTGAATGGACGAGTACCGGTCCGGCGACCACGATTATCCTTCCCCCACGAGTCTCTTTGGTGTTATAAATGTCGATTGCAATCTTTCGAGCGATTTGTTGCGTAGGTCTTTCACTAGAGCTGCTGCTTCCCATAAATTGAAAAATGTCAACCCCTTCTCGGGGGCGTTCCTGTGGAATTATCCTGACCCCTTGTTCCCCGACGACTACCATATCCCCCTTCTTTAGATCACGTATTATCTTACATTCTGCCCTTTTTTTCTCGGTATCCACTGCTATGCACTTGTCCATCATCATGTTTACGACGTCTATCCATTTGCCTCTATAGTATACCTGTGTCGCATTGTTTGTCGTACTGTAAAAATTATCAGGCATCACCATGTCTTTAATAACTGGTCTCAACATAGCTTGTTGAATGGAAATAGGTTGTGCTCCTTCTCTATAGAGGGACTCGAGTAATTCGTTTAGGTGTTCGCGACTTTTGCCTCGAACTATTAGGCGAGCATAACTAACATCTCTTTTTCTCTTCCCAACATTGAAATCCAGAACCTGAAAGTCTCCGTTCAGATCCATTATATTATCAAAGATTCTCGTCAGGATCATAGAGTCAATAAGATGACCTTTTACCTCGATCTCTTGTTCGTATTTTTTTTCAGTCAAATATCAAAAGGAACCTATTGTATATTATCTACTTAAGGATTCGTTATATTGGCAGAGACAGCTTACCAAGATATTCAATCATATTCTGATCACCTGTAATTTTAGCTATGATCTCATTTTTTGTATCTTCTGTGAACCATTGAGCGATCGATTTTGCCACGCCATTTTTGTCGCAAATTGCTATCATGTATCCACTAGCTTCCTTTACAACAGCAAATAGGTTCTCCTCTCCTACAGCTTCCCATTTGTTGTCCTTATTATCCTTCAATGCCAATGCGGGCATAGCGTGACCAGTATATCTTGTCAAGAGGTCTTGAGCCGCTCTCACACGTTTTTCTCCTAGCTTTAGAGCCGTAAAGTACTGCATGCTTCTATTATTATTTGGAGCGATGCCGCTTTAAAGCATTTTGTATCTGTGAGATAATTTCGTGTTTGTAATCTTTCATGTATTTTTTAGGAAAATCCAAAAACTGAGCTAGCAAATGATCAGGGTAGCCTTCGATGACATATTGTCTTGCTTGCAGTGCCATCTCAAGTTTATCTACTGCATGTACTAATCGCGCAATGTCAGTTTTATTTAAGAGGTATTCCTCCCATACTTCTCTATAATCTGAACGAATGGGAGGAGGAATAGATTGTAAAATAGTCTCTATCGCCTTGTTCTCATCTGAGCGTTTCTTTTTTTTTGTAACTTCACCAGGCACAAAATCTCCAATGATTGACTCAGGCAAATCATGGAGGATTGCCATCTTCATCACTCTTTCCGTATTTAACCCCAGCATATCTGATAAAGCCATGCTTATTGCACACATCGAATACGAATGATCTGCTACCGATTCTGGATTACTAATTTTGGCTCTTGAAATCCATCCCGCTCTTTTTACATGCTTGAGGTGTAAGACATGCTGTAAAAAAGGTGTTAAATCTGTTCGTTTTTTTCTTCCCATTTTGTATATTGCCCCAGCGTTGCACACTCACATCTAAGCAATATCTAACATAGCTATAACGGGTATTAATAGACCATTATTGACTTTGAGAGTGCTATTAATAACAATCAAAATATTATTCATACCACGTATCTAACTTTTCAGCTAAATTAGTAAGATAGTTTGCTTACGGTCTCATTCCGCTTTTACTGAATTGATCAGAATAACGCAAAAATAGTCGTCAAAAGTGCGACGAGTGCACTTTACGAATCTGTCCCCCAGCCAGCTCTCAGCCCATTACTGGGCCAAAAGTAGTCAGATTTTTAAGTTACCTTATACGCCTCTCTAGGTCTCCAAGCTATGTCTTTAATTCCGATGCGTTTGTTTATCAGCCTCGCAGCTACAAAGAGAAAGTCTGATAGTCTGTTGAGATATACTAAAACGATAGGATTTATTATTTGGTCTTTTGAGAGTATTGTTACCGCACTCTCGGCCCTTCTAGCTATAGTTCTAGTGACATGAAAAAGGGACGCCTCAGTACTTCCTCCTGGAAGAATAAAGAATGTGATTGGTTCAAGTTCAGTTTCAAATTTGTCTATGGCACCTTCTAAAGCCGATGCCATTTTTTCCTCTGTTCTAGGAGTTTTGTATTGATTTTGACTTCCCGCAGGGAATCTAGGATCAGCCAAATCTGAGCCAACAACAAATAGTTCACTTTGGATGCGTGTCATAATATCTATAAGATCCAAAAAAAGGTCCCTATTTCTTACCCCCAATGATGAGATGGCTATACCAATATTTGAATTCAATTCGTCCACTGAGCCATATGCAACTATCCGTGGATCTCCCTTTGAGATGCGTATTCCACCAATAAGACCGGTTTCACCTTTATCTCCTGTTTTAGTATAAATCTTCATACATTAGCAATTATTATACCGCATAATTTAAAAATATCTGTTCGATTTTAATTCAATTTTAATAATTTTTGATACTACTTTGAGTTTTTCAAAAACGATTTTGTTACTTACGAAAAAGATGTCTATCTCTGGACTGTATCGTGAATAATGAGACTAATACGAGTGGATCTGCGACTTGTGTTCGCGTAGGTATTTTTTCTTCTTGAACCGCTCATGGCATTTTTCACACCTAAATGGCATTTCGAATTCCATAAGAAAGCGCTCCCTTTTTTCTTGGGGTGTTTCAGCAATGCCGTCAGATTTCGCTTCCGCTGTTTTTATCATAACCAATTACGATAAAAAAATATTTTTTGGTTTATTTACCTTAAGTAAGATACTTACGTTAAAATCATTAAATATAGATTGTCATTACATATTCAGGAATCCATAAGCTTGGCTTTGAGGTCCTGTGGTAGAGCCTTTAAAGTTTCTAGCACGTCACACAAGAGAAGTCTCTTACCTACAATTTATGAGAATTGTACCGTACACTATTTCCATTTTTTCCATTCTGTCTATTTTATGTGATAGTTTTTTAATTTCTTGTTTATTTTATGTTATTATGTTCAAGAATATTCGAAAAGTTTTATAAATCAATCCTGGATGACAACTCACGACAGAACAGAAAACACTAAAATACCAAATCACAGCAGATTCTGCAATAATGCCTACTGCATACATATTAGTGAACTGCACTCTCGGATCTGAAGAAAAGATTATCGCTGAAATTTCAAAATTACCAGATATCAAAGAGGTAAGAGGAACTTACGGCGTTCATGATGTCTT
>WNGL01018160.1_pt1 | contig 10070 bp, 8 predicted proteins | sample 5400591 | NCBI WGS metagenome assembly WNGL01 (sample SAMN13153377, study PRJNA577476) | soil metagenome | isolation source: 80 cm soil or saprolite under Garry oak tree replicate 1 | place: USA:California | collected 2016-06-15 | reverse complement strand
GCGAGGGCGATCCCGACGACCCGGGCGGCGCGCCGTCGGCTCACAGGAAGCTCTTGAGGAAATCGCGCGTGCGCGGGTCGCGCGGCGAGTTGAACAGGGCGGCCGGGGGCCCGGCTTCGACCAGGAGCCCTTCCTGCATGAACAGGATCGTGTCGGCGGCGTCGCGCGCGAAACGCATCTCGTGGGTCACCACGACCTGGGTCATGCCCTCGTCGTGCAGCCGCCGCATGATCTGCAGCACTTCATTCACCAGGGTGGGGTCCAGAGACGAGGTCGGCTCGTCGTACAGCATCACCTCCGGGGACATGGCCAGGGCCCGCGCGATCGCCGCCCGCTGCTGCTGCCCTCCGGACAACTGCGACGGGTAGTAGTCCAGCCGGTCGCTCAACCCGACCTTGGCCAGAAGGGCGCGCGCCACGGCCTCGGCGTCCGCGCGGCTCATGCCCTTGACGGCCACCGGCGCCTTCAGGGCGTTCTCCAGGACGGTCATGTGCGGGAACAGGTTGAAGCTCTGGAACACCATGCCGACCTCCCGGCGCAGGCCCCTGAGCCTCGTCTTGAGATCGCGCGGGAAGTGGCCGTTGTGGCGCTCGAGGGTGACGCCGCCGATGCGCACCCGGCCCGAGTCCAGGAGCTCGAGCCCGTTCAGGCAGCGCAGCAGAGTCGACTTGCCGCAGCCCGAGGGCCCGATGATCACCACGAGCGACGATTCGGGCACCGCGAAGCTCACGCCCCTGATCGCCTCGGCCGATCCGAAGGCCTTGCGCAGGTCCTCCACCCTGATCAGTTCGCCCCGGCCGGAGCTCATGCGGCCTCCTCCCCCGCCGCGGCTCGCCGGCCGCGGCACACTTCCCAAATCGGGGACGGAAGGCTAGCATGGCGGCGGCGGAGGAGGAAGGCCCGATCACGCATGCCGCAAGGAGGCTCCATGGACAAGGCGACCTACAGGATCGAGACCGTCGCGGTGCACTCGGGGGAGCGCCGGCCTGGGCCGGAGGGCTCGGTCATCTTCCCGATCTATCAGGGCACCGTGTACTCGATCGAACCGGGCACCGGCTATCACGACATCCAGTACATCCGGCTCAATAGCACGCCGTCGCAGCGCTACCTGCACGACCGTCTGGCGGCCCTCGAGGGGGCGGAGGCCGCGCTGGCGACCTCGTCCGGGATGGCCGCGATGACGGCGACGATCCTGACCGTCCTGAAGAAGGGTGACCACCTTCTGGCCGGGAGCTGCCTGTACGGCGGGACGCACGACTTCCTGACGCAGCACGCGGAGGATCTCGGGCTGAGCTATACCTTCGTCGACGATCAAGATCCCGGCTCCTGGGGGCGGGCCCTGCGCCCCGGCACGCGGATGTTCCTGGTCGAGACCATCACCAATCCGCTGATGCGCGTCCCGCGCCTCCGCCAGGTCGTCGAGTTCGCGCGCCAGGAGCGGCTGACGACGGTCATCGACAACACCTTCGCGAGCCCCGTCAACTTCCGTCCCCTGTCGATCGGGTTCGACGTTTCGGTCCACAGCGCCACGAAGTATCTCAACGGTCACTCCGATCTCGTGGCCGGGTGCGTCCTGTCGAGCCGGGCGAACGTCGACCGGGTGCGGCGGACGCTCAACCTGTTCGGCGGCTCGCTCGATCCGCACGCCGGTTTTCTCCTGGCGCGGGGCACCCGGACGCTGGCGCTGCGCGTCCGGGCCCAGAACGCCAACGCTCTCGCCCTGGCGCGCTTCCTCGCGACCCACGCCCGGGTCAAGGAAGTGAACTATCCGGGGCTCGAGACCCATCCCGACCACGCGCACGCCCGTGAGCTGCTCGCGGGCTTCGGCGGCATGCTCAGCCTGCGGCTGAAGGGGGGCGCCGAGGCGGCGCAGCGGCTTCTGGCGGCCGTCCGGATTCCGTTCGTGGCGCCGAGCCTGGGCGGGGTCGAGACGTTGATCACGCAGCCGGCCAAGTCGTCGCACGCCGGCATGAAGCGCGAGGACCGCGAAAGGCTCGGCGTCACCGACGATCTCGTGCGCGTGAGCTGCGGCATCGAAAGCGCCGAAGACCTGGTCGAGGACTTCCGGCAGGCGCTGGAGCAGGTGTGAGCGCCCGGGCGGACGGCTACCGCGCCTGCGCCCGGACAGGCTGGCGGACCGGCAGCCAGTGCTCGATGCGGCCTTCGGGCCGGACGATCGTGCCGTCGCGCTGCGGGGAGGTCGAGATGACTCCGATCTCGCACCCCACCACCGACTCCAGGCGCCGGACGTAGTCCCGCGCGCGCGGCGGCAGCTCCTCGAAGCGGCGCGCGCCCGAGGTGGCGGTCTTCCACCCGGGCAGGACCTCGTAGACCGGCCGGCAACCGTCGAGAACCGTCGGGTCGGCCGGCAGGAAATCGATTCTCCTCCCTCCGTGCTCGTAGGCGACGCAGATCGGGATCTCGTCAAAATCGTCGAGCACGTCGAACAGGGTCAGGGCCAGGCACTCGATCTGGTTGATCATGACGGAGTAACGCGCCACCAGCGCGTCGAACCAGCCGCAACGCCGCGGGCGGCCCGTGGTGCTGCCGAACTCCCTGCCGCGCTCGCGGATGCGCCGGCCCGTCTCGTTGTCCTGCTCGGTGGGCAAGGGCCCTCCTCCGACGCGGGTCGAGTAGGCCTTCAGGACGCCGATGACGCCCTCCACGCGAATCGGACTGAGACCCAGACCGGTGCACGCGCCGCCGGCGGTGGAGCTGGACGAGGTGACGTAGGGATAGGTCCCGTGGTCCAGATCGAGCATCGTGCCCTGGGCCCCCTCGCACAGGACCACGGCGCCGCCGTCGAGGCGCTCGTTCAGCAGCCGCGAGGTGTCGGCGAGGAACGGCCTCAGTCGAACGCCGTACTCGAGATACTGCGCCGCGACCGCCTCGGGCGCCGGGTCCCAGTCCGGCGCCAGCCGGACGCCGGCCGCCGTCCGGGCCCTATGCGCCAGCGCGCCGACCTTCTCCCGGAGACCCGGTCCGTCACCCAGGTCGGCCACGCGCAGCCCGTAGCGCCCCGCCTTGCTTTCATAAGTCGGCCCCACCCCCAGACGGGTCGTGCCGATCTTCCCGTCGCCCACGCCCTCCTCGCGCGCGATGTCGCACCCCCGGTGGTACGGCAGGATGAGGTGCGCCCGGTCGCTGATGCGCAGGTTCTCCTCCACGCGCACGCCCGCCGCGCGCAGATCGCCGATCTCCTTCAGGAGCGACCCGGGGTCGACGACGACCCCGTTGCCGATGACGCACAGGACGTTCTCCCGCAGGATCCCGGAGGGGATGTGATGCAGGGCGAACCGGCGCTCGCCGACGCAGATGGTGTGCCCCGCGTTGGGCCCGCCGCCGTACCGCGCCACGATGTCGACGCGCTCGGTCAGGAGATCGACGATCTTGCCCTTGCCTTCATCGCCCCACTGCGAGCCGACGACCACGAATCCGGACATGGTCTCTCCCTGAGGATGTCAAGCGCATGGGCAAAGAAGGAGGACCGCGGGCGGTTCCTTTGCCGCGATATGCTAGCAGAAAAACGCGTCGCGGGGTCGGCCCTCAGGCCGCCAGGAGCTGTTGCACGCGGAACAGGAGGGAATCCTTGATCTGTTCTTTGTCGAGAAAGCCGGCGACCCCGGCCGCCTGAAGGAAATCGAGCACGTCTTTCTTGAACACGCCGCTCATGATCAGGATCGGCGTTTCCTTCACCCGCCCGATCCGCTTGATCTCCCGCAGCACGTCGAAGCCGGTCATCTTCGGCATCAGAAGGTCGAGGAGGATCAGGTCGGGATGCTCGTTCTGGACGAGGTCGAGGGCCTGACGGCCGTCCTCGGCCTCGAGCACGTCGTAGCCGGCGGAGGCCAGAAGACGCGCCGCGATCTTGCGCACCGTCACCGTGTCGTCCGCCACGAGAATTTTCTTCCTGTGCTCCGTCTTCTCGAACGAGTCGGCGCTCGACGAGGATTTGACTTCGTCCTGCAGGAGGTCGATGCGCACGATCTCCTGGCAGTTGCTGCAGAGGTACTTGATGACGCGGGACTGCCCGTCCACCTCGCGCAGGCGGATGACGGTCTTGCAATGCGGGCAGCGCACCACCACGTTGACCTTCCTGCAGGCGTCAGCGGTCGGGGCGCGGGTCCCCCTCGCCGCCTCCGCCGCGAAGGAAAGGTAGGTTCCGAGGCGGGTCTTTGCACGCCCGGCTACCAAATTGTGACCGACGGGGCCCTATGCTAGACTCCCCCGTGTCCGCGGAACCGCCTGCCCGCAGCACCGCCCGAGGCCGCGCCCAGATGCCCACCACCATCGTCCTGGACGGCACGCACCTGCGCCTGGAGGACATCGCGACGGTCGCGAGGGGCGGCGCCAGCGTGACGCTCTCCGATTCCGCGCGCCGCGGCATCGAGGCCAGCCGTGGCGTGATCGAGAGGATCCTGACCTCCGACCAGCAGGTCTACGGTGTGAACACCGGCTTCGGACTCCTCAAGGACGTCCGCATCCCGCGCGACCGGCTCGACGCCCTGCAGCTCAACCTGATCCGCAGCCACTGCGCCGGGGTCGGGCCGGCGCTGCCGCCCGAGGCCACGCGCGCCCTGATGCTGCTGCGAGCCCACGTGCTGGCGCGCGGTCACTCGGGGGTCCGGCCCGTCGTGGTCGAGACCCTCCTGGCGCACCTCAACGCCGATCTGCTGCCGACGGTCCCCGAGCAGGGATCGATCGGCGCCAGCGGCGATCTCGCCCCCCTGGCCCACCTCGCCCTGGCGCTGCTCGGCGAAGGAGACGCCACGCTCCGCGGCGAGCGGATGCCCGCGGCGGCGGCGCTGCAGGGGGCGGGCATCCGGCCGCTGCGGCTCGGCCCCAAGGAAGGGCTGGCGCTGATCAACGGCACCCAGCTCATCACCGCGGTGGGGACGCTCGCCCTCCTCGAGGCGGAGGAGCTGGCGGCGGTCGCCGACATCGCGGGCGCCTGCACCCTCGAGGCCCTGAAGGGCAGCCACCGCGCCTTCGATCCCCGGCTGCACGCCCTGCGACCGCACCGGGGCCAGGTCGACTCCGCCGCCAACCTGCGCGCCCTTCTCGACGGCAGCGAGATCGCACGCTCGCACGAGGGGTGCGGGCGGGTGCAGGACTCCTACTCGCTGCGCTGCATGCCGCAGGTGCACGGCAGCGCCCGCGACGGCATGCGTTTCGCCCGTTCCGTGCTCGAGGTCGAGGTGGACGCGGTGACCGACAATCCGATCGTCTTCGCGGACGACGGGGAGGTCCTCTCCGGCGGCAACTTCCACGGCGAGTCCCCCGCGCTGGCGCTCGACTGCCTGGCGATCGCGGCCTCCGGGCTGGCCTCGATCTCCGAGAGGCGCATCGATCGGATGATGAACCCGGCGCTCAGCGGCCTGCCGCCGTTCCTGACCCGCGATCCCGGCGTGAACTCCGGGCTCATGATGGTGCAGGTCACGGCCGCCGCCCTGGTTTCCGAGAACAAGGTGCTGTGCCATCCCGCGAGCGTCGACTCGATCCCGACGGAGGCGAACCAGGAGGACCACGTCTCCATGGGCCCGATCGCGGCCCGCAAGGCGCGCTCGGTCGTCGAGCACGTCCGCCGGGTCCTGGCCATCGAGGTCCTGTCGGCCTGCCAGGCCCTCGACCTGCTCCTGCCGCTGCGGCCCGGGCGCGGTCCGCGCGCCGCCTTCGAGGCCGTGCGCCGCCTCGTTCCGTTCATGGAGACCGACCGGGTGCTGGCCGATGACATCCGCGCGGTCGAAACGATGATCCGCGACGGCTCGCTGCGCGCTGCAGCGGAAGACGCGAGCGGGAGGCTGCGATGAGCTCCGGATCCGCCGCGCCCCGCGTCGTGCGGGCACCGCGCGGCACCGGACTCTCCTGCAAGGGCTGGACGCAGGAGGCGGCCCTGCGCATGCTGATGAACAATCTCGACCCGGAGGTCGCCGAGAAACCGGACGAGCTGATCGTCTACGGGGGCACCGGCAAGGCGGCGCGCAACTGGAGGTGCTTCGACGCGATCGTCCGGGCGCTGCGCGCCCTGGAGAACGACGAGACGCTCCTGATTCAGTCCGGGAAGCCGGTCGGCGTCTTCAGGACGCACCCCGGCGCGCCGCGCGTCCTGATCGCCAACGCGCTCCTCGTGCCCGCCTGGGCCACCTGGGAGACCTTCCGGGAGCTCGACCGCAAGGGACTGACGATGTTCGGACAGATGACCGCCGGCTCGTGGATCTATATCGGCAGCCAGGGCATCCTGCAGGGGACCTACGAGACGTTCGCCGCCGCGGCGCGGCGCCACTTCGGCGGCTCCCTCGCCGGCCGGCTCCTGGTGACGGCGGGTCTCGGCGGCATGGGCGGAGCACAGCCCCTGGCGGGCACCATGAACGGCGCCGTGGTCATCGCGGTCGAGGTCGATCGGGACCGCATCCGGAGGCGCCTCGAAACCCGCTACCTCGACCGGCAGGCCGCCAGCCTGGACGACGCGCTGGCCGCCGCCCGCCCCGCTCTCGAGCGGAGGGAGGCGCTGTCGATCGCCGTCCCCGGAAACGCCGCCGAGATCCTGCCGATCCTCGCGAAAGGCCCGGTGGTGCCCGACCTGATCACCGACCAGACGAGCGCGCACGACCTGCTGAACGGCTACGTGCCGCACGGGATTCCCTACCCGGAGGCCCTCCGCCTGCGGACCCGTGACCCGGCGAGATACCTCGATCTGTCGCGCCGCTCCGTCGCGGCGCACGTCCGGGCCATGCTCGATCTGAAGCGCCGGGGCGCGGTGGCCTTCGACTACGGCAACAACATCCGGCACGAGGCCCGGCAGGCGGGCGTCGCGGAGGCCTTCGACATCCCCGGGTTCGTCCCCGAGTACGTCCGTCCCTTGTTCTGCGAGGGCCGGGGGCCGTTCCGCTGGGCCGCGCTGTCCGGCGACCCCCGGGACATCCAGCGCACCGACGAGGCGGTCCTGGAGATGTTCCCGGAGGACGAGTCGCTCGGCCGCTGGATCCGCATGGCGCGCGAGCGGGTCGCGTTCCAGGGTCTGCCGGCGCGCATCTGCTGGCTGGGTTACGGCGAGCGGGCCCGCTTCGGCCAGGCGATCAACGATCTGGTGGCGCGCGGCGATCTCAAGGCGCCGATCGTCATCGGTCGCGATCACCTCGACGCCGGCTCGGTCGCCTCCCCGAACCGCGAGACCGAGGGGATGCGCGACGGCTCGGACGCGATCGCCGACTGGCCGATCCTGAACGCCCTGCTGAACGCCTCCGCCGGCGCCTCCTGGGTGTCCGTGCATCATGGAGGCGGCGTCGGCATCGGCTACTCCCTGCATGCCGGCATGGTCGTGGTCGCCGACGGCACTCCCGACGCCGCCGCACGCCTCAGCCGGGTGCTCACCACCGATCCCGGCAGCGGAGTCATGCGCCACGCCGACGCCGGGTACCCGGACGCGATCACCTTCGCAAAGAAGTCCGGCATCAACCTGCCGATGGTCTGAGGTCGAAGACCCGGCCGCCCTGCGGGTGACGATGCGTCCATGTCCATCTCCATGAATCAGCGGGTCACCTTGAGGAAGGGTCGCGACCAGCGCGTCAAGTCGGGGCATCTCTGGGTGTACGCCGGAGAGATCGAGAAGGTCGAGGACGGCATCACCGCCGGCGAGACGGTGGACGTGCTCGACCACCGCGGCCGTTTCCTGGCGCGCGGTTACTACAACCCGTCCTCGAGCATCGCGGTGCGCGTGCTGACCCGCCGCAAGGACGAGCCGCTCGATGGCTGCCCGGTCTGACCGTCGACCGGTACGGACCCTGCCTGGCCGTCCAGATCTCGACGCTGGGGATGGACCGGCTGCGCGACGACGTCGCCGCCGCCCTGCAGGACGCCGTCCACCCGCGCGGCATCTACGAGCGCAGCGACCTGCCGACCCGCCTGCGCGAGGGTCTCGAGGCGCGCACGGGGCTGCTGGCGGGCCAGGTCCCGGAGGAGATCGAGATCGTCCTCGACGAGCTGCGCTTCCTGGTTCCGCTGCGCTCCGGACAGAAGACCGGCATGTACCTCGACCACCGCTTCAACCGCCGCGCGCTGCAGCCGCACGCGCGCGGCCGCCGCGTCCTGGACGTCTTCTGCAACACAGGCTCGTTCGGCCTGTACGCGCTGCAGGCCGGCGCCGAGCGCAGCACGGGGATCGAGGTGTCCCCCGAATGCCTGCGGCTGGCCCGGCGCAACGCCGCGCTGAACGGCCTGGAGGCGCGCTGCGAGTGGATCGAGGGCAACGCCTTCGACCAGCTGAAGGATCTCGACCGGAGACAGGAGCGCTTCGGCCTCATCGTACTCGATCCGCCCGCCTTCACCAAAAGCGCCCAGGCCGTGGAGGCGGCGCTGCGAGGCTACAAGGAGATCAACCTGCGAGCCTTCCGGCTGGCGTCCCCGGGAGCCGTCATCGCCACCTCGTCCTGCTCCTACCACCTCGGCCCGGAGGAATTCCTGCAGGTGCTGCGCGAGGCCGCGGCCGACGCCGGCCGCGACGTGACCCTCCTCGAGATGCGCGGTCAGGCGCCGGACCACCCGGTGAACCTGCTGGTTCCCGAGACGCGCTACCTCAAGTGCGCCGTCCTCCTGGTCCGCAACTGAGGCCATGCCGCTCCGCGCAGCCGGGCCGGCGCCGCCACGGAGATGCGGCGAACTTGAAGACACTCCGTCAGTTGACACCCCGTCGGGGCGCCGATAGACTAGCCGTCGCGTCGGGGCGCCCCGGGCGTCCCGGTGGATCGTGCGTCCCTCCCGGCCGGTTCCGGTGTCCATGGCGATCGAGAACCCAGCGGTTGGGGCCCTCCTGGCGGTCCTTGTCGTGGCCGTCGTCGTCCTCGGCCTGGCACTCCTGCGACGCAGGCGCGGGGTTGCCGAAGCGCCCGAATTCGCGATCGCCCTCCTGCAGAACCAGATCGTGCGCCTGGCGGAGCAGATCGCGCAGCTCGGGGCGCAGATCCCGAAGGATGTCGGCGCCTCCCTCGGCCAGCTGACGGGTCAGGTCGCGACCCGCCTGTCGGAAAATGCCCAGGCCCTGCAGAAAGCCAGCGCCGACACCGGCAGGTTGATCGCCGACGTCAACCTCCGGCTGGGGGAGCTGCGGCAGAGCGGTCAGGAAATTCTCTCTCTGGGCCAGGACATCCGCGGCCTGCAGCAGATCTTCCAGGCGCCGAAGATCCGCGGCGGGCTGGGGGAGATCGCGCTTGGCGCGCTCCTGCAGCAGGTGTTTCCCGCCGAGCATTTCGGGCTGCAGCACACGTTCCGGGACGGTCTGATGGTGGACGCCGTCCTGCGCCTGCCCGGAGGCCTGGTGCCGATCGACTCGAAGTTCCCGCTCAGCGGGTTCCGGCAGCTGCTCGAGGCGCAGGGTCCGGAGCAGCGCGAGCGGGCGCGACGCGTCTTTGCGCGCGACGTGCGCCGGCACATCGACGACATTGCCGACAAGTACGTCCGGCCCGGAGAAGGCACGCTGGATTTCGCCCTGATGTACATCCCCGCCGAGAATGTTTTCTACGAGCTGATCGCGCGCGACGATGCGGTGGGCGAGGACGACATCAACGCCCACGCGGTCAAGCGCCGCGTCATTCCGGTCTCGCCGAACAGCATCTACGCCTACCTGCAGGCCATCGCCTACGGCCTGATGGGGCTCAAGATCGAACAGCGGGCGCGTGAGATCTTGAAAGGGCTGCAACAGCTCCAGGGCGATTTCGGGATCTTCCACGATGCCTTCCAGCTCGGACAGAGACACCTGAAGAATGCCCAGAACGCCTTTGCCGACGCAGGCGAGCGGGCGTCGAAGCTGGGGGACAAGATCCAGCAGTTTGCCGGCGTGGCGCAGGACCCTCAGCGCGAGGTGCCCGCATCTCCTCCGACGCTGCAGGCCGGCGACCGCTTCAGGCCCCGGAGCCTGGAGCAATGACGCGGGCCGGCCGCGCGGGCCGGACGGCGGCGGGCCTCCTCGTGGCGGGCGTCCTGGTCGTCGTCCCGGCCGGTCCGGCGCGCGCCGCCCGGATGTTCTCCCTCAGCCTCGACGACGTCGCCAACGGGCGGGCCGAGGTCGTCGATCTGAC
>WNGL01011616.1_pt1 | contig 10070 bp, 10 predicted proteins | sample 5400591 | NCBI WGS metagenome assembly WNGL01 (sample SAMN13153377, study PRJNA577476) | soil metagenome | isolation source: 80 cm soil or saprolite under Garry oak tree replicate 1 | place: USA:California | collected 2016-06-15 | reverse complement strand
CTTGGGGGTTGTCGCACAAGCCACGACCGTTCTCTTGTGGACGTCGAGACCCGCACAGCGTTCATACACCACTTGCATGTCTTCCCTCCTTCGTACACTTCAGATGACAACACCAAGGATGGGCAACGGGATGCCAAACCAGGGTCAAAATTTCCCCTACGTGCTTCCCCTATGGGAGCGACAGACGGTGGTGCTTGCAGGCATCCAGATCACATTGTTGGTCCGGCGCGCCTCGCGAGTGTCAAACCGATCTTTGGTGTTGCTTGCATCCTTCTGCCATTCTATCCCTTTTCATGCGTGGTGGTGCGCCTCCGGCGCATGACTCATTGTTGGCGAATTACCGGAGCAGGATGGAAGGGAAATATGAGATACTGATGTGCGAAGCAGAGCGTCAAGCAAACGAAGAGGAAGTCCATGTCACTGCATCCCCAGCCGATCCCGGCCATTCCAGAAGAGACGATCCGCGTCGCGCATGCAGTCCTGCCCAAGGGCAACGTGTGGATGCAAATGCGAGATGAGTTAGCAACGTTATACGAAGATCAAGATTTTGCTGATCTGTTTCCCAGTCGTGGTCAGCCAGCCGAGGCCCCGTGGCGTCTTGCCCTAGTGACCGTGATGCAATATGGCGAAGGATTGACAGATCGACAAGCGGCCGATGCAGTACGGACCCGCATCGATTGGAAGTGTGCGTTAAGTCTGGAGTTGACTGATACACAGACTGTTTATGCGAACACAGTTTGCCTTTGTGATCAACGCAGTGGTATCAATGATGATTACAGGATGTACCAAATCTTTTTGCATGCTTCTCAGTGAACAGTGACTGCCCATTAAAAGCCAACTTCCTCTCCTGAGAGGAGAGCGTATTATCCGGATTAAAGCAGATATTACCAGCAACACAAGGCGGCTGCTGCTAGATCTCGCGTTCGAGTGATCCCTAACCACGTTGAGGTAGCTATCAGAAAACAGCACCATTAGCCATCGAGCGATGGTTATACCTCGCCTTTCAGTCCTTGAGCTGCTCTCTCATTCAGAAGCAAGTCTACCCTCATGAGCTCAGAAATGGCATCAGGAAGACCTTGACTGGCTGGTGAATGAGCAGGGTCGAAACCCCGTAGTTCTTCACTACGCTTTCCAGGATCCTTTTTGCAAAAAGTATCCACTATATGATCGATCTCCCGATAGTTTTCCCGCACGTCTGGTTCTAGCCGATTCACCCATTGGCTGGCCGCTGATAAATGAGCGTCTCTTAGCAACATCCAGTATCCTGCGGCAATAAACGCCGCTGTATGAGTCGGAGGGAGAGGACATTTCATTTGGGTTACAAGTGTTTCTATTGCCTCCAGGGTTGCGCTGACGACCACGGACTTTTCTACGAAATCATCCTCATCATTTGAACTTGCTGGAATTTTGCTTCCGGCCTTTTGTGCTATCTGATCTGTACTCAATCTTAAAAGACCGAGCAGAAGGAATTCGCTATGGATCTTGACTTTATCCCGAGCTAATCCCGTAATGTGCAACCAAGCAATATCTGTAGCGTCGAGTTGTATTTCCTCTTTCATCTCCTTGAGAGCATTTGCCTTGATAGCATTGGTATCAATAGGGCTGAGCCTGCCTCTATTCGCAGAATCTCTATCAAGTTGTCCATCGAAGAGCCCAGCAACACTTGCGCCGATCGTTTCAGCATAGAGGCGATTACGAGGAGAGCGTTGCTGAACCAGGACTCTGTGAGAGCCATCCTCTTCGGTAGTCAGTAGGATGGCAGCAGTCGCACTCGGATTGGATATATTCAGCTCCTCTTCAAGAGCTGTGTTGTTGCTTATGGCATGATATGTTGGATAGGTGACCGGTTGAATATCGAAGCTCAACACACTTCCAGCTTGCTCGGGATTTCTTATTCCTACTTTGGGCGCAAAACCGGGGCCAACCCTTAATTTTTTCTGCTCCAGATCTCGTATCAGCCTTATTTTCTTCCCTCCGGGCAGTGGCGTATTAGGTGCATGCCTGAGCAAGCTTCGGCGAGTCTGAGCCGTAAATCCCTCCAGGGAAGAGGTCAGAAAATCGATAACGAAATTGCCTCCATCGAATAATGGCCTTCGCTTGATCAATATATCTCCTCCTTGAGGGAACAATTTTCATGCTTCCTCATCTTTTCATGCTTCCTCATCAAAGAGGCACATTTCTATACTTACTCGCTACATGCTACCACTCGTTGCGCAATTCCTCGGAAAATCGCTCTTATGAGTACAGCCTCAGACCGAAAAAAGGTCAAAGAAAGCCGAAAGGAGTCCTGAGAGCATTGGGTGTCTCCTTGTCCCGGTCTCAAGCCGTTGTGCCAGGTCGAATGAGCAGTTACGCTGCCTCCTTTGGCATGAGCGTCACCGTATAGCCAAGTTGTTCGAGGCGGTGAATATGATGACGTTCGATCCGTTCTCGATCCCGTTGGTCAAAATAATCTGCGCCCAAGTCGGTATACGGTTTCTTCGTCCGTAAGATGTGATAGATAATCACAAGCACGTTGTGGGCCAGTGCCATGATCGCTTTTTTCTTGACATGCCGTCGAGCCATGCGATGATAAAAGGCAGACAAGTAATTGTCTTTGGTGTGGGCAATAGCCCAGGCTACTTCAAACAGGATGGCCCGCAGGTATGGGTTGCCTTTGGTGGTCTTGCCACTCAGCCGCTTCCCTCCGCTCTGCTTGTTGCCTGGGCAGTAGGATAGGCCGCAGACGAGGTACTGCGGTGGCAGCCCTTTTTCCCCGGCCCTCCTCCGAACGGAGCGTGCGGTTTTCATCGCACTCAGCTCAAAAGTCGATTGCTTTCGAAGCTGTGGTTGGACATCGCCTCGGTGAATGCGCTCATGACAGTCAGCGCAAACAACCAGCGTTTTCCGCCTTCTTTCTGCCATTCTCTTCACCCACAGAGGCTTCTCTTTCCGTCCTTTCTGTTCAGATCGGCCATTAGCTGGCCAGTTGGGTTGCCACAGGCAGACGGTCCTCAACGTCATCCATGGCTTCAATACCCAATGATATCACCTGGAACGGAGGAAAGTGTACATGGCTATACTTGCACAACAGAAAGCAACGCTTCCCCCTCGGCCCTAAGACACTCCCCTTGGTCGGCAACATACTCGATTTTCAGGTGCGATCTGTTAGGGTTCTAGCAGTCCGTACAGCGGACTTTTGGCGGTATGGTGACCATCCATATTGGCACTTTGCTCATCGTGCTGCTCTTCAGGCTGGAACAGGTACGCTATGTGCTGGCGGAAAATCCTGGTAACTTCACGATTCAGGAAATTGCTGGGGCCCTGCGCCAGATGATAGGTGATAGCCTCCTGACCATCGATGGTGATGCTCACCGACAGCAACGTCATCTAGTGCAGCCTGCCTTCCATAGCAAACGCATCGAGAGTTATTCCCAGGTTATGATCCTCTACACGCAAGAGATGCTCGAGGGGTGGAACACCGACGAAGAAATAGACATGTCACACGCTACGCAAGAACTGACACTGCGTATCTTCACCAGTCGAGGCTGTCCGAGGCTCAGAGCAGTGTAAATAGCATGGGAAAGCCACGACGAAGCCTCGCCGAGTCAGTCTGCTGTTGCATCTGCTTCAGGTCGGACCTGCGCCCCTGCTCTGGAAGGATTGGAGTCGTCGGCTGCATCGGCGAGCCTGTATGCAGTTGCTCCGCAGCCAACGGGTGGCTGTGCAGGTGACCCCGGCCAGTCAAGCCGTTCCAGAAATGTCGCCGATCCACACGCCCGCACAGCGCGTCCATTATCGCCTCTGCTCGCAAGCTCGGCTGGCTCGCAATGCACGTGCTCCTCCTGAGAGCGCTGACCATCACCCTGTTCGGCGTCCCGGACAACTTTGCCACCTTTCTCACCCTGTCGACCACGTAAACTGACTACAGATGTCTCGACGTTCCCTCTTCGCGGACCAGCGTACTGCTCCGCGTGGCACCTCATGGCTTCTTTTCCCACTTCTTCTCATCTGCTGCTCTTTTCACTCCATCTCCTGCTGTTACTACCCTGTCATAGGAGAACCTTGTCTAGTTCTGTGCGGCTTTTCATCCTCAGATCAGAAGAAAGCTCTACCTCAACCTAGTTGCGCAATTCGTAGGATTTGCCGATTAGTGGATGATGGTAGCACGACGAATCTGCGGGTCGGTGAAGATGTCGAACTCATCGCGGCTGCGCGTTGAGAACTCCGAGACGATGGCACCTTCGTCACCGGCTTGGAACCAGTGCAGGGTATCGGGCGGAATCGTGTATTGCTGGCCAGGTTGCAGCACGATCTCATGGCGCACGGTGTAGGTGGACTCGCGTCCCTCCGGAAGTTGCGCGGCCGGGTTGGCGGTGGCTTCGCCTTCGATAGAGAGATAGACGGTCCCCCAGCGGCAGCGGAACGTTTCCTCTTTGCCAGGCTCATCGCCGATGGGAGGATGACGGTGTTCTGGACACGTCTGGCGGGGGAAGAGCACCAATTCCTTGGCACAGACACGCTCGGTATTGACGTACACGACCAGTTCCAAACCGGTTGTTTCTATCTCACCCAGCCCGAAATCGGCCACCTCGATCGTAGCAGCTTCTTCCACTGTCAGCACAATTCCTACGCGATTCAGGAAATCGTGCGCGCGACCCTGAACGTGAAGCAGTTGTTGCGTGGTAAGCATAGCACAGCTCCTATTCTTAGCAGATGTGTTTACTGACGGCCATCCATTGGTCCAATCCATACATCGTGAGTAGCATCCCAGCGCCAGCGGGTGTGTGATGGATCGAGGGCTATCGGCAGGCGCGCCCAACCTGCCGAGAGGCGTGCCTCAGTATCGGGCCAGCTTCGCACGGCGCTGAGCGCATCAACCGCCTCCACACTGCAAGCTCCTACCGCGCAGGCTGCAGTGAGCGTCGCTTCCGGTGTCATCCCTCGCAGCAGTCCCAGGAAGAAGCCCGCGATCGTAGCATCTCCTGATCCTGTTGTACCTGCAACGTGAACCGCGAAGCAGGGGGCCCATAGCTCGCGATCCGACCAGGCCGCCACATCGGCGACCAGGCAGCGCCCCATCTGGGTGAGCGCCGTGGCGCTTGCCGTGCGCAGGTACAATCCTCGTTCGCCGATTTTCAGCGCCACGATTTTCGCCCCCATGTCCAGCAGTTCCTGGCCCAGTTCCTCGATCATAGCAGGTTCAATGTGATCCAGTGGTCTGGAGTGTTCCGACATGGCGGAGAAGCGGTCAAAAGCTTGACGGCGCAGCATGAACAGGATTTCCTCTGCGCTGGGCAGGAACACGTCAACATGGGGCAGCGTTGCCCCCAGAATGGCGTGCCAGTTCGCGCGGCCTGCCGTGCTGTTGGGATCGGGCATCGAAAGATCGAGCGAGGTGGTGAGGCCAAGCGCCTGAACTCGCTGAAAGATGGCTGCCAGCTCATCCCCGCCGTTAGCATACATGCGCTCCATGAGCGGTGGATAGCCGAAATGGAACAGCCTGGCCGTATCTAGCGCTTCGTAGCGCACGTCGTCGGCTCCGAAGGTCGCGTTGCATCCGGGGGCATGAATGAGCATGCGGTCGGCGCCCGCTGGGCTGAGGATAATCGAATAGGAACTCGCTTCACCCTGCGCGAGAATCATCCCCTCTGAAAGTCGCGGCCCGTGGGATTCGAGGATCTGACGGATAGCCTGGCCGAAGAGATCCGTGCCGATTTTAGCCATCAAACGGGCGATGACTCCCAGCTTGTGGAGAGCCAACCCTGTATTGGAGACTGCGCCGCCAGTTGAGAAGGAGACAGGCCCGGCTTCGATTGTCTGCCCTGGTCTGAACTGGACTGCGCTTCCCGCCAAGGTCGGAAACACGTCCAGGCAGATGTATCCGGCCACCACTGCTTCGCTCATTCCCCATTCCTACTCGCTAACGAGCACGCGTGAAAGAAACTGTGATCGATAGTGATATCGAAGCGGCTGCCGTCTCCCGCCAGCAGCCGGTTCAATCGGGGAATATTGTTCATGGGCATACTCCAAGACGGGTATAGATAGAGCGTATAAAGCGCACCTTTTTCATGCTATTATTATGCCATAGCGAGGAGAAATCTGCATTGAAGCCCTGGTAGTTTTATAGAAAAGTATGGGTGTCGTTTTTAACTGCGACTGTCATACCTGGCTTGTACTGACTACTTAGATTATCCGTTCTAAAAATAGCGTCACTGGTGGCCTTCTCATTTTCATTTTCTTGCCATTCATACACCGGGTAGGAGATAAAAAGGGTTCCTCAATGACGGTTTCTATCTGGATGTTAGAACGGATAGCCTAAGTAGCCAGCACAACGGGCTGGATCCATGCATCACCCACCGCTATAACCAGGGCGTATACACTTAAAGAGCAATCGATGCCATTCATGCACTTCTGTTGTTCTATTATCAGCAGGTTGAGCTTAAGGAGTTTCAGGCTACCCCCTCTTGCTGGCGGAGAGGACCAGGCACAAAGTCATCTACTTCATCCATTGACAGGCAGGCCACTCAACCAAGACAGGGCTGAGAGGCTCTACTGGATAGTTTATACACCAGGAACGCGGCCTGGATGCCCACGCTTAATAAAGAAGAAAGGGTAAATCTCTTGTTGCATCATCTCCGACATTTATTCAATTTGAAGGAAATCGATGAGCTTCGCCAGGGCCTTTGAATCGTTTACAGATAACCAGCACTTGCCTGAGATCATAAATGAATATAACCGCCTCTCTTGCGACAGAAGAGGAAATAACACGCTCTCGAAATCTAGCTTTTTCGTGAGATCAAACAACTTTAGAAAGTACTCGTAGACATCAGGCGAGAAGACGGTGACGCCCACATGGGTTGGAATGGGGATATGCGGGTACATCTCGATTTGCTCTACGATCCCTCGATCGATTTTCATGCCTGTATACGTATATGGCGTCCCATCTACCACAACTGCTGTGGCAAGCATCCCTCTCTGGACACCGGCTAAATGCCCTGCGACTATATCACGCGGGAAGCTACCTTCATAGCCGATAATCTGGTCATCCGGGTTGTGGACGATAAGACTCTTTGTTCGAGGGATGGAGCCGTTGTCGAGAGCATTGCGAATAGCTCCACCTCGACCAACTGGACGTTCCGGATCATGGCTGTATGCGATATGAACTCCGAGATGACTTCCATCTCCCAATACATCTATTACGGACTGGGCATGATGAAACACCAGGGCCACAAAGGTCCGGAAGCCTTCATCTCTATACATGCGTATTGTTCGCTCAGTCATGGTGTCGCCGTTAGGTAGACGCAGCGCGGTTTTATGGACTTGTCGGGACTCGGTTGCAGCTTTTAGTCGAGAGCCCTCTCCACCTACAGCTAAGGCTACAACACAATTCTCTGCAAATTGCCGCAGTTCGGTGTTACTAATATGCGCTGTTTCTCCAGGGCTGTAGATTGCGTTCCTGAAATTGTCTAAAGCAGCTCGCATGAGTACTCCTTCCAGAGCAGTATCGTTTTGGCTGCCAGTATACCATATAGCCGCAAGGAGAAACAGCTTCTTTCAGGAAAGAAGGTAGCAATAGCTACAAATCATGCTAACCTTCCCATCTGGATACGAATTGGGCTATGGGTTACAATATATGGTTCCAATGCCTCACGAAGGATCGTCTGTGCTTCGTAGCCGGGCTGTAAGTGCCAGTCGGGATCAACGTAACCTCCATACGGCTCGAGTTCCCAATCACTTCCGGCAACCCGGTACTCACGTTCCGATTCAACGGGTTGATTGCCTACCAGCAACTGCCCATTGCGTATACAAGCACCGCTGAGATGAACAAAACCACGCGCTAGGCCGCGAAAAGCTTGCGGGCTATCCTTAGCGAGATCAGGGTCCAGTCCTCGTGCCACTACTTTTTCCAACTGAGCACCGGTCATCGTTACTACACCAGGATTAGCGGAGGAACTACACACATTCCATAGCGTCTCCCTGTGTAAAGGTCCCGTAGGAAGTGGTCCATCAAAGGCTACGCTGGCCGTAATTACTGCTACATCAGCATCCTTATGCGCACGAAGCATATCCGCCATCAGGTTGGCTACACCACATTCCCGGTCTGTCGCAAAATCGAGCGGTTCGACCAGTTCCCCCAAAACCTCGCCCAGAAATCGTTCAATCTCAGCCTCTATGACTTCTGTTTCAGTAAGAATACGACTTGCTGGTTGTATTGCCTCTGTAACTGGCAGGACACTGGCGCGCTGTACCGTCAACTGTTCACCATCCCAGATCACATCTAGCCTCCCCAGGTGTTCGGCATATTTTCCTGCCTGGGCGATAAGAACTCGTCCGACTCGCTCACCCTCAGGTAGAAGATTATGGCTATGCGCTCCAATGATGATCTCTACGTCTTGCTGAAGACCTTCAGCTAACTTGCGGTCGGTGTCCAACCCCATATGTGAGAGCAGAATGACGGCATCAGCCCCATTTTGACGAAGTTCTGCTGCTAGCTCATGAATGACCTCAAGTGCAGGCCGGACGCTTAGGCCGAAATATTTTTCGTACATATTATCGCCATCAACTAAATCCGCCGTGACGCCAATCAAACCTAGTTGCAACGTACCTACCTGTAGCAGAGCCGTAAGTTGCACGCCGGGCAGCGGAAAACCATCGGGCAAACGCACGTTCGCTAGCACCTGAGGATAGCGAGCAACAGCAGCATAGTCCTGTAGCACCTGGTAACCATAGCGCATCATTCCGCCATTGCCCACCGCTACAGCATCGCAGCCTGCCAGGCTCAGCAATCGATGCATCGCCTCACCCTTGGTGAGGTTACTTAGCCGACTCGAAGTTTCCTCGATATCTCCTGCATCGAAAAACAAGACGGGCACATCTGGATTTTTTGCCCGAATCTGCTCAACCAGGGTAGCAATACGTGCTAAGCCTTCAACACGACCGTGAATATCGTTCGCGTGTAGAATAATGAACGACGGCATTACTATTCCCTCCTGAAATTTAATGATGAAAAGCAAACCGGAATTTAATCTCTTCCCCTGTGAGGTCTGTTTTTCAAATACTCTACTGTCCCTTCCTGACAGAACGCTTGTGTAGAGATGACGGGGAATGGCAGATGCATTCCTTCAAGTTGTCCTTTCTCTCCTACAAATACAAGCTCGACAGAGTAGCCTTGCTGGAAAATTTCTTCTGCCATGCCCACATCTGACTTACTGTCCCCAAAGGTAATAAAATAACCAGGACGTAAACCCTGTTCTTTTAACCATTCTAAAACCCGTTGCGCTCCCAGCGCCTTTCCAAGATGCCTGTCTTCAACATCTGTAGCAATCCTTGTCGGGTCAACCCTGAATTGGTCATTTAGGCCATACTGTTGTAACATTGCTTGTAACTCATCTACCAGCCTCGCCTGATCCGCTTTGTACTGCACAAAATCAGCTCCGGGTTTAAATTGGGGCGAGAGAAGCGCCTCTTTTTCTTCACCGGGAAACATGGTCTCCGAGTATTTTGTGGCAATCAGTTGCAGGGCTTCTTCACGGTAGAAATTTGGAAGCAATGCTATACCTGGAGCGACAATCGGTTTCTCCTGCACCCCTTTTTCGTCAAAGTTGACCCGGAATGCCCCTTTTTGATACACAATGCATAGTCTGTTTAGTATGCTTCTCTTCGATACTCTTGCTTCGAAGTAGGGGAGGATATCACGTAGAACCCAGTTCAATCCTCTTCCTGTGTTAAAAGCGACTGGTTCACCCCGCTCGAGTATCGCGACAATTTCATTCACGACTTCTGGCTCTACTTCTCCTGTTACTGGTTCAGTGATAACCCCATCAATATCAAATAAAAGCATCTCGGGTATAACCACCGTGGGATCAACTTTGGAATGTGCGGTTGCCGATGGTTCATCTGGCTGAGTTGATTCAGAGCATGATGACATAGACTGTATTATCTCCTCTCCTAAAAGAAGCCATAGAAATTGTCAAGCCCCCTGTGGGGCCAAAATAAAAACAGAGCAGGCCAGTGGCATAACAACGCCCTCCTGTGCGCTTGAGGATAAGCCTGAAGCGCCTGAGAACCGCCTGCCTGGGGAGGGGTGG
>WNGL01011612.1_pt1 | contig 10071 bp, 8 predicted proteins | sample 5400591 | NCBI WGS metagenome assembly WNGL01 (sample SAMN13153377, study PRJNA577476) | soil metagenome | isolation source: 80 cm soil or saprolite under Garry oak tree replicate 1 | place: USA:California | collected 2016-06-15 | reverse complement strand
GCAGATCGCGCACGCGTGCTGATCACCGGCGCGGCGCCGACGTCGCCCGACTTGATCCGCTGGTACGGGGCGCTCGGGCTCGAGATGGTCGAGGTCTGGGGCCAGACCGAGTCCGGCGGCATCACCACGACGAACCCGATCGGCCGCACCCGGCCGGGCTCGATCGGCGTACCGTTGCGGGACACCGAAGTTAAACTTTCACCGGAAGGTGAACTGCTGGTGCGCGGCCCGTCGGTCTTCATGGGTTACCTGAACCAGCCGGAGAAGACCGCCGAAACACTGCGCGACGGCTGGCTGCACACGGGCGATGTCGGACGCGTCGATGCGGACGGCTACTTCTACATCATCGACCGCATGAAGGACATCATCATCACGGCGGGCGGCAAGAACATCACGCCGTCCGAGATCGAAAACCAACTCAAGTTCTCGCCTTACATCACCGACGCGGTGGTGATCGGCGATGCCCGCGCGTACCTGACGGCGCTGATCATGATCGATCATGAGAACGTGGAGGAATTCGCGCAAGACCGCTCGATCCCGTTCTCAAATTACATGAGCCTGTGCCGCCGCCCGGAAATTCTTGCGCTGATCGATGCTGAGATCGCGCGTGTGAACGTTACTTTCGCGCGCGCGGAGCGCGTGCGCAAGTTCCGCCTGATCGAGCAGAAGCTGACAGTCGAGGACGAAGAGCTAACGCCGACGATGAAGCTCAAGCGCAGGCTTGTGAACGAGAAGTACCGGGAATTGATCGAGCAAATGTATGCGCCGGAGGCAACGTGAACTATGCCGTCGAGTCCGGGCATGACGCGCTTGCAAAAGTCCGCTATGAAAAGCCAAAGGGGGAGGGAACAAAAATGAAATTCATTTCAATCACAGCACTCGCGCTGTTCGCCGCCGCACCGGCGCTGGCGCAGCAGGGCGTGTCGCCGACCGAAATCATCATCGGCACTGCGCAGGATCTGTCCGGGCCGATCGTCAATTTCTCCAAGGCCGCGGTCAACGGCATGCGCATGCGCGTCGACGAGGCCAATGCGGCGGGCGGGATCAATGGGCGCAAGTTGCGCCTCGTGGTGGAGGATCACGGCTATGATCCCAAGAAGGCTGTGCTCGCCGCGCAAAAGCTGGTGCAGCAGGACAAGATCTTCGCGGCGCTCGGCTCAATCGGGACTGCGACCGCGATCGCCGCAATGCCGATCTATCTCGACGCCAAAGTAGGGCACATTTTTCCGCTAAGCGGCGCGCGCGAGATGTTCGAGCCGGTGGCGCCGTTGAAGTTCGCGTTTGCGGCGCCGTACTTCGATCAGGTCCGCGCCGGCATCAAGCGGATGGTGAAAGACAAGGGCCTGAAGAAGGTCTGCACGCTCTATCAGGACGACGATTTCGGCCTCGAGGTGGCGCGCGGAGCGGAGGCGGGCCTGAAGGATATCGGCATGACCTATGCCGAGCGCACGACCTACAAGCGCGGGGCGACGGATTTCTCCTCGCAAGTCGCCAAATTGAAGGAAGCCGGCTGCGACGGCGTCGTGATGGGCACCATCATCCGCGAGACCATCGGGGTGATCGCGGCCGCCAGGAAGCTCGATTGGAATCCGGTGTTCGTCGGCAGCACCGCGAGCTATTCGGAGATCATCCACAAGCTCGGCGGGGCGGTGGTGAACGGCTTCTATTCCACCTGCACGGTCAACAACCCGTATGCGGACGATGCAAGTCCGAAGGTCAGGGAGTGGTTCGCCACCTATAAGGCGAAGTACAACGAGGACCCGACGGTGTTCTCGGTCTACGGCTGGGAAATCACGAACATGTTCATCGGCGCCGCGACGGCGGCTGGAAAAGATCTCAATCCCGATACGCTCAACACGGCGTTGGAGGCGAGCACGTTTCCACCCGACATGTTCGGCAATGACGAGAATACGTTTTCGTCGACGAAGCACCTCGGCACCGACCGTGCGATGCTGTGCCAGATCCAGGATGGCCGCTGGAAGTCGGTGTCGGAGTATTTGAAGTACTGATCTTGCTTTCCCTCTCCCCGTGAAACGGGGGAGAGGGTGCCGAGCCTAAAGCGCGTTGACGCGCGTCTGCGATGCGCTACGGTGAGGCGGGTGAGGGGCGATGCTCTGAGCGCGCCACAACCACGCCACCCTCTCCCCGCTTCGCGGGGCGAGGAGAAGAAAGCGTTGTGCGCTACTACCCCACCATGTAGGCCGCGGCGCCCATCGCGATCAGCTCGCCGTCATCATTGGCCATTTCGGTATGCGCGACCGCGACGCGGTTGCCGAGCCGCACCACGCGCCCGGTCGCAACGAAAAACTTGCCGCGTCCGGGCCGCAGATAGTCGACGCGCAAATCGATCGTGCCGATGTTCGGGAAGTCGCCCCGCTCTGGGTCTTCGTCTTTCAGCTTCGCCACCGCGAGATGAATGGCAAAGCCGGCCGCGACGTCGAGCACCGCCGAGATGACGCCGCCATGCAGGATCTGGCGCCGCGGATTGCCGATCAGCTCCGGCTTCATGTCGAAGCGCAGCTTCGGCGCTTGCGGATCGAGCGATTCCACCCTCAGCCCGAGCACCTGATTGAACGGCACGGTGGTCTCGAACAGCCGCCGCAGCTTCACGTCCATCGGCTCGATGTCGCGCGCGGGGTTCATCGGTGCTGTCTCCATCTCGCCAGCAATCGTCGCGGCGCTTTAGCAGGCTTTCGGGCCTCTACCAAGCAAATGCTTTGTGGGAAGCGCGGGATGGCATATCATCGGCGATAAACCGCCGCCGCGATCGTCGAGGCAACCAGATGCTTTATACCGAACAGCACCGCGAACTGATGCGCTCGGTCACGCGGTTCGTCGAAGCCGAGATCGATCCGCACGCCGAGGAGTGGGAAGCCGCCGGCATCTTCCCGGCCCGCGCGCTGTTCCGGAAGATGGGCAAGCAAGGTCTGCTTGGCATCCACAAGCCGGAGCGGTTCGGCGGGCAGGGGCTGGATTATTCGTACGAGATCGCGTTCTGCGAAGCGATTGGCGCGGCTAAATCGGCGTCATCCGTGATGGCGATCGGCGTGCAGACCGACATGGCAACGCCCGCGCTGATGAAACACGGCTCGGATGAACTGCGCGATGAGTTTCTCAAGCCCAGCATCTCGGGCGACTACGTCGCCTGCCTCGGCGTCTCGGAGGCGGGTGCGGGCTCGGACGTTGCCTCGATCAAAACGACGGCGCGCCGGGATGGCGACGATTACGTGATCGACGGCGGCAAGATGTGGACCACCAACGGCACGCAGGCCGACTGGATGTGCCTGCTCGCCAACACCGGCGATGGCCCGGCGCATCGCAACAAATCGCTGATCTGCCTGCCGATGAAGACCAAAGGCGTCAACGTCGCGCGCAAGCTCGACAAGCTCGGCATGCGGGCTTCCGACACCGCGCAGATATTCTTCGACGGCGTGCGCGTGCCGCAGCGCTATCGCATCGGCGAAGAGGGCATGGGCTTCATCTATCAGATGCAGCAGTTCCAGGAGGAGCGGCTGTGGGCCGCAGCCGCCGGCTTACTCAAGATGGAACGCGCGATCCGCATGACCATCGAATACACCGCTGAGCGCCGCGCCTTCGGCAAGAGCATTCTCGACAATCAGGTGGTGCACTTCCGCCTGGCCGAGCTTGAAACGAAAGTGGAGCTGCTGCGCTCGCTGGTCTATCGCGCGGTGGAGGAATATATCAATGGCGCGGACGTGACGCAGCTTGCCTCGATGGCGAAGCTGACCGCCGGGCGGCTGCTGCGCGAAGTCACGGACGGCTGCCTGCAATACTGGGGCGGCATGGGCTATATGACGGAAAGCGAAATCTCGCGCATGTATCGCGACGGGCGGCTGACCTCGATCGGCGGCGGCGCGGATGAAGTCATGCTCGGCATCATCTGCAAGGGCATGGGCATCCTGCCGGGCCAGCGGAAGAATCACTGACGGGCTTGCAATGGCTTTGATGGGTCTAGGCGCGGTCGCGATCTGGAACGATGTCGCGCCTGAGGGGCTGGCGGAATTCTACGAATGGCATCATCGCGAGCATATGCCGGAGCGTGTCGGCATTCCGGGCTTCCTGCGCGGGCGGCGCTATATCGCGGTACGCGGCGCGCCGGAATTCTTCACGCTGTATGAGGCGACGGGCACGGACGTGCTCGCCGGTCCGCACTATCTCGCGCGGCTCAACAATCCGACGCCGCTGACGCGCCACGTCATTCCAAGGTATTTCCACAACATGGTGCGTGGTGTTTGCGGTGTGAGGTATTCTGTTGGCGTGGGAGAGGGCGGCTGGCTGATCACCTTGCGGTTTGCCGCGAAGGCCGGACGGGAAGATGAGCTATCGCGACACCTCGCTGGCGCGTTGCCTGGCATCAATGAAATGCCGACGGTTCTCGGCGTACATTTGTGCGTCGCCGATATCCGCGCGAGCACGATCGAAACGTCGGAACGCAAGTCACACGGCGCCGCTGTTCCCGAGTGGCTGGTGATGATCGAAAGCGCGACACCGGACGGCGCCGACGCTGCGTGCGATCGGCTCGCCGCGAGTGAATTGACGCAACACGGCGCGAAGCCGGAGATGCAGCGCGGACGCTATCAATTGCAAATCAGCCTATCTCAGTCCTCGGCATGAGGACCGTCAGTTCCCCGCCAGCGTGTCGATATCGCTGAAATAATAGTCCTTCCAGTTATCCGGTTTGGCCTTGATGCGTCCGACCCGCGCCAGGAACTCGCTGATCTTGTCGGCGCCCTGCGGCACGATGGTGATCACCATTGTCGGATCATTCAGAATCGCGACCATTTCCTCGACCGGCATCTTGTCCTTGGTGACACGCAGATAGGCCTCGGCGGCCGCCTTCTTGTCGGCCTTGATCCAGGCGGTCGCTTCCTTCATGGCACCGAGCAGGGCCGCGACCATCTTCGGATTGCCGTCGTGGAATTTGGTCGTCATCGAAATGCAGCTCACCGAATGGGGCCCGATGATGTCATAGGACGAGACGACCTGATGATAGCCGGGCATCTTGAGCTGGCGATTCTGGAACGGTGCGGATGAGAAATGGCTTGCGACCTCGCCGCCGCCGGAATTGAGCGCCGTGAATGCATCCGGATGGCCCATCGAGACGGTCAGGCCGTCAAGCTTCTCGTAGTTCGCCGGCCCGAATTCCTTCGATGCCGCCATTTCGAGCAGGATTGCCTGCATGGAAATTTTCACCGACGGCACCGCGATGCGATCCTTGTCGGTATAGTCTTTCAGCGTTTTGACCTTCGGATCGCGCGTCAGCAGGATCAGCGGCATGAAGTTGAGGCCGGCAATGGCGCGCACTTTGACGTTCGTCCGCGTCTTCTCCCACATGGTGATCAGGTTCGGCAGGCCGACCGCCGCGACGTCGATCGCGCCCGAGATGATGCCGTCATTCAGTTGCGCCGGGCCGCCGAGCGTCGCCCAGTCGACTTTGATGTCTCCCAAACCCTGAAGCCGCGCGTGTTTTTCGATGAGCTTCTGGTCTTCCATGATGACGAACTGGATGTACGGCAGGCCGTATTGCTTGCCGATCTTGATCTCGTTCACTTCGGCCGCGGCGGGGCGCGCGAGCGCTGCCAGCATCACAGCGCCGAGCGCCCACATGAGATATTTTGTCATTGATCCTCCCAGTCTTCTTTTCGTGATCGCTTTACGCGATCGGCGTCATCTGTTTCGGGTCGAACGCAAGCCAGGCGCTTTCGCCGACCTGATAGATATCGAGCGGCGAGGTCGTGACACGCAGCCGCAGCGCGCTGTTCGGCGCCGTGACCATATAATCCCAGAACTCGCCGAGATAGGCGCGCTCCGAAATCGTCACGGTGGTCTGGGGAGCGCCGTTGGCATTCTGGCCGCGCGAAAGCCGCATGCTTTGCGGGCGTACCGAGAATGTGACCTTGCCGACGGGCGGCACGGCATCGAGCGCCGCAACCGGCACGCTGAGCGGGCCGAATGCGACCTGCGTGCCGTCGCTGACGCCATGAATAAAGTTCGTCCGCCCGATGAAGCCCGCGACGAAGCGCGTCTTCGGCCGGTTATAGAGCGTATGCGGGTCGGCAACCTGCTCGATGCAGCCCTGGTTCATCACGGCGATACGGTCTGACGTCACCATCGCCTCGGCCTGATCGTGTGTGACGTAAACCGTGGTGATGCGGAATTCATCATGCAGCCGCCGGATCTCGAAGCGCATTTCCTCGCGCAGGTTTGCATCGAGATTAGAGAGCGGCTCGTCGAGCAACAGCACTTGCGGCTTGATGACGATGGCGCGCGCGAGCGCGACGCGCTGCTGCTGGCCGCCGGAAAGCTCCGCCGGATAGCGTGCGGCGAGATGCTCCATGTGCACGACCTCGAGCATTTCGCCGGTGCGGCGGCGCACCTCTTCGCGCGGCAGCTTGCGCAGTTCCAGCCCGAACGCGACATTCTGCGCGACCGTCATGTTCGGCCACACGGCGTAGCTCTGGAAGATCATCGACATCTGCCGCTTCTCGGGCGGCAGCGCGCCCGAGGGCGAGGACAGCATCTGGCCGTTCATCGCGATCGTGCCGGCGCTCGGTGCGATGAAGCCGGCGATCATGCGCAAGGTCGTGGTCTTGCCGCAGCCGGAAGGCCCGAGCAGCGAGACGAACTCGCCCTCCTCGAGCTCCAGATCGACGCCCGAGACGGCAACGACGTCGCCGTAACGCTTCTCGATGCCGCGCAGAGCCAACTTGCTCATGACGAACGCACCATGAAATCGCGGCCGATGGCGCGGAAGCCGATTGCCGCGATGATCAGCGTTGCCGCCAGCAGGATCATGCCGAGCGCGGACAGCACCTCGAAATTGCCCTCCTCGGACAAATCAAACAGCATCACCGAGATCACGCGCGTATTCGGTCCGACAAGAAAGATTGCGGACGAGAGTTCGCGCGTCGCCGGAATGAACACGAGAATCCAGGCGCCAGCGAGATTGCGTTTGAGCAGCGGCGCCAGCACGCGGCGGATCGCGGTCAGGCGTCCGCCGCCGAGGATGCGCACCGCCTCTTCCATTTCGGGATTGATGCTGCGCATCCCCGCCGCGCTCGACGTATAGGCGATGGGAAGGAAGCGCGTCGTATAGGCGAGGATCAGGATTGTCGCGGTGCCGTAGAGGGCGAGCGGCGGCGGCGCATAGGCGGCGTAGAAGCCGATCGCCAGCACGATGCCCGGAATGACGAACGGCGCCATGCAGAGGAACGCCAGCACGTTGCTCCACGGCACCAGCTTGCGCGTCACCACATAGGCGATGGCGAGCGAGAGGCTGATGGCGGCGAACGCCGTGATTCCCGAATAGACGAACGTATTGATGATTGCGTTTTGCGCCTGCGTCTGCTCGAACAGAATGTAGTGGAAGTTTTGCAACGAAAGATTATCGAGCGAGAACCCGCGTCCCCAGGCCTTGGAAAACGCCGCCTGCGTCAGCACCAGCATCGGCAAGAATACCGCGAGGGCGCAGACGAACAGCGCATAGCCGAGCATCACCCAGCGCCATGGCCCGAGCTGCGTGACGCGCCGCTCGCCGCCTTTGCCGCTCACCGTGGTGTAGCCGCGCCGGCCAAGCACGCCACGCTGCAGCCAGAACATCAGGATGGTAATCAGCAGCAGCGGCATGGCGTAGGCAGCGGCCTGTTCGACGCGCACCGGATATTCGAAGAACTGCCAGAGCTGCGTCGACACGACCTGGAAGCGCGCCGGCAGTGCGATCAATGCGGGCGCGCCGAACAGCGCGATGGCCTCGAGGAACGATATGATCAACCCGCCGACGATCGCGGGCAGCACCAGCGGCAGCGTAACGCGCAATGTCGTGCGTATCGTGCCGGCGCCGAGAATGTTGGCGGCGTCCTCCATCTCGGTCGAAACCAGATCGAGCGCCGAGGATGTGAATACGAACACGTACGGAAACGACGTGACGGCGACGACCACGATCAAGCCAGCCATGGAATAAACGTTGAAGATGCCATGTTCGGCGCCGGTCAGCGCCATCCACACCTTGTTGAGCCAGCCGGCATTCGGGCCAGCGAGCAGGATCCAGCCGATCGCGCCGAGATAGGGTGGGATGATGAAGGCGCCGAATACCATCAGCCGGATGAATCCCTTCGCCGGCATGTCGGTGCGCGAGATCGCCCACGCGAGCGGCACGCCGAACAGGCATGCGAGCACCGCGACTCCAGCGCCGAACTGGAACGTGTTCCACAGTGCCTGCAGGTGGCGCGCGTGCCCGTAGGCCTCGGCGTAGTTCGCCAGCGTGAGGCGATGGGTCTCGGGGTCCTGGAAGCTCGAGACAACCAGCCGCACCATTGGGCTCGCGATCAGGAACACCAGCACGGCGATCAGCGCGATCCACAGGATCATGCTCGGGTCGACGAACCGCAGGCGGCGGGCGAGGGCACTTTGCGCCGGCTGTGCGATCTGGTCGAGCGTGGCGGTCATGCGGCGGTCCGCTCACACGCCGAACGTGTCGCGCCACTGCTTGATGACCGCCGGAATACCATTGACGATCTCGTCCACCGTTGGCCGGATCGTCTTCACGTCGGCGGCGGACTTCGCGCCGTTCAGAGATTTGATTTCGGGCCGCATCGACTCGTTGAAATGCTCGACCCAGATTTTCGATGCTTCGACGCTGAGCAGGTATTCCATGAACAGCTTGGCGGCATTCGGATGCTTCACGCCCTTCGGAATGCCGGACGGCGCGATGATCAGCACCGAGCCGTCGGGCGGATAGGTCATGGCCAGCGGGTTGCCTTTGCCGGCGCTCTCCATCGCGGTGCCGACCGGACCGGAACCCGCGACGATACGCTCGCCGGCGTTGAGCATCGTGACTGTGTCGTTGATCGAGCGGCCGACCTGCGGATTGTTCTTGGCAAGCTTCTCGAAGAACTCCCAGCCGTAAAGTTTTTTCAGACTAACGACCCAGGTGCCGACATAACCGGAGAACCCCGGATGGCCGAGCGCGATCTTGTCCTTCCATTTCGGATCGAGCAGGTCGGGCCAGTTCTTCGGCGCGTCGGCTTCCTTCAGCTTCGCGGTGTTGTAGCCGATCGCGATCAGGCCCGCGGACGTGACGGTGTAATAGCCGTCCGGATCGTAGTTCTTGTAGACATCGATGACTTTGGTGGAATTCTCCGGAACGTATTTTTCAAGCAGGTTCTTTTCCTTCAGCGCCACATAGTGGCCGATGTCGGTCGACGAGAACACGTCGACCTGCATCGCGCTGGCCTTTTGCTCCTGCGTCAGCCGCTGGTAGGCAACCTGCGCGGTGGTGCGCACGGCATTCGCCTTGATGCCGGGGAACGCCGCTTCGAAATCGTGGCCGAGTGCCTGCGCGGTCGTATCGTTGGAATGCGCGGTGTACCAGGTGACCTCGCCTTCTTTTTTGGCGAGTTCGTAAAGCTCCTTCTGGCGCGGCGTGATCTCGCGCTCGGCATGCGCCGCGCGCGGGCCGAGCGCGCCGCCCAGCGCGAGCGCGCTCGCGCCTTTCAGGATTTCACGACGAGACGGAATGGGCCTGCAAGCCATGACATCCTCCCAGCTATTCACGCGGCTTTGCGCCGTCGCTTTTATCGACTAAGGCAGTATGACGGCTCGCGGGTGCCGCGTCACCCGGCCAATCAGCCTTTGGCGTTACCGTGCGACAGCGGCAGCTTGGCGATCTCGCGGATTGCGTCGGCATTCGGCTCAAAGCCGAGGCCGGGCGTTTCGGGTAGCGTGAGCCAGCCGGCCTCCGGCGCGGGCAGGCCCTTGTAGAGCGCCTTGGAGAGTTCCACGGCGAGATAGTGGTGCTCGACCATCCCGCCATTCATCAGCCCGGCATGCAGGTGCATGTTGTGGAACGGCCAGGCACCGCCATTCTCCATCGGCACGTTGAAGGCGGCCGCAAGGCCGGCGATCTTCATGCATTGCGTGATGCCGCCGCTGATCGCGACGTTCGGCTGCAGATAATCGACCGACTTTGTCAGCAGCAGGTCGCGGAAGCGATACAGCAACCCCTCGTTCTGCCCACAGGCGAGCGGCATGCCGCTGATGCGGCGTAACTCG
>WNGL01011610.1_pt1 | contig 10073 bp, 9 predicted proteins | sample 5400591 | NCBI WGS metagenome assembly WNGL01 (sample SAMN13153377, study PRJNA577476) | soil metagenome | isolation source: 80 cm soil or saprolite under Garry oak tree replicate 1 | place: USA:California | collected 2016-06-15 | reverse complement strand
CGGTTCTGCCCGACACCGAGCGCGACGCCGGCCTCGCGGCAGGCTGCGATCGCGGCCTTTGCGTCCTCGACATTCAGCGCGAACGGCTTCTCGCAGAACACATGCTTGCCGGCGGCCGCGGCGGCCTCGACCTGCGCGCGGTGCGCCGAATGCGGCGTCGCCAGCACGACGGCATCGATCGATTTGTCGGCGAGCATGTTTTCGTAACACGTGCCGATGCTGATGTTCATGTCCTTGGCAAAATCGCGCACCGTGTCGGGCTCGAGCGTCACGCCCTGCGTGAAACGCATCAGCTTGCTACCGCGTGCGGACCGCACCAGCTCCTTGCCCCACCAGCCAAGCCCGATCATCGCGGCGTTCAGCATTCCCGAAACTCCGGTTACAAACGCGCCGCAGTAAGCCCGTCTCGCTTGCTCCCTGCAAGCAGGAACAAACGAGAGGCGCGGCTTCCGACATCGCGAAAATTACGTCGTGAAAGCTGTTAGTGCCCGAGACTTGCGGGCGCGCCGGGCTGCTTCATCGGATGCGCGCGCGCGAACGCGTCGATCGCCATGCAGGTGTCGGCGATGCGTTTCACGGTCGGATAGGGCGTTGTATCGACATTGAAGAAGCCCGCACCCGCCGCATGGCTGACAAGACAGAGGTCCGCCATTGTCACCGCATCGCCATGCGCGAATTTTCCCGTCTCCTTGTCGCGTCCGAGATGTCCTTCGAGCGCCGCAAGCCCTTCGTTCACCCAATGCCTGATCCATTTCATCCGTGTCGCCTCATCGACTTTGAGCTCCTGATCGAAGAAATTGCGCACGCTCGGCACGATCAGCGGATGCGAATCGGATGCGACGATGGCCGCGAGCGCGCGCACGCGCGCGCGGCCGCGCGGATCTTTCGGCAGGATCGGCGGATTGGGATGCGTCTCTTCAAGATATTCCATGATGGCGACCGACTGGAACAGGATCGGCCCGTCGCCATCGACGAGCGCGGGCAGCCGCATCTGCGGATTGACCGCCTTATAGGCCGGCTGGCACTGGTCGCCCTTCATCAGGTCGACGTTGACGACCTCGTCCGGCACGATGCTCTTGATGTTGAGCGCGATACGGACGCGGAACGCCGCCAGCGAGCGCCAGAACGAATAGAATTTCATCAATGCCTCCCGAAAAATTTCGCCGGAGCATAGGTGGCATGCCGGGATGAGTCTACGCACTGGTGCTCCGATTCCGGCGTTCGCATCATACTGCGGCACGCTCTCTTGCGAACGTCGGGATCAAAGGAGCACCAGAAGACTAATGATTCTAGTGCGGTTTTTGAATTTGAAATTCCTAATGAGGACTCGCTGCGAAATAATAGGAATTTCAAATTCACCGCACTAGCGTGCGTCCCGTGCTTGCAGTAAGGAGCAACACCACTCCGACCTCATCCTGAGGCGGCCGCGAAGCGGCCCTCGAAGGATGGCAAAATCTCCCGCCTTCATCCTTCGAGGCTCGCTACGCTCGCGCCTCAGGATGAGGCTCACGAACAGGAAACGCCATGTCCCGCCTGCCCGATCTCGACCCTGCGAAATTCTCTCCCGAACAAAAGAAGGTGCACGAGGCCGTGCTCGCCGGGCCGCGCGGACGCGTGGTCGGGCCGATCAAGGTGTGGCTGGCGAACGCCGGCCTCGCCGAGCACGCGCAGGCGCTCGGCGCCTATTGCCGCTTCAATTCGAGCCTGCCGCCGCGGCTCTCGGAACTGTTGATCTGCACCACCGGCGCGTTCTGGAAAGCGAACTATGAATGGTTCGCGCATGCCCCGCTGGCGATCAAGGCCGGTATCGATCCCGCCGCGATCGAGGCAATCCGCACCGGCGCCACGCCGAAGTTCACGAAAGCCGATGAGCAGGCGATTTATGATTTCGCGCATGAGCTTCTGGCCACCCGGCGCGTGTCTCCGGCGACTTTCGAGCGCGCCAAGAAGGAACTGGGCGAGACGAGCGTGATCGATCTCGTCGGCATCATCGGTTACTATGGGTTGGTGTCGGTGACGCTGAATGCGTTCGAGCTGCCGCTGCCCGAGGGTGAGAAGCTGCCGTTTGATATCAAGTGAGATTTGGCATTCGCCCTCTTTTTCACCTCTCCCCGTAAACGGAGAGAGGGTTTAAGCCCCCACCACCGCCTTCAGTCCGGCGGCCTCGATGCCGGCGACCGCACACGTCTCGTCCTTATCCGACGTGTCGCCGGAAATTCCGACCGCGCCGAGCACGGCGCCTTCGGCATCCTTGATCAGCACGCCGCCGGGCACCGGCACCAGCCGTCCTTGGCTCACGGTCGCCAGCACACCGAAGAACAGCGGGTTCTTGCCCGCCCGGTCGGCCAGCTCGCGCGAGCCGAAGCCCATGCCGAGCGCACCCCAGGCTTTTCCGTTCGCGATATCGTAGCGCAGAATTCCGGATTTATCCTCGCGCTTGAACGCAACGAGATGCCCTCCGGCATCGAGCACCGCGACGGTGAGCGGCGCGCAATTGGTGTCGCGGCCCTTCTTCAATGCGACATCCACGATGGTCGAGGCCTGCGCAAGCGTGACGGACATGAGAGCTCCTTAATCTTGTTTCTTCGCCCAATAGACCGAATGCGCCGCGGCCTCCTTGCCGGCAAGCCCCTTCGACGCGGACTCCTCCATGCAGGCGAGCGTGAGCTGCACCAGCGGCAATGAAATCCCGCGCGCATGCCCTTCGGCCTGCATCGATTGCAGATCCTTGATACAGCCCGCGATATCGAACGTCACGGCGGTGTCCTCGCCTTGCATCATTTTTGCGACCGTCGGTCCGCGCGTCTTCATCATGGTTGGAGCGCCGGAGGAATCCGCGATCATGTCCATCAGGCGCTCCGGCTCGAGCCCGAGCGGCCGCGCCATCGCGAGCGCCTCGCCGAGTGCCTGGTAGTAGATCATCAGCGGCATGTTGATGGTGAACTTGGCAAGCGCGCCGCTGCCCACCGGCCCGACATGTTCGAGGCGGCGGCAGAGCTGATTGAGGATCGGCTCGGCGAGCTCCGCGTTGCCCTCGTCCGCGCCCATGAAGCCGAACAGCTTGCCCTGGCGCGCGGGTCCGGTTGTGCCGCCGACCGGACACTCGACAAAGCGCGCACCGCTCGCGCGCACGACTTTCGCCAGCGCGACAGTCACCTCGGGCCGCACCGTGCTCATCTCGATGAACAGCGTGTCGCTGACGTCGCCGGAGAGCAGCCCATTTTCACCATTGTAAACGTGATCGATCGCGTCGGCATCGGTCAGCATGGTGATGACGGCATCGCTGTGCTCCGCGAGGTCTTCAGGCGTCGCGACGAGCCTCGCGCCCGCGTCAGTGAGCGGCTTGGCTTTTTCAGGTGAGCGATTCCAGACCGTGAGCGTATGCCCAACATCCATCAGGCGGGCCGCCATCGCGGCACCCATGCGTCCGAGCCCGGCAATTCCGATTTGCATGCGTTTCCCCCGCTGGTACCGTCTACATCCCAAATAACACGACAACAACACGGTTGGGAGAGAGCATGAGCGCAAGCTCCAAAACAGTCGGCATCATCGGCCTCGGCATCATGGGCGGGGCGATCTCGAAAAACCTCAGCCTCGCAGGATGGCATGTGATCGGCTTCGATCTCGATCAGGCCCGCTGCGCCGAGGCCAAGGCGGCCGGCGCCGAAATCGCCGACAGTGCGGTTGCGGTCGCGCAGAACGCCGAGCATATCCTGCTGAGCCTGCCGAACCCGTATGCACTGGCCACCACCGCCAACGCGCTGGCCTCAGGCAAGCTGCCGCGCCGCATCATCGCCGAGCTCTCCACATTCTCGCTCGACGACAAGACCGATGCCGAGACCGTGCTGCGCAATGCCGGCCATCTGCTGCTCGATTGTCCCTTGAGCGGAACCGGATCGCAGGCGCGCACCAAGGACCTCATCGTCTACGCGAGCGGCGACAGCGCAGCGATCAAGGCGATGATGCCGGTGTTCGCGGACTTCTCGCGCCAGGCGCACGATCTCGGCGCCTTCGGCAACGGCATGAAGATGAAGTTCGTCGCCAACCTCCTGGTCGCGATCCACAATGTGGCGAGCGCCGAGGCGATGGTGCTCGGCATGAAGGCCGGGCTCGATCCCAAGCAGATCTTCAAGCTGGTGCAGGCCGGCGCGGGCAATTCGCGCGTGTTCGAGTTGCGCGCGCCGATGATGGTCGAGGACCGCTACGACGGCGACAACCTCACCATGCGGGTCTCGACCTGGCAGAAGGACATGAAGGTGATCGGCGAATACGCCGCAAGTGTCGGCTGTCCGACGCCGCTGTTTTCGGCGAGCGAGCCGATCTATCGCGCGGCGCTCTCCACCGGGCATGCGGATGAGGACACGGGGAGCGTGTGCGCGGTGCTGGAGGCGATGGCGGGAATCAAACGATGACCCATCGTGGCGAAACCCGCAACGGCATGCGCATCGACTGGGATGTGCCGATCACGATGGATGACGCCCTGCAGGTGCGCGCCGACGTGTTCCGGCCCATCAAAGACGGCAAATACCCTGTGCTGCTCACCTATGGTCCCTACGCCAAAGGCCTCGCGTTCCAGGACGGCTATCCCAGCGCATGGCAGCGCATGGTGGAGAAGCATCCCGACGTCGCGGCGGGCTCATCCAATCTCTATCAAAGCTGGGAGGTCGTCGACCCGGAGAAGTGGGTGCCGCACGGCTATGCGTGCGTGCGCGTCGACTCACGCGGCGCCGGATGCTCGCCCGGCTTCATCGACCATTTCTCGCCGCGCGAGACCAAGGATTTCTACGACTGCATCGCCTGGGCCGGCGTGCAGCCGTGGTCGAACGGCAAGGTCGGGCTGAACGGCATCTCGTATTACGGCATCAACCAGTGGCACGTCGCGTCATTGCAGCCGCCGCATCTCGCGGCGCTGTGCATCTGGGAAGGCGCCGCCGACTGGTATCGCGACATGACGCATCACGGCGGCATGCTGTCGACCTTCTGGGCCAACTGGTACGACATGCAGGTCAAGACCGTGCAGTACGGCGCGGGCGAGCGCGGCAAGCGTTCGCGCGTACATGGCGAACTGGTCTGCGGGCCGGAGACTTTGAGCGACGAGCAGCTTGCCAAGAGCCGCTGCGATTTCGGCGCCGACATTCGTGCGCATCCGCTCGATGATGATTATCACAAGGCCCGCTCGCCGCAGTGGGACAAGATCACCGCGCCGCTGTTCTCGGCGGCAAACTGGGGCGGACAGGGCCTGCATCCGCGCGGCAATTTCGAAGGGTTTGTTCGCGCAGCTTCGCGCGACAAATGGCTCGAGGCACACGGCATCGAGCACTGGACCCATTTCTACACCGATTACGGCCGCGAGCTGCAGCGCAAGTTTTTCGATTTTTATCTCAAGGGCCAGGACACCGGCTGGGGCAAGCAGCCGCGCGTGCTGCTGCAGGTGCGCCATCCGGGCGAAAAATTCATCGAGCGCGCCGAGAGTGAATGGCCGCTCGCGCGGACGCAGTGGAGGAAGTTTTATCTCAACCCGGCTGATTTCTCGCTGGCCGAGACATCGCTGGCGGGCGAAGCGCGCGTCGTCTTTGACGCGCTGGGCGAAGGCATCACCTTCATGACGCCGCCGATGAGACAGGCGACCGAGATCACCGGGCCGGTGGCGGCGAAGCTGTTCGTGTCCTCGTCGACAACGGACGCCGACCTGTTCCTGATCCTGCGCGTGTTCGCGGCCGACATGAAGGAAATCGTGTTCCAGGGCGCGATCGATCCGCACACGCCAATCGCGCAAGGCTGGCTGCGCGCCTCGCACCGCAAGCTCGATGTAAAGCTCACTATGCCCTATCGGCCCTATCACACCCATGACGAGGTCCAGCCGCTCACCGCCGGCACGCCGGTCGAGCTCGACATCGAGCTGTGGCCGACCTCGATCGTGGTGCCGGCCGGCTATCGCGTTGCGCTGACCGTGCGCGGCAAGGACTACGAATACGGCGGCGGCTCGGGCGGCAAGCTGTCGAACTTCAAGAACGAGCTGACCGGCTGCGGGCCGTTCCTGCACGACGATCCGCAGGACCGGCCGGCAGAGATTTTCGGTGGGCAGACCACACTGCATTTTGGGGGAGACAGGCAGGGGTATGTGCTGTTGCCCGTGGTGCCGGCGAAATGACGAAGGAGGGCTGATGGCTCTCGAACTCATCTCCATCGACACCGACACGCACCCGCTCGACGGGCTCTTTTACACACCACCCACGCCGCCGAAGAACGCCGCGTTGTTCATGCACGGCAACTGCATGAATTTTTATACCGGCCCGGCGCGCATGGTGCCGCCGCCGCTGGTGCAGCTCGGATACGCCTGCCTCGCCTATAACCGGCGCGGCCACGACATGATCGCGTCATTGAACAGCCGCGGCGTGAAGGGCGGTGCGTTTCAGATGACGAAAGAAGCGATCGCGGACAATCGCCACGCGGCTGACTATCTCAAAGCGCGTGGGTTTGAGGCCCCGATCGTCATCGGCCATTCCAACGGCGGCATGCTGGCGGTGCGGCATGTGGCGGATCACCCCGGCACGCCCGCGCTGGTGCTGCTCTCGGCCCATCTCGGCGGCACGTCGATCGTTCCGCACGCCAGCAAAGTCGGCCTGCTCGGCGGCGACCGCATCGAAGATGTAAATGCCAAAGCGCGCCAAATGGTCGCCGAAGGACGCGGCAAAGAGCTGATGCTGCTGCCGGGCTGGTGGTACGTCATCACGGCGGAAAGCTATCTGGACTACTCGAGTGAGCTTCCCGATGTGCTGGCGCTCAGCTCCCAGATCAGGTGTCCGGTGCTCTACATCCGCGGCGACAAGGAACCCGCCCACATCTACCCGGCGGAGGAATTCGCCGCTCGCGCCGGTGGGCCCTGCGAAGTGCGTATCGTGAAAGATTGCGATCATTTCTACGGCGGGCGCGAACAGGCAGTGATGGGGATCGTCACCGATTGGCTCGCGCGCGTGATGCCGAGGGCGTGATGAGCAAAACTTGATCTCGCGCGGCGCTGCACGACGCGCCATACTGTCGACCGGGAACGACCTCCGTCATAGTGCGGTGCACGCGCCATCGCGCGTCGAAGAAGCCCATGGCTCGCACCTCGGCGTGACGATTCAGAGTGCCGGGGCTCGGATGGCCGGTTGCGCTGAACGCAAAACTAAAACACCATCGCGTGACTTTAAGAAAACATACTGGGAGGAAACCACATGAGCCTCAATCGCCGCAATGTGCTCAAGGGAGCGCTCGCTGCGGGCGTTGCGACATCCGCGCTGAAACTGCCGGCCGCCGTCGCACAGCCTGGACCCATCAAAGTTGGCTTTCTGACCGTGAAATCCGGCGCACTCGCATCCGGCGGACTGCAGATGGAACAGGGCATGACCACGTTCTTCAAGCAGCGCAACAACATGCTTGCCGGGCGCCCTGTGGAGTTGCAGACCGCCGACACCGGCGGCAATCCGGCGCAGGCACGCACCAAGACACAAGAGCTGGTCGAGCGCTTCGGCGTGCATTGCCTGATCGGCCCGCTTGCGGCCTTCGAGGCGCTGGCGATCGACGACTACATCAAATCCTCCAAGACGCCGATCCTGACTGTCGCGGGCGCCGAGGACATGACACAGCGCAAGCCGAACCCCTGGCTGGTGCGTCCGAGCTCGACCTCCGCGCAACCGAGCTATCCGATGGGGGACTATGCGGCGAAGGAGTTGAAGCTCAAGCGTGCAATCACCATCGCGGACGACTTCGCCTATGGACACGAGAACGTCGCGGGCTTCCAGCGCGCCTTCGAGGACGCGGGCGGCAAGGTGGTGCAAAAGATTTTCACGCCGCTCAACGCGCCCGACTACGGCACCTACGTGTCGCAGTTCAAGAACGTCGATTGTCTCTACACCGGGCACGCCGGCTCGAACGGACTCAAGTTGATCCGTCAACTCGCCGAATACGGTCTCAAGGGCAAGTTCACGATCGTCGGCGGCTTCACGCCGATCGACGAGTCGGTGCTGCAGCAGATGGGCGAGGAAGGTGTCGGCTGCTATTCGAGCTGTTGGTACTCGGGCGTGCTCGACAATGCGATCAACAAGAAGTTCGTCGCCGACATCCAGCGCGACTACAAGGTCGATCCGGGCGTGTACGCGGCCGAAACCTATCTCTCCGGCGAGGTGCTCGAGCACGCCGTGAAGGCGATCAACGGCAAGGTCGAGGACAAGGATGCGCTGATGAAGGCGCTCAAGGAGGCGAAGGTTCCGGACACGATCCGCGGGCCATTGAGCTTCGACGAGTTCGGCAACGTCGTCGGCAACATCTTCATCCGCAAGGTCGAGAAGAAGGACGGCAAATACGTCAACACTGTCGTGAAGACCTATCCGAATGTAAGCCAGTTCTGGACCTATAAGCAGGACGAATTCCTGAAGAACGCGGTCTATTCGCGCGACTACCCGCCGGCGAAGAATTTGGAGTGATGCACCGCGATGGTTCGCCGCACGTCCCTGCGTAGGGCGGGCAAAGGCGCCTGCTCCGACGCTGGACAATCGCACCACGGCTGCGCGCCGTGCCCGCCATGGGTATCGCGGCGGACAACGACGGGCGCGTTGGCGGGCACGCTTGCGCCTTCGCTGCGCTTAGGCGCCCGCTTTGCCCGCCCTACGACGCGGCGCGGGTAAATCCCCATGCAATTCTGGATCATCCAGACGCTCAACAGCATCGCCTTCGGCGGGCTGCTGTTCCTGTTGTCCTCCGGCTTCTCGCTTGCGTTCGGGCTGATGCGCATTCCAAATCTCGCGCATGGCGGCTTCTTCATGCTCGGCGCCTATCTGGGCGCGACCATCACGTTTCACGGCGGCAACTTCTGGATCGCAGTGCTCGGCGCGGGCCTCGGCGTCGGCCTCATCGGTATCCTGTTCGAGCGGCTGATCCTGCGCCGCCTTGCCGGCAACGTGCAGGGCCAGGTGCTGGTGACGCTCGGCTTCTCGTTCATCATCGCGGACCTCTGCCTGATGATCTGGACCGGCGACCCCTGGACCGTACCGGCACCGGCCGAACTGCGTCCGCCCATTCGCCTTGCCGGTTTCGCATTCCCGACCTTCCGCCTCGTGGTGCTCGGCATCGCGCTGGTGATCGCCGTTGCGCTCTATGTCCTGATGGACCGAACGCGGCTCGGCGCAATGATTCGCGCCGGCGTCGACGACATGGAAATGGCGCGCGGCGTCGGCATTCCGGTGTCGCTGCTGTTCACCGTGGTGTTCTGCCTCGGCGCGGTGCTGGCCGGCCTCGGCGGTACGCTCGGCGCGCCAATGCTCAACGCCTATCCGGGGCTCGACGCGGATATGCTGCCGCTCGCATTGATCGTCGTGATTCTCGGCGGTGCCGGAAGCCTGCTCGGCGCGTTCGTTGGCAGTTTTGTGGTCGGCTTTCTCTATAATTTCGGCATCGCGCTGTTTCCGGATCTTGCCTACTTCATCCTGTTCCTGCCGATGGTGCTGGTGCTGGTGTTCATGCCGCAAGGCCTGTTCGGCCGGGTCCCGTCATGACGCGCGGCGTCATCGCGCTCGTCGTCATTGCGGCCGCGCTGATCGCGGTGCCGCTCGCCGTCACCAACGACTTCTATCTCAATCTCGCGAGCCAGATCCTGATCTACGCGCTGCTCGCCGTCAGCTTGAACCTGCTGGTCGGCTATGGCGGCATGGTATCGCTCGGCCACGCTTCGTTCATCGGCCTGACCAGCTATTCGGCCGTGCTGATGCTCAATGCCGGCTTCGGCCAGCTTCCGAGCGCGATCCTCGCGATTCTATTTTCCACCGCATGCGGCGGGTTGTTCGGCCTGCTGGCGCTGCGCGCCTTTGGCATCGGCTTCCTGATGATCACGCTCGCGCTCGGCCAGATCGTGTGGGGCATCGCGTATCGCGCCAATACGCTGACCGAGGGCGACAACGGCATCCGCTTCTCATCGCGGCCGCATCCGTTCGGCTTCGACATCTCGTCGGCGCCGAGCTTCTACTGGTTCACTCTGATCGTGTTCGCGGTCGCGCTGTTCTTCATCTGGCGCCTGACGCGCTCACCGTTCGGCGCGG
>WNGL01044091.1_pt1 | contig 10074 bp, 8 predicted proteins | sample 5400591 | NCBI WGS metagenome assembly WNGL01 (sample SAMN13153377, study PRJNA577476) | soil metagenome | isolation source: 80 cm soil or saprolite under Garry oak tree replicate 1 | place: USA:California | collected 2016-06-15 | reverse complement strand
GCGCCCGGCACGCTGAGCACCACGAACACCGGCAGCAGCCCGAACGAGACGAAATACGGCACCACGGACACCACGGTCGACTTCAACCAGGCGTTATAGGCCCACGCCGACGCCACCGCGACCAGGTGAACCGCGCCGGCCACCGGCCCCACCAGCAACGACAGCGGCACGCAGCACACCGCCGCCACCACAGCGGCCACGCCCACCACCTGGCGCCCGACCTGCCCCGCGACGATCGGCTTGTCCGCACGTCCGGCGACCGAATCCCGCTCGGCGTCCAGGAAGTCGTTCAGCCAGCCGATGGACAACTGCCCGGCCAGCACCGCGCCGCCGAGCAGTGCCCGGCTCGCCGACGCGCCCCCGACCGCGATCCCCAGCAGCACGGCGACCGCCGTCACCGCGACGCACGCCTCCGGGTGGCACGCCCGTAACAGCCCGCCCAACGCCTTCCGCACACCGCATCAATAGCACGTCAGCGATGTTGAAGCTGTTCAGTCGCCTGCCGCTGCCGGGCAATGTCGATCGGATCGACGTCGTCGGCCGGCCCCTGGGCCACCGCGACCAGCGCCCGTACCGCCGCCGCGCCGACCGCGGCGGCCACCAGCACGAGCGCGATCACGCCGCCCCGCGGGCCGGTCACGCTCAGCACGCCCTCGCGCGAAGTCCCGATTGATCAGCATTCCGGTGACGTTGCGGCAGAAGGACATGCACTCAGCGCTCAGCGACCTGGTCACGATCGCCCGCGCGCCAAGGTAAGTGATCGGAGAGAGGATCGTGGACTCAGCACAGTGGTTGGCCGCGTACAACACCAGACTCACCCGCATGGCCGAGAACGCGCAGATCGCCCAGGCGAGCCTGCGCCGGACCGGAAGCTGGGCGGCGTCCCCGCACGGTGAGGTCGAGGTGCACGTCGGCCCCAGCGGCGCGCTCACCGACCTCCGGCTGACCGCGGCGGCCCGCGCACTGGAGGCCGACCGGTTGGCGCAGCTCATTCTGGCCACCGCACGCCAGGCACAAGTTTCCTCGCCGATGCCCTGGCGGACGCCGCGACCAGGACCAACAACGCCATCGCCACTGCCGCGTCCACCATGGACGGCGTGCGGGCCGATCTCGCGCAGACCGCGGACCACTACCCGAACACTGACCAACACAACGCCACCAACCTCAGCGGAATCGAGGCCTGATGACCAGCAGCGTGCTCGCCGACCTCCAGGCGACCATCAAGGCCGTCCGCTGTCCGCCGTCGCCAAGGCCGGTTTCGGCTTCGTGACGCAGTTCGTGCGGTTCCTGGAGGAACCGCTGCACCAATTGCGGGGCGACCGGGCTCGATCACGTCCACCGCGCAGGGTGGCGGGCACCCTCCAGACCGTGACGCGGTTGATCAGCGAGGCCGCCGGCCAGATCATCACCGTACTGACCCAGGCGTTCGCGTCTGCCGCGCGACCTTCGGCGCCAGCGTCGCGGCCGCGATCCCGCAGGTGGTCCAGATCGCGACGCGGTACGCGCGGCAGATCGCCGCGACCCTGCAGACCCTGCTGGCCAGCTCACAGAACCTGGTCGGCCTCGTCCAGTCCGTCCTGTCGGGCGTCACGGCCGCCGAACAGCTCATCACGCAGTTCACGGTCCACGTGGGGGCCGCGCGGTAGCGGCTCAGGCTGGCTCAGGCCGGTGGCGGCTGCATCCGTTCGATGATCAGCCGCATACCGGCCCTGATCTCGTCAGTCACGTCGTGGATCTGACGCAGCTCGTGCTCGATCACGGCCAGGCGCCCGGGAACGTCCTTGTCGGAGTTGACCACCGGGTCGCCGACCCGGGGTGGCGCGTGTCCTTTCAGGATCGCGTCCAGGTGGTTGGGATGCCAGCCCAGCGCCTCCGACAGCGCGACCAGCGTGCGCTCACCGCGGTGCCGCTGGACCGTGTTGTGCTGAATCTCGGCGACGATGGCCTTGGACACCCGTGACCGGGTGATCAGATCGGCCTGTTTCATGGGCAGTTCCGCCATGCGTTCGGTGATCGCCCGGGATACCGCCGCCCAGTCTTCCGTCACCCATTCCTCCGCGCTCGCCTTTTGCCACAGAGACTAGCGCGACCGTGATCCAAGCCATTCATTGGATAAAATCATCCTGATCGTCGTTATGAAATTATCCAAAGATCGAAAATTGCCCAGCCGGCAAGAAATCCCGGACGGGGGTATTTCGGAATTGCATCGTGAGCAAGTTAATCGCAAGGTCAACGCATTGTGCAGGTCACGCCCTCACTCGTTCGTGTGCTGGCGGAATAAGCCTTACGAAAGGACGCTTGTCGGTGTCGCGCAGACGTGCTTGGCTGCTGCGGCCCCGATTCCCGGGGTGCTGTGATCAGTAGAAGGAATTGCCTGACATGACGATCTTCCGAATTCGGAGGTGGCTGCGTTGGCTGCTCGATCTCACCGCGGTGCTCATCGCGGAAAACGCGTTCCTGGGTGTGACGTGGTCGTTCTGCGTGATCGGCCTGATGACCGTGTTCGCCTTCGCCGACGCGTCCGCGCCGCCACGAGCGCGCTCCTGCGCCTGCTGCGACGTCGCGCTGGACGGGGCGGGCGCGGCATCATGGCGCGAGTCGCCCGGCCGGAACACGAAGGAGCGAAATGAACAGTGATGTCGTGGTCATCGGCGCGGGCGTGGTCGGTTGTTCGATCGCGTTGGAGTTGGCGCGGGCCGGCCACACGGTCACCGTGGTGGACAGGGCCGGCGGGGTGGGGCACGGCTCGACGAGCGCCTCCAGCGCGATCATCCGGTTCAACTTCTCCACATGGGCCGGTGTGGCCGCGTCCTGGGAAGCCAAGTTCGGCTGGGAGTCCTGGCGCGACCACCTCGGTGGCGACGACCCGGCCGGGATGGCCAGGTTCGTCCGCTGCGGCTTCGCCATGCTGGACGCGGACACCGCGCCGAGGGGCGGATACCTGCCGCTGTTCGACAAAGCCGGCGTGCCGTACGAGGAGTGGGACGCGCAGATGCTGGCCGCGCGGCTGCCCGGCATCGACACCGGGCGGTACTGGCCGCCGAAGGCCATCACCGACGAGCGGTTCTGGGACGACGCGACCGGCACGCTCGGCGCGGTCCACACCCCGGATGCGGGCTACGTCACCGATCCGCAGTTGGCCGCGCGCAACCTCGCGACCGCCGCCGGCCGGCACGGCGCGCGCTTTCTGTTCCACCGGACCGTCTCCGCGATCGAGCGCGACGACGACCGGGTGCGCGCGGTGCGGTTCGCCGACGGTGAGCGCATCGCCGGTGGCATCGTGGTGAACGCGGCCGGGCCGTGGTCGGGCGCGGTGAACGCACTGGCCGGCGTCGGCGGCGATTTCACCGTCCGGGTGCGCCCGCTGCGCCAGGAGGTCGCCCACGTCCCGGGCCGGGACGGTGGCGCCGGGATGGTCGTCGCGGACCTGGATCTCGGCATGTACGTCCGTGGCGAACTCGACGGCGGCCTGCTGGTCGGCGGCACCGAGGCGGAATGCGATCCGCTGGAATGGCTCGACTCGCCGGATGACGCCAATCCCAACCCGACATCAGCGGTGTTCGACGCACACGTCACCAGGGCGGCCCGGCGACTGCCCGACCTGACCGTGCCCAACCGCCCGCGCGGCATCGTCGGCGTGTACGACGTAGCGGACGACTGGACGCCCATCTACGACCGCACCGACCTGCCCGGCTTCTACGTCGCGATCGGCACCAGCGGCAACCAGTTCAAGAACGCACCGGTGATCGGCACATTCCTCGCCGCGATCATCGAACAGGTGGAGAACGGCATCGACCACGACACCCACCCGGTCCAATTCGTCACGGCACACACCGGCGCGACCATCGACCTCGGTGCGTTCTCCCGCCGCCGCCCGGTCAACACCGACAGCACCGGCACCGTCATGGGCTGAACAAGCGAATCCCCGAGAGGGATCAAGCTGCCCTCTCGGGGATGGCCGAAACAGGCGCCCCTGGCAGGATTCGAACCTGCGCTCCCGCCTCCGGAGGGCGGTGCTCTATCCCCTGAGCTACAGGGGCCCGTTGACGCGCAAGCATAGCGCACTCGCGGGATCGGTCCGCACCGCCTACGGTTGTTCAGTATGAATACGGTACGCAGCAGTTCCGTCTTGTCCGACGGGTTGCGGCTGCTCGTCAAGGAGCAGGGTGAGCGCGGCCGGCCGACTGTCGTGCTCGTGCACGGCTACCCGGACAACTCGACGGTCTGGGACGGCGTCGCCGACCTGCTGGCCGAGCGGTTTCACGTGGTCCGCTACGACGTCCGCGGTACCGGCGGCTCGGCCGCTCCGCCAGATCGGGCCGGTTACCGGCTGGACACGCTCGCGGCCGATCTCGCCTCGGTGGTGCGGGCCGTCAGCCCGGATCGGCCGGTGCATCTCGTGGCGCACGGCTGGGGGTCGATCCAGGCCTGGCACGCCGTCACCGAACCGGACCTCGCGCCGCTGTTCGCCTCGTACACCTCGATTTCCGGGCCGTGCCTCGACCACATCGACGCCTGGATGCGGCATCAGCTCAGCCGGCTGCGGTTCGGGCCGGTGCTGCGCCAGGTCACGCACTCCTGGTACATCGGGTTCTTCCAACTGCCGAAGCTGCCCGAACTGGTGTGGCGGCTGCCGTGGCTGCGCGCCCGGCTCGGCGCCGAGCAGCGGGACGCGATCAACGGGACCGAGCTGTACCGGGCCAACATGCTCGGCGCGCGGACCGGCCGGGGCGAGCGGCGCACCGTGGTGCCGGTACAGCAGCTCGCGTTGACCAAGGACACCTACGTACTACCCGGCCTGCTCGAAGCGGCCGATCCGTGGTGTGCCGCGTTGTGGCGTCGGTCGCTGCCCTACGCGCACTGGGCGCCGCGCACCCATCCGGCCGCGATCGCGGATCGGGTGACCGAGTTCGTCGATCACCTGTCCGGTGGGCCGGCGGGCCGGGAACTGCGGCGGGCCAAGGTGTCCAGCCGGCATGCGCCGTTCGCCGGGCGGTTGGTGCTGGTCACGGGTGCCGGCAGCGGGATAGGCCGGTCGACGGCGCTCGCCTTCGCCGCGGCGGGGGCGGACGTGCTGGCGGCCGACATCGACGAGACCGGGGCGGCCGCTACCGCGCACCGGGCGCGGGAGCTGGGGGTCGAGGCCGGGTCGTACGCCGTGGACGTGGCCGACGGCGGGGCGCTGCGCAAGCTGGCCGAAGCGGTGCGCGCCGACCACGGCGTGCCGGACATCGTGATGGCGAACGCGGGTGTCGGCGTCGCCGGCGGCTTCCTGGACACCGACGAGGACGACTGGCGGCGGGTGCTGGACGTCAACCTGTGGGGCGTCGTGCACACGCTGCGCGCCTTCGCGCCGATGCTGGTGGAGCGCGGCCAGGGCGGCCATCTCGTGGTGACCGCGTCGATGGCCGCCTACTGCCCGTGGCCGCAGCCGGCAGGCCGCGGACGCCGTGTACCGGCGTCGGCACTACGGCCCGGACAAGGTGGCGACGGCGGTGTTGCGGGCGGTCGAGCAGAATCGCGCTGTGGTACCGGTCACACCCGAGGCCTACGTGGCGGCGGCCGTCGCGCGGTTGTCGCCGGGGCTGGTCAGGCGATTCGGCGGCTTGATGCGTGGCCGACGCTGAATACGTACTGTCACCGATTTGAGAAGTTTCAGTCGATGGTTGACTGTTGTTCACTCTAATAGAGTAGTCGCGGCTAGCCGATTGTGGCTTAGCGTTACAGAGCCTCCTGGCGAAGGGGTTGTGCCCTCCAGTTTCAACGGGGAGTCGGAGAAGGAGGGGGACAGGACGACCTGTCACCCACGCACGGGGCAGGCACCGCGCCCGCACTACGCCTGCCCTGTGCGCTCGCCTTGATCCACAGCTTGATCCACAGCGCCGGTGCCCACACTGTGAGACAGGGACAACGGCCATCTCAGCCGGTCGGATATCCCATGTCGGGGCCCGTGCGGGCCCTTCTAGACTTCTCGGGTGACTCCCGCCGCGCTTGCTGAACTTGTTCGGTCCACCGCGCTCGACATCCTGTCCGACCGAGGGTTGGACACCTCCGTCGTGCCCGAGTCGGTGACCGTCGAGCGGCCGCGCAATCCCGAGCACGGCGACTACGCCACGAATCTCGCCCTGCAGATCGGCAGGAGGCTGGGGCTGCAGTCCCGCGAACTGGCCGGCTGGCTGGCCGCCGGCCTCGCCGGCGACGCGGCCATCGACTCCGCCGACATCGCCGGGCCGGGCTTCGTCAACCTCCGGCTCGCGAACGACGCGCAGGCCGACATCGTCCGGACAGTGCGGACCGCGGGGGCGGACTACGGCAACGGCGACCTGCTCGCGGGCCGCGACATCAACCTGGAGTTCGTGTCCGCGAACCCGACCGGGCCGATCCACCTCGGCGCCACCCGGTGGGCAGCGGCCGGGGACGCGCTCGGCCGGGTGCTGACCGCGCAGGGTGCCGCGGTCACCCGGGAGTACTACTTCAATGACGCCGGCACGCAGATCGACCGGTTCGTCAGCTCGCTGATCGCCGCGGCCAAGGGCGAGCCGACGCCGGAGGACGGCTACGCGGGCGCCTACATCGCCGATATCGCGGCCGACGTCCTCAAGGCCGAACCCGGTGCGCTGTCCGAGCCCGACGACGAGCGGGCCGAGACGTTCCGGCGGATCGGCGTCAACCTCATGTTCGACCAGATCAAGCGGGACCTGCACGACTTCCGCACCGACTTCGACGTCTACACGCACGAGAACTCCTTCCACGAGTCCGGCGCGGTGGCCCGCCTTGTCGAGCAGCTCAAGGAGTCCGGTCACCTCTACCTCAAAGACGGCGCGTGGTGGCTCAAGTCCACCGACTACGGCGACGACAAGGACCGGCCGGTCATCCGCAGCAACGGCGCCCCGGCCTACATCGCCGGCGATATCGCCTACTACCGCGACAAGCGCGAGCGCGGTGCCGACCTGTGCATCTACATGCTCGGCGCGGACCACCACGGTTACATCGCCCGGCTCAAGGCCGCCGCCGAGGCGCTCGGCGACGATCCGGCCTCGGTCGAGGTCCTGATCGGACAGATGGTCAACCTGGTCCGCGACGGCAAACCGGTCCGGATGAGCAAGCGGGCCGGGACCATCGTCACGATGGAGGACCTGGTCGACGCGGTCGGCGTGGACGCTGCGCGGTACGCGTTGATCCGTTCGTCGGTGAACTCCACCCTGGACATCGATCTCGACCTGCTCAACCAGCGCACCAACGAGAATCCGGTGTTCTACGTGCAGTACGCGCACGCCAGGATGTCCTCGGTCCTGCGCAACGCGGCCGAACTCGGCATCGCACCGAACGACGACCTGACCCTGCTGACACACGAGCGGGAGGGCGAGCTGATCCGGGCCATCGGCGAGTTTCCCCGGATCACGCGCTCGGCGGCCGAACTGCGGGAGCCGCATCGGGTCGCGCGGTACCTGGAAGATCTCGCCGGCACGTTCCACAAGTACTACGACACCAAGGAATGCCGGGTGCTGCCGCAGGGCGACGAGCCGGTCACGCCGCTGGCCGGCGCACGCCTGGCGCTCTACCTGGCCTGCCGGCAGGTGCTGGTGAACGGACTGAACCTGCTCGGTGTCACCGCACCGGAGCGGATGTGATGCGCGCACATCCGGCCGGACCGAGGCACGCGGATGTCGTGCTGCCGACCAACACCGCCGGTGCGGCACCGGCCACTGCGGACGAGTTGAACGAGCTCCCGGCCGATGTCTGGCCGCGAAACGCGACGCGTGCCGCGGACGGTGCGCTGACACTGGCCGGCCTGGACGTGCGGGATCTCGCCGAGCGGTACGGCACCCCGCTGTTCGTCGTGGACGAGGCGGATTTCCGCGCGCGGTGCGCCGAGTTCGCGAAAGCGTTCGGCGATCCCCGGCTGGTGCACTACGCGGCCAAGGCGTTCCTGTCCGTGGACATCGCGCGGTGGGTGGCCGACGAGGGTCTCGGGCTGGACGTGTGCAGTGGCGGCGAACTGGCCATCGCGCTGCGGGCGGGCTTCCCGGTCGAGCGGATCACGTTCCACGGCAACAACAAGTCCCCCGCCGAACTCGAAGCGTCGGTCCGGGCCGGTGTCGGCGTCATCGTGCTGGACTCGTACTTCGAGATCGCCCGGCTGGACGCGCTGACCCGGGATCTCGGCGTGCGCCAGGACGTCATGGTCCGCGCCACGGTCGGGGTCGAGGCGCACACGCACGAGTTCATCGCGACAGCGCACGAGGACCAGAAGTTCGGGTTCTCCATCGCGTCCGGCGATGCCGCCGAGGCAGCCCGACGGGTGCTCAAGTGCGACGGGCTGCGGCTGGTCGGCCTGCACAGCCACATCGGCTCGCAGATCTACGACCCGGACGGCTTCGAGATCGCCGCGCACCGGGTGATCGGGCTGCTGCGGGGCCTGCGCGACGAGCACGGACAGTCCGTTGTGGACTCGATCACCACCGTCGACCTCGGTGGCGGCCTCGGTATCGCCTACACCACCGACGACGACCCGCCGCCGGTCGCCACGCTGGCCGCGCAGTTGCTGGCGATCGTGGCGCACGAGGCCGACGTGGCCGGCCTGTCGCACCCGAAGGTGGTGGTCGAGCCGGGCCGGGCCATCGTCGGACCGGGCGCGGTGACGCTGTACGAGGTCGGCACGGTCAAGGACGTCGCGCTCGGCCACGGCACCGCGCGGCGGTACGTCAGCGTGGACGGCGGGATGAGCGACAACATCCGCACCGCGCTCTACGACGCGCTGTACGACTGCCGGCTGGTGTCCCGGGCCGTCGAGCCCGGGTCCGACGCGGTGCTGTGCCGGGTGGTCGGCAAGCACTGCGAGTCCGGTGATGTGGTGGTCCGGGACTGCTGGCTGCCCGGCGACCTGGCCCCCGGCGACCTGATCGCGGTGGCCGCCACCGGTGCCTACTGCTACGTGATGTCCAGCGGCTACAACCGGTTGCCCCGGCCGGCCGTGGTCGCCGTGCACGAGGGCCGGTCCCGGGTGCTGTTGCGCCGGGAGACCGATGACGACCTGTTCCGACTGGAAGCGGGGGCGCCGTGAAACCGGTCAGGGTCGCGTTGCTGGGCTGCGGCACGGTCGGCACCGAGGTGGTCCGGCTGCTGCACGACCAGGCGCCCGATCTGGCCGCCCGGGTCGGCGCGCCGGTCGAGCTGACCGGGATCGCGGTGCGCAGGCCGAACAAGCATCCGCAGGTCCCGGCCGAACTGCTGACCACGGACGGCGCGGCCCTGGTGGCCGGGGACGCGGACGTCGTGGTCGAGGTGATCGGCGGGATCGAGCCGGCGCGCACGCTGTTGCTGACGGCACTGCGGGCCGGTAAGTCCGTTGTCACCGCGAACAAGGCGCTGCTGGCCGAGTACGGCGCCGAACTGTTCGTGGCCGCCGACGCCAGCGGTGCCGACCTGTACTTCGAGGCGGCGGTGGCCGGCGCGATCCCGTTGCTGCGCCCGCTGCGCGAGTCGCTCGCCGGCGACCGGATCACCCGGGTCACCGGAATCGTCAACGGCACCACCAACTTCATTCTGTCCGCAATGGACGCGACCGGCGCCGGCTACGGCGAGACATTGGACGAGGCGAGCCGCCTCGGTTACGCGGAGGCCGATCCGACGGCCGACGTGGACGGGTTCGACGCGGCGTCCAAGGCCGCGATCCTGGCGTCACTCGCCTTCCACACCAGGGTGACCGCGGCCGACGTGCACCGCGAAGGAATCGCCGCGGTCAGCGCGGCCGATATCGCCGCGGCCAAGATCCTGGGCCGCACGGTGAAACTGCTCGCGCTGTGCGAGCGGGTGACCGAGCGGGACGGCACCGAGTGGGTCACCGTACGGGTGCATCCGGCGATGATTCCCCGGTCGCATCCGCTGGCCGGCGTGAACGGCGCGTTCAACGCGGTGTTCGTGGAGGCGGACGCGGCCGGGCAGTTGATGTTCTACGGTCAGGGTGCCGGCGGCGCACCCACCGCGAGTGCCGTGCTGGGCGACCTGGTCGCGGTGGCGCGCAACCAGATCGCCGGTGGCCGGGGCCCGCGCGAGTCGGCGTACGCCGCGCTG
>WNGL01023179.1_pt1 | contig 10074 bp, 10 predicted proteins | sample 5400591 | NCBI WGS metagenome assembly WNGL01 (sample SAMN13153377, study PRJNA577476) | soil metagenome | isolation source: 80 cm soil or saprolite under Garry oak tree replicate 1 | place: USA:California | collected 2016-06-15 | reverse complement strand
CGTACCACATATTGAGAGCGCCCGCAGCGCCGGCACCCACGGCGATGCACAGAAGCGCGGTGAAGCCGATCACTGGATGAATGTGCCCAGGCGCGATCATAACGCTGACCAGCGCCGTGAAGACCACGAGCGACATGACGCGGGGTTTCATCAGCGTCACATAATCGCCAACGCTCGCAAGGCTCGGCTGGCATGCGACCGGAGCCGCGCTGCTTCCCGCGAACTGCGAACCTTGGGCCATCAGTGACATCGATCCTGCCCTCAACAGTGTAGATCGGGCATATGCGCCACCACCGCCATCATCGGATGAGCGGCAACTCGTTGTATTGGTGGAATGGCGGCGGGGAGGGCAGCGTCCATTCGAGCGTGGTCGCGCCCGCGCCCCATGGATTGTCTGCGGCCTTCTGCTTGCGCACGAACGCGTGCGCTACGCCGAAGAAGAATACCAGTGCGCCGAATCCCGAGAGATAAGAGCCGAGCGACGAAACCAGGTTCCAGCCGGCGAAAGCATCGGGATAATCAGCGATGCGGCGGGGCATGCCGCCAAGCCCAAGGAAGTGCTGGGGAAAGAAGACGACATTGACGCCGATGAAGGTGAGCCAGAAGTGCAACTTGCCGATCGTCTCCGAATACATGTAGCCGGTCATTTTCGGGAACCAATAATACCATCCGGCAAAGATGGTGAAGACCGCACCCAGCGAGAGCACGTAATGGAAGTGCGCCACCACGTAATAAGTGTCTTGCAGCGACCGGTCGACGCCGGCATTGGCGAGCACCACGCCGGTGACGCCGCCGATAGTGAACAGAAAAATGAAGCCGGTCGCCCACAGCATCGGTGTCTTGAACTCCAGCGAGCCGCCCCACATGGTTGCGACCCAAGAGAAGATCTTCACGCCGGTCGGCACAGCGATCACCATCGTAGCCACCACGAAATAAGCCTGGGCAGCAGTCGACATGCCGACCGTGTACATGTGGTGCGCCCACACGACAAAGCCGATGCCGCCGATCGCCACCATCGCATAGGCCATGCCTAGGTAGCCAAAAACCGGCTTTTTCGAGAAGGTCGCCACGATCTGACTAACCATTCCAAAGCCAGGCACGATCAGGATGTAGACCTCTGGATGCCCGAAGAACCAGAACAGGTGCTGGAACAGAAGCGGGTCGCCGCCGCCGGCCGGAGTGAAAAAAGTAGTCCCGAAATTACGGTCGGTCAGCAGCATCGTGATCGCACCGGCGAGCACCGGCATCGCCAGCAGAATGAGAAACACCGTTACCAGCTGCGACCAGACGAACAGCGGCATCTTGTGCATCGTCATTCCGGGAGCGCGCATGTTAAAAATTGTCGTAATGAAGTTGATCGCTCCGAGAATCGATGAAGCGCCGGCAAGATGCAGTGAGAGGATTGCGAAATCGACCGCGGGTCCCGGATGGCCGGAACTCGACAGCGGTGCATAGATCGTCCATCCAGCGGCCACGCCGGGCGCGCCCGGCTCGCCCTCAACGAACAGGGAGATGATCAGCAGCGAGAAGGATGCCGGCAGCAGCCAGAACGAGATGTTGTTCATGCGCGGAAACGCCATGTCCGGCGCCCCGATCATCAGCGGTATCATCCAGTTCCCGAACCCGCCGATCATCGCCGGCATGACCATGAAGAAGATCATGATCAGGCCATGCGCGGTGGTGAAGACGTTGAACATGTGGGCGTCGTGGAAGAACTGCAGCCCAGGATGCATCAGCTCGAGCCGGAGGCCGATGGAGAGAATCCCGCCCACCAATCCGCCGACCAACGCAAACACGAGATACATCGTGCCGATGTCCTTGTGGTTGGTCGAATAAAGGTAGCGCCGCCAACCGTGAGGATGGTCGTGCTGGTCCTCGCCGTGAGCTGTCGCCATCGTCGCCATGACTTAGGGTCCTTCGAATTGTCGCCCGGCTAGCAGCATTCGCATTTGGCCGGCCCCACCGCGAGAGTAATTGCGCCGCCGCGACGGCCCTCGATGGTGGCGCTTCGTCGCGAGCAAATTTCTTCTTGGCGTCCTCGACCCAGGCGGAAAACGCCTGCTCGCTCACCACGTGAACTGCGATCGGCATGAAAGCGTGATCCTTGCCGCAAAGTTCCGAGCACTGGCCATAATAGATGCCCTCCCGCGTCGCGGTGAACCAAGTCTCGTTGATCCGCCCGGGAATGGCATCGATCTTTATCCCGAACGACGGCACGGCGAAGGAATGAATGACATCCGCGCCGGTGGTGATCACGCGAACCGTCTTGTTCACCGGCACCACCATTTCATTGTCCACCGCGAGAAGCCGCGGTTGGCCCTCCTTGCGCTCGCCCTCTTTGAGCATCAGGGAATCGAATTCGAAGTCGCCGTTGTCCGGGTAGCTGTAGCTCCAATACCACTGTTTGCCGGTCGCCTTCACGGTGAGATCGGCCGGCGGCACGTTGAGCTGAAGGAACAGGAGCTTGAATGAGGGCACTGCAATGAACATCAGGATCATGATCGGAATGATCGTCCACGCAATCTCGATCAGCGTGTTGTGCGTGGTCCGCGATGGAATCGGATTAGCGCGAGCATTGAAGCGGAGCATGACGACGATCAACAACGCGAGCACGAATGCGGCGATGCCGGTGATGATGTAGAGCAGGAAATCGTGGAACCAGATGATGTTGTCCATCACCGGAGTTGCTGATTGCTGCAGCCCCAACTGCCAAGGCGAGGGCTGCCCCAACCCGGCCAGAGCCGGTTCCGCTGCCCCCAGGGTGGCGACAACGATCATGGCCAACATGGTCAATCGCTTGAGCAACAGCATCATTGCTCCACACTCAATGAGGGTCGCGGGCGCGTGGTCCGCCCCGCGGAGCCCGCAACCGCATCGAACGGGCACTCCTCGCTCGGCTCCGCCGCGGGACATCAGGAGAATCCGGGCCTCTCAAACCACAATTCCGACGCCGTCGCAATGCATCGCCGTGGTGTCTGCCGTGCGATGAAAAGCCCGCCGACCGTCCCTGCCGAGCCACCGTCGTTCGACCCTTTCTCGGCCACAATGCCCTGTTTTACTGGTATTTGAATAGCCGCGTCGGATTCTGTCGGAGGGCTTGATTCGGCCAGACTGAACTGCGTGGCGCACATAATCGAGGCACCGACATTATGGGTTCGCTCACTCCGGGAACGCTTTTTCTCACAATGAGATCGCTGCTGACACTCGTCCTGGCGATCGCAGCCCTAGCCGTCCCCAGCGAGCGGGCAGCGGCGCAGGGTGCGGTCAAGTCGGTGCATACGACACGCCGCCTGGTGCCCAGGGTGAGCAGTGCGCGCTCATGCAGAGTGTAACTGCGGAAGATCGCGCCAATGTCGGCCTCACAGTGATCGTGCTCAAGACCGCCGATCAGAAGAGCCGGCTCATGCGCGTGGTTGCGCCCGTCGGTGTGCTGCTGCCCTCAGGGCTCGGGCTGAAGATCGACCAAGCCGATGTCGGACGCGCTGGTTTCGTCCGTTGCTTACCGAATGGCTGCATTGCCGAGGTGGTGCTGGACGACAACTTGGTCAAGCAGCTACGCAGCGGCCAGGTTGCGACCTTCATCATCTTCCAGACGCCTGAAGAAGGGATCGGTTTTCCGATGAGCCTGAAGGGCTTCGGCGAAGGCTACGACAAACTGCCGTAACGCCCTTCCGCTGGCATCAGTAGGATTTGCCTGCGGCGGCCTCGCAACTTTGCACGACCACAACTATCTTTGGCGGAACTGCGGAAATGCGGATCCCATCATGAGCTTAGCTACAGGCTCGCTTCTCGACCGCGCCGGCCTCGACCGGCGATCGGCACACGTGTACCTGGCCCGCGGCCTTGAAGGCGCAGACGACGGCGAGCTCTATCTGGAATATGCGCAATCCGAGTTGCTCGTTTTCGATAACGGGCGGCTCAAGCAGGCAACATACAATACCGACCAGGGCTTCGGGCTTCGCGCCGTCAAAGACGAGGCTGTAGGCTATGCCCATTCCTCCGACGTATCGGAGGCAGCGTTGGCGCGCGCAGCGGATGCGGTGCGTGCCGTCAGGGCCGGCTACAGCGGTCGCTACGCAGAGCCGCCAGGACATACCAATGTCCGCCTCTATAGCGACGACAATCCGCTCGGAGCTCCGCCGTTCGAAACCAAGGTGCGGCTGCTGGAGGCCATTGACGCCTATGCCCGGGCAAGAGACGCGCGCGTGCGACAGGTTTCGGTCTCGTTCGGCGCAAGCTGGCAGGTGGTCGAGATCCTGCGCGGGGGCGAAGAGAGCTACCGCGACGTACGCCCGCTGGTGCGGGTGAACGTCTCGGTGATCGTCGGTCAGGGCGATCGGCAGGAATCGGGCAGTCACGGCTATGGTGGGCGCAGCGGCTTCGCCGATTTTCTTGCCACCGCCGGCTGGCAAGTCGCCACCGACGAAGCCGTGCGGCAGGCGCTGATCAATCTCGAAGCGACGCCGGCGCCGGCCGGCGAGATGGATGTGGTTCTTGCTCCCGGCTGGCCGGGCATCATGCTGCACGAAGCCGTTGGCCACGGGCTCGAAGGTGACTTCAATCGCAAGAAGACCTCGGCCTTCGCCGGCCTCATGGGACAGCGCGTCGCCTCCAAAGGTGTCACCGTGGTCGACGATGGCACGCTCGCACAGCGGCGCGGCTCGCTGTCGATTGACGACGAAGGCACACCGACAGATCGCACGGTGCTGATCGAAGACGGCATTCTGGTTGGCTATATGCAGGACCGACAAAACGCACGACTGATGGGTATGGCGCCCACAGGCAACGGCCGCCGACAAGGCTATGCCCATCTGCCGATGCCGCGCATGACGAACACCTACATGCTGGCCGGCGAGCACGTTCCCGCCGAGATCATCGCCTCGGTCAAGAACGGGATCTACGCCGCCAACTTCGGCGGCGGGCAGGTCGACATCACCTCCGGCAAATACGTGTTCCAAGTCACCGAGGCCTATAAGATAGAGAACGGCAAGCTCGCACAGCCTCTCAAAGGTGCGATGCTGATCGGCAACGGACCGACCGATCTCAACCGCATCGGCATGATCGGCAATGACTTCGCCCTCGATCCCGGCATCGGCGTCTGCGGCAAGAACGGGCAAGCCGTACCGGTCGGCGTCGGCCAACCGACGCTGCGCATGGATCGCATCACCGTCGGCGGGACGGCATGAGGCACGGCCTTAGTCTCGTTGATATCTGGTACGCCGGCTCTTGCGAGGGATCCTACCAAGCGGCATGGGTTGCGCCACAATTCCCGCCTTGGCAGGCGCTCGCGTTTTCCATCTTTAGAAATAAGCGATGCTGCGTCCGCAGGCGGCGACCACAATCCAGATGCCGATCGAAAGCATGCCCGCGATTTTGGCGCGCGCCGGCATTGTTGCCCCGGGTGCAAGGCACTCGACTACGCGTCTGCCCCATAGTTCGTAAATCGCCACATTGATCAAGCCTGCGGCGGCCACCACGACCTTGAGCTGGAACGCTGGATTGAGCGCGAGGTGGCTGGCCTCAGCCGAGAACAGCACGCAACCGGTAATGGCCATACCCAGCAGTGCGATGACAGCGAAGGCGCGCGCTCGCGCGAGCAGGCGTGCAGGCGCGGTCGCGGCCAAGCCCCCAAGCAGACGGACGTCCATGACGGCTACTGCGCCGGCAAACAGCGTAAGCGAGATGATATGACCGACATTGGCCGCGGGATAGAGCCATGGCGATTGACGGATGGCCGCGGCGAAGCCGGACTGTTCGAGGGCGACAAAAACTGCCGGCGCCGCATCGGTCATCAACGCATCTCGTAGGTCTTGCCCTCGACCGTGATCCGCTCAGCTCGCATCTCATCCTTTACGACGGTCGACGGATAGCCGTAGGCCGCGATGTTCTGCCCGACGGCTACCACCCTTTCCGTCGCTCCGCGGGTGCTCATGCGCGACGTAGGCGCGAGGGTCACGGTCCAGAGCTTGTCGGTGCCCTGCACCGTGATCGTAGCGTGCGGATTTTCAAACTTCGATGTCACGATCGGGCCGGTGATGGTCAGCGGTTTGCTCGCGTCGTAACTTCCCCAACCATGATGTGCGAAAGCGGCGCTCGTCGACACCGCGAAGGCGGCAAACAAAAGGACAGCTCTCATCATCGATACCTCCAACCTCGCGCGTCGCCCGGCGTAAATGCATCACCCTATCCAGAGCGCAATTGCCGATCATACCATTAACATTCAAGACTACCGCACCACCCCGGAAATGCAGCATGGCCTGCGCATGGGCCGGGTAACGCGGTTTTTGAGATAACAAACCGCCGAAGAACCGACATAGCCCGGGCGCACATACGTCCAAGCCCGGCAGCCTTCCTCGGCTTCGCACGCTGCCGCACAGCTTTTGCCGCTTGCTTCGGCTGAGAGTTCGAAATGCCGGTAGTCGCCGCCGTTTCGATCGACGCCAAACTCGGTTGTTCCGCTTTTCGGCTCGATAACGCCAGTCCCGCGCACGCCGGAGGCACAGCACGGCGCCTCGAACCGTGGCGTCACCCTGGATTTGAGCCAACAAACGGCGCTGGCGCTTTCGCTTGCTGGATAAGAAAAGGCCCACGCGCGGCAGCGTGGATCCCGCTCGCACCGGACAGCGCATTGGGCCGGATCGCCGGAGCGAAGGGCAAAGCTGGTATAGTCGCCGCCCGCCCGGTCGAAGCCGACTTGGGCGCGCGCGGCTGCAGCCAACACGAGGGCGGTCGATAAGCCTAAAACAAGCCGGAACCAAGCCCGCCTCATTGTGCCTCTCGCACGCGCCGCCCCGCCGCTCGATCCATGTTAGAGAAGCGCGCGGGCGCGGGCGAGTGCCGTCTCGAAGGCTTCAGCACCATGCGCTCGAGCGGACGTTCTGCCCAGCTGCACACGGGATACAGCCCATGCAATACGGCGAATTTGGCTTTCTGAGTTTTGGGCTCGTGTTGCTCGGCGCCGCCGTGCTGAGCGTGCCGATCGCGCGCCGATTGGGCCTCTCTGCCATTGTCGCTTACCTGACCGCCGGCATCATCATCGGTCCGTATGGGATTGGCGTCTTCGGAACACCCGAGAGCATCATCCCAGTCTCCGAGCTAGGCGTCGTGATGTTGCTGTTCTTGATCGGACTTGAGCTCGAACTTGGACGGCTCCTGGCGATGCGCGGCACCATATTTGGCCTCGGCGCGGCGCAATTGACGATCACGGGGCTTGCTATTGCCACGCTAAGCTATGCCGCTGGTCTCGTCGAATGGCGCGGCGCTATTGTCGCCGGGCTGGCTTTGGCAATGTCGGCAACTGCCATCGCCCTACAGATCCTCGAAGAACGCGGTCAGCTCCAGCAGGATTACGGCCAGCGTGCCTTCGCCATTCTGTTGTTCCAGGACATGGCGGTCGTGCCCCTGTTGGCGGTGCTGCCGTTGCTCGCTCCCGCCGGTGAAGGCACTCATGCCCAACTCGGGGATGGGCTGCGTGCAGTCGGCCTGATCGCTGGTGCGATTGCATTGATCGTGCTAGCTGGCCGCTATTTGCTCAATCCATTCTTCCGGTTGCTGGCGCAGAGCGGTTCGCGTGAGGTGATGACGGCGGCCGCGTTGCTCGTCGTGCTGGGCGCTGCTCTCACCATGCAGAAGGCGGGCATGTCGATGGCGCTCGGCGCTTTTCTTGCCGGCGTGCTGCTTGCCGAGTCGAACTACCGGCACGAACTCGAAGCCGACATAGAGCCATTTCGCGGTCTTCTGCTGGCCCTGTTCTTCATGGGCATCGGCATGAGCATCGACCTGGTTATCGTGCGCGCCAATGTCTGGCTGATCGCCGTTGCAGCCATTGCCATTACGATCCTTAAGGCTGCGATCGTCTGGCTCTTGTTTCGGGCGACCTGCGTCCATCGCGGCGACGCCCTGCGCGCTGGATCGGTTCTAACCGGCGCTGGCGAGTTCGCGTTCGTGCTCATTCCGCTCGGCGGCTCACTCGGCGTGCTCGATCCACGGCAAGGCAGCATCCTTACGGCCATCGCCGCGACCACCATGCTGCTCGGTCCCCTTGTCGCCACACTTACTGATGGACTGGTGCGCCGATGGACTGGGCCGGACTTACGTGAGCCCGATGATTTCTCCGATGCCAGCGGTTCGGTGCTGGTTATCGGCTTTGGACGCTTCGGTCAGATCGTGTCCCAATGCTTGCTTGCGGAAGGCATCGATGTCACCGCGATCGATAACGATCCGGAGATGCTCGAGAGCGTTGCTCGCTTTGGCTTCAAGGTTTATTACGGCGACGGCACCCGGCTCGACGTCCTGCGAGCGGCGGGCGCCGGAGAGGCGAGGCTCATCGCGATATGCATCGATAATCGCGAGGCGGCAAGCCGGATCGTTGACCTTGTTCAGGCGCAATTTCCCGCCGCAAAGCTTTACGTGCGCTCTTTCGATAGGCGGCACACGCTGCAGCTCGTCGCCAAAGGAGTCGATTTCCAAGTGCGGGAAACCTATGAATCGGCGCTCGTGTTCGGACGCAAGACGCTGGAAGCGCTGGGGCTTGACTCCGAGCGCGCGGCCGCGGTCGAAGAATTCGTTCGCCGTCGCGATCTCGATCGCTTGGTCCTGCAGCAGGCCGAGGGGATATCCGCTGGCGCCGATCTATTGCGCACGCGCATGGTGCATGAGCCGCTGAGTACGCCGCGACATGAGGTCAAGCCCCTCAATCCGGAAGCGGAGGAAATAATCGCCCGTCCGCCGGCTGCAGAATGATCTCGTCCGCTGCAGCCCCGACCGAGGCGCCGAAAAAACCGCGAGGCACGAGCGAGCCGCCTGCGACGTGGACCAGTGGCCGCAGCAACGATCTGGAATTAGGCGCTGTTTACAAAGTGTTGACGCGCGACCCGGGCTTTGATTCGAGAATGCCTCTTGGAGGGAGGCAGGATTGAATCGCGGCGACCTGGCGAAGCGGAGTGGCCTTTGCTCGAAGCCCGTCTGCCGCCGATGCACTCTATAAACACGGGCCTAGCTTTGAATTGTGCCGCAGACTTCAATCTATCCGCGCCAATACCTGCTCCAGGGCCGCAAAGAACTCCTGCCATCCGACCTTGGCGCCCTGGTAGAACTGCTGTTGATCCGGCCGGAAGCCCGAGTGTTCCATGCGCAGGACGGTCCCCGTGCTCGTAGGGGTGAGAGTCCAAGTCACGACACTCTCGAGACCGTAGGCCGCCCACGTGTAAGACAGCGTTTTGTTCGGCTCGACTGCCAGGACCTGACAGTCGACAACGCCCCACTCCGCGCGAAGATTGAAATGGTGGTCCACGACTGGTTTGAAATCGTTTTTCATCAGCCACTGCTCGATCAGGTGTGGTTGGGTCAGCGCGCGCCAGATCTTTTCCGGCGGAAAAGGGACTTCTCGTTCGACAATGACGGAAAGCGTTTCGGTCGCGGGTTTGCTCATTGGTCCATCCTTCTGAGTAGATGTTCGAGGTGGTCGAACCGGCTTTGCCAGAACCCGGCCATTTGACTTGTCCAGTCGATCAGCGGGGCCAAGGCGCCGCGGTGCGCGCTATAGTGCGTCTGGCGACCTTCGTGGCGGTCGCGCACCAACCCGGCCTGCCTCAGGATCCCCAGATGCTTTGAGACGGCCGGTTGCGAGACCTTGGCCCGAGCCGTCAGGGCTCCCACCGTCTGCTCCCCGTCGCGGCACAATCGCTCGAAAATAGCCCGCCGAGTCGGATCGGCGAGGACTCTGAAAAGCATATCGTGAGCGTTCCGCATTTCGCATCGATAACTTGTTGGTTATTGGTTGACATATAACTCCCGAGTTATGTGTGAGTCAACCAGGCGGCACAATGATCCTCGTCACAGGAGCACCGGCCATGCGGCGCGCCGCCGTATTCAGCCGGCCACGACGTGGTCGCAATGGTCGGGACATCCAAGCCGCGAGCAGGGGCGTGCCATCTCGAATCGCCCTGCGTGTCGCGGACTACCAGGTCGCCTCTGCTCTGAAGAGGGCACTATGCAACTTTGTAAACAGGGCCTAATCGAAAACGCTCATCCATTCGCTGGAGAGCTTGTGGGCAGCATAGAATTTTTCCAGTC
>WNGL01023606.1_pt1 | contig 10076 bp, 7 predicted proteins | sample 5400591 | NCBI WGS metagenome assembly WNGL01 (sample SAMN13153377, study PRJNA577476) | soil metagenome | isolation source: 80 cm soil or saprolite under Garry oak tree replicate 1 | place: USA:California | collected 2016-06-15 | reverse complement strand
CCGATGGCCACCCGGTTCGTGCGCGAAGCCGAACTGGCGCAACTCACCGGCCACCCGGTTCGCAGCGACTACAAGCAACCGGGCGACCCTGACGTGTTGCCCGAGCCGAACGCCATCATCGTGGCACCAGCCACGTGTAACACGATCAACAAGTGGGCGAACGGCATCAGTGACACATTGGCACTCGGACTCGTCACCGAGGCCATCGGCAAGAAGCTGCCGCTTGTGGCCTTGCCGTTCACCAACAAGGCCCAGGCTGCCCATCCCGCCTTTGAGCGCAGCATCCGAGACCTCAGAAGCTACGGCGTCACCGTGCTGTACGGGCCGGAGGTGTACGAGCTGCACGAGCCGGGGACGGGCAGTCAGCACCTTGACCGGTTCCCGTGGGGGAAGGCGCTGGAGGCGGTGGCTGACTGACGATCTGGACGGCACGACTTGTGAAGGCAGCCAAGCCGCACGCTGCCATCATGATCAGGACGCTGCGATGATGTCGACGACGAAGACCAGCGTGTCCGTCCCGTTGATGTCGGGTGGATTTCCCTTGTCCCCGTAGGCCAGTGCCGCGGGTACGGTCAGCAGGATCCGGCTGCCCACGGTGTGGCCGCCCAGTCCCTGCTCCCAGCCGGCGATCACCTGGCCGGAGCCGAGCACGAAGGCCTGCGGAAAGCCCCGGCTCCACGACGAGTCGAACACCTTGCCGGTCCGCCACACCACGCCGGTGTACTGGGTGACGACCGTGTCGCCGCTGACGATCTGCGGCCCCGTTCCCTTGCGCAGCACCGTGCTGGTCAGGTCCGCGGGTGCGGCCACGTTGGCGGGCACCCTGATCGTCGGCCCGTTGCGGCCGTCGGCGACCGTCGGCATGGTGCTGCCGGGGCGGTAGGGCACCGCGGCGCCGTTGGCGGCGGTGTTCTTGGCCAAGGTGTTCACGACGTCGAACACGAACACCAGGGTGTCGCTGCCCATGATGTTGGCCTGGGGGTTGCCGGCCGAGCCGTAGCCGTCCTTGGGCGGCACCACCATCAGCACCCGGCTGCCCACCCGCTGGCCGGCCAGCCGGCGCCAGGCCGGCATCGCCGTGGCCAGCGGCAGGCCCTGCGGCTGCCGGTCGGTGTAGCTGTCGACGACCAGCCGGTTTCCGGCCCACACCTTGCCCTCGACGTTGATCAGCAGGTAGTCGTCCGGCCGCACCACCGGGCCGTTGCCCTGGATCAGGGTGTTCACCACCAGGTTCCCGCCGGGTGACCCGTTCGGGATCGCGATCACCGGATCAGCGCCGAACCGCCCGGTGACCGTCGGCGTGGAACCGTCGCCGCCGCCGGTCGAACAAGCCGTCACAGCAAGACCGCCCAGCAGCACGGACATCGCTACCAGGAAAGCACGCATCGAAACCATCCCGTCATTCGCGGATCAACGAACGGAAACGCACCGGTAGGGGCGCGCATGCCCGCCCACAGGCATGCGCACCCCTACCGGCTTCTTTCTCAGAATCCCGACGGTGGTTGCACTGTCGGGAAGAGCTGCGCGAACGTGTCGAACGCCGTTGCGACGTCAGCCTCAGCCCAGAACCGGTGGTAGTTGAACACCGGAGCGGAGCCGCCGTCCAGGAACGCCTGGACCTTGGGCCACGCCGGGTCGTTCTTGTACCACGGCCGGATGGACAGGAAGGTGTTGGTCGACGAGTTGATCGTTATCCCACCCGGCATGGTACCGGTGAAGCCGGACGGGATGAACAGGCCCTCGAAATTGTTCGTGTTGTACGCGACGGTGAAGTTCTTGTAGTCCGTACGCGTTTCCGGGGCCGAGAAGCCCAGGGTGTCGGAGAAATTCTTGTGGACGATATCGATGATGTTCTGCGCCGCTGTCTGCGCCGTGGTGTCACCGGACTTGGCCGCGTAGTACTCGTACACCTTGGCCAGTGACGTCGCAACGCCGACGTCCGTCGCGGTGCCCGATGTCGTCACGTGCAGGCCGGTGTTCGCTACCGGCGGGGTCGCCCCGGACGTGTAGCTGCTGGCCGGCTGACCGCTCCAGGTCAGCGTTCCCGGCGTGAGCAGCGTGCCGGTGGTCGGATCCACTGTGGTCACCGACTCGGCCCACTTCACCCACTTGTCCAGAATGGCCTTGGCCTGCGCGTTGCCGCTCACGAAGTAGTACTCCGCGACCCGCTCCATCGGCCAGGTCTGGTAGCCGAACCACTGGTTGCTCGGCGGGTTGTGGTACTGCGGCTCGAAGTCGTAGTACATCCCGTCGAACGTCGGGTCACCGGCCGGCGGCTTGCCAGCGTCGCCGTAGTTGCCCTGCCAGTTGTTCTCGACACCGCCCGCGATACCGCCCTCGGCCGACTGCAGCCACTGGAACATGTTGAGCTGCGTCGTCAGGCTCGTCGCCCAGTCCGCCTGCGCGGTCGGCGACTTCGGGACCAGGTTGGGGTCATTGGCCAGTGACCAGGCCGCCAACGGGTTCTGGTAACCCTCGTGGATCGAGTCGCCACTGATCCGCCAGGACCAGGCACCGCCCGCGTCGCCGCCCCAGGCGTAGTACCAGCTCAGCAGGAACGTGTCCTCATTGGACTTGCCGGTTCCGGCCGGGCAGGCCACCGAGCCGACCTGGCTGCAGTTGGCGCTGATCTGCTTGAAGTACTTGTCGAACATCGAGTACCGCAGGTAGTCACCGAGCTCGGCGGCCTTGGCCAGCGTGGCGCTGACCGAGGACGTCTTGCCCTGCTGCTTGGCGTACACGTCGGCCCAGTAGGCGGCCTGCACCATGCGCGCGTCCGCGTCCGGGGCGTCGGTGTACTTGTACTGCTTGGCGAAGCTGCCGCCGCCGTTGTTGAACAGGTCGAGGAACCCGTTCGGGCCACCGAACTTGAACATGTCGCAGTCCGGCTGCGGCACAGTGTCCCACACCGACTCCTCGGGCCCACGCTGGAAGGTGTTGATGAAGCTCGGCGTGGACGTGCCGTCCTCACACTGACCGAAGCCGTACTTGTTGTCGGTGTCCATGATCCACGACGGTGCGTAGATGTTGGACGTCCCGTAGGTCGACTTCAGTTCGTTGGCGATCGGGTCGGAACCCACCGGCACCGAGGAGTTCAGCGCCACCGGGTAGTCGCTGGGCACCGGCTCCACCGGTCCGTACTGCGCCGGCGATGCCGTGTTGTAGACGTTCTGGCCCGGCTGTTGGGACGCGGTCGGGATCATGAACTGTTCCATGTTGGCCCAGGCGTTGTTGAAGCCGGTCCAGTCACCGGTCACCCGGCCGAAGTCGGCCTCCAGCCACAGCCAGTAGCTGTAGGTCTCCGACGTCGTCTCGTGGCCGTAGTCCGGCGCCTCGACGATCAGGGTCTCAGGCCGTGGCCTCGGTCACCGACACCGCGGCCGAGGTGTAGCCGGTGGCGGCCGCGGTCAGCGTGCCGTTGGCGCCGGCGTCCGCCGCGTTGGTGCCGGCGGCCACGGTGACCGTCTGCGGCGCGTTCCAGTTCGCCGTGGTGAAGGTGAGCGAACCGCCGGAGGTCACCGTCAGGTCCGGGTCACCGGCCACCGTGACGCCCACCGTCACGTTGGCGGTCGGCTGGGTGGACAGCGCGAGCGTGAACGTGCCGGTCTTGCCCTGCTGCACGGACAGCGACGCCGGGTTGGCCACGATGCTCGGAGCCGCCACGGTGATCGCGACCGGGTTGGACGTGGTGCTCTGTCCGAGGTTGTCGGTGGCCACCGCCGTCAGCGAGTAGCTGCCGTTCGCCGCGTTCGTCCACTGCACCGCCCACGGGCTGGCCGACGCGACGCCGATCAGGGTGTTCGTGGTGGCGCTGGTGCTCTCGTAGAACGCCACCGATGCGACGGTTCCGGTGCCGCTGCTGGCCGCGGTCGCCTGCAGCGTAATCGCCGAACCGGGGGTGAAGAACTCACCGGCGGTCGGGCTGGTGAGCGATACCGTCGGTGCCGGCTGGGTCGGTGTGCCGGTGCCGTTGCAGGTCGTGCCGTTGAGGGTGAACACGGTCGGCGCCGTGTTCGTCGATCCGCTGTTGTTGAAGTTCGCGCCGATCTGGGTGTTGGCGCCGGTGGCCAGGCTGCCGTTCCAGCTAGCGTTGACCACGCTGACCTTGGTGCCGCTCTGCGACCAGGTGCCGCTCCAACCCTGTTGCAGGGTCTGGCTGCCGGCGTAGGAGTAGCCCAGTGTCCAACTGGTCAGCGCGGGGCCGTTGTTGGTGATGGTGATCGATATTCCGAATCCGGTCCCCCAGTCGTTGGTGACCGAGTAGGCGACCTGACAGGACGGCGTGGTGGCCGCCGGTTTCACGGACGCGTCCGGTCCCGCCTGGGTGCCGGTGGCCGAAGCGGCACCGCCGATGGCCAGCACGGCGGCGACACAGGCCAGGGAGGACAGCCAGGCGATCAGCCGTATCCGTATTATTCGTTTTTTTGTTCGCATCCACATTCTCCTCACTGATATATGTGGAAACGTCGCGGGTGCTGATCCAGTCGAACTGTAAGTTCGGTACGGTCACGCTGTGAAGCGCACTGTCCTCCACAATGGACTGATCTACCGGGCGCGCGGGAGCCGTCACCGGCCGCGCCGGTGCGCTGACCTGCCCTGATCCGGTCGATCCCGCTGCGGGCGGCGGGGCTGGGACGGCACGACGGAAGGGGGTCGGATCGTGAACGTTTCATCGAAGGGACCGCCGTGTCACCTCGCCGGATAGGCGAGGTGACACGGCTTCACCCCTTCGCCCCGGTCAGGCGCAGGCCTTACCGTTCACCGTGAACGAACTCGGTGAAGTGTCATTGCTGGTCCACGTGCCCTGGTAGCCGAACGTCACGTTGGTGCCCGGCGCGATGGTGGCGTCGAAGCTCGCGTTGGTTGCCGTCACCGCGGTGCCGTTCTGGGTCACGGTGGCGTTCCACGAGTTGGTGATCTTCTGGTCGCCCGGGAACGCATAGGTGAGCGTCCAGCCGTTGATCGCCGACGTGCCGGTGTTGCCGACGGTGAGGTTGGCCACGAAGCCGCCCGCCCACTCGCTGGACTTGGTGTACGTGACGTGGCACGTGCTGGTGCCGCCGCTGCCCCCGCCGATGGTCCACGTGACCGGCGCCGAGCCGGCCGCGCCGGTGCCGTCGGTCGCGGTGACCGTGCTGTTGAAGGTGCCGGACATCGTCGGCGTCCCGGAGATCAGGCCGCTGGAGTTGATCGACAGGCCCGGTGGCAGGCCGGTGGCCGAGAAGGTCAGGGTCTGGCCGGCCGCCGAGTCGGTGGCGTGGATCTGCAGGCTCGACGCTGTGCCGACCGTGCCGGTCTGTGCGCCGGGACTGGTCACGGTCACCGTGTTGGTGCCGCTGCTACCGGCGCCGAGGGCCGTCTCCACCGAATTGAACGCCGGCTTCGGCTGGTAGTTCTGGTCGAACATGGTCGCGGCACCGAAACCGGAGAAGAAGCCCGGAATCCACGAGTCCGCGTCGCCGATACCCCACTGCGTCACGCCGACACACCGCGACACGGCGAGGCAGGCGTTGACGACCCCTGCGAATTCGCTGGCCTGCTGCTGCAGGTTGGCGGCGCTGGCCGGCAGTTGGATGCGGTCGTCCAGCTCGGTGACCGCGACGTCGACGCCGAGAGCCGCGAAGCGGGCCATGTTGGCCTGCAACGTGGATGGAATCTGGCCCAGGATGAAGTGGCTCTCGAAGCCCACGCCGTCGATCGGGACGCCTTGCTGCTTCAGCGACTGCACGAGGTTGAACATGGCGTTGCTCTTGGTGCCCATGCCCTCGATGTTGAAGTCGTTGAGGTACAGCTTGGCGGCCGGGTCAGCGGCATGCGCCGTGGTCAGTGCGTCCGCGATATACGCGGGGCCGGAACCGAACCCGTTGGTGAACGCGTCCGACCGGAAGGAGCCGTCCTCGTTGAACGGCTCGTTCACCACGTCCCACGCGAAGATCTGGCCCTTGTAGTGGTTCACCTCTGTCGTAATGTGGGTTTCCATCGCGGCCTTCACCTGGGCCGCGGGCAGGCTGCTGACCCAGGACGGCAACTGGCTGTGCCACACCAGGTTGTGCCCACGCACCCGCGCGCCGATCGACTTGGCGTGCGCCACGATCTGGTCACCGGGACCGAAGTTGAAGGTGCCGTTGGATGGTTCCGTGGTGTCCCACTTCATCTCGTTGCCCGGCGTCACCATGTCGAACTGGGCGTCGGCTACCCCGAGCAGCGTGGGATTGCTGAGGTTGGGCACGGTGAGCGCGAAACCGAAGTACCTGCCCTTGGCCTCCGCGAGCGTGCGCAGGGGACTGGCAGCCGATGCAGGTGCCGGCGCGATGACGGCGACCGCGGCCGCGACCACAATGCCGGCCAGTACGGGTATCACCGCCCGCCGGAACGGCCCTCGGCCGGTGCGACTCGGATCTGACATGATCATTCCTCCGTCGACAGCGTTGTGTTGGGAGTACTCAACCGACGGCGCACGTCGCGCCGTTCAGCGTGAACGACGCTGGTGCACCGGCATTGCCGGTCTGGTTGGCCTGGAAGCCGAGACTGACCGAGGCGCCGGGTGCGATCGCGGCGTTGTAGCTCAGGTTCGTCGCCGTGACGGCGCCACTGGCCGGCGTGACGGTGGCATTCCAACTGGACGTGATGGCCTGCCCGCCGGGCAGCGTGAAGTTCAGCGACCAGCCGTTGATCGCGGAGCTACCGGTGTTGGTGACCGTGAGGTTTGACGTCAGGCCGGTACTCCACGACTGGATGGTGTCGGTGACGTGACAGGAAGACCCGCCCGATGACGTCGTGGTCGTGGGCACGGTCGTCGATGCCGTGGTCGTCGTGGTGGGGGGTGGGGGCGCCTGACCGTCGAGGCCGAAGAAGTGGATCGCCAGCGCTGCCATGCCGGTCTCCGGCAGGACATGCCCGGCACCGGCGATGCTGTACGCCTCGACCTGCACGGTGCCCGAGCCGTCCGCGTACCGGGTACGCGTCCAGCCGGACTGCGGGGTGTCGGTGGACGTCGGCGTCTGGCTCACACCGAGGACGTTCGTCCACTGCTTGATCTCCTCGCCGAAGTTGGCGTAGAACAGCGTGGTGTCCGCGGTGCCGTGCCAGAGCTGGACTCGTGGCCGGGGACCGGAATAGCCGGGATCGGCCCCCCGCACCAGATCACCCCATTGCTGCGGTGTCTTGATGATCTGGCCCTGCGCGCACTGCGCGTTCCACATCGACGGGTCCGTGGTGGCGAAGCAGCCCCACGGCACGCCCATGAACGCGGCACCGGCCTTGAACACGTCCGGGTAGTCGCCGAGCATGACGTTGGTCATCATGCCGCCGGACGACGCTCCGGTGACGTACACGCGGCTGGCATCACCGTTGTTGTGCTGCTCGACGTAGTTCACCATCGAGACGATCCCGACCGGGTCACTGCTTCCGTTGTGGGTCAACGACTGTGGCGTCGACACGTCGAAGCAGTGGCTCGCGCGGGCGGTGGGCACGGACGGGTAGATCACGATGAAACCGAACTGGTCGGCGAGTGAGGCGAACTGCGTGCCGGAGAAGAACACCGGACCGGAGCCGCCGCAGTAGTGCACGGCGACCACGATCGCCGGATGGGGAGCCACGTTGTTCGGCACATACAGGAACATGCCGAGATTCGTTGGGTTGTTGCCGAAGTTGGTGATCTGGACCAAGGAGGCGGCGGATGCCGTTGGTGCCGAAAGGAAGACCGCGACACCGGCCGCGAGCAACGCCACCACACCTGCCAATGCCTTGAGTGCGGTTCTCATGAGCCTACTATGGGCCGAATTGGTAGAACGTTCAATGCTTGCGGATCGACTACCCTTCCGAGCAGCCGAAACCGTTGCGGCGCACTGGAAAGTTTCATCCTTTGACAGCTCCGGTAAGGCCACCGACGATGCGGCGCTCGGCAAGTACGAAGAACGCCAGGGCAGGCACCATCGACAACGCGGTGAAAGCCAGTATTCGCGCGGTGTCCTGTGAGTACTGAGACTGGAACGTGGCGACGCCCATCGGCAGCGTGAAGTTGGACTGATCGTTGAACACCAGCAGTGGCAACAGATAAGCGTTCCAGCTCGTCACGAATGCGAGTACCGACACGGTGGTCAGCGCGGGCACCGACAGCGGCAGCAGGATGCGCCAGAAGAAACCCAGCCGGGTCGTGCCGTCCAATACCGCGGCATCCTCGATCTCGTCGGGAATGGCACGCATGAAGGGTCGCAGGATCACGATGGTCACCGGCAGCGAGAACGCCGCCTCCGGAATCGCGACGCCCATGCGATTTTCGAGCATGCCGATATCACGGAGAAGCAGATAGAGCGGCAGTGTCGCTACGCCGATCGGGAACAGCAGTCCGAACGTGAACAGGACGTAGAACGCCTCGCGGCCGCGGAAATGGTACCGCGACAACGCGAATCCGGCCATCGAACCGAGCACGACGGCCAGCACCGTCGCGACGACGGCGATCTGCACGCTGTTCCACAGGAACTGCCAGAATCTCGGATCGGTCAGCACTTCCGCGTAGTTCGACCAGACCAACGGGTGCGGCAGGCCGGCCGGTGCGTCGTTGATCTGCGCATTGGTCCGGAAACCGCCGATCACGACGAACAGCAGCGGCACGACGGTGATCCCGATCACGACGATCGCGGCCAGGTACGCGAACGGCGTGCCCAGCCGCATCCGCCGCCGAGTGGTCGGCGCTGCCGGTGCGGTCGTGGTCAGTGTGGACATACGCTCATCCCACCGGGCGGGTCAGGGCGCCATTGGTGTCGCGGCGCAGGGCGAACCGTTGGTACAGCAAGGCGAACGTGAAACAGATGGCGAACAGGATCACCGCGACGGCACTGCCGTAGCCGAACTCGTAGCGTTTGAAACCGTGGTCGATCAGGTAGGTCGCCATCGTCGTGGACGCGTTGGCCGGGCCGCCCAGCGTCATGATCCACACGAGGTCGAACAGTTGCAGTGAACCGATGACGCTCAGGAAGATCCAGATCCGGATCGTCGGGCCGAGCAGCGGCAGCGTCACGTAGCGCGTCCGCTGCCAGGATGTGGCGCCGTCGAGGGTGGCCGCCTCCGTCAGCTCGACTGGCACGCCCTGCAGGCCGGCCAGCAGCAGGATGATGCCGAATCCGATGTACTTCCACGTGATCACGGCGAACAGCGTGTAGAGCACGATGGTGGTGTTGGCCAGCCACAACTGGATGAAACCGCCGAGCCCCAAGGATGTCAGCATCTGGTCGACGAAGCCCTGCGGTTGGAGCATGAGGTACCAGATGACCGCCGTGATCGCCTCGGACAGCACGTACGGCGCGAACACCACGAGCCGCAGGAACCGGCGGCCACGGAGGTTCCTGTTCAGCAGCAACGCGAGGCCGATGCTGATCGGCAACTGGATGACCAGCGACAGCCCGGCGATAATGAGATTGTGCAGGATCGCGTGCTGGAAGACGGGTCCAGTCAGCGCGTCGTGGTAGTTCTGGATGCCGACGAAATCGTTGAGCGGGCCGAATCCGCTCCAGTTGTAGACGCTGTAGTACCCGGCGATGCCGATCGGCACCAGTACGAATCCGATGAACAGCAGCAACGCCGGACCAAGCAGCACGACCAGCTCCAGCCTGGTGCGTGCCCGGCGGGAAAGCCACCCCTTGGCCGGCCGCGCGGATCCGCGGCCGGCCTTCGGGGTGGAACTCGGTGCCGCGAGGGTGCGGTCGCGCACCGAGTCCACCATGATACCGGCGTCGCCGCTGGTCACTTACTTGCCTCCGCCAGCCGAGTTCGTCACCGACGCCACAATGGACTGCGGCGTCCCTTGGTTGGCGAAGTAGTTCGCGACGGCGTCGTCGAGGTTCTGGCCCACGGTGAAGGGCAGGGCGGTGTCGAAGTACGCCTGGATGTACGGAGTGGAGTGGAGGTAGTTGTAGACCTGCTTGATCGTCGGGTCGGTGATCGCGGACGCGGCCGCCGGGTTGACCGGCAGCAGGGTGCCCGCCGAGGCCAACTGCTTCTGCACATCCGTGCTGTCGATGTACTTCAGGAAGTCGGCACAGGCCGACGGTGCGGTCGTGGTGCACGAGAAGCCGTCA
>WNGL01037026.1_pt1 | contig 10078 bp, 9 predicted proteins | sample 5400591 | NCBI WGS metagenome assembly WNGL01 (sample SAMN13153377, study PRJNA577476) | soil metagenome | isolation source: 80 cm soil or saprolite under Garry oak tree replicate 1 | place: USA:California | collected 2016-06-15 | reverse complement strand
TGCTCACCATCGTCCGGCGCTACGCCACGACGCCGGAGGACGCCCGGGACCTGGTGCAGCGGGCCTTCCTGCGGGCCTTCGAGACCGCCCGCAGGACCCTGGTGCGGGGGCGCCGCAACGCCGTGCCGTTCCGGCGCTGCGCCGAGATCGGCGCGGTCCTCGACATCTCCGAGAACGCCGCGAAGGTCTCTTTCCACCTCGCCGTGAAACGCCTCCGCGCCGAGCTCGCCCGGGAGGACCCATGAGCTCCTGTCCCGCCTTCGAGCCCCTCCTCCTCGACCGTTCCAGCGGGACGATCGATGCCGCCGCCGCCGACCGGCTCGCAGCCCACCTCCGCACCTGTGCTGCGTGTCGTGCCGAGGCTGCGATCCTCGACGACGTGCGCGCGCTCGTGACCTTGCCGCCGCCCAGCGAGGCGGAGCGCGCGGCGCTGGCCGGCCTGGCCGACGCGTTGCGGCCCGGGCAGCTCGAGCCGGAGCGGCGCTGGCGGCTGTCACTCCGCGGTGGCGCGGCCATGGCGGTGGGGCTGGCGGCGACCGCCATGCTCGTGGTGCTGGCCCACCCGCTCGTCACCCGGCGACCGTCCCACGGCAGCGTGCCCGCTTCCTCCCAGCCGCGTTCGGAGTCCTGGAACGCGCCGGACCCCGACGAGCTCTGGGAGGCCTCCGACCTCGAATTCGACGAGGTCGACGCCGCCGAGGCCGCTGCCGACGAGCTCGCCCTGGCCGTGGACGACGGCGCCTCGGCCGAACGCTGAGCCCTGATCTTTCACGAAAGGAAGGACCCCATGAAGAAGCTCGCCATGCTCCTCGCACTCACCCCCGCCCTGGCACTCGCGGCAGGCGGCTCGGGCCCGAGCCCGGACCCGGCGCCCGGCCCTCGCGGAATGAACCCTGAGGCGGCGAACCGGATGCAGAAGCGGATGCACCTCGCCTTGACCCTCGGCCTCGCCGAGACGCTCGACCTCTCGGGCGCCCAGGCGCTCAAGCTTCACGAGCAGATCGAGAAGATGGCGCCGCGCCGCGTGGCGGTCCGGCAGCGCATGCGGGAGGCCGCTGAGGCGCTCCACCGCTCGGCGAAGGGCGAGAAGGTGGCCGCCGGCGACGTCGACCAGGCGGTGACGAGCCTCCTCGACGCCCGCGCCCAGCTCCAGGCCCTCGACCGTGAGTTCGTCACCACCGTGACCAAGGACCAACCGCCGGAGAAGCGGGCGCGGGCGGTGCTCTTCCTCGCCAAGTTCCACCGGCGCGTCATGCAGGGCTTCGGCGGCATGGGGCACCACGGCCACGGGATGCACGGCCACGAGGGTCACGGCATGATGCATCATGAAAGCCACGGCTCGGGGCCGGGCCCCGGCGGTGGCGAGGATGGCCCGTTCGGGATGGCGGATGACGGGGCGTGGGAAGGGTGACCGCGGCGCCACCCTCGGGGATTGCGACGCTCATGGTGCGTCCCCCGATGGCGCCGCTACCTGGCGGCGGTGCGATCGAGCGCGACGCTGAGGCGCTTGCCGTTCGGCAGCAGGTCGGGGGGGACCTTGGCGCCACCGGTCGAGAGCTTGAAGCGCTCGCACCGATCGAAGTGGCTATCGCAATAGTTGATCCGCCAGAGCTTCATCGTCGCGTTCAGCGTGAAGAGCGAGAACAATGGGCAGGACGTGACGCGTGAGCAGGCCATGCTGGGCTCCTGGGATCGGGGGGCACGGCGGTCTCGCGGCCCCTGGAGGGGAGCAACGCGGCCGCTACGGGCGACCCGCTCGCTTCGAGCATGGGTGCCGGCGGGGACCCGGGGCGCGTCGACCCGGCGTCCCTGGAACGCACGTCGAGCAGCGGACGGAGGAGTCTCGAAGGGCGAGGGGATCGTTCACGGCACGATCCAATCGCCCTCGGCTACCAGGGCCGTGCCGCCCGGGTCGCGGAAACGCACGAGGTACCCCCCCTTGGAGGCGAATCGCTGATACGAGGCGAGCGACAATCTCGGGTAGTAGCCCGTGATGATCCGATGCTCGACGCCGCTCTCCATGCGTTCGACGAGGAAATCGCGGACGAAGTTGTCGGCCATGTGCTTCAGCGTCTCGGACAGCAGGCCCAGAGCCAGGTACGTGTCGACCTGAACCTGCTCGGCGACCGGGGGGATGCGGCGTCCGGCGATCCAGCCGAGCGCATAGTCGACACGCACACGGCGACGATCCGGCAGGTCGAACGGATAGGCAATGTGCGCCCGTGCCCTCCACGCCTTTGGCAGCGGGGCCCTCTCCAGCCCGGCCATGAGCCCTGACAGGTAGACGCCGGCTTTGGGCGGCGTACCGGGCAGTGCGGCCACGTCAGGCCCGCGCAGCCACAGCACCATCGCGTCGGCACCGCCGGCCCTGCGCACGGCCTCGGTCACGGCCGAGGCCGGCGCATCCGCCCGCAGCACGCGGCTGGACACCGCGACCCCGCGCGCGCGCAGAATGGCGGCAAGCGCCGACGCGCCCGCCTCGCCGCTGTCGGCCGCCCGATAGACCTGCAGCACGCGAGGGGCCGGGGAACCACCTGCGGCGTCGAGCAGGTGCTTGCCAACCAGGCCGGCCTCGAGCAGCACACCGCGCGAGAAGTACATCGAATAGAAGTCCTGGTCGGCCCCTCCCGGCGGCGCTTCGACATTGGGAAAGAGGCATGGCAGCGCCGCGCGCTCGCAGAACGCGTGCACCGGCGCCCAACTGCTTCCACCCAGGCCGGAGACCACGGCGAACACGGGCTCGTCCGCCAGCAGTCGTTCGAGCTGCTTCTGCCACGTCGATTCCGCGCCGGTCAGCTCCCACACGTGCAGCTGCCAGCGGCGATGGACCATGAACATCGAGCGGCTCAAGGCGGCCTTGGCCGACGCCCGCATGGGGGGCACCGGGTCCATCTGGCGGATGTTGTGGTCGGAGAAGAACTGCCGCAAAATATCGAGCATGCCGGCGCGCTTCACCGGGTCGGCATCCGGCGTGATGATGGTGGCGAGGTGAAGCGTCGACTCGGTCACGCCGGGCACGCCTCGGTGATCGAGCGCCTTCAGATAGGCGATGAGCGAGGCCATGTCGGTGTCGCCGAGCGGGTAGTTCGGCATCAGGTAGCTGAGCGGCTTCCCCTGTGAATCGACGCCCTCGCGGATCGCCCGCGCCAGCAGCGCATCGGTGTAGGGCTCGCGTTCGCCCCGCATGCCCCCGACATAAGGGATGTCGCGGTCGCCGCCGTCCTTCGGCAGGGGACGGTAGAGATAGCGGCCGGTGATCGGCGGGACGACGGCGTTGCCTTCACGGCCGCCGAAGCCGCTGCGCCGGTGGCAGTCGATGCAGGCGGAGGCCGCACCCAGCGCAGACTCGGCGTCGTCACGCCGCGCCTCGAGCGGCGCACCCGAGCCGGTCACGCCGCGCCGGTAGATGGCCTCGCCGGCGTCGGCCTCGGCCTCGGCGCCAGGCGCTCTCGCTGGCGCCGCCAACGACGTCGCCAGCGTGAGACTCGCGACAAGCAAGCGCTGCAGTAGGGGCCCGAGCATATCTGTCTACGGCGCTGGTCGCGCCGGCTTGCCTTTGGCCGCGTTGCGGGTGTCGACGGTCACCGCTCGGCGCTGGGCCGCCGCCGGCTTGGTGAAGGTGCGGTCGTCCAGGAGCGGATTGAGGGCCACCTGCTCGATCACCAGCTTGTCGCGCGTCTTGCCATCGGCCGTGCCGGTCTCGATCGTGAACGGCAATTGCAGCCCCTCGACCGCGCGGTAGTCGGCGAAGTACACCGACGTCACGGCCGGCCGACCCTGGGCGTTGACGAACTCGCGGTCGTAGCGCAGCTCGAGGAAGGTCTCGGCGTCGATCCACGCGCGGTACGAGGTGCCCGAAGCGAGCCGCAGGTCGACCGCGTAGGCCTTGCGGCCCTCGACCTCCTGCACGCCGGCCAGCGCGATCGTCGCGCCCCTTGCCGCATGGTCCATGAGCGGCCCGTCGATCCCCGGGGCGCCGCGCGCGAACTTCAGCTCGTCGGCCGCATAAGGCTGCACCTCGGGCCGGCCCGTGGCGCTTGCACGCATCCTCCACCCGTTGGTCCCGTCGAAGACCCGCACCGACTTCCGGCCGTCGACCGTGACCTCGAATCGCGTGCGGTCGGGGCGCTTCTGCGCGAGCAGGAACGGCACCCGCCGCCCGCCCCAGTTCGCGCTCTCGACGCGGCCGCTCCAGGCCATGGTCTCGATCTTGCGCCAGGCCTCCAGGCCGCCGCGCGCCGCGGCATTCCTCTCGACGACCTGGGCCGCCGTGAGAGCGGGCGCGGTGGCCGGCTCCTCGGCGAACACCGCGGCTGCGGCTGCGACCACGGCCCAGGCTGGGAAATGCTTCATCGACATGGCGGGGTGGGCCTACTTCGCGACCAGCTTGCCCGACCCCAGCTGCGGCTTGGCGAACAGGCTGTCGTCCAGCGGCGGTTTGACCTTGATCGCCTGGATCGTCATCTTGTGCGAGCCCTTCACGCTTTCGACCACGGTCTCCATCGTGTGCGGGAACTGCAGCCCGCCCACCGGCTTGAAATCGCGGTAGAACACGGCCACCTTGCGCATGCGCCCGTCCATGCGGCGCGGGTCGCCGTCGATCTTCGCCTCGAGGAAGGTCGCCGCATCGATCCACAGGTTGCGCTGCTCGCCGCCCTTCAGCGTCAGCTTGAGCCGGTAGGTGTTCCTGCCTTCGACGACCTCCGTGCCCGCGAGCTCGACCTTGGTTCCCTTCCTCTCGAAGTCGACCAGCGGGCCGTCGAGCTCCGCCGCCGCTGCGGCCGACTTGGCCTCGGCCGCCGTGTAAGGCTCGACCTCGTTCCGGTTGAGGTAGGGCCGCACCTTCCAGCCGTGCGTGCCGTCCCACACCTGCACCGCCTTCTCATCCTGGACCTTGATCTCCAGGCGGCTCTTCTGCGGGCGCTTCATGCTCCCGCCGGCGTCCATCTCGCCCGACATCGTCAGGCTGTTCACCGCGCGCCATGCCGCCAGACCGCCGCGCGCCGCGATGTTCCTGTCGACGATCTGGGCCACCGGAAGCGCGGCCGGCGGCGCGATCTTCTTCGCAGGCGCCTTCGCCGCCGGTGCCGCCTTGGCCATGGGCACCGCTTTCGCCGACGGCGCGGCCTTCGCAACCGGCGTCACCTCGGCCGCCATGGCCACCGCCGTGGCCATCGAGGCCAGGCCGCACAGGATCGAGACGATTCGCTTCATGGCATGACTCCTCGGGTGGACGACCGCTTTCACGATCGCTCTACCACCAAGCCTTCGGCGTGAAAGGCACCGATCATCACATTGACCCGGTCCCCGGGCTTGACCAGATTACCCTTGTTGGAAAACGTCATCCAGTACTCCTGGCCGGTCTTCGCCGAACCGCTCTGGCGCAGCGGACCGACCTTCTCCATGACCGGAATCTGCAGCACGGCGCGGCTCCTTTGACCGAGCATTTGAGGCGTCGCGCTCCTGTCGGCCAGCGCCTTGGCCAGCGCGGGATCGAGCACCCGGTAGCTGAACCGGATCAGGTTGCCCGATGCGGTGGAGCTCACCTTCAGCCGGTCCACGCCCCAGGCGCCGGCGTAGTACAGGTTCCCCCGCTTGGTCATCTTCATCGTGCGATGCGGGGAGGTCTTTCGCGCCACCGCGCCCCGAGTCGTCCGGGGTGCCGTAGCCGCCGGCGCAGTCGCCCCTGCCTCATCCGCATGCGCCAGTACCGGCAATGCAAGGAGACTCCCCGCGAGCCAGCCCGCGAGCAGCTTCGCCATCCTGCCTGGTGCTGATGTTTTGGCCATGAGCTCGATCCTTGTTTGCGGCCCGCGTCCGTGTAAGCGTCCACGGCGCACAGGAGTTGATGGTCAAGACAGATCGCTAGCGGCTGCCCGCCTTCTGCATCCCTCGCACGGAAAGACGCAACTTCGGCTGGTGCTCCGGCTTCACCGCCTGCGCGCGAGCCCTCGCCTTCACGTAGGGGGAGACCTTGTGCTGCGCGCTGCGCTCGGAGGGCCTCACCCCCGCCGCAGCCGTCTGCTTCGGCTCACCGACCTCTTCGCCCGCGGCCAGCGACAGCACCGGCACCAGCAGCATCGCCACCAGCACTCCCGCAAGCGTCGCGCGCCGTGCACATCGACCGGACCTCGACATACCGTTGCTCCTTCTGCTGTCGTCGCCGCGGCTACTTCAGCTTGCCCTGGTTCATCCAGTCCTCGACGCTGGGACTGGAACCCGCCGCCTGGTGCGCTTGCCGCGGCGGATTGTACCTCTTCTTCTGCTCGTCGTTCAGAAGCGCCCTGATCTGGTCCCTCGTCTTGTCGCCGATCGCCTGCGTCGCGAGGACGCGGTGGGCAGGCGCCACCGAGGTGTCGCTCCACACCTTCGTCACCTGCTCGCGCTGGCGCTGCAGGATCTTGTGCAACTCCAGCTGCTGCCTGGCGTCGAGGTCGAGCGCTTTCGACAGGACCGTGACGCGATCTTCGAGTCCGTGAGCCTTGTGCTTCCGCGGCGCCTGACCCTGCCCCACCTCAATTGCCGCAAGCCGACCTTCGCCGGCGGCCTGCGCCGGCATCAAACCACCGCCGGTCACCGCCAACATCAAGGGCGCAACCGCCCTGCCCATCCATCGCCTGGCGATCGCCTGCGCTCGCCTGCTCATGGCGCCTGTCCCGTGGCCAGCATCGGTGCCCATCCGGAGGAGCTCCTGGGACGAGAACCGCTTGCGGGCGGACCCGCGAGCGGTTCTCGTTGCCAGGCTCAGTTCGCCGTCACGGCGTCGCGACCGCGTTCTGGAGTCCGCTCTGGAACTCGACCGCGCCGATGTCCGCCGGGTTGCTGGTTGTTCTCGGCCTCGGGTTGCCGAAGAAGTCCGTCGTCGGCGCAACGCCATTCACGAGTGAGTTCGTGCCGTGGTTCACCGCCGGCGAGGTACCGGGGATCGAGTACGCGCCGCCGCTGGAGCCGGTGGCCCCGGAAGCGATCATCAGCTCAGGCGCGTTCGGGTTGCCCGGGAGCACCGCCGAGCGGTTCAGCGTCAGCGGACCGTAGATCAGGTTGAGCCAGTTGTGGCCCTCGTCGACCGTGGCGGTCGGCTTGATGCCGTTGAACACGAACACCGTGCCCAGCCCGGTGGTCTCGGACGCGCCGGGAGGCGCGTTATAGCCGTGGCACGACTGTCCGAGCCCGCCCGCGAGCTGACCACAGCTCTCGGGCGCGGTCCGCGCGCCGTTGCAGTACTGCCCGATCACCGGTGACGAGCCGCCCAGAATGTTCGTGCCGCTCGGGATGATCACCCCTTGCGGATCCCCGGTGAGGATGGAGTTGGTCAGCCCGAGCTTGGTGCCAGCCGGGATCGTGCCGGCGATGAGGTCATCGGTACGGAGACCGATGTCCCAGTAGTTGGCGCCCGCCGGGCACTGACCCGTGGCGGTCTGGTTCAGCGCCGGAGTGAGCGCCACCAGGTTCTGCTGCGACTGCAGGCCCGTTCCCGTCGGCGTGGTGGTGCCTTGGTTCACGATGTTGCCGTTCACATCGACCACGTTGACGGCGAACGCACGATTCTGGAAGAACAGGTTGTTGACCAATGCCGGCTTGGACAGCTCGCGGCAGTCGCCGTTCACGATCTGGCCCTGGACGATCGGCCCCTGGTAGCCGTAGGAGCCGCCGCTCGACCCGTTCCTCGGGCACACGGTGGTCGCACCCAGCGCAGCGATCAGCATCGGCGTGTGCGCCTGCACGACCAGGCCGGCCGGTTGCGGGCCGTGCGGAGCATCGGCGCCGGTGCAGCTCGGGTCCTGCGGCAGCGTCGGGTCGGTGGTCGGATTGCAGCCCGGCGGCGGCGTGTTCGCCATGATCGCCCCGAGCGTCTTGAACAACACGCCGGCCGAGGCGGTGGTGTCATTGGACACCACCGTGTTGTTGACGAGAGTCACCCTCAGCGCGTCCTGGATGGACACGCCGCCCCCGTCCCAGCCGGCCACGTTGTTGGCGATGACGTTGTTGGTGACGGTGACGTCGTACCACTGCCTCGGATCGGACTGGAAGCTGGCAAGCTCAGTGCCGTTGACCTGCTGGATGCGCAGGCCGCCGCCGCTGCCGCTCTCGGCGCTGTTGCCCACGATCAGGTTGCCGTCGATCACCAGCTTGAAGCCCGTGCCCTCGCCGAGTCCCGGCGGGCAGTCCTGGTCGTTGGTGCTGCCGCACTCGGTGCCGTTCAGGATGCGGTCGAGGTTGGCCCCCTCGACGACGATGCCGCCGCCGCTGGTCGGCAGGGTCGGGTTGGTGCTCTGGTTGAACAGCACGTAGTTGTTGCTGATCTTGCCCTGGAAGCTCAGGCCCAGGTGCTGCAAGCCGCCGCCGTCGCCGGTGGAGAGGTTGCCGGCGATCCAGTTGTGGTCGATCTGGTAGCCTTCGGATCCGGAGCTGACCGTGATCGCGCCTGCGCCGGCTGGCGTGCCCGAGAAGAGGGCGTCGCCGATCGAGGCGTTGTTGTAGAGCATGTTGTGGTGGATCCGCACCTTGGTGTTGAACTGGAACGGGATCGCCCCGCCGGTGACCGGCGTGAAGCCGTTCCACGTCAGCGGCGGGCAGAGCCCCGTACCATCGGATCCGGGGCCGCACTCGACGCCGTCGTTGATGTACGCATCCGGGATCTCGCCATTGCCCAGGTTGATGGCGCCCGCGAGCGTGCCGTGGTTGCCCGAGATGCGGGTGTTGCCGACCTCGAGGTTGTGCGCCCAGCCGTGGATGAACGCGCCGCCGCCGCCCTGCGAGCTGTTCAGGATGGACACACCATCGATGCGCGACGGGTTGCAGAAGAAGTTGCCGGTGCCGTAGTCGCGACCGTCCGCCTCAGCCGGGTTCGCCCTGCAGTCCGCGTTGCTGTTGGTCAGATAGACGCTGCCAGGTGCGAACGCAGCCTCTGGTGCGCCCAGCCCCCAGAAGTCGGTGCTGTTCCTCGGAATCCTGATGCCGCGGCCGAGCACGGTGATGCCCGCGCCTTCGTACGAGCCCATCAGGGTCGGCTCCTGCAGCACCTGCGCCAGGTTGCCGTTGCCGCCCGTGTCCCAGCCGACAATGGCCTCCATCGGGATGCGGTCGACGCGCTGGTGCATGCCGTTCGGGCACGAATACCCGCTGTTGTTCGGATCGGTACCGTGGAAGCCGGCGTTGTTCAGGTTCGGAGCGCCATCCAGCGTGAGACCGAACACGCAGTCCATTTGCCGGCGCCACTGATCCATCTTGCCGGCGGGATGCGCGTCCGCGTTGATGGTGACGGAGCCCGCACCCACGCCCTGCAGGCGCACCGGCTTCCACATGATCAGGTTCTCGCGGTACGTGCCGGGCTGGACGAGGATCAGGTCACCCGGGTCGGCGCTGTCGAGCGCGGTCTGAATCGGACTGAAGCCCATGCGGCCGAAGTTCGCCGTGTAGTCCTTCACGGACTTCCCGGAAGGCGCAGTCACGGCCGACTCCGTCACGATCCACGGCAGGCTGCCGCCAGCCGTCACCGTGATCGCGTCGATCGACTTCTTGCCATTGTCGGCGCGGATGATGACCAGCTCGCCGCATTGCGCCGACGTCTCGTTGCGCTGCTGCACGGTGCAGTTCGGCAGGCCGGAGGGCACGGTACCGGTGATCTGCGTGTCGCTCCAGCTCACGTTCGTGAGCGCGTGGGCGACCCCGTCGCTTCCCACGAGGGCCACGGTGCCAGGGGTGCTCCCGAAGCCGTAGTGCCGCGTGATGGTCTTCTGGTTGTACGGCGCCGCCGTTGCATTGGGACCCGAGAAGTTCGGGTTCTGCACCACCTTGTCGCCGAGGGCGGTGATCGTGAGACCCATCGACGCGGCAGTGGCGTTGGCGCCGCCGGCGAACACCAGCGTGCCGGAGACGGTGATCCCTGTCCGATTGACCGTGACCGCCATTCCGTTCAGCGTGGTGCCGTTGGCGACGGCCGTGAGCGTCACGGTGTTCGCGCCCTGCGTGGCCGTGATCCCGGTGATGCCAGTCCGGAGGTTGATGCTGTCCCTCACCAGTACGGCCATCCGGTTGTTGCGCGCGGTCTGACTCGTGAGCGTGCTGCAAGAGCTCG
>WNGL01029526.1_pt1 | contig 10078 bp, 10 predicted proteins | sample 5400591 | NCBI WGS metagenome assembly WNGL01 (sample SAMN13153377, study PRJNA577476) | soil metagenome | isolation source: 80 cm soil or saprolite under Garry oak tree replicate 1 | place: USA:California | collected 2016-06-15 | reverse complement strand
GCGGCATTATTGCGCCGGCTGCCGCGGGTCCGGCCACGCTGTCCCCGGCTGCGATTGCGTCGCAGGCCAGGGCGCCGGCGCCGATCGAGCGGGTGGAACTCCCGGCCAAGCGGCCTGATTGGCCTGGTTTTGGGGCGGCTGGGTCGGTTGATTCGGCTGAGCCGGCTGGGCTGGCGGCTTGGCGGCGGTTTTTTTCTTCGGCTTCGGCTTTTCGGACGAGGCGGTGGCCTCCTCGGACGGGTCGGCCGGAGTGATGGCCTGCGGAGCGCCGGCCTTCGGCTTTTCACGCGACGCGCGCTTTGCCTGCTTGGGCTCGTTGGCGGGAGCTGGCTCCGGCGTCATGGCGGTTTCCGGCGCGGCCTGGTAGCCCTTGACCATCTCGGGCGGCACGCCCTGCGGCACGCCAGGCACCCCCTCCGGGAACACCGGCCTGCGCTCGCCCGGCAGCGGCTTCTTGGTGTCCGGAATCCACCCGGTCACCGTGTCGATGACGTCGCCGATGTTGCCTCCGCCGCCGCAGCCGGCAACACCGAGCGCCAGGGAGATCGCGGCTAGGGGCAGGATCGCGCGGTATCGCATGGCGTCTCCCCCTTCTACCCCTTTGCCCGGCCGCCGGTCAGCGCCATCAGCATTTCGACTCTGGCGCGGATGCTCGACGGCGTCTGGGCATCCGTCAGGACGAGATCGATCCAGCGCCGGCTTGCGGCCTGATCGCCCGCGCGCCAGGCGGATAGCGCCAGCAGCTCGCGCGCCGTGTGAAGGAACGGCCGGTCGTTCGCGGTCAGCGGCTCGAGCCGGGAGCGTAACTCATCGTAGGGAGCCGTGTCGACGAGGATCAAGGCCGCGCGGATATCTGCCAGGTCCTGAAGCAGCTGGCCGATCCCGCGATCCGCCGCGAGCGCATCATAGGCTTTCACCGCGGCTTGCGGGTCGCGCTTGGCCAGCTCCTGGGCGGTGCGAAACCGGGCCAGCGTGCGATATCCGGCCGTGCCTTCGGCGGCGAGCTTGGTGAAGGCGGCCGCAGCCTCGTCGTGCTTGCCTTGCTCGGAAAGCTGGACGGCGGCCTCGAATTGCCTGCCAGCCTCCGCAGCCTGCTTCGACTCCCACCATTGATAGAGGCGCCAGCCGCCGATGCCGATGACGATGAGCAATGCCACCGCAATGATGAGGTTGCTGTACTGCTCCCAGAGCTTCTTGAGCCGCTCTCGGCGTACTTCCTCGTCGATTTCGCGAAAAATATCCGACACAAGGCGCTCCGGGCGGTCTAGGCGGGATTTACCCGCACCGGCCAATAGGGCCGCGTAAAATACCGATGTGGCGGCGGCGTGGCAAAGCATAAGAGCCTGCATACAAATGCGATATTTCACCGCCCCCGGTGGGTTTCCCCTCCCCCGCGCGTCAGCGTGGTGGGGAGGGGTTAGGGGTGGGTGCCTTGGAATCGGATGTGCCCGATCCCCCACCCGGCTCGGTGCTCCGCACCCCGCCACCCTCCGCTGACGGGGAGGGAAAGGCTCACGGTCCGAATACCGGAACGCCGGCCAGCGGATGGAACACCAACCCGACCGCGAGATAGATCAGGGTGCCGACCACGACGGCAACGGCGTCGTTCTTCCAGCCGCCGACCGGGATCGGGGGCGCGCCCGGATCGGCGCGGCGCTTGAGCGAGATGCGGTCGTAGACCGCCCAGCCCAGAAACGATCCGAACAGCACGATGCCGCCGAGATCTCCGTTCGAGATGAGATGCGCGAACGCCCACAGCTTCACGCCGACCAGCATCGGATGCTTGAGCGTCTTCTTGATGGTGCCCGGAATGTAGGCGGCCGCGACCAGGACGAACGCCGGCCACATCAGCGCTTCGGCGAGGTGGCGCATGAAATCCGGCGGGGACCATACCGGGATCAATCCGGTGCGCCGGTAGAGCGCAAAACCGTAGGCAGCCAGCACCACGCCCAGGATGGAGACGAGCGAGAATAGACCCTTGTAGGGTCCCGCGCCGATCCGCGCGATCAGCTTTTCGCGGTGGCCACGCAGGCTGACGAACGCATGCGTGCCGATGAAGATCGCGAGACCGAGGATGAGGATGGCAAGGCCCATGAGGCTCACTCCCACTCGATGGTGCCGGGCGGCTTCGAGGTCACGTCGTAGACGACGCGATTGACACCCTTGACCTCGTTGATGATGCGGGTCGCGGCATGCGCCAGGAACGCCATGTCGAATTGATAGAAATCCGCGGTCATGCCGTCGGTCGACGTCACCGCCCGCAAGGCGACGACGTGCTCGTAGGTGCGGCCGTCGCCCATCACGCCCACCGTCTTGACCGGCAGGATCACCGCGAACGCCTGCCAGATGTCGTCGTAAAGCCCGGCGCGGCGGATCTCCTCGATGAAGATCTCGTCCGCGAGCCGCAGGATTTCCAGCTTCTCGCGGTCGACCGGGCCGGGGCAGCGGATCGCAAGGCCGGGACCCGGGAACGGATGGCGCCCGACGAACGCCTCCGGCAGGCCCAGCTCGCGGCCGAGCGCGCGCACCTCGTCCTTGAACAGCTCGCGCAGCGGCTCGACCAGCTTCATGTGCATGCGCTCGGGCAAGCCGCCGACGTTGTGGTGCGACTTGATGGTGACCGACGGACCGCCGGAAAACGACACGCTCTCGATGACGTCGGGATAAAGCGTGCCCTGCGCCAGAAATTCGGCGCCGCCGAGCTTCTTCGCCTCGGCCTCGAACACGTCGATGAACAATTTGCCGATGGTCTTGCGCTTGGATTCCGGGTCCTCGACGCCCGCGAGGTTCTTGAGAAAAAGCTCCTCGGCCTCGACGTGCACGAGCGGGATATTGTAGCTGTCGCGGAACAGCGTGATCACCTTCTGGGCTTCGCCGAGACGGAGCAGCCCGTGATCGACGAACACGCAGGTGAGCTGATCGGCGATCGCCTCGTGGATCAGCACGGCGGCGACCGTGGAATCGACCCCGCCGGAAAGCCCGCAGATCACCCGGCCGTGGCCGACCTGTTCTCGGATCTTCGCGATCGCCTCCTCCTTGAAGGCGCGCATGGTCCAGTCGCCGCGGCAGCCGGCGATGTTGCGCACGAAATTGCGCAGCAGCGCCGCCCCGTGCGGCGTGTGCATGACTTCGAGATGGAACTGGACCGCGTAGAACTTGCGGGAATCGTCGGCGATCGCCGCAATCGGCGAATTCGCCGCCTTGCCGACGGTGCAAAATCCGTCCGGCAGCTTGGTGACGCGGTCGCCGTGGCTCATCCACACCGGATAGCGCTCGCCCTTGCGCCACACGCCTTCGAACAGGGCGCAATCGTCGACGATCTCGACCTCGGCGCGGCCGAACTCGCGGTGATGGCCGCCTTCGACCTTGCCGCTCAATTGCTGCGCCATCGCCTGCTCGCCGTAGCAGATGCCCAGTACCGGAACGCCGGCCCGGTAGATCTTTTCCGGCGCGAGCGGCGCGTCCTGGTCGAGGACCGACGCGGGCCCGCCCGAGAGAATGACGCCCTTGGGCCGCATCGCGAAAAACGCCTGTTCCGCCTTCTGGAACGGCACGATCTCCGAATAGACGCCCTCCTCGCGCACCCGGCGCGCGATGAGCTGCGTCACCTGTGAGCCGAAATCGATGATGAGAATCTTGTCGTGCATGGTTGCGCGGTCTTGTGGGACGCGGGAGGGAGCGGGTCAAGCGTGCCGGCAATCTCCGTTCACCTCCCCCCTTGAGGGGGAGGTCGGTTCGCGGGCACAGCGCGCGAATCGGGAGGGGGGTGCTGTGAATTGGCCCAAGAATAACCACCCTCCCTAACCCTCGCCCTCAAGGCGGGAGGGAACCGGCCGAGTATGGGGGACCCAAGGAGCTTCGTTTCCTGAAAGCCACTTAGTCCTTACGCCTCAGCATCGCCACGAAAAATCCATCCGTATCGGTGCGCAGCGGCGTCATCAGCAGCCCTTCCTCGGACAGGCGCACCGCGCGGCGGAACATGAAGGCGCGCTCGCCCAGCGCGGCGATCACGTCGGCCGGCGGCACCATGGCGAAGCCTTCGTGCCGTGCCAGAAAGCCGCGGACCTGCGCGCCGTTCTCCTCCTCGAGCACCGAGCAGGTGGCATAGACGATGCGCCCGGCCGGCTAGACCAGGCGAGCCGCGCGATCGAGCACCGCGACCTGCTCCTTCGCGCGTATGGCGAGCGCGCCCGGCCGGATGCGCCATTTGGCGTCCGGATTGCGCCGCCACGCGCCCGTGCCGGTGCAAGGCGCATCGATCAGCACGAGATCGGCGCGAGCATCCAGATCGGCAAGCACGTCGGCGCCCGCGCGCGGCGTTCGCACCTGGACATTGCGCGCGCCGGCGCGCTCGAGCCGCGCATGGATCGGCGCCAGCCGCCGCTTGTCGGTATCGGTTGCAAAAATCTGGCCGCGGTTCTCCATCATGGCGGCCAGCGCCAAAGTCTTGCCGCCGGCCCCGGCGCACAGATCGATCGCCTGCTCTCCGGGCTTGGCGGCGCAAAGCAGGGCCGCGAGCTGCGAGCCCTCGTCCTGCAACTCGATCTGGCCTTTGAGAAAGACCGGCTCGGCATGGATCGCGGGGCTTTTTGCGTCGGCGGCAAGCGAGATGCGCAGCCCGAACGGCGACCAGCGCGTCGGCACCGGATGGAGGTCCGCGAGGGATGCGGCGACCGCGTCGCGATCGGCCTTGAGCGAGTTGACGCGCAAATCGAGCGGCGCGCGCGAGGCGAGCGCGGCAAGCTCTTGCCCGCGCTCCTCCCCGAAGCTGCCGGCGAACCAAGGATCGAGCCATTCGGGATAATCGCCGACGATCGGCGCCGGAGCGCCGTCGAGGCTCGCCTGCGCCAGTCGCGCGCGCTCCTCCTCCTCGAGCGGCGGCGGCGCGTGGCGCGAGCCGTCGCACAGCGCCGCCATCGCCGCGACATCGAGGCCGCGCTCGAGCTTGAGCATGCCGAGCAGGACCGCGCGCGGGGACTGCCGGCCCATCAGAAAAGCCGAGGAGGCGCGCCGCCGCAGCGCGTCGTAGACGAGACCGGCGATCGCCGCGCGGTCCGCCGAGCCGGCGAACCGATGGTGCAGCCCCCAATCCTTCAGCGCGCCGGCGGCGGGCCGTCGCGTCGCTTCGATATCGGCAAAAATCTCGATCGCGGCGGCGAGGCGTGCGCCCGGCGTCATGGAAGACCGAGCAGGATCCGCATGTTCAGTAATCGGGCTTGAAATATCACCAGATTTCTCCCGATTTTACAAACCGACACCCAGGTTTGTAAAAATCCACGTTCCCGAGGCGTTCTGGACCTCAGCTTTTTCATTCGGCTCCCGGATCGCCGCCATGGAAACCGATTCCTACTGGCGAACCCGGTGTGTCGGGGAGGCGATGGACCAGGGCTACATGTTTTTGCGCCTGACCTGCAACTGCGGCCGGATCGCCGACTTCCCGTTCCCCCTGCTCCTCCGCCGCAGAGGCGTCCGCCGGGAACACCTTCATCGGCAACATCGGTTTTCGCTGCCAGAAATGCGGAAGCACGTCGCCGCTCGTGGGGGTCAATTCTCAAAGGGATGCCCCGGGGCATTTCTAACGATGACCCCGTAAGCAGAGACCCCGGCATCACCTGAAAGAAGCCGCTAAAACAACGGGAGCGGCTCCCAACAGGGGCCATTTACCATGGAAAAACCCGCATTGAAGCTGGTGAACCCGGAATCGCTGAGCTTTGAAAATGGGACAATCCCGAAAGCTCCGAAAATCATGCCGAACCGGAAGGCCAATGACCGGCTGCGGGGTCGGCAGCACCTGAGTGAAGCCGAGGTCGCTCAGTTGAAGGAGACCGCCCTGCGGGTCAGCCATTACGGACACCGAGATGCCTTGATGATCATGACGGCATTCCGTCATGGCCTTCGTTGTGCCGAGCTGGTCGATCTGACCTGGGACCAGGTGGACTTCGACGCCGGGAAGCTCCACGTCCGCCGGGTCAAGAACTCCTCCCCCTCAACCCACATGCTTCAGGGCGATGAACTCCGGGCATTGCGCCGGCTGAGGCGCGAGCAGCGGCCCCCTTCCCCGTTCGTCTTCACCTCGGAGCGGGGAGCCCCGTGCACCACGGCGGGTTTTCGGAAGATGCTCGCCCGGCTGGGGGTGGCGGCCGAGATCGGGTTCCCGATTCACCCACACATGCTTCGCCACGGCACCGGTTTCAAGCTCGCAAACGACGGCGTCGATACGAGAGCCATCCAGGACTACCTAGGGCACAAGAGCATCACGAACACGGTCCGTTACTCCAGGCTTAGCCCCGAGCGGTTCAAGTCCTTTCGGTGGCGGGATTGATCACCTGTTCACAAATCTGGGAGTCAGTAGTTCGAGTCTCCTCGAGTGCGCCATTTCGGTACAGAGCTGGGCACGCCGAAACCCGCCGTTTTTGCGCTGGAGGCGGCGACGAGCGTGCACAGCAGTTCGCTTTTCGAGCCCATGATGCGAACTTCTTTCGCGTCGACTTCGGCGCGCTGAGTAAGCGCCGCGGAGGTGATCGCGACGGTAGCCGCCCGAGTCGGTCCGCGAGGTTCGACGACCGCACGATAGGCTCCCAAAATCGGTGCCGAATTGTGTGGCCGCCATGCTACTGTAACGCAGTGTTGGTGGGACTAGCGGGGGTATTCACGGGTTATGGCGCGAATCACCGAGCACGACTCATCGCGGATCTTCGGCGCCGCGCGCAAATGGCGCGATCAGTGCTTGATCGCTGGAAGATCGCTTCTCTGGGAAGACCGCGAGCTTTGGTCGCCGAGCAACTTGCAGCGGTTCAAGGATTGCTTCATCGATCGACCAGACACGTCCAAGGACAAGAACTTCGAACAGAAGTTCAAGTCCCAACTGGCGACTGAGGATGAGGATGTAACACGCCTCGCCTGTGAACTCCTGTTTATATACTTCCTCTTCCCGACTAGTGTTGGGCGATCACGAAAGGCTGGACTCATCCGCGAAGTTGCAAGCTGGAGAGGCGTAGAAATAGACGATAAAGCCCCGCTGTTCGATGCCTTCGACAGCGGCATTGGCGATCCTGGACTCGTCTACAATACCGGCAGACCCAACGAGCTTACCTACCTTGCCCGGTTTGCAATTGCAGTAACTGATAAACCCGAAACGGAGCGGGCAGAGCTGTTAAGTGGTCACATGAGCACGCGGGCGATGCTTGACCATTTGGCCGAGGCGCACCGGGATGAATTCGGACGGCCACCGCAACTCCGGCACATACTACTCTATCTTCTGAACGGATCGCGAGTGAAGGTCACAAAGCGCGTATCTGCGAAGCCTTCAGCGAGATCACCGACGGCGAAACGCTAGATGACGTTGACGATTACCTCAAGGCCATTCGAGAGAAGCTGACGGAATTCCTTCCCAATCAGGATCTCGATTTTTATTGGGAACCGTTACGCGCCTGCTGGTACACGGATGGCGAGACCGAGACCCTTAGCGCTCTGCAGGCGCTGCATATCAAGAAGCAGATCGTTCTTTACGGTCCGCCAGGAACCGGCAAGACATATCAGGCGAGAGACATCGCAGGCGGCCTGATCCGACAGGACTTGCTTAAGCAGTGGGGACCTCGTCGTTTCTTTTCGACCCCGGAGACGAAGCTTTCAGAGCTTGTCGCGACACGCACTCACAGGGTCCAATTTCATCCCGGCTATGGTTATGAGGACTTCGTGCGAGGACTTCAAATCGCAAGCAATGGTCAGACCGAATATCGCGATGGCGTACTGTTGAGAATGGTCGAGGATATGAAGGGAGAATCCGTCGAAGATCAAAAGATTCCCGTGGCCCTCATTCTTGACGAGATGAACCGTGCTGATCTCAGCAAGGTCCTCGGGGAGTGTTTCTCGCTTCTTGAAGATCGCGACACCGAGGTGCGTCTTGGTGGTCACGATGAGAAGCCACGCAAGGTGCGGCTTCCCCCGAATCTCTACGTCATTGGCACAATGAACCTAATTGATCAGTCCCTTGAGCACGTCGATTTTGCGCTGCGCCGCCGCTTCCTATGGTTCTTTCGCGGATTTTCCCGCGACGACTTCCTCGCGGTATCGCAAAAGCGCTGGAATGCGCTGGTGGAAGCAGGGGAGCTACGCCGCGGCTGGGAGAAGATTGAAGCGGAGTTCGAGACCCTAGCCGATCGCGCGCTCCGGCTGAACGAGATTATCGATGGCAATAGCTACCTTGGATCGCAATACGAGATCGGTCACACCTATTTCTGCGATGTGGTGTCATTCTCGCATCGGTATCTGGTATCCTCGGAAAAGCGGCGAAATCGGCTGCTGTTCAATAGCAAAGGGATAGCGCTCGATCCAGTCGAAACGCTCTGGCGCTACTCGCTGGCTCCTCTTCTTACACAATATCTTTCCGGTATCGATTCTGCCGAGCGCGACGCTTTGCTGACGCGCGCCGCGAGCGTTCTTCTTGAGGGCGCAGGATCGTGATCGAGCTAACCGATGGCAGCATAATCCTCTCACGGGATTGCTCGCCAATTCCTGTTACCAAACGGGAGGATGATGATTGGCTTCGCAAGCTCGTCGTCGCCGCCCAACCGCCCGATATGCTTCTCCGTCTGGGTCATCAGGCCGACGACCCTGACGAGGAGCCCATAGCGTCCTTCGATACCACGACCGGCACTTGGTGGGCAGGGCGATATATCGGCGAAGTCCAATTTGAGGGGCGGACCCTCCGCCTTGAACCCCGGTTTGGCATGCCAGCTCTGATGAGATGGCTCACCGCCATTTGGGGTGTCCGGCTAGTGGATTCGAAAGGCAGATACGAGCAGCAGCGCATTTGGCTATGGCTTGTCATCGCTCACCTTTGGGCCGGCCGGCTTATCGCTGCCGCAAAACATGGCTTGCCATTCCGACGCGTCGAGACCGTCCATTACGGACGCGCACTACGCGGTCGGCTTTTGCCTTGGGAAACCGCGCTTGTACGAGCGGTCGGGGACGACCGGCTCGCGAGCGTCACGCGTACACGCGTCGTCGATCCGGTCATTGGCGGCACCCTGCTAGGCGCGTTCGAGCGCTTACGCGCTGCACTCGGCTCCCGTGGCGAGAAGAATTATTGGTTGCCTGAACGGGGCAGGACCGTAGTGGAGGACCTGCAAGCTGCCCTTGGCGCACGCGCCGGCATAACCACGGCCGAGAAACAGACGGTGCGATACTCGCCGGTGACTGAGAATTACCGACCTGCAATCGACCTCTCCCTGTCCATTCTCGCGCGCCGTCCGCGCGTAGCTTCATCCGGCGGTGAGGGAAAGGCTTTCGGCGTCTTGCTCGATATGGCGGAGATTTGGGAGCTTTACGTCGCCAAGCTGTTGCAAGTCAGTCTGCCCGGCTTGCGCGTCAACCATACAGGCCGCGGTACGGAACACATCCGGTCACTTCTAATCGCAGACGGAGACGAATTCGGCTCGTTACGGCCGGATATCATAATATCCGATCATCATGGACGTTACCGGGCCATCGCCGATGCCAAGTACAAGACGACCCGGATAAATGCCTACAATCGCAGCGGCGTAATCACGGACGATCTGTATCAGCTCACTGCTTATCTCGCTGGCTTTGGGGACCCTGCCTCGCGATTGGATGGCTTTCTTATCTATCCCGCCGATGCTGAAGGCCAAGTGGCCCGCCGTTTGGCGCCAAAAAATCCTTGGAAAGTCGCGTCAGCACCCCAGCGACGTCTTTGGTTCGTATCGGCCTGCGGGCACGAGGCTGATGACAAAATGTTGAGCGAGTCCGAGCGGGCGATGAGCACCCTGATCCATGAAGCCATCCTCCTGAATGGTCCACGTCAATTGAATGTCCAGCCATAGGTTCTTGGGCCTACTGGCTTCATGCCGCTTCCCAAGAAAAGTATATGGGAAGCGATGGGCGCGCGTTTTTGTCGTGACCTGAGCCCCCGAATCTCCCCCAAAAATGAGTAGAGTCCGTCACCTCGGGAAGGGGGATGGACATGCGGGCGAGCCGGTTCACGGAAGAGCAGATCATCGGCGTTTTGCGGGAGCAGGACGCTGGGGCGAAGACAGCTGAGGTGTGCCGCAGGCACGGG
>WNGL01053175.1_pt1 | contig 10080 bp, 9 predicted proteins | sample 5400591 | NCBI WGS metagenome assembly WNGL01 (sample SAMN13153377, study PRJNA577476) | soil metagenome | isolation source: 80 cm soil or saprolite under Garry oak tree replicate 1 | place: USA:California | collected 2016-06-15 | reverse complement strand
CGACTTCGAGGCGGGCAAGTACGACGTCCTCGTCTGCACCACCATCATCGAGTCGGGGCTCGACATCCCGAACGTCAACACGATCATCGTCGAGCGCTCCGACCGATTCGGCCTGGCCCAGCTCTATCAGCTCCGTGGCCGTGTTGGACGCTCGGGCCGGCGGGCGTACGCCTACTTCCTCTACGACCCGAGGCGCTCCCTCACAGAGCAAGCCGACAAGCGGTTAGACGTCATCTCGGGCCTCCACGAGCTCGGCCAGGGATTCAAGATCGCGCTCCGCGACCTGGAGATCCGCGGCGCCGGCAACCTGCTGGGCACCGAGCAGCACGGTGCGATCGCGGCGGTCGGGTTCGAGATGTATCTCCAGATGCTGCAGAGCGCTGTGTCCAAGCTGCGGACGGGATCCGAGGAAACCGCCGTCACCGACGTCCTATCGACGGCGGAGATGAACCTCGACCTCCCGCTCGACCACTTCATTCCCCGCTCCTACATCCGGGACGAGAAGCTGCGGCTCGGGGCGTACCGTCAGCTCGCGGGCGCGGATGACGAAGCCGACCTCGACTCGATGCTGCGCTCCCTGAAGGACCGCTACGGGACCGCGCCGCCGCAGCTGGACAACCTCGCGTACTCCCTGCGCGTGAAGCTGCGCGGTCAGAGGATGGGACTGCGCGGCGTGGTCGCGGACGGTCACGACATCGTGATCCGGGTCGACCCGCAGCGATTCCTCGACGTCGAGGAGCTTTCCCGGCGGATGGCGGGACGGATCGCGGTCGGCCCCAACCGGATCAAGATGCGGAGGAAGGGGGAGGGGTGGCAGTCCGACCTGCTCACGCTCCTCGAGGAGATGGCGGCCCTTTACGAAGCTGGGCGCGGCGTCGCGGTAATGTCTCGCCCGTGAGCGACAGGCCATTTGCGGACGGCATCGCCGCGATCTTCGAGGTCGTGCACACGCTGCGCGCTCCTGGCGGGTGCCCGTGGGACCGGGAGCAGACGCACGAGTCGCTACGCCAGTACCTGCTCGAAGAGACTTACGAGCTGCTCGAGGCGATCGACGCCGGCGATGACGCGAAGATGATGGAGGAGCTGGGCGACCTTCTCTTGCAGATCGCGATGCACGCTGAGATCGCGGCCGAAGAAGGACGCTTCGACGCGACGCAGGTGTCCGAAGCCGTCGCCGCGAAGATGGTCAAGCGTCACCCGCATGTGTTCGGCGACAAGTCGGTCGCAAACGCCCACGAGGTGCTGCGCAACTGGGAGCACCAGAAGATCAGCGAGGCGCGTGAGGCCGGCAACGAGGAATCGGTCGTCGACCGCGTGCCATCAACTCTCCCTGCGCTCGCCTGGGCGCTTGGTCTGCAGAAGCGCGCTGCGCGCGTCGGTTTCGATTTCGCGTCGCCTGCCGCTGCGGCGGACTCAGTGGGCGAGGAGGCGCGCGAGCTGGCCGAGGTTGGCGACCGCGACCGCGCATTCCAGGAGATGGGCGACCTGCTCTTCGCGGTCGTGTCGCTGGCTCGAAGCATGAAGGTGAATCCTGAGGACGCGTTGCGCGTCGCAGGTCAGCGATTTCGCAAACGGTTCGCCGCGACGGAGGCGTCGGTTCGCCGCGAAGGCAAGAGCTTAAGCGACCTCAGCGCCGATGAAATGCTCGACCGATGGGAGAAAGCCAGGTAACCATTTGATATAGTCGGCTCCCGCCCGATCGTTCCCGCACAACGACGCAGCATGAAATACAGCAACAAGCCCACCACCGCCGCGGGCACGCTTCGCGCGAGCGCGTTCACTCTGCGGAGCACCCTGATTCTCATTGCCGCAGGCATCGTGTTGATGTGGGCGGCGGTCGCGTTTGCGCAAGAGGCCTACATCAGCCAGCGCCTCGGCCAGCAGGTCTCCGAGCTGCGCACGCAGAACGCCCAGATCGCGGCCCAGAACGCCGGCTACCGCAAGGACGTGGAGGCACTTTCCAACGGCACGGCCGACGAAGAGGAGGCCCGCATGAGCGGCTTCGCCAAGCCGAACGAGAGGACGTTTCTGGTCACGACCCCGAGCCCCTCGCCTACGCCGAGGTCGCGTTGAGCAGCGCCCCTCGCCCTTCGCCCTTCTCCCCTGCGGGGAGAGGGATGTGCTGGTCTTATACTGGAAACGCGGAGTGGAGCAGCGGCAGCTCGTCGGGCTCATAACCCGAAGGTCCTTGGTTCGAATCCAAGCTCCGCAACCATCCTGATCCCAAGCCCCCTCAGCCACTCGTGCGCATCTGGACGACAAATAAGGAATGAACAAGAGAAAGCGCGTAGCGATTGCGAAGCACCGGAAGAAGAAGCAGAAGCTGAAGGCGCGGACGCAGGCCGCTCGCTAAGCTCACGTTCGACGAACGGTGCCGTAGCTCAGGTGGTAGAGCGCGCGACTCATAATCGCGTTGTCGGTGGTTCGAGTCCACCCGGCACCACCATGGCTACGCCACCCGCCGGGCGCATTCTCGCCGCCGTCTCCGGCGGACCCGATTCGACCGCGCTGCTGATCGCGCTACACGAGTCTGGCCACGACCTGGTCGCCGCCCATTACGACCACGCGCTGCGAGATGGTTCGGCGGACGTCGCGCGACAGGTCGCCGAGCTCTGCGCCCGCCTTGGCATCACGCTCATCAGCGAACGGCGCACCGAGGCGCTGCCGAAAGGATCCCTGCAGGCGGCCGCTCGCAAGCTTCGCTACGCCTTTCTCGACCGCGCTCGAGCCGAGGCGGGTGCGGATGTGGTGGCGCTCGGGCACACCGCCGACGACCTGGTCGAGGGGGTCGTTCTGCACATGCTGCGGGGCTGCGGCATCGCCGGCTTCCGAGGCATGCCCGCGCGCCGAGGTCATTACGTCCGTCCTTTCCTCAACGTGTGGAGAAAGGACCTGCGGGACTACCTCCTGGTGCGCGGCATCGCTGCCTATGAGGACCCGGCCAACCTCGATCCACGGTTCGCGCGCGTGCGCGTGCGTCATCTGATCCTGCCTGCGCTCGAGCGTGACCGGCCCGGAATCGGCCAACGTTTCCACACGGCCGCCACGGCGGCGACGAAGCTGCTCTACATCGGCGCCGGTGGCTCCGACCCTGGCTTATCCCGCGCCCATATCGCCGCCATGCTGAGCCTGGCGGAACCCGGCAGAGGCGGGCGGGGCGTCGATCTTCCAGGCGGCCTGCGTTTCCGTATCGTGGGGGACCTCATGCAGGTGGTGCCCTCGCGACGCGTCTCCGGCGACCCGTTACGCCTGCAGGTAAAGACATGCATGGGTTGCGACGACCGTGGCGCGGCGCATCTCCGGGCGGGTCTCGCCCTCCGCCTCGGATTCCGCAGCCCAGGGCTGCGTCTGCGGCCGGTCGGCGGTCGCGGTTCGCGCAAGCTGCAGGACATCTTCGTGGACGCCCGCGTGCCGCGCGAAGACCGTGACGCCTGGCCCCTGGTATTTGCCGGGGAGAAGCTTGCCTGGGTCCCGGGGCTGGCGGTCGACGCCGACCTCGCGAGCCGCCACGGCGAGCCCGGCGTCCACGTCTCGATCACGCCAATGCAGGTTCCCACCGCGCCGAAAGTTGTTAGGCTAGAAAATCCAACGAGCCCTCGAGCGCCGGGCGCGGGCAGGGCGCGGAAATTAGGAGATCTGAGTTGAGCCGTTTCCCCCGCTCCAGCCTGTTTTACTTCGCACTGGTCGTCGTCCTCGGCCTGATCTTCTGGTTCACGTGGAGCTCGATCCAGAGCAACCAGGCGCAGGGCGACTGGAACTACACGCGGATGTTGAACGAGGCCGCCAAGGGCAACGTGGCCGTGGTCGACATCAGCGGCACGGATGGCGTCGTCACCGACGCCTCGCACAACAAGCACAACGTCGTGCTTCCCGACTGCTCCGGCGAGTGCAAGTACATGGACGATCTGCGCGCCTCCGGGGTCACCGTGCAGTTCGAGAAGAGCCAGACCGGCAGCTACCTGATCAGCGTGCTGCTGCCGAACATCATCCTCGTGATCCTCATCGCCGCCTTCATGTGGTGGGTGCTGCGCCAGACGCAGAGCGGCAACAACCAGGCCATCTCTTTCGGGCGCTCTCGGGCGCGCATGATCGCCGGCGACAAGCCTGCCATCACGTTCGCCGACGTGGCGGGGGTGGACGAGGCCAAGCAGGAGCTAACAGAGATCGTCGAGTTTTTGAAATACCCCGAAAAGTTCGTCGCCCTTGGCGCGCGTATCCCGAAGGGCGTCCTTCTGGTGGGTCCTCCGGGAACCGGCAAGACCCTGCTGAGCAAAGCAGTCGCCGGCGAGGCCGGCGTGCCCTTCTTCTCGATCTCAGGCTCCGAGTTTGTCGAGATGTTCGTCGGCGTCGGCGCGAGCCGCGTCCGCGACCTGTTCGACCAGGCCAAGAAGAACTCGCCCTGCATCGTGTTCGTGGACGAGATCGACGCGGTCGGCCGCCAGCGCGGCGCGGGCCTCGGCGGCGGCCACGACGAGCGCGAGCAGACCCTCAACCAGCTGCTCGTCGAGATGGACGGTTTCGACACCAACACCCACGTCATCGTCATCGCGGCGACGAACCGGCCGGACGTGCTCGACCCGGCGCTCCTGCGCCCGGGCCGATTCGACCGCCACGTCACCCTCGACCGTCCCGACATCAAGGGCCGCCGCCAGATCCTTGACGTCCACGCGCGCAACAAGCCGCTCGACTCCACGGTCGACCTCGACGTGCTCGCCCGCCAGACGCCCGGCTTCAGCGGCGCCGACCTTGCGAACCTCATCAACGAGGCCGCGATCCTCGCCGCGCGCGCCAACAAGAAGGTGATCGGCATGGACGAGCTCGAGGAAGCGATCGCTCGCGTGATCGCCGGACCGGAACGCAAGAGCCGGCGCATCTCCGAGCACGAGAAAGAGATCATTGCCTACCACGAGGTCGGCCACGCCCTCGTCATGAAGGCGCTGCCTCACACCGACCCAGTGCACAAGGTTTCGATCATCTCCCGCGGTATGGCGCTCGGCTGGACGCTCGCGCTCCCGGAGGAGGACAAATACCTCGTCTCGCGCGAGGAGCTCCGTGACCAGATCGCGGGCATCATGGGCGGCCGCGTCGCGGAGGAGATCGTCTTCGGCGACATCACCTCCGGCGCCGAGAACGACATCCAGCGCGCAACGCAGCTCGCGCGGCGGATGGTCACGCAGTGGGGCATGTCGGACAAGCTCGGCACCGTGACGATGGGCCACAAGGAGGAGCTTGTCTTCCTCGGCCGTGACCTCGGTGAGCAGCGGAACTACTCCGAGGAGATCGCAGCCCTGATCGACGAGGAGATTCGCAGCATCGTCGACCACGGCTATCAGACGGCCAAGGGAGTGCTGACCAAGCAGCGCTCCAAGATGGACGCGGTCGTCGAGCGCCTCAAGATCGTGGAAACAATCGACGGCAAGGAGCTCGATCAGATCCTCAACCGTGAGGAGCCGCAAGCTCCGGCCGCGGCCAGCTCATCCGCGTCGTAGAACGCCAGAACAGATAACCGTCGCGGGCCGAGGCAATCTCGGCCGCAGCCTGTCGCGCGCCTTGCACGCGCGCCTCGTGCCTGCGCGAACCGGTTTCCGCATACCGCGCCAGGGTTTGCTGTTTCTCGCCGTTCCTGACGGCGCCATCAGTGAGATGGCGACTCGTATCGCGCGCATGAACCCGCCCGCGGAGCTGGCGGTGGTGCACCTGAGCGGTGCGCTCGGACTCGACGCCCTGATCGGCGTCGAGGGCAATCCGCGTGGCTCGTTCCATCCTCTTCAGTCCTTTCCGACGCCGCGTGGGCCGGAGGCGTTCCGCGGCATCACCGTCGCGGTCGACGCGACCACCCCGACGTTGATGCGGCAGCTTCGCAGCCTGGCTCGGGCGATCGGCGCCAAACCCAAGCAGGTCGGCGACGAGAGTCGCGTCCTGTATCACGCGGCGGCGGTGTACGCCTCCAATTTCGTCGACGTCGTGGTCGCCGAGGCGGTGCGCCTGCTGGAGCAGATCGGCTGGAGTGAGGACGAGGCGACCAGGGCGCTCATGCCACTGGTCGAGGGGGCAGTGGCAAACATCCGCCGGCGAGGTGTGGTCGGGGCGCTTACCGGACCGATCCGGCGTGGCGATGCCGAGACCGTGCAACGTCATATCGAGGCATTGCGAAACGTGGATGTCCCCATCCGGCAAGGCCGCTCTGCGGCGGGGCCATCTTCCCCAGCCAGTGGGGAAGGGAAGCCTTCGGCCGATGGTCTTTATCGTATGCTCGGCCTGGTTGCGCTCGGCATCGCGACCGAGGCGGGACTCGATCTCGCGGCGGCCCGGCGGACCAGGAGGGCGCTGACCCGAGATGTGGCAGCGACCCGGAGGAGAGGTCGGAGATGACCACGGTGCTGGACGTCCAGCGATTCAAGGACGAGGGCAGGCGCTTTGCCGTGCTCACCGCGTATGACTTCCTCAGCGCGCGCATCCTCGACGAGGCGGGCATCCCGATACTGCTTGTCGGCGACAGCCTTGGCATGGTGATGCTCGGGTACCCGACGACGCTCCCCGTGACGCTCGAAGACATGCTTCACCACGCAAAGGCGGTCGCTCGGGGCGCGCGGCAGGCCCTGCTGGTCGGCGATATGCCATTCATGTCGTATCACGCGTCGACCGAGCAGGCGATCACCAGCGCCGGTCGATTTGTGCAGGAGGCCGGCATGCACGCGGTCAAGCTCGAAGGCGGAGGTCGCGTGGTCGAGATCACCAGGCGTCTGACCGAGATCGGGATCCCGGTCATGGGTCATCTTGGCCTGACGCCGCAGTTCGTCCACCAGATGGGCGGATTCAAGGTCCAGGGCAAAACCGACAAGCAGGCTGCGCAGATCACGGTAGACGCTGTCGCGCTCCAAGAAGCCGGCGCGTTCAGCATCGTCCTCGAGGGCGTGCCGAGCAAGCTCGCGGCGGCCATTACCCACAAGCTCCGCATCCCGAGCATCGGCATCGGCGCGGGTCCGGGCACCGACGGGCAGGTCCTGGTCCTGCACGACCTGCTCGGCCTGACCACCGGCAAGCCGCCGAAGTTCGTCAAGCGATACGCGAACCTCGCAGAGCAAAGGTCTCAGGGGTCCCCGCGAACTCTCGGCGAAGCCTCCGAGTTCGTGGGGTCCGAAGAAGTCAGGTACGGCGGATAACGGCCTGACCGTTATCGAGCACCCGGCCGCGATGCTCGGTGCGTCGCGGCGGTGGCGCGCCGAGGGCAGGTCGATCGGCCTGGTGCCCACGATGGGCGCCTTGCACGCCGGGCACATGCGCCTGGTCGAGACCGCCAGGGGTGAGAACGACGTCGTGGTCGTCAGCCTCTTCATAAACCCGATCCAGTTCGGCCCGAACGAGGACCTCGACCGCTACCCGCGGGACTGGGACCGCGACGCGAAGATGCTCCAGGAGGCCGAGGTCGACGTCGTCTACCGGCCGACGGCGGCGGAGATGTACCCACCTGGCGCCAGCACGCGCGTCCACGTGCACGGGGTCACGGATGGTCTGGAAGGCCCGGCCCGTCCGCGACACTTCGAAGGGGTCGCCACCGTCGTGACCAAGCTGCTGGCGGCGGTCGCTCCGGACCGTGCGTACTTCGGCCAGAAGGACGCGCAGCAGGTCGCTGTCGTCAATCGGCTGGCGCGCGACCTCGACCTGGGCGTCGAGATCAGGGTCGTGCCGACGGTGCGGGAGCCCGACGGGCTAGCGCTCAGCTCGCGGAACGTGTACCTCGGCCCCGAAGAGCGCAAGGCGGCAAGGAGCATCAGCGCCGCCCTTCGCGAGGCGGCGGCGGCGTATTCGTCCGGAGAGCGCGACCCGGTGCGCCTGCGGGCTCGGATCGCGGCCCGCCTGACGCTCGAACCGCTCGTTCATCTGGAGTACGCCGAGCTCGTGGATCCGGCTACTTTCCAGAAGCCTGGCACCCTCGCCGTGATCGCCGCCAGAGTTGGCGAAACGAGATTGATCGACAACCACGACGTGACCAAACCCTTCCCTGGTTAGCGATCTTTTGTGCGGTACAATTGACGCTCGTTTTGGCGGAGGCCGTTTTGACGACCAAGACCACACCAATAATTTCTAGGGGGTTCGTATTTTGGCTACTGATTCTGGTGCCGTCCTGACCGAAGACGAGGAGGGGACCGACCAGGATTCGTCGGCAGCGATGACCATGGAGGACTACCTCCATTACGACGAGGAGTCCTTCAAGACCCCCAACCACGGGGACATCGTGGATGGGATCGTCGTGCGAGTCGACCCGGACGAGGTACTGGTCGACATCGGAGCCAAGGCTGAGGGTGTCATCTCGAGCAAGGAGCTCGGCATGCGCGGAGACCTCGACTCCGCCGGCCTCGAGCCGGGCGACCAGATCAAGGTCTACGTCCTGCAGCCCGAGAACGAGGAGGGCAACGTCGTCCTCAGCCTGCGCCGCGCGCGGGCGGAGACCACCTGGCTGGTGGCTGCTGAGAAGCAAACCGACGGGACGGTCATCGACGCTGACGTGCGGGAGCAGAACAAGGGCGGGCTCATCGTCAACATCCTGGGCCTGCGGGGCTTCCTTCCGTCCAGCCAGGTCGCTCGCGCCTACGCGGGCACCCTCGAGACTCTGGTCGGCAAGCGCATCCCGGTCAAGATCCTGGAGGTCAACCGCAAGCGCAACAGGCTGATCGTCAGCCAGAAGGCGGCGGAGGACGCTGGTCGGCAAGCGCATCCCGGTCAAGATCCTGGAGGTCAACCGCAAGCGCAACAGGCTGATCGTCAGCCAGAAGGCGGCGGAGGACGAGGACCGCGCGCGCAAGCGGGAGGAGCTGTTCAGCCGCCTCCAGACCGGCACGACGGTCAAGGGCACCGTTTCGGGGATCACCAGCTACGGCGCGTTCGTCGACATCGGCGGTGCCGACGGCTTGATCCACATCTCGGAGCTGTCCTGGGACCGCGTGTCCAAGGTCACCGACATTCTTCAGCTGGGCGAGGAGGTTGCCGTGAAGGTGATCAAACTCGATCCGGAACAGACCCGCATCTCGCTTTCGCTGCGCCAGCTTCAGCAGGACCCGTGGGAGCGCCTCGTCCAGTCGATGCCGGTCGGCTCGATCGTCGAAGGCCAGGTCACCAAGACCAAGAAGTACGGGGCCTTCCTGCAGATCATGCCCGGCATCGAGGGCCTGCTTCATATCTCGGAGCTTTCGTGGGATCACGTCGAGCGCACGGAGGATGTGCTGAAAGTTGGCGAGACCGTGCAGGTCAAGGTCATTGGCATCGACACCGCCCGGCGCCGGATCTCGCTGAGCCTGAAGCAGCTGTCGGCGCCCCCGGCAAGCCTGGCCGCGGCGCGACCCGAGCGGGCGAACGATTACCCCGACGAAGAAGACGAGTAACTAGGCGCCGACCGCCTTCAGGCGCTGGGCGGCAGGTGCATAGAAAGGGTCGATCTCGAGGGCGCGCCTGTACGCGCGCGCCGCTCGATCGGGCTGGCCGTCATTGGCGTAGCCGTCGCCGAGCGTGATGTACATGCCTGGATCGGTCTCGCCGAGGTCGGCTGCGCGCTGGAGCTCAGGCACGGTGCCGAGCGCCCAGTGGTACTGGGCTTGAAGAGGGTCCACCCTGGTCGAGAGGTCGGCGCGACCTTTCAGGTACCAGACGTCGGCGAGGACCGGGAAGACGGCGAAGACGGCTGCCGCAACCGCGAGGGCGACAGACACGACGGCACGCCAGCTTACACCCCTCACCGTGACCCTCTCCCCGCGAGGGGGAGGGGACTGAGCTACCGACCAGAGGGTGCCGGCCACGAGCCAGAACGCGCCAGTCGCCGGCGCCCAGTCGAAGTTGAAGAACACCCAGACGCTGTAGCCGACCAGCGCGCCCGCCAGTCCCGGCACGCCGGGTTGCGACCTGCCGCGCCACATCCCCCGGGCAAGCACGGCGACGACCCACGTCAGCGCTGCCAGACCCAACAAGCCCTGGGTCGCGGCGATATCGAGCACGCCGGAATGGACGCGATCGAAGGTGACCAGCCCTGCGTAGTCCTGGCTCAGGAACTGGCCGAACGCGAGCCCGGTGGCGTCCTCGCCCCAGCCG
>WNGL01011599.1_pt1 | contig 10080 bp, 10 predicted proteins | sample 5400591 | NCBI WGS metagenome assembly WNGL01 (sample SAMN13153377, study PRJNA577476) | soil metagenome | isolation source: 80 cm soil or saprolite under Garry oak tree replicate 1 | place: USA:California | collected 2016-06-15 | reverse complement strand
GGGAAACTACGAACTGCATAAAAAACCAACCAAGGAACAAATGGCGACAATTAACATAAAACCACACCGATTTCACCCCGAGTGGAACTACTCAATTTATCCTATTATTGTATAAGTTATTTTGGGGTATTACCTAAGTCTTTATAGCTTGCTTAATTGCGACTTCTAATTCGCTGGGGGTATCAGTCCCTATACGATAAATTTTGCCATTTCTCATAATAATTTCAACTGCGTCAACACCGGAAACATTGTAAATCCACATATACGGCCAGAACCAAACTTTTACTCCCCATCCATAGTACCAGTGATTCTTTACTGATTGGACTGACGCTATCTGATTAAGTAGAAATTTCCGAGCGAAAATTCCATAGCCGAATTTGATCCGAAGACAGCTTTCATCAAGGGACGCTGTCAGCGTTGTAAATGAAGCAAGAATAAATAGAATTAATACCATTATAGCAGTAACAGCAAAATTTGGGCCGGAGTCGATCGAGTTAGATTCAGCCGAGGCCGTAATATAAATCCATGCAAAAAGTACCAGCACAGCCAACGTGACAACTAGCATCAAGTAACCAATTTGAGTGTGTTTGTATGTAGTCATTTTATTAAGACTTACATTTTGAAAATTCCTAATTAACCCTTGGTAATCCTTATAATGTGGACGATGAGGGGCTCGAACCCCCGACATTCGCAGTGTAAATGCGACGCTCTACCAGCTGAGCTAATCGTCCGTTATAGATTCCAAACGTGAATCGTGATTCTGATTATATATTATTCTTTTACCCTCGGCAAGAAGCCAAGAATTATCTGTTATGCAATTGTCCACCTTGACAAAAAAACCTTTCTTTGGTGTACTATAGCTATTCTGTATCAGACATTATGAAAAAAATTGCTGTCTCATTAGGAGCTTTTAGCCTCATATTCTTCTCTGCATTTCATCCATCCACTGCTCATGCAGCTCTCACTGATAGAATCATCGTTAAATTTCATCCAACAGTATCGAGCCAAACCCGTGACGACCTCGTCAAACAATTCTCTGTGAGCAAAAAAGAAAATCTCCGCCTCAAAGATACGGTAGCTTTAAATATCCCAAAAGGCCAGGCAAATGCATTTGCCAAACAACTTTCCAAAAATCCAAATGTGCAATATGCTGAAGAAGATTTTGTAGCAAAAGCACTAGATATACCAAATGATCCTGATTACTCAAGCGAGTGGGGACTGCAAAAGATTTTTGCTGCCAATGCTTGGACTACAACGCATGGATCAGCTAGTACACTCATTGCAATTACCGATACAGGAATTGATGGATACCATCCTGATCTGGCCGATAAAATTGTCGCTCGGGCGAACTTTACCACTGATCCGGACACGGACAACAATGGGCATGGTTCACATGTGGCCGGAATTGCTGCTGCTGATACCAATAATAGCATTGGAGTCGCCGGAACAGCATATAACACCAAATTATTATCAGTAAAAGTTCTTGATAGTAATGGAAGCGGTTATTACTCATGGATTGCCAATGGCATTACCTGGGCAGCTGATAACGGAGCAAAAGTGATAAATCTTAGTCTCGGAGGAAGTGCGTCATCCCAAACACTCCAAAATGCAGTTAACTATGCTGTGGGCAAAGGCGTCGTAGTCGTCGCAGCCGCAGGAAATAATGGCAATTCACTACCGTTCTATCCGGCATCTTACTCAAACGTGATAAGTGTCGCTGCAACTGACAGTAATGATCACAAAGCAAGCTGGTCCAATTACGGCACATGGGTAACAATTTCTGCACCGGGTGTTTCAATTCTTTCAGCATATCAAGGAGGCTATACCTATCTTTCAGGGACATCAATGGCAACGCCTTTTGTTTCGGGAGTAACCGGACTTATCTGGAGCCAACATCCCACATGGAGTGAATCGCAAGTAGCAAACAAGCTCGAAAGCAGCGCGGACAAAATCATTGGAACCGGAACGTACTGGAAATATGGCAGACTTGATGCGTGCAACGCTGTGGACTGTAACACTGTAACGATAACACAAACGCCGACAGCAATTCCAACCGCTATACCAACGCTTGCTCCGACAGCTACTCCCACACAAATCCCGACACCAACGCCGACCTCTGTGGCATCTCCGATTCCTACGATAACGCAAGTTATTCCAACACCGACAATTGCTCCCACGCCAACACCTTCAAAACCATGGTGGTGCTCCTATGTCCCATGGTACACAGCTTGTCAGTAATATGCAGTGGGTTTAAAGAATTGCATTCAAAAATTTCTCTGTAGTAAAGGTATTGTCTCGTAACGTGTGATATTTTAATGTCATGTGAGCCAACTTTTGATATTTTTTTGATCGATAGGCGAGTAATGCCGGATAATATTTTGCTAATGCTTCTAACGCATCTTCGTCTTCAGTTTTTTTAAAAACATTTCATGTGGAGTTTTTTTGACCAGTAGCTTTTGCCGCTGCCCGACATACCGATAAATAAAATTATCATAGGTAACTTTTTTCGGCAAGCAATTCTGCCATAAGGATTGCGCCGCCTGCCGCGCCTCGTATCGTATTGTGGGAGAGCGAAACAAATTCCCAGTCAAAATGTTTGCCCTCTCGCAATCTTCCCATACTGATTCCCATACCATTTTCAAAGTTCCTGTCAAGTCGCGTTTGCGGCCTGTCATTTTCTTCGAAATACTGAATCAGTTGTTTGGGAGCAGATGGCAAATCAAGCTGCGCAATCGGATTGTAAAAGTTTCTTATCGCATCAAGCAACTGATCTTTGGTTGCTTTCCTGCCCAAATTTACCAAAACACTCGCCATGTGTCCATCAGCAACCGAAACTCTTACACAAGTCGCTGAAATCGTAGGACTTTTCGCAGGAACAATTTTGCCACCCGATATTTTCCCCCAAATCTTCATCGGTTCTTTTTCAGATTTTTCTTCCTCACCTCCGATGAAAGGATTGACGTTATCAACCATTTCAGGCCATGTATCAAATGTCTTTCCGGCTCCTGAAATTGCCTGCATACTTGTTACTACAACTTCCTGAGGGGCAAACGATTGCAATGCTGTCAGAATCAGAACGTATGTCTGAATTGAACAGTTGGGTTTTACAACGATAAATCCCTTTTTCCACCCTCGTTCTTTACGTTGTATATCTATTAACTTAACATGATCAGAATTCACTTCGGGAATGATCATCGGCACGTCTTGTGTCCAGCGGTGTGCTGAATTATTTGAGACAACAGGAATATCTGATGCAGCATACCGGATTTCAATTTCTTTGATCTTCTCTTTGTCCATATCAAGCGCAGAGAAAACGAAATCAACTTCGCTGACAACTTTGTCAAAATCTTCTTCAACGGCTCGTACAATAAGACTCTTAACGCCTTTTGGGATAAGGGAGGACATTTTCCATTTATTTTTCACAACTTCTTCGTATCGTTTACCAGCAGAATTAGGCGATGCGGCAATAGTTACAACTTCAAACCACGGATGATTAGCAAGAAGCGTCACAAATCGCTGCCCCACCATTCCCGTTCCACCTAAAATGCCGACTCGTAATTTCTTTTTCATATCATTTTTGCAATTGATAAAAGATCACCAAATACGCCTGCTGCGGTAACCTCTGCACCTGCCCCATGACCTTTAACAGTTAATGGGTTATCAAAATAACGTTTCGTTTGAAACATAATAAGATTATTCCGCCCTTGCAAACTACCTAACTCTGAATTTTCATCAACCATCTCTAATCCGACTTTACAGGTTTTTTTAGTAATTGTTGCCACATAACGTAAGACCTTCTTTGCTTTTTTAGCTATTTTTATTTCTTCTTTATAGGATTTATCTAATTTTGAAAGCTGTTGCAAAAATAATTCTACGGTAAGCTTATCCATATCTTTAGCATATAAACTTTCCAACTGAATATCAGACAATTCGATTTTTTGTCCAATAAGCCGAGCAAGAATGAGAGCTTTTCTCGCCACATCAATTCCTGATAAATCATCACGAGGATCAGGCTCAGTAAAACCTTTTGTCTTAGCTTCCATCACAGCTTGTGTAAATGTAGCACCAGTCTCCAATTGTGAAAAAACAAATCCTAGAGTACCGCTCATACAACCTTGTATTTTAATAATATCATCTCCTGTTGCCAATAGAGCATTAAGTGTTTGTATAACAGGTAATCCAGCCCCGACCGTTGTTTCATAAAATAATCGTTGCCCACTTATTTTATGAAGGCGATTAAACAACTTTTGAGAATTTGCGATAGGCTTTTTATTTGACATTGCGACAAAATCTCCTTTTTGTAGCGCACACTCTAGCAGAGGAATTGTTTTATCTGATGCAGTTGTGTCAATAAGAACAAAAGGCGATGGCATGTGTAAAATAATATCAGCAACATTTTGTTTTTCTTGCACCAAGTCTTTTTGTATTTGTTGTAACAATGTTGGTAATGATGAGGAGGTAAAACCTTCTTTATTAAAGATTCCTCCTTTTGTAGTAAATAACCCACAGTATACGAATTGTACTGAATAGTTTTTCTCAATAAATTTTTGTTGCTCAAGTATTTGCTCAACAAGACTTCTCCCAACATTACCTATAACTAGATGTAAAATTTTAAGTTTTTTCATATTATTTATTAAAAAAAGTCTGATGTATTGCTCTCAATGCTTTTACTTCGTCTTTTTTTGCAATAACAAACGAGATACTTCTTTCAGAAGATCCTAAGGCGATTGCTTTAATATTTATTTTTTCTTTACCCAAACTCGTAAATAGTTTTCCTTCAAAACCAATGGAATTTACCATTTGCTCACTTACAACTGCGATAATCGCCAACTGATCCTCGAGTATAAGAGGGTCAATTAACTTATCCTGCATTTCATGGTTAAATACACCTTCAATTGCTTCTTTCGCTTTCTCTTTATCTTTTGAATCTATTGCCAGACAAATTGAATATTCGCTTGACGCCTGAGTAATAAGAATAATATTAATTTGCTGGGTTGCAAGTGCTGCAAACAAACGTGCCGCAACTCCATGTGTTCCACGCAAACCTGATCCTTCTACCAAAATGAGCGAAATTTTTTCAATTGATGAAATTCCTTTAATAATAGAATCTGTGCTGGTTTTAGTACTGATTATAGTACCCAAAAATTGAGGATGAAATGTGTTACGAATAACCAAAGGAATTTGTTCTGTATAGGCTGGAATCATAGTCTGTGGATAGATTACCTTTGCGCCAAAATGTGACATTTCCATCGCTTCCTGATAGTTCAATTGCTTTATCGTAAAAGCCGAAGGTACTTTTCTTGGATCTGCGGTCAATACACCATCTACATCGGTCCAAATTTCAATTTTTGATGCTTTTATTGCTGCGCCGAAAACTGATGCCGTATAATCGGATCCGCCTCTGCCAAACGTAGTAGTTTCCTTTTTTTCTGTAGACCCGATATAACCGGTAATAATCTTCAAAGAACTTTTTGGTTTTGCGAAATGTTCTTTAATAGCTGCATAGGAGTACTGCAATTGCACACGCGCCGAGCCAAATACAGCGTCTGTTCTGATAAATTTACGGGCATCAAGAAATTCAGCGTCAATTTTCTTATCGTTAAAACTTTGCGCAATTATTTGGGCAGATAATAACTCGCCATAACTCATAATGGTGTCAAGAATTTTTGGAGTTAATTCCCTCAGAAGACATACACCCTGAAGTATATGTTTTAATTCATTAAGAGTTTTTTCAACATTTTCTACTGTTTCTTTTTGTAATCTTTTGTTTTCGATTAACTCACAAATCGCATCAGTATGACGTTTGGCAATGGCAGTAAAAGTCAATCGGTACTGTTTATTTCCTTTGCTTGCGAGTTCGGCTGCTTCAACGAGTTGATTGGTCACTTGAGAGAAAGCAGAAACAACAACTCCGGCGACCGGATCTTTCGAGATGGAGACAATTGAGATAAGCTGCTTTATTGCTTCAGGGGAACCAACGGAAGTCCCACCGAATTTCATAATGATCTTGCCAGATTTTTTTTGCCTCATATAAACAAAAACCTGCAAAAAGCAGGGGATTAGTAATTCTTAAACTCAACTAGATTATATCATCTCAAAACGCTAAAGCAAGCACTTAGCAATTGCCTCAAGAAGTATCTCAGAGTAAATTAGATTAAAAATTTAGCATCTTGCGCAGAGGAGAGCACACGGTTTGTATGATAGGGTTAGAATCTGAAAATAATGAGAAAAAGATTGATTTAACAGGCAAATCGGATAGGTCTCTTCTGAAAGTCCACCAGTGTGCCCTAAATGATTTGCAGATTGAACTAATTTTGAAGTATTTTAAGAAATTGAGATGTTCGTTTAGTATAATAACCTTATAAGGTATTTATGAAATCTCAAAAAAAACCTATTATTATACTCAGTATAGACCAAACGCTATTTAGTACAGATTTATTTAAATTTACATATACAAATAATCTAGACGAATCCGAGTATATAGAGTTACTCTATCTTGCAGAAAAAAAGGTGTTTCAAGAGCTTGTCCTTAAAAGAGATATTCCAATCAATATTTTCTCTACACGGAAAGACTTGCTTATCAATGATAATACATTAAGTGATACAGAGACAACTAAGAGGTTAAAGGATTATTTAGAGGATTATAAAGATTACCAAATATATTTTGTCAGTGATCAACCAAACACGCTTAAAGATGCTAAAAATTTTAATTACGACATAACAACGGTTTGGTTGCAAATGAAAGAAGTAAACGGAAACACTACCAAATATGATAGTGGAGCTGATAATATTGTTCATAAACTAGAAGAAATAATTCCTATTATTATTGTTAACTAAGATATGCTTTTAAATTACTCGAGAGGACTTGAACCAATTTAGGCACAAAAAATAATCAAAAGAGGGTGAGTCGAGACTGGTGTGCAGGGAAGAGAACACGGTTAGAACCCTGATCGAGTCAATCGAATGGAATCCGATTCCTGATTTTCAGAATGTAATTTTTCAAACTGTTTAACATAAACATCTTACGATTTTGCTATATCCCTATTGACAAGATGTACATATACTGATATTGTTATGTTATGAATACAATTAGACTCTCAGCTACATCAGCAAGAAATAAATTTTTTGAACTCTTAAATCAAGTTGCATTAGGAACACAAGTGATTATTGAAAAAGATAATAAAGAAATTGCTATTCTTAGTCCCAAAACAACAAAAACTGATTGGAAAGGACTACTGAATGCAAGCAAAAAGGTAAGAGGAATTTTAAAAGACTATTCTACTGAAGATAACCCCTTAAGACGTAAAGGTGCTTCTAATTTCTTAGGTCAGTGGGATAAACATTTAAAAAATTAATACTCTATGAAGTTAGTAATTGATACGAGCATTCTCATTGATTATTTAAGAGGAGGAACGTTGTGGGAAGAGCTTGTACGAAACTTAAAAAAAGATACAGAAATATATCTTCCGACAATCGTAATGTTTGAAATATTTTCAGGGAAAAGTACCTCAAATCCAAAAATAGCGAAAGAAATCAATAATTTTCTAGCGTATTTTCAACGGATAGAACTTACGGAGGATATTGCAAAACGCGCAGGTGAACTATTTAGAGATGTTAATAGGAATTTAGGAGCTCAAGATTACATTATTGCTGCTTCAGCTCTCGAATTGAACGCTACGGTAGTCACACTTAACAAAAAACATTTTGAACAAATTGCTAACCTAAACATATACCCATTACAATAAAATCAACCTGTACTTTGATTCCTACATCTTAAGAAAACTTGAACCTTTTTAGGTTCAAAAACTTAACGAAACATTGCATTTCGAGGTTGGTGTGCGGATGAGAGGAGTTGAACCTCCACGCCCTTGCGAGCACTACCACCTCAAGGTAGCGTGTATACCATTTCACCACATCCGCGTGTTGCTCCGTATAGCGGAGCAGAATGCACTATCTGGGACGGTTTAGAAAACCTAAAGGTAAAGCTCAAACCGTTCCAGATTTAGCAACCTCTATTTTATACAATGAAGGCACATTTTACAACCTATTTGTTAAAGATGTTAAACCAAAATAGAAACGTCACCCCTGAGCAAAATAGAAATGTCACCTTAGCAAAAATGGAATAATCAAGTATGATGAGATACTGACTTTTCCACTATGGCTGTCCTCACCGGAAAAGAGCAAGAAAAGCTTCGCGTGATTAGCGCAGCAGTAACACAGGAGATGACCAATGCGCGGGCAGCCAAAATGTTAGGATTATCTGTTCGACAAGTACAACGATTAAAGAAAACAGTACGCATATCTGGGCAGCACGGAATTGTGCATAAGTTGAAAGGGAAACAAGGTAATCGCCGTATCAATACGACGATAAAAGAACAGATACTTGCCTTGATAAAAAAACATTATGCGGATTTCAAACCCGGATTTGCAACTGAAAAACTGGAGGAGGTTCATGAGATTATTGTTAGTCCCGAGACAGTACGAAAATGGATGATTGAGGAAAAGTTATGGAAAGAACGCAAGCAAAAGAAAACTGGCGAGTATCGATCATGGAGACCAAGAAAAGAGTATTTTGGAGAATTACAACAATTTGATGGATCCTATCATTTATGGTTTGAGCATCGGTATGTTGATGCCAATGGTACACCTATTGAAGTATGTTTGCTTGCCTCAATTGATGATGCAACTGGCAAAATTACCAAAGCAACATTTGCTGCTAATGAAGGTGTTGTTGCTGTGTTTTTGTTTTGGAAAGCGTATGTCCTAACCGTTGGTAAAACACTTTCTGTCTACCTTGATAAATTCTCTACCTACAAAATTAATCATAAAGCTGCAGTTGATAACCATGAACTCATGACACAGTTTGAGCGGGCAATGAAAGATTTAGCTATTTATTTGATTTCTGCGCACTCTCCTCAAGCAAAAGGAAGAATTGAACGGTTGTTTGATACGCTGCAGGATAGACTGATTAAAAAGATGAGATTGGCAAATATCAATACGCCTGAGGAAGGCAACAAATTTTTGGAGGAGGTATTTATCCCAAAGTTTAATGCAAAGTTTGCTGTGATTCCGGCAGAAGATGGTGATGCGCATCGAGTGCTTTCTAAAAATGACAAAAAGAATCTGAACCGTACTTTCTCTGTGCAGTCAACAAGAGTCGTGCAGAATGATTTTACGATTCAGTTCAAAAACCATTGGTATCAGTTAACAGAAATTCAACCAACAACGGTTCGAGCAAAAGAAAAAGTGCTTGTGGAAGAGTGGCTTGATGGGACAATCCATTTCAGTCTACGAGAAAAGTATCTTATGTATACTGTCTTACCGGAGAAACCGAAAAGAGCAATAACGAATCCGGCAATTATCACAACCCATAAGCTGAATTGGAAACCTCCAAAGGATCATCCTTGGAGAAAACCGTATAAACCAAAATCTTAATGGGGAGGGTGACATTTCTATTTTGGGGCGACAGGATCAATATTAACTCTTGCATTAACAATTAGATTGTGTCCATAATGAAATATGAAGGGAGGTGAAAGAAAAATAAAAAAACTTTTTGTATTGTTATTAATACTAGGTTTGGGGTTAACGTTTAATACCAGTGTGTCTGCAAAAACAAAACACTCAGTACCAGCACCACATACCCATGTATGCCAAGGTCCAAATGGAACTTATACAGCTGATAATTCAGTAGGGTGTGAACATCTATGTACTCTTCCAGATAATAGTACGTACTGGGCTGCAGCTGGATTAGAATGTGCTGTACTAAACCCTAGCCCTGATTTAGGTCAAATGCCAACACCACACGATCATATTTGTACGTTAAGTGACGGCACGACTTATGAAGCTGATGATTCGGTTGCATGTATTTCACTGTAATTTAAGTTACTGAGGCAGCAATAGAGATTTAGCTTGAAAAACAGGGTTAAATATATATTTAATATATAAGGTGGTACCGTTTGTCAACACAGTAAATTGATAGTAACTTCGACGAAAAATCTTCCCATAGTATTAGTTTTTTCCAAAGTAAAATTCTGCCGGTGTTTTGTATCCCAAAGATTCATGTAAGCGTATATTGTTGTA
>WNGL01028059.1_pt1 | contig 10081 bp, 12 predicted proteins | sample 5400591 | NCBI WGS metagenome assembly WNGL01 (sample SAMN13153377, study PRJNA577476) | soil metagenome | isolation source: 80 cm soil or saprolite under Garry oak tree replicate 1 | place: USA:California | collected 2016-06-15 | reverse complement strand
TGCGGTATGTAAGGAGCGAGCAACGCAGCCAGGGGGCCTGCGGGCCGCAGCCCGGAGGGGCGCGGCGGCGGGTGGGCATCTGCGGCGTTGCCGCTCCTCGACGATGTCACCACATCGCCTGCGTCGCGGCGCCTTGCATCTGCCCGCCCGCCGCTGCGGCCCGCAGGCCCGCTGGCTGTGTTGCTCGCTCCTTACATACCGCAGCGGGTATGCTCGTCGCTCGCGCCTTGCCAGCGGGCCTGGGGGCCAGCAGCAAAATGTACACCTTATTTCCTGACGGGCCATAAGGGCAGGGGGACTCTCCGTGGTGACAGATCCTCTCGGGAGGACATCAAGGCTCCCTCCACTAGCACACAAAGCCCAGACAGGCTCGGACTTCAGGAATATTTTCACGCTACGAGGGAACTGCAGGACCATCGGGCACCCGGTCTCCTGTGACCGGGTCGAACAAATGCAGCGCCTGCTGGTCAAAGGAGATCCAAACTTTGGTTTCAATATCGATACGCGCAGTTGCATCGGTGCGGGCGGCGATCTTCTCACTTCCCACATTCAGAAACAGAAAGGTCTCGTTCCCTAAAGCCTCCGAAACATAGATGCTGGCAGGAATCCCTCCCTCGAACTGTTGGAGAGACACTCGTACACCTTCAGGCCGGATTCCCAATGTCAGGCGCTGCTGTCCCGCGACTCTAGACAGCACTTGCGGTTGAAGTGGGAAGGCCATCGTATGACCAACAAACTTCCGCTCGCCCAAGTCGATTTTCCCCTCGACAAAATTCATACGAGGGCTTCCTACAAACCCTGCGACGAATCGATTGGCCGGGCGCTGATAGATATTGAGCGGAGTATCCAGCTGCTTGATGCGTCCTCCATCCATGACTGCCACTCGATGTGCCAAGGTCATCGCTTCAGCCTGGTCGTGAGTCACGTAGAGAGTGGTCGTGCCCAATTCATATTGGAGTCGCTTCAGTTCACCACGCATGTGCAACCGCAGCTGAGCGTCCAGATTGGAGAGCGGTTCATCCATCAGGAACACTCGGGGTTGACGAACGATGGCTCGTGCCAGGGCAACCCGCTGTCGCTGACCTCCCGACAGCTCCTTGGGCCTTCGTTTCAAGAGTCCATGGATTCCTAGCAAGTCGGCCGCTTTACTGACCCGGCCAGGGATTTCGGCACGAGTTATTTTGCGAACTTTGAGAGGGTAGGAAATATTCTCTTCCACAGTCATGTGAGGATAGAGAGCATAGCTCTGGAAAACCATCGCCACGTCGCGATCCCTTGGGGCCACTTGATTAACACAGATTTCACCGATTGTAATGTCACCGCTGGATGCCTCCTCGAGGCCAGCGAGCATTCTCAATGTTGTGGTCTTTCCGCAGCCGGACGGACCAAGCAAAACCAGAAACTCACCTGTTTCAATCTTCAGGTTTAAACGATCGACCGCCTGAAACGAACCGAAGTGTTTGCTGACGTCTATGTAGGTAACCTTCATAGGGAATTGCGCGATGCTTCAGAGAATAGCTTGCGGATTGACTGTGGGTCAAGAGAAGAGGAATGGATTGAGGAATGTGTTGCTCTGCAAGCTCGTCGCGTCCAGGAACGACAAGAAACCCCTCGGGCGTCAGCATGAATGGCCCCACACGCACTGGCAACGGACGCTTGAGTTGGGCTGCACGCTTCGCTTTAGAGCCCACCCAATGCCGATTGCGGTCTTGACAGCGCGGCTTCATTCTTTATATTCTCGCCGCGTGCCAAAAAGCCTTGTGGATTCTTTGCAGGTGGCCCGGCATGCGCGTCCTGAGCCTCTTTCCAAGAAGCGGATCACGCGCAACGACGTGGCTGCCCGCGCCTGTGTGCCACCGTCTACGGTCTCCTACGTTATCAATAACGGACCACGCTCCGTTTCGCCCTCCGCCCGCGAACGGGTTTTGAAAACAATCTCTGAGCTTGGCTACCACCCAAGTGACGTCGCCCGCAGCCTACGCACACGGCGCACTCTGACTATCGGGCTGGTCATCCCAGATGCTGCGAACCCATACTACGGTGAGTTGGCTCGCGCCGTGGAGGAGGTCAGTTTCCAGAATGGGTATACAGTCATCTTGGGTCACTCCAGTCATCTCCTTGAGCGTGAATTGCGCTATGCCCAGGTGCTTCGCTCCAAGCAGGTGGACGGAGCTATTTTTCACCCGAGCACTCCGGACCTGGAACCCGTATATTCGCTGGTGCAAGCCGGGATTCAGGTCGTCGTCCTGGAACGCCTGGTACCAGGATATCCTTGTATCGTTGCGGACGATGAGGGCGGCGGTTATCTCGCGACAGGTCATCTCCTAGACTTGGGCCATCGCCGAATCGGTTGCATCGTTCGGGCCGGAGATCCAACGACGAGTTCGGCGAGAGTCGACGGCTATCGGGCAGCCTTGACTAAGAAAGGGGTAAGGTTCGATGAGCGTTTGGTAGTGGCCAGCGAGTTTGAATATGCTGCGGGGGAGCGAGCTGCTCGCCAGCTGTTAGCATTACCAAAGCGGCGAACTGCCGTGGTGGCTCACAACGACATTATGGCTATTGGTGCCATGAAGGCCTTCGACGAGGCCGGGTTGCGCGTACCGGAAGATATTTCTCTGGTGGGGTTTGACGATATTGCCTTAGCCAAATACGTTCGCCCTCCTCTGACCACGGTGGCTAACCCTAAGGACCAGATGGGCAGGGCGGCTGCTGAGCTTTTGTTGCGCCTGCTGTTCCACCAGGAGACTGGGTGGGGTGTCCCGAGTCCCCTGCCTATGCATCTGGTTGTGCGTGGATCAACAGCGTCACCGCGCTGAAACTATATTTTTTCATCGGGAGCGACACGTGTCGGGCGGGCCGGCCAGGAAGGTTCCTGCGAGGACATCGTCTCTTTATGCAGCATCGTTCTAAGCCATCCATTCGTGTCGCTACGGCACCCGTGAGTTGGGGTGTCATGGAGGAGTTGTGAGTGATCTTTTCTCTTTGAACTACCGCGGATGGGTCGTGACCGAACAGGATGTCCTATTGCCCGTTTCGCACGCTGTAAGTCCGCTCGAAAATGCTCGACTGAGTCGTGACTTCTTACGTCAACTGGGAATCTAACACTGAAGAAAATTGATGGCTCGTTTGCGCGTGGGTGTCATTGGTTGTGGAACTGTGGCGCAGATTATGTGGCTTCCGAACCTTCGGGATCTGGATGATCAGTTCGAGTTGAAAGCGATCTGTGATATTTCCCCAGGCCTGGTTGAGTCGCTGAAGAGTTACTATAACGTTTCTAGCGGATTTCGCGACTATCGCGATCTGATTGCCGAACAGCTGGACCTCGTCATCGTCTTAACCCCTGGCTCCCACGCCGCAGCTGCGATGGCAGCGATGGAGGCGGGCAAGCATGTGATTGTAGAAAAACCCATGTGCTTTACGCTTCGCGAGGCCGACGCTCTGATCGCGACCTCCGAGCGCTGCGGCAAGCGACTGATGGTCGCATACATGAAACGGTATGATCCGGGTTATCGTTACGGGCGCGAGTTGGTCCGGTCGATGAGTCAGCTGCGCTATGTTCAAATCAATGTCTTGCATCCTTCCGAACCTTTATACTTCGCACACCATCGACTCAGGCGATTCAACGACGTTCCGATCGAGAAGAGTCAGACGCTTCAAGCGGAGGTGGACCGGTTGGTCATAGAGGCGATCGGTCCAGTGTCAGAGCGGCTGCGATTTCTCTACCACGATGTTTTCCTTGGCAGCATGGTGCACGACATCAACGCATTGCGCGGAATTTTGGGCACGCCTGACGAGACTCTCTTCACTACCCTTTGGCCTGAGGATGTCATTTATCCCACGATCACGACCATACTCGCATATCACGGAGGGCCGCGGGTCGTCTTTACCTGGTCTTACCTGACGGAGCTGCGCGATTACTTTGAGGAGCTGGCGTTCCTGGGGGAGTCGTCACGTGTGCGCATTCAGTTCCCCTCTCCATTCCTGAAGCACTTTCCCACTCCAGTGGAAGTCCAAGGCATGGAAAACGGAACGGAGTGGCGCAAGCGGGTGAACGTCTCTTATGCCGAGGCGTTCAAAGAGGAGTTGTTGCATTTTCATGACTGTCTCGACTCAGGCAAGGAGCCGCTTACCCATGGTGTCGATGGGAGAGAAGACATTGCGGTCTTGCAGCGCATTCTGGCCGCCGCGTCCCCGAAGGGATTGGGTGGGGAGGCGGCACGATGAAAATCGGTCTGTTCACAGATGGTTTGATGCACCTTTCATTCGAAGATGCGTTGCGGACAGCCGCGGAGTTGGGTGTTCAGGCGGTTGAAATTGGAACAGGCAATTTTTCGCCGGCGCCGCACTGTGACCTTTCCCGTCTGCTGGCAAGTGAGGCTTCACGGAGGTCCTTTCTCGATACCATCACGTCTCATGGTTTGCATCTGTCGGCATTAAACTGCAGCGGCAATCCACTTCACCCCAACATGCGGGTTGCCCAGCAGGCCGCTGAAGTGACTCGAAAAACTCTGCAGCTTGCCGGTTTGCTGGGCGTCGAGCGCGTCGTTTGCATGAGCGGTTGCCCGGGCACGCCGGGTGGTGGCCAACATCCCAACTGGGTCGTGGCAGCTTGGCCAGAAGACTTTGTGGAGTTGCTCGAGTGGCAATGGCTGGAACGAGTGATTCCTTTTTGGAGTGAGATGACTGAAGTGGCCGGGAATCATGGTGTTCGAAAACTGTGTTTCGAACTCCATCCAGGGATGTGCGTGTACAACCCCTCTTCCTTTCGCCGGCTGCGCGAGTCCGTCGGGCCGGCGGTAGCTGCGAACCTGGATCCGAGTCACTTCTTCTTTCAAGGGATGGACCCACTGGCCGTGATTCGAGTCCTGGGCGGGGATATTGGTCACGTGCATGCGAAGGACGCTCGGATAGACCTCCACAACCTGTCAGTGCAAGGTTCGCTGGACCTCCAGCCGGGGAAACCCGTACGGGACCTCGTCTGGGCTTACCGCACGTTGGGCTATGGCCATGGAGAGGACTTCTGGGCTAATTTCGTATCAGCGCTGCGGGCGATCGGATATGACGGTGTTCTGTCCATCGAGCACGAAGACCCGCTGATGGACGCCGAAGAAGCGATTGCCCGCGCGGTCGATCTATTGAACAAGACCGTGTTTTTCAAACCACCCTCGACAGTCCCTGGCGCTCCACCGGCGTTCTGAGGGCCGTGAAGACACAAGTGCTCGGCTCGTTGGGGCGTTGGCGCAGCTGTTGGGGCGCGGCCACAGAAGGCGGGATTCAGATTGATGCAATCGAGCCTTGGGCTGCGGGCTGGCAGTAACGCTTGGATTCCTGACTCCTCTGCTAACCGAATGCAGGAAACATTCGTTGTGCATCACCAACCGGGAGATAGTTGACGAGAAAAAGGATCCGTTCAAATCGCCGCACCTTTCTTCGTGACTCGCTGAGTGTATTGGGGAGCACAGCGCTGGTTCAGTTTGTGCCGGGCTGCGGCAGAACGACCTCTACCACTGGACGAGGCAAGATCACGTTCGGGAGCTACGCAGATCCCGCCCAGAACGTTTTGAAGGAAGTATTCCTTCCTGAGTTTGAGAAGAAGACCGGAATTGAGACCGAATGGGTCGAAGCAGATTTCTCGAGTTGGTTTCAAAAAGCGGTCAATGACGGTCAAACCCAGGCTGGTGCATTCGATATCTATGTGCTCGATGACCTATGGATGCCGCGTTTCGCCGGGGCGGGTTATCTGGCCAACTTGGAGGAACTTGGATTTCATCCCGACACCGATTTCGTAGAATCGGCTTTGGATCTGGGATATTGGCCGCCGAAAACCGGTCCGCGCCAGCCTGGCATTGACCCTAAGGCTCGACCAACTCTGTTCGGGTTGCCACTCATTGGAGACGTGCAGCTGCTCTTCTATCGGAACGACGTATATGCCAGCGGCCCGCCTGCGACGTGGGATGATGTGCTCAGAATGGCCCGGGAAAGATCGGATCCTACGAAGCGACAGTACGGTTGGGTCACTCGCGGTGTAAAGGGTAATCCCGTCGTCAATTCCTATTTTGTTCTGCTCCATGCGTTCNNNNTGCGTTCGGCGGTCAAATGTTCGAAGGAGATTGGAAAGTCGCTTTCAACAGTCCGGCAGCCATTGAAGCGCTGGAGTTCTACTTGCGCCTCCTGGACTATGCACCGCCCGGCGTAGCCGAGTTCGACTCGGATCAGGAGGGGCAGACGATGTTGCAGGGTAACGCCTTTGCCGCGACGATGTGGACAGGCTGGTGCGGCCAGGTGGATGACCCGAACAAGTCCAAGGTAGCGGGCAGAATCTCCTTCAGTGTCCCCCCCAAAAAGGTCAAACAGGTCGCCAAGCTGGGCCTGTTCATGTCGGGCATTGCAGCGTCGGCACCTAACAAGCAAGGGGCGCTAGAATTCTTCAATTGGTTTCACAGTTCGGCAGTCCAGACTCAATTTGCCCGGGCGGGTGGAACTCCTTGCAAGGTGAGTGCCTTCAAGGACGAAGATTCCTGCCGGAAGTCTCGCTGGCTGCCGGAAACGCTAAAGGCTCTTTCCATTGGCCTGCCCTCTCCTCGAACCGCCGACTGGTACAAGATTGAAGATATCCTCGGCACGGCGCTGAATCAGACCCTGATTGAAAAAGGCAATGCCAAACGCCAACTCGACGCAGCCGCAAGCGAGGCGACGGCTTTTCTGAAGAACGCCGGTTATTCAGCGGGATGAGGGGAGAGGCATGAAAGAATTCCATCCGACGATCATGTCCGGTCCTCCCGGAACGCCTGGCCCTGCTCCCAGCTGGAGCGATGGCGAAGTAAATACCAGCGCCGACTCTCTCGCCCTCATCGAAGGAGAGGGCGGCCAAGCGCCCCCACAGAGGCCTGAGGTTGCACCAACACGTCGACGGAGGGTTCCGCTGATTCTCTTGGCGCTTCTGGCTCCCACAGCGCTTTTTGCGCTGGCTCTAACGATCTTGCCGCTCGGTTATGCAGTCGTCACCAGTTTTCGTTCTTTCCGCTTTGGTCAGCCTGTCGCATTCATTGGCCTTCAGAACTATTTCGATTTGTTTCGTGACTCCAATTTCTATAGGTCTCTGGGAACCACACTGACCTTTACAATCGTGGCAACTACCGTCGAATTTATTCTGGGCATGATGCTGGCGCTGTTGTTGAAGGAAGAATTCAGGTGGCAGGGATTGATTCGTTCGTGCCTGATGATCCCTATGGTTGTAGCGCCAGTGGTTGTTGGCATTGTCTGGAGACTGCTCTATAGCTCGGATGTTGGGCTTCTAAGCTATGGGGTGCAATTGATGATGGGGCATCCCATCAGCGTCCTTTCCAATCCCTCTTTGGCATTACCCGCAATCATCCTGGTCGATATCTGGGAATGGACTCCATTCATGTTTCTGATCCTGCTTGCTGGAATCCAGTCTTTGCCGCAGGAACCGTTCGAAGCGGCACGCGTCGATGGGGCGGGTCCCTGGTCGACATTCCGTTATCTGACGCTGCCCATGTTGCGACCCGTGATTGTCGTCGCAGTGCTGATCCGCGCCTTGGATGCCTTCACGGTCTTCGATCAGGTTTTTGTGTTGACGCAGGGTGGACCGGGGATGGCGACCGAAGTTTCCACCTTGATGGTTTACAAAACAGCCTTTCGATTCTCTCAATTTGGGTACGCTGCAGCCATGGCCGTTACCCTGCTAATTCTGGTCCTGTTTCTCTCAGCCGCGATTTCAAGATCGTTGCAGGGCCAGGTGCGGCAGGTGTGAGAGGACGCCCGTATCTCTCGACCCTCTTCCAGAAGAGGAGGGGAATAATTCGCTGAGAAATTGGAAAATCCGCCGCCAGTGCACTTGTCGAAATCAAGGTCGCATCGCCACTCCTCTTGGCCAGTCTTTCGTCTCCTCTTGCTGGTCTCCGCATTGGGCTTGACGCTGGTTCCCGTCTACTGGATGATCAATACTTCACTCAAAACTCAAGTCGAAGTTTTTGCCTCGCCACCCACGCTGTACCCTCAAAAGGCCGTGCTGGAGAACTACGTCAGCCTGTTCACCCGTCGCAATCTGGGAGCCTACTTGCTCAACAGCGTCATCATCGTCGCTGGCTCAGTTTCGCTGGCGATGGCCATGGGCTCTCTGGCAGCCTATGCCCTGGCCCGCTTTCACCTGGGTCATCTACAGGAGCGAATCAGTTTCTGGGTGCTGGCGACTCGCATGATCCCTGCGGTTGCCATTGTTGTCCCTATCTTCCTGATGCTCCAATATCTCGGCCTCATTAACAAATATCCGGGTTTGATTCTGGTCTACACTGCCATGAATCTACCCTTTGTGGTATGGATGATGAGGTCTTTCTTTCAGGAGATCCCAGTCGACCTGGAGGAGGCCGCTTTGGTGGACGGGGCCACCCGTTTACGCTCCTTCTGGGACATCGTTCTCCCCCTTGCAGCGCCCGGGTTGGTTGCTACAGCTATTTTCTCCGTCATTGTCACCTACAACGAATTCTTCTTCGCCCTCATCTTGACCTCAACGCCGGCAGCTGCCACGCTGCCGGTTGGGACTGCGGCGCTCATCGGCAAGACCCAGACATTGTTCGGAGAGATGGCTGCAGCAGGTGTTGTGGCAACGATCCCACTGATCGCCTTTGCGCTTCTGGTTCAGCGGCATCTGGTACGTGGCCTGACGATGGGCGCGGTAAAGTGAAAAGCTGCCTTGGTAGTGATGGTGGCGAGTCGCCCTGTAAACCCGGAGCACCGGTGAGAACCAGCGTGTCGTGCGTCTGGGGACTCGATGTGTGTGCCATTCTAAGAGTCAACCCTGACCTACTGCGCGGGCGTTTCTTGACTGGTAAGTACTTCGAGGTTGGACGAGACGGCTGGGGAACACTGGGCAGCTGCTTGTCCACATCGACGGTCAATCCGTTGTCGTTCTCGTTGCTGAACACATAACAGCCGTTGAACGGGTCTATTGGTTCGAGCGGTTGCAGTTTTCTCCCCGTGACGTCTGTCGGCTTGTAGCGGGCGACGCTGATTGCGTTCAGTTCTGACAGCGCGGCGTACCCATTGGCGTGGTACTTTCCCGTGTCCCAAGTTGGATTCGGAAACGTGTCCGGGAGGAGCGCGTAGACCAGAATCTTGAAATGCCTGGATCCCCGGAACGTGTCTCGGATTTGCGCGATAACGTCGATGAGGCTGCCGCTTCCGGTCCCGCCGGCCAGGCCGCAGCAGACGGAACGTCACGTCGCTTGAACCGCCGCGCGTGAGGTCCTAGCCAGCGGTTCGCTTTATTCCCTTTTAGCCGGCAAGTACAGGAAACCTGCTGCGCGGAAATCTCACGTTCTTACGCGCTCAAACCTATTTTGCCGGCAGCGTTTACATCGCGCTTGGCCTAATGACGGCTTTCACCGGAGCGAGATTGAGCCTGAGACTCGTCAAGGAACGCACAAAATTCGGCAACTCAGCCGTGGGGATCTGGTCAATAATTGCGGCAATTGAACTCAGGAGGGAACATGGCCCGCAAGATTGCCTACTGGACAAGCACCGTGATTGTCGCAGTAATGCTGCTATTTGCCCTGAGCTACCTCACCGGCAATCCGCAGGTGGTCTCAGGCTTCGCCAAAGCCGGCTATCCGCCGCACCTTAGAATAGTTCTTGGGATTGCAAAGCCGGCGGCTGCCATCGTCCTGCTGCTGCCCGGGCTCGCTTTGCTGAAGGAATGGGCTTACGCAGGCTCAGCTTTCACCTGGGTAATGGCCTTCATCGCCCACTACTCGGGTGGCGATGGCGTGCAAGTGTGGGCCATGCCGCTGGTGCTGCTGGCCCTACTCATCGTCTCCTATTTCTCCAGGCCTTCGAACCGCCGTATGGCGCTTTCGCCGTCGCGTGCTTGACTGAGGGAAATCGCACAATCTGTTCACTTTTCATTTGCACTTCCACGTGTCTTGTATTGCATGCCGCGGCCGCTACCGTTGCCCCGGATCGAAAGGGTCTGCACCCAAGCCTGCGAGGGCGGGAGCGACAAGAACCACTCGGCGCTAATCGGCGATCGAGTTTACCGTCTCCGAAGCGAAGCGGCTCCGGC
>WNGL01023819.1_pt1 | contig 10081 bp, 8 predicted proteins | sample 5400591 | NCBI WGS metagenome assembly WNGL01 (sample SAMN13153377, study PRJNA577476) | soil metagenome | isolation source: 80 cm soil or saprolite under Garry oak tree replicate 1 | place: USA:California | collected 2016-06-15 | reverse complement strand
CGAAGAGATGGATACGGAGGCGATCATTGCCCGCCATCCCAAAGTGGCGCTCATCGATGAACTGGCCCATACCAACGTGCCCGGCTCAAAGCATCCCAAACGCTACCAGGATGTCGAGGAAATCCTCGATGCCGGCATCAATGTAGTGACGACTCTCAATATCCAGCACCTGGAGAGCCTCAATGACCTGGTGGCGAGTATCACCGGTGTGCGCGTGCGTGAAACGCTGCCCGACTGGATCCTGGACCAGGCCGACGAGGTGGAGTTGATCGATATCTCTCCCCATGCCCTGCGCCAGCGCATGAAGCACGGCAATATTTACCCCAGCGAGTGCATCGACGCGGCGCTCAACAATTTCTTCCGCGAAGGCAATCTGACGGCGCTGCGCGAACTGGCGCTGCGGCGTACGGCCGAGAAGACCGAAGCGCAACTCGAGCAGTACATGACCGAACACCATATCAGTCAGCCCTGGCCAGCCAGCGAGCGGGTGCTGGTGGGCTTCGATTCCCGCCCGCATACCCGCCAGGTTATTCGCGATGCGTGGCGGCTGGCCCATGGTCTGCACGCCGATTTCATCGCTGTATCTATCCAGCCAGAAGGCTATCTCGCCTTCACCAGCAAGCTCATCGGGTGGCTCAAGTACGGCAAAGATGCCCTCAAATACCGTGAGGCAGCACTGCGCCGGCTTGAAGAGCATGCCTTACTCGCTGAAGACCTGGGGGCCGAGGTCATCCGCACGCAGAGCAGCGATATTGCCAGGACGCTGGTCGAGATCGCCCGCGAGCACCAGGTGACGCAAATCGTCCTGGGGCAGCCTGCGCGCAGTCACTGGGAAGAACTCATTCGTGGCTCCATCATCAATCGCTTACTGCGCCTCTCTACCGACATTGACATTCATCTCGTGCCGCGCAGTGAGGACGAGTAGGAAGGTTGGTGAAGAGGACACGCTAAACTGCCCATGCTTAAATACGTGAGGACAAGATCAGGGAGGAAACATGCCAACCATCTATCAGCCAGGAAGTCGCATTGACCACTACGAGATCACCCGCTTGCTGGGGCGGGGAGGCGCGAGCCATGTCTACCTGGCTCAGGACCGGAAGGCACTGCAAGAGGTTGTCCTCAAGTTCCCGTCGGATGATTTGATTGGAGGGGCTGCGGTCTTTGCGCGGTACAAACGTGAAGCGGAGATCGGCAAGTGCCTCAGCCATCCATTCATCCAGCGGCAAGTGAACCAGGGTGAGGAAAGGAGCACCGACTATCTCGTGCTGGAATATCTTCGCGGGCGAACCCTGCGTACCGTGATGAAGGAGCATGCGCCTGCGCTTCTGTCGACAGCAGAGGTGATCCGCATACTCCTTCAGGTGTGCGAAGCACTGGTTTATGCCCATGAGCAGGGGGTGATTCACCGCGATTTGAAACCCGAGAACATGCTGTTGCTGGATACTGGTGAGATCAAGCTGCTGGACTTTGGCATCGCCCTCTTCCTGAAAGAGAAGCAGCGTATGGCGTGGCGAAGCCTCTCATCGCCAATCGGCACGCCGGATTACATGTCTCCAGAACGGTTGTGGGGAGAGCCAGGATCGGTGCAAGCGGATATCTACCCGCCGGGAATTCTCGAGTATAACCTGGCTCTTTCACCTGCTCTGGCAACCGTAGTCATGCATGCGATCCGTCGTGATGCGGAGAGGCGCTATGCAAATATGCGAGAGTTGCTGCACGACCTGGGTCACCTGGATGACATGACAGCTATCGATTACATCCCTGCGCCACCCAAACTCGGTGGACGCTACCGCAAGGCCATCCTCATCACCCTTATCGTGCTCATCGTCTTTCTGTGCATTGTTCTGTTCGGTGTTCTCGCCCAACTGGCACACAATGCCGTGCGCTAGCGCTGTGTCAGTAATGTCACGACAAAGAACACAGAGCAAATCGGAAGGTTATATGAAAGTTTTTGTCTTCATTGCCCATTGGGCGGCTGATATGCTACAATATGGCTCATCATGACGCATCCACAACATATTGATGCAAGGAGTGCCGGGAAGCCTGGTCGGCAGTTCGGCGCTTTTTTGTGCCTATCGTTTTCCGGTAGTCTCACTTCTTTGTGTTGATGTACAATGTCGTAATCAATAACACGAAGGAGATATAGAGACTCTTAATGAGGCAGAGAGGCAACGATGATCTTAGTGGGACTGAAGCCTCCAAGCGCAATTTTGCAATTGAAAGAGGAAAGCAGATGAATACCATTGCTCAGACAGAGAAGGGACCGATTGAATACCGCGTCGTGGGTCAAGGCCCAGCCGTGCTCGTGCTCAATGGCGGGCATACCCACTGCACCTCACTTCTCGGACATCAACGGTTCTTTGTAGAGCATGGCTACCAACTCATTATCCCTTCACGGCCAGGATATGCAAAGACACCCTCCTTGACTGGCAGAACGGCTGAAGCCTTTGCTGACGCACTCATTCCCCTCTTGGATCAGCTCCAGCTCAAGCAGGTGATCGTCCTGGGTATTTCTGCCGGTGGTCGCACTGCTCTCCAATTCGCAGGTCGTTATCCTGAGCGCGTGAGCAAGGTCATCTTACAAAACGCCGTCACGGGCGGGAAATGGCCTTCTCTCCCGACACGGATGATGGCCTATCTCCTGTTCAACCCGTGGGTGGAACGATGGACCTGGACAGCATTTCGGTGGCTGGTCAAGGTGGCACCGCTGGCAGCACTCAAGGGAATGATGAGGAGTCTCACGACCCTCGACCCGAACGTCGTCGTTGACACGATGAGCCAAGAACAGCGACGGCTCAGGCTCAGGCTTTTTGCATGATATGCGCCATGTCTGCGGTGATCTCAGTCGTATTACGGCTCCCACCTTGATTATTGAGAGCAAATATGATGGATCAAAGGATACCTCTCACGCCACCTATGCAGCAGATCATATTCCCAATGCAGACCTTTTCGTCATCCCCGCGGAGAGCCATCTGATGTGGTTTAGCACATACAACGAGATCATTGAAGAGAAAATGTGGGCGTTTTTGCTGACCTCGCAGGTCTCTGGGTAATCTGCCGCTGAACTGTTGGCGACGGTGGTCATTCCTACCGCTGTCAACACGCAATGGGGAGACTACCCGCTTTCACATCAAATGTTTCAATAGAGGAGAAATGCATGTCTGTTGGCATAGCCGTACTCGTATTTCTAGCTTGTCTGATCACCACACTGGCCTCTAGTGAGGCGCTGGTGCGTGGGCTGGTAGCGCTTGGGACCAAACTCAAATTGACAGAAGGATTCTTTGGGCTGCTCACGGCCCTGGGGGCTGATACTCCAGAAGTCGCGACGGCCATTGCATCCCTGTTCGCAGGCGCTGCTGACCTGGGACAAGGTGTGGTTCTTGGCTCCAATATCTTCAATCTCGCGATGCTCCTGGGATTAAGTGCAGTACTAGCTGGACAGGTGCGCATACGACGCCAGGGCTTGATGCTCGACGGCACAGTGGCGCTGTTAACGCTACTTGTGGTAGGCGCTCTTCTCCTCGGTCTTCTCGCCCCTGTCCTGGCAATCGTGCTTCTAGCAGTGCTGCTCATTCCCTACGTTGTACTGGTGGGTCTACGCCCACGCCAGGTCGACCACCTACCCCTGCCGGATGGTCTAGCGCACCTGCTGGCAAGAGCAGCGAGCCAGGTCCATGAGGAGGAAAAGGAAGAGCAGGAAACGGAGGGGTCATGGCTTCCTGTCCTCCTCGTGCCACTCTCACTGATAATTATTGTGATTGCGAGTGTGTGGCTGGTGAAGGCGGCGTTAGCACTTGCCCAGGCATGGCAACTTCCTCATGCTTTGGTGGGAGGAGTGATACTTGCAGGGCTCACAAGCTTACCGAATACATATACGGCAGCGCATCTGGCACTCAGAGGACGGGGGGCAGCCGTGGTGAGTGCGACGGTCAATAGTAATACGATCAATCTCGTGGTCGGATTGGCGCTGCCAGCTCTGGTGATTGGCATGAGGAGTGCAGCACGTGATGTAGGAGTCGAACTGGGGTGGTTGCTTGGCATGACAGTGATAGGGCTACTGCTGTTGATACCAGCCAAAGGGATGACACGGATGGGGGGAGCCGGAATGATCGTCCTGTACCTTTTGTTTGTAGTCGTGCATCTGCTCTGGCCCAACATCTAGGCCCCATTCTCCAGGTAAGTCAAGCGCCTTTGCGCAGGACGATCTCCAGCAGTGATGACCAGAAGTTGAAATGGCATGGCTGCTTGTATCGTCGTGATCACTTTATGCTATAATAGGAGTGAGTGACAAGACACAGAAGAGCCTAAAAAAGAGAGCTAGGGGCGCCGGGAAGTCTGGTCGGCAAGCGGATAGAGGACGCTATCAGCACAGTGTGAGTCATTGAAAACAAACACTTGGAACGACCATGAACAGGCGCATAGTGTTAGCCATCGATGTGTATAATTCCCCTCAAACACGGCATGTTCTGCGTGTAGCAAGCTCGCTTCTTGAACTAACCACACCACAACTAGGCGTAGTTCTTCTCCATGTCATCCCATTGCCATATATCACTCCATCCAAATTCGGCATGTCTAGGGTAACGCCAACTGCCGAGCAACGTGAACTGGCAGAACATGCTCTTCATAGAGCACGTATTGAGTTGCAGAAACAAGGCGTCGTTCCAGAACAGATAGCAATACTTCTTCGCAGCGGCACACCTACTGACGAGATTGTAAAGGCTGCAAAAGAACTAGAAGCTGATTTTATCATGATTGGAAGTCGGGGAAACTCCCTGAAACAGAAGATGCGGCGTTTTTTGATGGGAAGTACTTCCCATCGAGTATTAAAGCTTGCCCCTTGTCCTGTCATGATTGCTTCTCTTCCTCAGATGCCTCGTCCCCGCAATCTCGTAGCATGGTATAAGGAGGCTATTACTGACTCCCTGGATGAGCATCCTGGTAGGCTCATGATCTTCACTTCATATGAGACGGCTCACATTTTTGCTCCACCACAGAGAACAGCAGGTCCTAAAGAGGTTGATGCTGCATCCGCTGCCCTAGAGCAACTAGCTAGTAGTGGAGTCCTCGTCTGTCAAAAGGTCAATGGCGAGTTGCGGTGCATCAACGATTGATCTTGGGAGCTGCTCTTCCTGCTTTGCTGGCAAAGTAGATATAGATGGTACCATCGACAATGCCAGCCTGCCGGACAATGTCTTTGATCGTCGCACAGTGGAAGCCCTTTTCGGCAAAGTAAATGCCCATTACAACTTCTCATGAGAATATCCAGAACTTTTCCCAGCATTTCTAGAGGGAACCTTGAGCGGCTTTGGATTATACTATGGAAGGAGCCAGAAGAACAGTAGCTTAGTGGCGTCTGCAAGCCTTACAATTGAGCAGGCACACCTGCGTGCTCGTGCTATATTAGACTATGGGAGAAATGGAGGCACAGACCAATGAGCCTACCGTCTGAAGAATCATTCACTTCTCAGAAGCAGGAGCATGATCAGCCAGATGGAACTCACGACGACGATTTTGATTTGACCCTGCTTGGACCAATGGAGGAACGACCAGGCAGCAAGCCAGGAAATGTGCGTATACGTGTGACGCTGCCGCGGCAGCGGGCCTTTCATCGCATCAAGGAGGGAGTGCTTGAAGCCACTGAGGCCGCAGACATGCCAGAAGGCTCGCTGGCTCGCAGCATCTATTGGATCAAACGGGCCTTGATTGGGATCCCGATTGCGAGCGTACAGGCTGAAGGGGAGCGCCTGACCAAATTTAAGGCGCTTGCTATTCTCTCTTCGGATGCGATTTCATCGGTTGCTTTTGCCACCGAGGCGATCCTGATTAACCTGGTCGCGGCAGGCTCACTGCACCTGGGCTTGACGTTGCCGATTAGCCTGGTGATCCTGGGCTTGCTCGCCGTCGTGACGCTCTCCTATCGCCAGACCATTCCTGCTTATCCTAATGGTGGGGGATCCTATATCGTCGCACGCGAGAACCTGGGAATCGTGCCGGGGTTGGTTGCCGCTTCCGCCTTGATGATCGATTACGTGCTCAATGTAGCCGTCTGTGTCGCAGCAGGCGTGCATAACGTGGTCTCGATTCTTCCTGCTCTCCAGCCCTACGTGGTCCCAATGGATCTTGCGCTAGTGGTCGTGATGACGATACTCAATCTGCGTGGGATCCGTGAGTCGGGGTCGATCTTCGCCTTACCGACGTATTTCTTCGTTGTCAGCGCCTCTCTGCTCATCCTCGTGGGGTTGGTCAAAGCCTATGTCTTCTTGCATCAGCCGCTCATTGGGCAATTCACTCCCACGGTGCAGGCCATCGAACCGTTATCCATCTTTGTCATTCTGCGCTCGTTTGCCACGGGCTGTTCGGCAATGACAGGCGTCGAGGCCATCTCCAATGGTATCCCCATCTTTCGCAAACCCGAGACCCGCAATGCGGCTATTACATTGACGTGGATGGCTCTGATCCTGGGGTCGCTTTTCCTGGGGATCACCTTACTGACGATGACCTATGCGGTTCAGGCCGAACCTTCGGGCAACCCAACGGTGATGGCGAAGATTGCGCTGCAAGTCTTCTCCGGTCCTTTGATCTTCCTATTCCCTATCTTCCAGCTCTCGGTGCTGGGCATCCTGACGCTCTCGGCCGAGACCAGCTACGCCGGCTTTCCGCGCCTGGCCTTTCTCTTAGCACGCGACGGGTACTTACCCAAGCAGTTCTCCCACCGAGGGGATCGGCTCGCCTTCTCTGTGGGCATCATCGCCCTCGCTGTGCTGGCCGGCGCATTACTCATCATCTTTAGGGGGAATACGAACGCACTCATTAACCTGTTTGCTGTCGGAGTCTTCATCGCCTTTACACTCTCACAGGCAGGCATGGTGGTGCATTGGTGGCGCTTACGCACAGCAGAGCGCAGTTGGCTGCGCAGTTTACTGATCAATGGTGTGGGGGCTGTAGCCACGGCGTGGTTGCCCTGGTGGTGGCTTCGACGAAGTTTCTGGAGGGAGCCTGGATCGTCGTAATGCTAATCCCAACGCTGGTGGTGCTGTTTACAGGGATCAGCCACCATTACGAGCACGTTGAGCGTGAGCGTATCACTCCTCTTCCTCTCCGTCCACAGGACATTCGTCACCGGTTGATTGTCCCTATTGCTGAACTGAATCTCGCTGCGAAATACGCCCTGTCATATGCGCGTTCGATTTCACCACATGTGACTGCTGTCCACGTGGCTGTCGAGAGGCAGAAGGCCGATGCCCTACAAGACGCCTGGGACGAGTGGCAAAAAAGTCTCTCTGCACAAGAGTGGTCAGCGCTGGACATCATCGATCCTGGGCATCGCTTGCCCCTCCTGCCCTTGCTCGGCTATATCGACGGGGTGCATCAGCAGTATCCTGAGGAGACGCTGACGGTCGTCCTGCCGGAAGTGGTTGAGTCCCCGGTGAGACGCTTGTTCTACAGTCCAAAGATTCTTGGATTGAAGGCGACGCTGTTCTTCCGACCAGAGATTGTGGTGACCAATGTTTCGCTGCAGCAGCGAGCCAGCACCGGCACTATTCCCACACGTCCAAAGGAGATACGTCATCGTTTCATTGTGCCAATTGGGGGACTGGATCGTGCTACGATTGCTAGTTTGGCCTATGCCCGCTCCATCTCTGCTCACGTCACAGCCGTGCACGCGGTAGTCGACGAAGACCAGGTGGAGCAGATACGAACAAGTTGGCAGCAGTGGCAACAACAGATCCCGGCAGAGGAAGAGACACATCTTCTCCTCATCGCGTCGCCGTATCGCACCCTCTTAGGTCCCCTGTTAGCCTACATTGACGCGGTTCACCTGCGTCATCCCCAGGAGACCCTGACAGTAATCTTGCCGGAGTTTGTCGTGGCCCACTGGTGGGAATACTTGCTGCATAATCAGCTAGCGCTGCGCTTGAAGGCAGCGCTGCTGTTCCGCCCTGGCGTGGCGGTCTTAAATTTGCCCCAGCGCCTGCGTGAGCGGTAGAGACAGGAGACAGTGTTGGAATTACTATAACTTCGCCACTTCTGGCGCATAAAATCCGTCAATCGACAGACAGTTAAGGAGGCTCACGTATTTTATCTAACCGCGCCGTAAAACCTCTGACTTCAGCCACGGGGATAGAAGGCACGTTCCTTTTAAGGCGCCTTGGGATGCGGGTTAAGTGAGACTTTTGACAGTATATGGCCTTGATGCTGTATACTATCTCCATGAGCAAGCTAGCCTACAAATCAAACCGGAATGTGTACTACAAAGGCCGTTCATCACGACTCTTGCCGCAAGAGTTTTCTGGCTTGAAGCGGAAGCTACCGATGCTCTGGACGAATAGCTACTTTGTTTCAACAGTAGGTGGAGCGCCACTCTCTGTCATTAAGCAGTATATTGAGAACCAGAAGCATGTTTAAAACAAAAGAGCAGATACAACCGAAGAAAGAACGCAAGCCAAAGAATCCAAAGCTTCGGAACAAAGCCTATAGGTTCCGCATCTATCCAACCAAGAAACAAATCGGAACATTGGAGTGGACATTGAGACGATGCAAGGAACTCTACAATGCTGCTCTTGAAGAAAGGCGCGAGGCATACCGGATGCGTGGTGTGTCTGTTTCTTACAACATCCAAGCCAATCAGCTACCTGCCATCAAAGCATTGCGAGAAGAATATCAAGACATCCATAGCCAGGTTCAACAGGATGTGCTCAAACGTCTTGACAAAGCGATGCAAGCCTTCTTCAGACGTGTCCAAAATGGGGAAAAGCCAGGGTACCCACGCTTCAAAAGTGGAGACCGCTACGACTCGTTCACCTATCCACAAGGTGGCTATGCCATCATCAATAAGCGACTCCATCTCAGCAAGATAGGCCATATCAAGATCAAGCTTCATCGTGAAATGAAAGGTACTATCAAAACCTGTACCATCAAACGTGAGGGAGATCTATGGTACGCTGTGTTCACCACAGAATATGAGTTTGATCCGTCCATAACCTTCCATCCATCAGAGGAGGAAGTGGGCATTGATCTTGGGATCATCTCCTTTGCAGCACTTTCAGATGGAACCTTCATAGAGAACCCGCATGTCTATCGCAATGCTGAAGATGCCATTAAGGAAGCTCATCACAAAGTACATCGACGCAAGAAGGGCAGTCATCGGCGAGCACGTGCCAAGAAAGAATTGTCTCGGCTCTACCGAAAAGCACGGAACAAGAGACGGGACTTTTTGCACAAAGCGTCTCACAAACTCATCAAACAGCTGCCAAAGGCGGCTTGAATAAAAGCATCTTGGATGCAGGTTGGGGAACCTTTGTCATGATCTGTAGCCACAAAGCGGCGGAGGCTGGTGGTAAAGTTGTCAAAGTATCCCCGAATGGAACTTCCCAAGCATGCTCAGGATGCGGCTGTGTTGTGCCTAAAGACCTCTCAATACGATGGCACTCCTGCCCTCACTGTGGGTGTGAGTTGGACAGGGATCAGAACGCAGCCAGAAACATCCTGCAGCGCTACCACATGCAGAAACAGAACGGGGCAGGAAGTGTCCCACAGCGATCCCTTGTGGGAGGACTGTAGAAGCCCCTCGGCTTTAACCATGGGGTACTTCACTCGTCACTACTGAAGCGGTAGCCCACGCCGGATATAGTGAGGATAAAGCGGGGATGGGCAGGGTCTGGTTCGATTTTACGACGCAACTGGCCGATATAGACGTGCAAGTAATGAGACTCGGTTCCATAGCCGGTGCCCCATACTTGAGAGAGCAGCATCTGGCGGGTCATAATTTTACCACGGTTCTTGATGAGAGCCTTGAGTAAATCATATTCGGTAGGAGTCAGCTTGACCTCCTGTCCATTTACCTGCACGAGACGCTGGGCAAAATCAACTTTGAGTGGCCCGGCAGTAAAGCTTGGTTCAGTTCCAGCCTGTACCTGGGCCGTATGACGCAAGGCGACTCGAATGCGCGCCAGCACTTCATCCATACCGAAGGGCTTGGGCACGTAGTCGTCGGCACCCAGGTCAAGCGCCTGCACTTTGTCGCGTTCGGCGTCTTTCACCGAAAGCACAATAATAGGCAGATTCGACTGCGCTCGTACCC
>WNGL01011598.1_pt1 | contig 10081 bp, 8 predicted proteins | sample 5400591 | NCBI WGS metagenome assembly WNGL01 (sample SAMN13153377, study PRJNA577476) | soil metagenome | isolation source: 80 cm soil or saprolite under Garry oak tree replicate 1 | place: USA:California | collected 2016-06-15 | reverse complement strand
GAAACTACAAATGAACGCCTTGGGGTTTCCGCCGCCAACATTGGCAGGAAATCCGCGGCCACCGCCTCCGTCATGGTCTCAAACTTCCCCCTCCGAGGCCCGCCGAACAAGGCGAAAATGGGGCGTTCGACAATGGCTCTCCTTTGTCGCAAAATCGTGCCCATGCCGCTGATCACGTTCGAAGGCTCCGAGGGTTGCGGAAAATCGACCCAGGTGAAAGGGCTCGCCAGTCGGCTGGAAAAGTGCGGGATCGCAGCAGCGCCTTTTCGGGAGCCCGGCGGCACCGCGATTGGCGAAGCTATTCGGCATTTGCTCCAGCATTCTGAAGAGAATCACGCCATGACTCCGGAGACCGAATTGCTCCTTTTTGAAGCGAGCCGCAGCCAACTCGTGCGCGAAAAAATTCAGCCGGCGTTGCAGCGCGGTGAATGGGTGATTTGCGATCGTTTTTTTGATTCAACCACGGTTTACCAAGGTGCGGCGCGGCATCTCGATCGCGGGCTCGTCAAAAAGCTGAACGCCTTTGCCATTGGCGATTGCATTCCCGATCTTACTTTCGTGCTCGACATTGATCGAACCATCGCCCAATCGCGTCTCGGCAATCGAAAAAAAATTCGCGATCGCATGGAAGACGAGTCTGATAAATTTCACCAGCGGGTGATCCGCGCCTATCGACAACTGGCGAAAGATGAACCGAAACGCGTAGTCCTGATCGATGGTCGAAGCTCGGTCGACGCAATCGAGCAACAAATCTGGAATGCACTTGCTCAACGCTTTCCCGACCTCGGAAAACATCAAACTCCAAACATCAAACTTCAAACATCCTGAATGTCTTTCTCCGCCGACAGCGCGCTAGAATATTTGCAACGCGCGCACAAAAAACACCGGCTCGCTCACGCCTATCTCATTTCAGGTCCAGCTGGGAGCGGGAAAGCGGACGTTGCCGCCCGGCTGGCGGCGGCTTTGAACAAGACCACGCCGGAGAAAGTTCTGCGCGCGCAAGCGCCCGACGTTTTTGTGACCGAACCCGCCTCGCGCTCGCGCAAAATTGTGGTCGATCAAATTCGCACTCTCGAGCGCGCCCTCCAATTGCGCACCGTCGACGATCGCAAAAAGATCGGGATCATTCACGATGCCGATCGAATGCAAACGCAGGCGGCGAACGCATTTCTAAAAACACTGGAAGAACCGCCGCAGAATTCACTTCTGCTTTTGCTCACCGCTCTTCCCGGAGCACTGCCGGAGACAATCGTGTCGCGTTGCTTGAGCTTGCCTCTTCGAACTTCGTCCGAGGTCGCGGCTTCGCCGCAGGAGATGGAGTTGCTGCGGGTTCTGTGTGCGACAGCGGAAGAAAAATCGCGCAGTATCGAAAAGGCCTATCGAGTTTCGCAAGGAATCCAAGGCCTGCTCAATTCCATTCGCGAGCAGATCAGGGACGAACATGCGATGGCGTTGAAGCGCGAGGAAACGCGTTACCGTCATACCACGGACGGGGGATGGTTGAATGAGCGCGAAGATTATTACAAGGCGCTAACGGAGAGTGTGTATCGCGAACGGCGGAGTCGTCTGATCGAGACGCTCTTTCTCTGGTGGGGGGACGTTCTGCGCGCGAGGGTCACGACGGCGGAACGCGTGCTCAAAAGTTGCACACAGGCGACAGAGAAAGTCGCCGCGCAATTGAAGACGGCGGAAGTCTTGAAACGAATCCGGCGTCTGGAAGAAATGCGCGACCAATTGAACACGACCGCGCAGGAAGCGCTCGTGCTCGAACTCGGTTGCCTCCACATTTTTCGTTAGCAGACATGCCGAAACGCCGCGCTCTTTCGGTCGCACTCATTGGGACAAAATTCATGGGCCGTGCCCATTCCAATGCCTGGCGGCAGGCCCCGCGCTTCTTTGACTTACCCGCTGATATTCGGATGGCAGCAATTTGTGGACGCGATCGCGCCGGGACCAGTCGCGCGGCGAAAATCCTGGGTTGGGAAAAGGCAGTGATTGATTGGAAAGCGATCATCGCCGACCCGTTGATCGACATCGTCGATATTTGCACGCCTAACGATTCACACGCAGAGATTGCGATTGCCGCCGCGCGGGCGGGCAAAGCGATACTCTGCGAAAAACCGCTGGCGCGAAACGTGGCCGAAGCGCGACGGATGGTTGACGCGGTAAAACGCGCGCGGGTCGCGAACATGGTTTGTCACAATTACCGGCGCGTGCCGGCAGTCGCGCTGGCCAAGCAAATGATCGATAGCGGTAAAATCGGCCATCGCATTTATCATTTTCGCGCTCGCTACGCCCAGGATTGGATTGCCGATGAAAATTTCCCGCTGGTCTGGCGCTTGCAATCCAAGGTCGCCGGCTCCGGCGCTCTCGGCGACATTGGCGCTCATATCATCGATCTGGCGCGATTTCTCGTCGGCGAAATTGCAGTCGTTTCAGCGGTAAGCGAAACATTTGTCAAAAGGCGGTTAACGAAAAATAGACAGCCCGCCCGCGTCGACGTCGACGATGCGGTAAGCGTAATCGGCAAATTTCGCAACGCCGCCATCCTAAATCTCGAAGCGACGCGCTTTGCCCGCGGCCGCAAAAATCAGCTCACATTTGAAATCAACGGCAGCCGCGGTTCGCTCGTGTTCGATCTCGAGGATATGAATCGGCTGCGTTTCTACGACGCGACTGATTCCGAGCATACGCGTGGATTTCGCGACATCATTGTCACGGAGTCAAGTCATCCCTACGTCGGCAATTGGTGGCCGCCCGGCCACATTATCGGCTACGAACATTCCTTCGTGCACACAATTGCCGACTTTGTGAAAGCCGTTGTCGCTCGCAAACGCGTCCAGCCCGATTTTGCCGACGGATTAAGGACACAGCGCGTCCTCGCTGTCATCCAACGCGCGCGACCTGTGTCCTCGCTGTAATCGAATTAAACTAATTACATGAAACAAAAGATGACCAACACGAAACGCACGGCGACACACGCAAAAACAAACAAGCCCAAGCCACGATGATTATCTGGCTGCGTTGACGGAAGACAAGCGGTCCGCGTTGCAAAAGCTTCGCAAGGCAATTAAGACGGCAGCGCCGAAAGCCGAAGAATGCATCAGTTATCAACTTCCAGCCTTTCGTCTGAATAGGAGATTTCTCGTCGCTTACGGTGCCGCGACAAATCACTGCGCCTTCTATCCTGGCTCTACAGTTAAAGCCTTTCAGAAAGAGCTGAAGGGTTACGATACCAGCAAGGGCACGATTCGCTTTCCAGCCAGCAAACCGCTGCCGTCGGCATTAGTGCGCAAGTTAGTAAAGCTTCGAACTGAAGAGAGAGAGAGTAGCGATTATTAATTGTTAGACGCGCTATAGCAGCAGCGCGCGATAAACGATCATCTTCCGATTTTACGCCGCCTTCCTGTGACGTGCGGCTGAATTCTTGCGTGTGTGATGGGATTTTCGCGTCTTGTTCAAGCTTTCCTGCAAGACCGAGACGAGATCGATCACTTTGGTAGATGGTCGCGGTTTCGGTTTCGGTTTTTCTTCGATTTCTTTCCCGCCCGCTTCAACTTTTTCCTCGATTACCTCCATCAAGGCCTCGCGGTAATCATCGCGATATTTTTTCGGGTCCCATTTCGACGACATGCTGTCAACAAGGGCTTTTGCCATATTGAGCTCGCGTTTTCCCGGCTCGATCTTTTTCGGAACATGGAGCTTGTCTGCATCCGCCAGTTCCTCGGCGAAATGCATCAGTTCCAGAACGAGCACACTGTCTTCCGCTTTCACCCCAGCCAAATATTGCCGGGTCTTAATCACCACCTTCGCGATCCCGACCTTGCCGGTCTTCGCGAGAGTGTCGCGCAACAAGACATAGGCTTTGTCGCCGCCTTTTTGTGGCTCTAAATAATAAGGTTTGTAGAAGAACATCGGGTCGATTTCTTCCTGATCGACAAAGTCCTGGATGTCCACGGTCTGAGTTGCTTCGAGATCGACGCGCTGAAAATCTTCATCCTTCAGGACAATGTATTTACCTTTTTCATATTCGTAGCCTTTGACGATCTCATCCCACGGTACTTCCTTGCCGTCCTTCTCTGCTACGCGCTTATAATTGACCGGGCTCAAATCCTTCGCGCGCAAGAGCCGAAACTTCAGTTCTTCTCTGCGGGTCGCGGGATAGAGGGCGATGGGAATGTTGACTAATCCGAAGCTGATGCTGCCTTTCCAGATTGCTCGCATACGCAATTTATTTCGAAGCTGAAAGCGTGAATGCGTGGATCAGCGCAGATGCAGACGCGGATATTGTTGCGCTCGACGACCGATTGCCGCAGTATCGTAGGAATCTTCGTTACTGATGGAGAGTCCGATTGCGAGGGCGCAACCGCCAGCACACGGGGGCCCGCGCTCCCGGAAGAAAGTTTGCGCGACTCGTATTGCGAGGTCTACGCTTCCATAAGTAGATAGATTGCTGGCAAAAATGCCGCGGACGAAAACCAATGATCCGGGCCAATTACGTGCGATCAGTGTCTACTTCGGACTCAGATTGCAGCGCCGATTACGGCCGATCGCGCGCATTGGGGACTCTGCGGGACATCTCACGCGCTAACTCCCCGCTGGCGGTCTGAATATTGGATGCTCCCACTGGGCCATTTCCCGCGTCATCCACTTCGGCCCAACCGCTTCCCGTATGACTGCCGGTCTTCGCGTCGACCCAGACATAGTGTTTGATCTTTTTGGCTGCTGGCTTCAGATCAAAATCAATTCGCGAATTGTTCGTTGTTGTCTTCACGTTGACCCTCGATTTTACTGGGCCGTCGAGGATGACACTGACTGTATACACCCCCCCCGATGACAATCGAGTGTGGGAATAATGACCGCGAGCGTCGGTCCTGGTCGTGACCAAGCTCTTATTGTCTTTGCGCACGACCCGGACGATGAACTATCGTACTAGCGGCGAAGATACTTAACAATCTTTTCTACGACCATCGGCATAGGAATCCCCCAACTCCATGTGATCGCTTGCCCCTTTTACGCGGCGGTTTCCAACCGCGCTCTCGAGATGCCGCGCAGCTCAAACAACCTGATCAATGTTTCCTCGATCAAGTTATTGGGACACGAGGCGCCAGCGGTGATGCCGACTACGACCGGACCGGGCGGCAACCAGAAGTGAGAAACGACTTCACGCTTCTCGTGCAGATCGTAATGCTTGATCTCGGTCGCCGAGACCAGACGCGAAGCATTCAAAACAAAATAAGTGGGCAATTTTTCTTCGCCCATTTCGGCGAGGTGAGAGGTATTGGAGCTGTTGTAACCGCCCACCACCAACAGCAAATCCATCGGAACATTTAGCAATTCGCGCAACGCATCCTGCCGTTCCTGGGTCGCGCCGCAGATGGTATCGAAGAACCGAAAATTCTTCGCCGCTTCTTCAGGACCATCGCGATCGACAATCGCCTGACGCACCCGTCGCTGCACTTCCTCGGTCTCGCCACGCAACATCGTCGTTTGATTGGCCACGCCGACCGTTTTCAAATGCACATCGGGATCAAACCCGGCGGAGTGCGCGCCGTGGAATTTGTCCAAAAACGCCTGTTTATCGCCGCCGTGCCGAATGTAATCGCAAACATAATCGGTATCGGCCAAGGTTAGCACGACAACATAATGGCCTTTGCCGTCGCCCAATGCGCGGGAGCTGGTCGCCTTGGTTTCTTCGTGTTCCGCCTTGCCGTGAATAATCGAAGTCACGCTTTCGCTGGCATATTTGCGGACCCGTTTCCACACGCTCATGACGTCGCCGCAAGTGGTATCGACAATCTGGCAGCCGTGATCCTTTATTTGTTGCAAAATGGATAGCTCCGTTCCGAAGGCGGGCAGGATTACAACGTCGTCGGGCTGCAATTCGGAAATGTCGGCCTGTTTGTTTCGTCCGGTCAGGTTCTTGATGCCGAGCGAGGATATTTGTTCGTTCACTTCCGGGTTGTGAATGATTTCGCCGACAATGAAGAGGCGGCGGTCCTGAAAAACTTTGCGGGCGGCATAGGCGAGATCGATGGCGCGCTCGACGCCGTAGCAGAATCCAAATTGCTTGGCTAGCCGCACGGTCACATCACCGATAGAAATGATGCCGCCGTTGCGGCGAACCCCCTCGACCACATCGCTACGGTAATGTGATTCTACTTGTTCCTGCACCGCCGCCATCACATCAGGCGTGCGCAGGTTTACTTTTTCGCGGGCACTAGTGCCGCTCGAGATCAGGTTTGTGCTCACAAATTTTTGCGTGGCTATTCGCGGATGATGCTATTCCAGAAGGGGGCCACTGGGTTTCTCAAATGCCGCCGAAGTAATCGTGATGTGCGGGTCCGGATCGGGGGTCCGAGAATCATCGACCCGCTTCACCTTCGGGCCAATTGACTCGTCTTCCGGTTGGGTAGTTGCGATACGGACCGGTGTGCCGTTATGAACGAGCGCGTAAAATTTCGGGGCCGCTTCACCCTTTAGACGAATGCAACCATGCGTCCGTGGCACCGGATGCACGAAGCCCTGGTGAAATCCGTAGGCCGGTGAAAACTCGCACCAGAATCCCATCGGATAACCAACATAGCGTCCGGGAATATTGGAACCGGCTTCAGCAGGTACTACTTGATTGCCCTGAACGCGAAAACCATAGGAGCCGGAGCGCTTATCTTCTTCTTTCCGGTAAATGGTAAAATTTCCTCGCGGGGTCGGTTTGGAGGGAATGCCAACACTGCATGCCACTGCCATCAGGCAACGATCACCTTCCATGACGTAAACGTTCTGTTTCGAAAGCGACACTTTCACTACTACCTTCGATGGATCATTTGGTTTGTAAGCCGTCACATGATAGGGACCGCCGCTCGCTACCCGCGATGTTTCGCAACTGGTAAAGATAAATGGACCGCAAAGGATGAGAAGAAAAACAACGCGTTTCAACATTCGCATAATTCCCCGTAACTAATCAGGGCCGCTCGCTTTTTCAACTTAAGCCTGAGTCGTTGCGATAAAACAGTTTGCAGCATGGCAGAGGCGGTGCCATGGATTAGGCTCTGCCGGGGAAACGGTCGGGTCGATGAAGGAATGCATGCGTTGCCAGCGAAGTTGGCGTTGCCAGCGAAGTTGGTCTAACTAGTATGGACTTTTTCAGGGTTCTCCTTGGCCAGAACGGTTTCATGCCGCATGGCCACTGCTACTTGTGGGATCCTGGCCTGATGCGGCTGCATCTGATCTCGGATTTTCTGATCGTGGCCGCTTACTTCATCATCCCGTTTACGCTTGTTAATTCTGTTCGTAAGCGTCGCGACCTGCCCTTCAACTGGATGTTCGTCTGCTTCGGCATTTTTATTATCGCCTGCGGTATGACGCACGTGATGGAGATCATCACACTTTGGAAACCTTATTATTGGGTTTCCGGAATCGTGAAAGCAATCACCGCGCTTGCCTCTGTTCCAACCGCGATTCTTCTTATCCGCCTTATCCCACAGGTGGTAAATATTCCGGGGCCTGCGGTCCTGCGCGCAGCCAACGAAGCGCTGATCGAGCAGACCAAGCTTTTAAGTCTGATCGTCACCAGTATGGGTGACGGACTGCTGGTGGTTGATCGGGACGGCGCCGCGTTGCTTTCTAACCCGGCCTTGCGCCGGATGCTTGGATTAAAAGAGGACGAAGACGTTCCCAAAAACTGTTCGCAGGATTGCGGATTCTTTCGCACCGATAAAGTGACGCGGATTGCGCCAGCGGAATCGCCAACTTCGCGCGCCGTCGCAGGGGGACATGTTGATGACAAGGAAATTTTTATCCAGCACGGCGGTAATGTTGATGGCTCGTGGGCGGATGTAACAGCGCGGGCGTTGCGCGATGAGCACGGCACCATTCATGGCGCGGTGGCCGTCTTTCATGATGTCACCGCGCATAGACGGGCCGAAGAACAGCAGCGAAATCTGCTGCGGGAACGGGAAGCCCGAGCAGAAGCCGAGGCCGCGAACCGCGCGAAGGACAGATTTCTTGCCGTGCTCGGCCATGAGTTGCGGACTCCGCTTACACCCGTCCTTGCCGGTGTGGAATTGCTCGAACAGAAGATCAACGTTAATGGGGAATTCAAAGGCACAATCGAAATTATTCGCCGTAACATCGAGCTCGAGGCGCGTTTAATCGATGACATTCTTGACCTTACCGCCATCGCCAAAGGAAAAATCAACCTCGATGTCGGCACCGTCGATATTCACGCCACGGTGCGGGGCGCGCTGGAGATTTTTAAAACGGAGATCGCGCACAAGAAACTGCGCGTCCACACAAATTTAGCCGCGCCACAACATTTTGCCCAGGCCGATGATTCGCGGCTGATGCAGGTCTTTTGGAACGTGATTAAGAATGCAATCAAATTTACGCCGGACGGCGGCGTGATTCACATCGAGTCGACCAACGATGCCGGAAAAGTCCTGGTGCGCGTGAGCGACAACGGAATCGGGATTGAACCGAAAGTGTTGCCACGAATTTTCGATTCCTTCGAGCAAGGAGTGCGTCGCGTCCAAGCCGGCCATGGTGGGCTCGGGCTCGGGCTCGCTATTTCCCGTGCCATTGTCGAAGCCCATCACGGAGAGATGGAGGCGAGCAGTCCAGGCCGGAATCGCGGAACGGTGGTAACGATTTCGCTTGCCACCATCGCGGTGCGGAGTAGCACGGACGAGCCGAAAGCCAAGCGCGACTCCACCGCTGCGAGCTCAACTAGTGAAGCGCAAAAACCGCGGCCGCTGCGCATTCTTCTGGTCGATGATCACACCGACACGGTTATCACCCTGGGAGCACTTTTACGGAACCTCGGCTACGACGTGGCCTGCGCCGAAACGGTCAAACAAGCGCTACAACTCTCGAAAGAATCGAGATTTGATTTGCTCGTGAGCGACATCGGTTTACCCGACGGCAGTGGCCACGATTTGATGCGCCAGATTCGTGCGCGACAATCAATTGCTGGCATTGCCCTCAGTGGATTTGGAATGGAAGACGACATGGAGAAAAGTCGCGCGGTCGGATTCACCGATCACTTGATCAAGCCGGTTAACGTCGATCGATTGCAGGCGACGTTGCGCGAGGTCGCGCGACGCCGAGCAACGACTACCTAAATTGCGACGCTGATTTCGACGATTTCGCCTGGTCGGCACCGGATGGTCAAAGCGATGGGGCGGCAGCAAATGCTGCAGTCTTCGATCGAGTCTTGTTCGTTCTGCGAAGTATCCACCTCCAATGCGAAAGTTTCCCCGCAATGGGGACAGGCAATATCAGCTGGCACTACTAACTGCATATTCAAAGAGCGGCTGCTCTCTCCGAGCCCGTAGGTTCTACGAAGCCAGAGATCAGGCCGCCGAGATCATTGAAGGGCGCCACGCCGTCGGCGCCCAAGTATTTGGGACACGACGGCGCATATTCCTCGATTGTCATCCTAGCGCGTTTGATTTTTTCGTGGCGGCTTCGTCGAGCTTCCTAAAATGCAGCTGTTGAACACGACGTCCGTCGCTCTGCGAGATGGTAACGAGATAATTTTCAATCTGGACTTGTTCACCTTGCTTGGGCAAATGGCCGAGAAGATGGGTCACATAGCCGCCGATCGTACTCACGTCCGCGCTTTCCAATTGGATTCCAGCCAGATCGCGTAGTTCGTAAAGGGCAAGCGCGCCATCCACGCTGAACTCATTCTCGTTAATCTCGCGAAATTCTTCTTTCTCGGTGTCGAATTCGTCCTGGATGTCGCCAACTAACTCTTCCAAAACATTCTCTAAGGTCACCATTCCGACGGTGCCGCCAAATTCGTCGACCACGATGGCGAGGTGCGTGTGTTTGTTGAGAAAGAGCGAAAGCAATTTCTCCAGCGACATCATTTCCGGCACCGGAGTCAGCTCTCGCCTGATGCGCAAAAGATCGGGATTCGGATCGCGCATCAGTGGCACTAATTCCTTGATGTGAATCAAGCCAATGGTGTTGTCGAGATGGCCGCGACAAAGAGGAAAGCGCGTGTGACGCGAGGCCAGCGCTTTTTTTACATTGTCCTCAAAGCTCTCTTCGATGTTGAGGAATACAACCTGGCCGC
>WNGL01014577.1_pt1 | contig 10083 bp, 12 predicted proteins | sample 5400591 | NCBI WGS metagenome assembly WNGL01 (sample SAMN13153377, study PRJNA577476) | soil metagenome | isolation source: 80 cm soil or saprolite under Garry oak tree replicate 1 | place: USA:California | collected 2016-06-15 | reverse complement strand
AATGGAGAGCGGTGCTGGCTGCGCCGTGATAGTTGGCAAGCCGCACATGGTTACAGTGCAAGCGGCACTAGTGAGTATATCCTCTCGTTTGAAGATGGCGTGAAGCTCTTCCTGGAGCGTGGTGTGTTTGAGTTTCGACCTCCTGAATAATTTTGTATTAATCGGCAACAACAAGCCTGAGAAGCTAATCTCAGGCTTGTTGTTCGTTGTATCAGTAGAACATACTTTTGGAGGCCATCTAACCTTGACTGAATTCCCTGAAACCCTCGTAACCACGCCCATCATTGACTTGCGTATCACAGGCAAACACACAGCTATCCCCAAATGGCTGCGCAGGCCAGCCACGCACGAGGAACTGGCACGGCTTACCTACGATGAGCGCCGTAGCCAGGATGAGACACTACCGCTAGACCTGGGTGACGCCCAACTGTTTTGCTAGTGCAGCAGGGGTGACTTCATGGGGATTGACTAAAGTCCCCAGATCCACCCCACCCGCGCGTTGTAAAAACTCAACCGCAAGACCACTACAGTCTACGTGGTTCCCCACGGACACAGTGATTTGCGTCTCAAATCGCAGCAAAACCGCATTGGCGATATCACCCCAGCCGTACAAATTGCCTTTTTGTCCGATGAGCCAGGTGAGCGCATCATGAAGGCGGTTCGGGTCAAGTGGGTGTGCGTGCTGTGTGTACGAGAAAGACGCAGCTACTGCACGTCCATCAATCGGAGTGAGCACTACGCCGTTGGCGAGGGCCTCTATCTTTTGCAATGCGCTAATTGCGATAGCCACATGGATGAATGGGCTATTTGTCCATGCGCTAATCGCCTCTTCATTCAGGTTGCCTGGCCGCTTGGCGAAGAAGAGAATATCGCCGGGTAGGTAGCTCGTAAGTGTTGCTTGCATCGTGTGCCTCCTATGTAGCTGACGGTGGTGGTGGAGAAACCTCCACCTGCTTCGCATTGACGGTCGTTTGTGGCGTCTGGACGACGGTTGAGTGTGGAAACGCCGGTGACGGTGCTATCAGTCCGAGCACCAGCAGAAACACCGTGTAGAATGTATTTGTGGGCGCAAGGCCGATATACTCAGCGAAACCAGCAATGATGAGCACCAACAACAAAAACGCCAGGTAGATCCAGGTAGGAAGGTTGTTCATCATGTAAGCGGCCCGTCCTTATCATACCAATGGATTGAGCCATCCCATTCGCGGCTTGTAAGAATTTTGCTGAGATGAGCCACGTATCCTGAGCTTGTTGTTGCATGCCGAGAGAAGGCCAGTTCATAGGTACGTTTCCTCCGAAGTTTTGCGCATTGAAGCCTTGCGGCCATGAGAGAGGGTTGTCGGTGGGGATAGCAGCTAAAAAGGGCAGCTTGATAATACAGGCCCAACTGAGGGAATGAGCAATGTTGGCAGCACGGTAGACAACCGGCCAGTACCCCTGGTAGCTATTATTGAGTTGGTCAGGACAAATCAGGTCGCCATTTTTGTTGACGCCGGTCGCTGGCATTATATGCATAGCAGACAAGCGCCACGGATAGGGGACTTGACCGGTTCTCTCTTCGATGATATCTAGCTCGTTGCAGGAGAAGAGCACCGGGTAGCCTGCCTGAATAGCCGTGCGGACGTTGTTAATGGTCGCTGGGATTACCTGATAGTGGATGCGGTTGGTATGGTCTCGGACATAATTGAGAAACCAGATCATGTCCGAGTCAAGACTACCCGGCCAGTTGATGTGATTGAAAGCGTTGCCATGGGCCGTACCGTAATCATCAACCATCTGGTCGGTGAATTGGTCAATCTTCTCCGCATCGGTGAGAGGGGCCTGTCCTGGTGGAACGGCCATGGCAGTAGCGTATGCCGCCCACGGGCCACACAGGTCCTCGGACTCGTTCTCTTCCAACTGAAAACTTTTGACAACGGTCACCACACAGCCGTTACTATCAAGTTGCACGGGAGTTCCTCCTGCTTTTATGTGCGCAATAGCCGCATCTACCCATACCGGGTTGGCTAAAGCATCGATATATTCCCACAGAGAGGGAGTATCTGTTTGGACCATCCTGGTGATGGTTGAACTGTTCACCTTATAAGTTGGACAGACTTTTCCCTGCACCGTCGGGAATTGTGAGAGGCGTTTAGTCGTCAGTGAGTCGTTATATTCTTCGGGCATCCACACACTCACAAAGGGATCGAGGGTGCGAATGTTGTCCAGCCAGCCATGCTCGGCAGGGTTGGCCCAGGTCGAGACCCACAGGTCGCCAGGGTGATTAGAGAGGGCCGTCGCCAGAGTGCCTATCATGTTGTTGGGGTTTCCGTCCCACTCTGCCTCAAGGTTGAGGCAGTACTTGCCATGTTTGGCTAGGAAAAATGAGATGCTCGCAAGCTCAGAAGGGGACACCCCATAGTAATATCCATAGGGAAGACAGTCTAGGCCCGATGCACGAATGTGGTTGACGACCACGGAAGAGCCTCCTAAACCCATGTACCATTCCCCTTGTGTCACCTCGTACACTTTGACGATGAGGCCGTCAATGCGGTGATTTTTACACCACTGGATAGCTCTATCGAAGTCGGTGAGTTGCCATCCAAAGGTTTCTACGCCGGTAAACAGGAGCACATTTGCCATATCGCGGTGATTCTCCTTTCTTAAAGCTGTTCATCTTCCCCTTCGTCTAGAGGCAGAATTTCCACATTCCGGCTTTTGGTGTTGCGCAAGATGAGATGATCATCATCGATCTGAATGCTGACGCCTAACCGCTCAAAGGCGTAGCGCAGGGTTTTGACTAACCTTTTGCATTTTTCAATTTCTTTGTGCTGTTCTTCGAGTTCTTTCTCCAAGGCATCGCGTTGTTCTTTCAAGGCATCGATAATTTGTCGATGCATTTCCCCGACCTGCTTAGCATAGCTTTGGCGAAAAGCCAGAATAGTGCCCAGGAGAATCACCAGCCCAAAGAACCCCCCGATAACTGGTATGAGTGTTGAAAAAAGGTCATCCATCATGACCATGCTTTTCTAGCACGTCGGCAAGCTTACGGGCGGTCTCTGCGTTCTTGACGGAATTGTCAATGATGGTCTTTTCTAAGAGAAGCGCCCGTTTTTCTTGGGCTTTGCCTAAATGGTAGAGCAAAAGAACGATAGCGATCATGCATGCGATAAACAACACAGAAAAGAGGATGCTAATAATCTGCTGAAGTGTCACGGCTCGCTTCCCTCCTCATTCCTTCTGGTTATTTCTACACCGCCCGCATGGTGGGATTGGTCTCATGCCGACTGATGAGGTCGTGTGTGTGAAGCGCAATCTGCTGCCCATCGACGTAGGCCACTCGCGCCGCAAAGACGCAGGCCAGGCCTGCACCCAGGTAGGTGTAGGCCAGCGCACAAACCAGGATAAAGACAACCATTGTATTACTCCTTCAAGAAAACACCAGAATGACCCAGGCGACCAGAGCCATGATCCCGCCGATGAGCCAGAGTATCCAGAAGTACCCGTGCTCATTGCGTCCCTGGTAGCCAGGATAGCCATAGCCAAAGAGGCAGATGAGTGTCAACACAAAGCACATAACCGCGTGTGGGGTAACGAGTTGTAACAAGAAATGCATGTAATAACTCCTTTCAAAAGATCGCTTTGATTTCCAGATATTTCACATCGGCGTGTATCACCTTGCCTGCCACGTTCGTACAGAGCACTTGCAAGAGCCAAATCCCCGCCGTGTCCACATCACCGTTTTGCCAATCGTAGTGCGCCAGCCCTCCGGCTGCGTCATCGATTGTCCAGGGACCGCTACACACCTTAATCACCCCGGTCTCCTTCTCTTTCATTTTCATGGAGAGGGTGAGTCCGGTGAGATTGACTGGCACGAGGTCCCCACTGGTCGGATCGATCTTCTGAAACACGGGCGCAAACGATGTGGCGGTATCCGAAACATAGATTGGGCTATAATCTTCATAAATCATAGGCATGAGTACCTCTTCTTTTCCTTCCTAAAAGTTATGACGGGAGCGTGACTTCCGCCCGTCCGCTGCGCACGTGTGTCACCGCTCGCCCGCTGCGTGTCCGCGATAGAGCTGTCCCCCGTCGCAGTCGCATATCCGCGTTGGGCGTGCGCTCATACAAGCACAAACGGCTCGCGAGGTCGCGTTTTTGTGGTGCGGCCATTGTCCGGAAACGGGTCTGAACATCTTTGCTGCGTTGTTGTGCTAAAGTTAAAACGAGTCGGAGCGTGACATCACGCAACTGGTTCGCACTGCGTTGTCTCAACCGGCTTGTCACATCTTTGAATTGCCATGCTGAGGACAGGCGATAGCGCGCCGCCACATCGCGTCTTTGCGGCTGTGAGATGAGTAGAACGCGGCTGGCAACATCACGCAGGGCATTGGCACTTCGTAGACGCACACGCCCAGATATGTCTCTCAGTTGGAAGGCCGATTGCATGCGCAGCCTGGATACCACATCTTTCAACTGGCTGGCCGACATCTGCCTGAGACGTGCGCTCACATCCCTGGTTTGCAGAGCCGACATCTGGCGTAGCCTGGCAGAAACATCTCTGAGTTGGTTAGCAGAGCGTAAGCGGAAACGGGAAGCGGTATCTTTGAGCTGCAAGGCGGACATGAGGCGTACACGGGTGGTGATATCCTTGGTGCGCAAGACACTGAGCAAGAGACGCGTCTTCAGGTCTTTGAACTGCAAGGCGGATTGCAAGCGCAAGCGAGAAGCGATGTCTTTGAGCTGTTGGTTTGCAGAAGCCAGACGCAAACGCGTCGTGATATCTTTCAACTGGTCAGCAGAGCGCAAGCGGACACGGGCAGCTATGTCTTTTTTGTTGATGCCCAGCACAAGCCTGAAGCGTGAAGCGATATCTTTCAACTGGTCGGCAGAGCGCAGCCGGAGACGTGACGCCACATCTTTCAATTGCGAGGCGGACATGAGACGCAGGCGCGAATTCACATCTTTGAGCTGGTCGAGACTGCGTTGTCTGAAGCGAGATGCGGTATCTTTATTCTGTAGCGCCGACATCAGTCTCAGTCGGCTAACCACATCTTTGGCTTGGGGGAGTGAGGAGAGACGCAAGCGTGACGCAACATCTTTATACCAGGCTATTCTAAAGCGCGTCCTGATGTCTTTGAACTGGCTGGCCGACATGAGACGCACACGGGCCGCCACATCTTTAAAGACAGCAATTTTAAAGCGCGTGGCAATGTCTTTGAGTTGGCTGGCCGACATAAGCCGTATTCGGGCAGCGATATCTTTAGTGAGAGCGCCACTGAGGAGAAGACGGGCGGAGAGGTCTTTGAGTTGGCTGGCAGACATCAGGCGGACGCGTGAACGCACATCTTTGAGTTGCGCCGCTGACATCAGTCGTACACGAGAAGCAACGTCTTTGGTCTGAGAAGCCGACATCAGGCGCAAACGGGCCTGGATATCTTTGAAGACAAAGAGCTTGAAACGCGCAGCAACGTCTTTCAACTGGTTCGCAGAGCGCAAACGGAAACGAGATACTATATCTTTGAATTGCGATGCGGACATGAGACGCAGGCGCATCTGCACATCTTTTAACTGGTCGGCACTGCGTTGGCGAAAACGCGTACTCGTGTCTTTGAATTGAGCGGTTGACATGAGTCGCACACGCGAGGAAATATCTTTAAGCTGGTCTGCGCTTCTCAGGCGTACACGCGTCCTGATATCTTTCAATTGCGAGGCGGACATCTGCCGGAAGCGTGTGGCAGTATCTTTGAGAACAGAGGTTGCTCCCGCTGCCAGGCGGAACCGCGTCGTGAGATCTTTGAACAGAGCTAAGCGGAGACGAGAGGCGATATCTTTGCTGAAGATGGACGCATTGATATGTGTGCGCATCTGCAATGGCGTCAGCTTGTAGTTATAGAGTGCGACTTCATCAAGGTCACCAGAGGCAGGACTTCCCACATAATTGAGGGCTGCGTCAATAAGAACCGTGTCACCGGTCGTGGTGACATAGACCAGACCATTCAGGTAGATAGTGGTGGCCGTCGCATCAACCGTGATATGAATACATTGATAGCCCTCGTTGATTTTTATCCAAAATTCGAGAGTGAGTGCTGACCACGTCGTGATGTTAACTGTATAGGGCAAAGAGAGAATATCGTTCGCGCCAAAGAGGGTGGCAGGATTGGGCTGGTTGAGATTTGAGCCTGTCTGTCCATGGGTGATACCAGGCGAAAGCAAGCCATTATAGCTGTGGCCTGACTGGTCGCGAGCAATAACACCTGTGGCTTCATCTAAGTGATAGTACGCGACAGGATTGTCAGCCAACACCGCGTCCGTATACGTGCTTGTATTTTTCAGCAAGAACCTTGCTGCTATGTCTTTGGGCCGCTTCCACCAGGTCAGTGTGGCGGTGAGAGCACGCATGACAAAGCGGTTATTGATGAGTACGCCAGTTAAGGCACGTAATACATCCTTTGGCCTTCTTGCCATGCTTCTCCTTTATATATTCGACTGATAGCCTCTACACTACTCTTCCGTTGTCTCGATGCTGATTCCCATCGAGAGACCTGCTGGGATGGCAGCACCGGCAAGATTGATTGCCAGCCCTTCCGCGACCCCGCGTAAAACAAGTCCTTGCGTGCCAGGACGGTCGCCAAATTGAAAGACGAGCCTATCATGGGTGGGAAAATCGGTCGCGGTATAGGGTGAAAGGACTGGGACAAGTTTCCCATCCCGGATGATACCAAGCGAGGTGCCGGGCGTCGTCGGGTTGGCCGTATAGCAGAGCATCAGCGCAGTCGCAGCGCCATTCGCACTATCGTAGGGGACGCCAGTCGGGCTACCCGTCGTGGTTCCGCCTGCGTTGGCCGTACTCCGCTTGATGAGTTGGATTTCTAAAGCGGCCGCCGTGGCAGCAGTGCAGAGCGCATCTATTTCAATACGTGTAATCCTGACCGTTTTCGATGCTGAGCCATTGATGATTGCCACATCAGTCGGAGTCGCGGCAATCGCAAAGGTCGAGCGAGCATAGCCATAGGTGGCTTTACTGCCTGGCACGAGTTCCATACGCGCTGGCGCCGAGTCATTCGATGAGCCATCCGTATTGACTGAGCCGCCCTGTAATGCCTTAAAACCTACGCCTGGGACGTAGACACAACCAATAGGAATCCCTGAACTGTCCGCAGGGGTGGTTCCAAAAGCCAATTTATACCTCCTCTTCCCGCTTTACATGCGGTAGACTAGATGAACATTCTTAACTGTGATACCAAAGGCTGTTGGCACTGTTCCAAGTAAAGTCCATTTTACGGTTAGCAGCGATAATGGCTGATACCCCATCAGCGACGTTACTGGTGCCCGATGCCGCAAAAGTAATGGTAAAAGCGGATTGGTTGACCACACTCACTTCCTGACCTGCGACCGTCCCCGCTGCAAGAACAATACTGGCAACATTGGCAGTCGGCGCGACACGGGACTCACCAAGATTTGCCGTGGCAATTGTGCCGGACGCAGCCAGGGCAGGTGCCGAGGCGCTTTGTCCTACCGCGAGATTACCGCTTGCGGTAATGTTGCCTGTGTTCATGTCAAAAAGCATTTTTAGCGTGACGCCAGCGTCGGAATAGCCCGAAAAAGCCCTTCCATTGAGAACCGCAAAAGAGGAGGGAGCATAGGTATTGATCTGGAATATTTCCGTACTCGTTGAATCGAAGACCACAAAACCGTTGTAGCTGCCATCGCCTAGCTGGAACGTGCCCCCTTTGCCAGGGGAGCCGTCAGCGGTCGTTCCTCGTACCGTCAATATCGCGGTTGTGGACGAGTTGAGATACCCGCCTCCACTCACAATAGCGGAGCCTGATGCCTGATACACATCACTGATATAGGTATTCATGACAGCAGCGTTGGCCTCGTTAATGGCTCCGTTGGTACACGCACGAAACGACGTAGCTACATAGGTTCCTGAGATTGCCTGCGCCGTCGTCACGCCGCCACTCTGGAATATCTGTCCAGGTATCGGGGTCAGTCCCGCCTGCTGACCAATTTGCAGCCCCACGCCTGTATAGCCAACATTGCCGAAAATCTGCCCGCCGATAATCGAGCAATCACTTCCAAGGATGACGACCTGCACAAAGTCGCTCCCTTCAAACAAGCAATTCACGAATTTGCACGATGGAGCCTCACAGAGCATCCCAACTGCATTCACACTTTGCGTCATCCGATAGGGATGACATTGTGTGAGCAGCATGGCGATAGCGTTTGGAGCAAAATGAAAATTGTGAGAGGTATTATCGTAACTGGTTATGTTGGAGAGACGGGAGTCATGCGGCCCTCCCATTTGCAGTCCGATTCCGTTGTTACTGTGAACAGTGATGTTATCCATAGTGGATTCCATTTGTTCCGATGGCTGGACAATTTCCGGCGCACCATTCCAATCACAGAGCATTCCTCCTGAGTAGCCATTCCGTATCCCCATGTCACGCATAATGAAACGGTAGCCATAGAAGCGCAGGCAGTAGGACGGACCAGCGGTCTGGTTAGCTTTATTGCCATCCAGGATAATATCCCGAAAGCCGAAATTCGTGAGAGTGCCAGTGATGCCTGCGGCATTGGCTTGACTGAGATTGATGCTACTCGTTTGTGCTGAGAAGAGGTCGGTGTTTGCTCCCGCCTTGAGCTTGATAATCGATGCTCCGAAACCCGCCCCGACATCATAGACATTTGAATAGAGTGTCTGATTGCCACTGATATACGTCCCAGGAGGGTAGAAGACCGTCCCACCACTCGTACTGTTGGCAGCACTACGAGCATTAGCGATAGCCGTCGTATCGTCAGTTGTGCCATCGCCAACCGCTCCGTACATTTTGACATTGTAGTAAACAGGTGGAACCAAGGCGATAAATGTCATAAACGCATCCCCTGAACTTCTAAACTCAATGCCCCTAGCGGCATCATCGTGTTTCGCCATGCCCCGAACTCGTAGATGGTGCTCTTATAGGCAACCAGATTTGGCTCACCTGGCTTGGGGTGATAGTCCCAAATGAAGCACTCACACCTTCCCGTCACTTTGTCTATCACTCGTCCAATCACCTGAAACTCCAAACCGCCTCCGCCCTCTGTCAGGACCGTCAGGCTGCGTGTTTTGAATTGGAAGGCCGTCCCCGGCTCCTCAATTTCGAGGACCGCCGTGCGCTTGTCCGGGCAGTGCAAGGTAATTTCACGCACACGCTTGATATCACCCGTTGAAACAATATCAAGGTTCCAATCAAGTTTTCTCACTCCTCTTTGACCTTTGATGAACGTCGGTATCAGGTCATGCTCTGACCAGCGTTTGCCCGTGGTGAGCAAAACGCTCCAATAGGACTGGAACGGATCAATCACGTCGCCAATGGCCTGTAAACTGGTTCCTATTCCCATGTGATATACTTCTCCTTGGGTGCGGCGTGTCATCCTTGTCCATTCGAGTACTCTTGGACAAAACACCAATACTAGTTGAGGTGAAACACGCAGAATATTTCACTTCTACACATACGAATAGGTGAAGGTCACAACCGGCGTGATAGTCCCTAACGACATATTGGGGCCGGTGAAAAGGGCCAGGGAAAAAAAGATTTTTCCTGCCGTCGTTGCCGCCGGTGTACGTCTATGTGTGATAAACTGAATTGCCCCCTGTAAACTTTGCCAGGTGGCTAGCCATGCGCCTGCCCCCGGTGAAACACTGCCCGCTGTCCCCGATGTGACCGCCAGCGTGGTGCCCGCATTGCCCGCTGCTGGATTGGCTGTCTGGTCATCACCAAAAAGGGTGCCTTTGAGATAGGCGGTACTTGATGTGTCCGTGGCGTGTCCATTGACGATAGGCGAGCCAGCAAACGCGCCTGGCTGTGTGCCCGCGACTGGCGCAACGTGAGTGTTATCACCCCAGGCAGAAAGCGTCGGAGCGGCAGCATAGGTGCCCAGGTTGTCATAGTCAATACACATGACGTTCGCAAAGGTTTTATTCCCGTCATAGGTTGTGCATTTTATCCCTACGGCGTCAGCACTAAAACCCCACATCTCAGGCACTGCGCCCGTTGAAGCGGGACGAGCATACTGCGGCCAGGATGCACTGGCCGTGGTCGTGGTGCCAGCGCCAGT
>WNGL01011595.1_pt1 | contig 10083 bp, 10 predicted proteins | sample 5400591 | NCBI WGS metagenome assembly WNGL01 (sample SAMN13153377, study PRJNA577476) | soil metagenome | isolation source: 80 cm soil or saprolite under Garry oak tree replicate 1 | place: USA:California | collected 2016-06-15 | reverse complement strand
GTTTATGAAACAAATCGCCAGCGATGACCACAAAATCGACACCTCTCTCCAGGGCATCGTCCATGATATCCCAGAATGCGCGACTAAAATCGTTATAACGCTCACGTACGCCATATTGTTCGTAGCCCAGGTGCGTATCGGCGACATGGATAAAAGAAGCTCTCATGAAACTCTCCAGACTAGGGTAGCCCTAACCCTGTCATCATTGCACGAACGCCTGCGGCTGCTATTGCCAGGGCAGCAAGACTATAGACCAGCACATCGCGACGTGGGTTTTTGCCACTGGTAGTGAACGTTATCGCAACGACGAATCCCAGCGCCACAATACCACCATAGACATAATGTAAATAATAGAGGTTACCACCACCCGGCTTTTGGCCCATCAGTACCAATGTGATGCCGAGCAACGCTTGCAATACGCCCACAATCGTGGTGATAATCAACGAAATGCGCCAGGAGCGCGTTATCGCCTTCGTTACGAAGAAAAGGATAAATCCCCATATAGCGCTAATTGTGCTCGTTGCAAGCACCAGGATCATATTGTAGAAGTGCAGATTAAGGACGAACTGTAACATCATACTCTCCAACTCACGCAAAAATCGTACGCTCACCTGACGTCTATTTTTAGACTGTTCTTTTGCAGGGTGACAATTGCGGAATTCTCCCTGCCCTACTATAACGTGTGTCCGGCTGAAAGACAAGTTACTCCTCCCTCAACACCACGCGCATATACACACGTAATTCAGGAGCGATATCGGGACGCTTCAACGCATAGGCAATGGAGGTCGTCAATAGTCCGAGCGGGGTGCCAGTATCATAGCGCATACCCGTGAAGCGGAGGCCATAACAACGGCCAGCTTGCGCCTGCATCTCAATAGCATCGGTGACTTGAATCTCTCCACCCTTGCCAGGCGGCGTCTGCTCTAACAACTCAAAGATATCCGGAGTCAGGATATAGCGACCAGCTACTGCAAGGTCGGAGGGAGCCTCTTCCAGTGAAGGCTTCTCGACAAGATGTATTACTTTCACCGTATCCGGGCCAAGTTCTTCAACTGAGACAATTCCAAAGGAAGAAATGGTCTCAGGCGGCGAGTGAAACAGCGAGAGGACCGAGCCAGCATACTGTTCGTATATCTCGATCATGCGTGGCAGACATGGAGTTTCCGGTGCAACCAGATCATCCCCCAGCATGACGATAAACGGCTCGTCGCCTACCAGCTCCTTAGCACACAAGACGGCATGACCCAACCCAAGAGGTTCAGGCTGGCGCACTGAGGTATAGGTTGCCATCTTCTGCACATGGCGGAGTTCCTCTAATTCTGCCAGCTTGCCTTTCTGCTCCAGCACCAACTCTAATTCGGGAAACACATCAAAGTGATCTTCGATGCTCCGTTTGCTGCGGCTCGTCACGAAAATAATCTCTTCCACCCCCGCGGCAACTGCCTCTTCTACAATATATTGCAACGTTGGTTTATCGACGAGTGGCAGCATCTCTTTCGGAATTACTTTGCTGGCTGGCAGCACCCGTGTCCCCAGGCCAGCTACAGGTAGCACCGCTTTGCGAATACGCATTGTTCCTCCTCAAATACAGCAGGGTTCTTAATCTCCTCTCATCACCAGAACCTGATATTACAGGGGAGCTGCTTGTATTGTATGGGATTGTTGTGCTAAGGTCAACTGACTGAAATCCGCTCATAACTCAGGGGTGCAGGGGGCGAAGCCTCCCTGCCGGGGCTCGGGGTGTCCCCGAAACATTCTTTTTCCCCTTTGTTCGCCGCCGCAGGCGGCAAGTTATGAGCGGATTTCAGAATGAATACCTTGACAAAAAACTATAAGTTTCGCGATAATTCATGCTATAATTTCCCTATATTCACGAAGTGGAAGGACCCAATGGGGTATCCACATGAGAGGCTTTCATGGAAACCTATGGATTACATCAATATCCTGGACGACTCTTCGTTGTCGAAGGCGTAGATGGCTCCGGGAAAAGTACACAGATTGCGCTACTACGGCAGTGGCTTATCAGCGAAGGATACACTGTCTTCTTCAGTGAATGGAACTCCTCCCCTTTGGTAAAGAAGACGACCAGTAAGGGGAAGAAAAAGCAACTGCTCACACCAACCACGTTTAGCTTAATTCATGCCACTGATTTCGCTGATCGCACTGAGCATGATATTATTCCTCCACTCAAGGCTGGCGCTATTGTCTTGGCCGATCGCTATATCTATACCGCCTTTGCCCGCGATGTGGCACGCAATGTGGATCGCCAATGGGTGCGCGAGCTGTACCAATTTGCCGTCAAACCAACGGTGGCTTTCTATTATCGCGTGCCGTTGGAAGTTTCGCTGAGCCGTATTCTCAATGGACGGACTGAACTCAAATATTATGAGGCTGGATTGGATTTGGGCCTGAGCAGCGACCCACAGGAGAGCTTCAAGTTGTTTCAGGAACGTATTGTCAACGAGTATGAGGCCATGGTGGATGAGTTTAATCTGACAGTGATGGATGCTACGCTGCCTATCCCAGAGCAGCAACGTCGCATGCGGAAGATTATTCGCCCCCACTTGCACGGTGTACGCCGGAAGCGCTCGTCGGCGCAGCAGTCGGCCTGGGCTGGTTTGGCGCGAGAGATGCGCCCGTCATATGCGGATGGCCGTGGGAGGCGTGGTTGAAGGGAGGGACCCGATGACTCGGCTTGTATTTTATGGCATTGACGCTATCCATCTGAAAGAGAGCGATGAGCTCTTACCAGGTCGCTTAATTGTCATCGAGGGCACTGATGGCGTAGGTCGGTCAACGCAATTGCGTCTGTTGCGCCCCTGGTTGGAAAGTATTGGTTATGCGGTGGTTGATACTGAGATGACCCGCTCGGTGTTGGCGGGCGCTGGTCTCAAGCGGGCAAAAGAGGGTCATACCCTTGGCACAATCACACTGAACCTTTTCTATGCTACTGACTTTGTAGACCGCTTCGAAAGTCAGATTCTACCCGCACTGCGTGCCGGCTTTATCGTTCTCACGGACCGCTATATTTACTCACTGATGGCGCGTGCCCTGGTGCGGGGAGCCGATCCCAAATGGATTCGCTCTATTTATGGTCTGGCGCTGAAGCCGGATGCTATCTTTTACTTGAAGATTGGTATCAATGAACTGATACCGCGGGTACTGCAACACGGCGGTTTCGATTACTGGGAATCTGGCATGGATATGCGACTGGGTGCAGACCTCTTTGAAAGCTTCGTCAATTACCAGGCACAATTGCTTGAACAGTTTGCTGTGATGTCCTCAGAATACGGTTTTGAGACGATTGATGCGAGTTTGCCCGTTGAGCAGATTACTGAGCAACTGAAACTGAAGGTTGTGCCTCTGTTGCCACAGGGGTAGGGTTTCAAGGATAAAAATTGGTTGGTGCGGTGAGGAGGGCCACTGGCCCTCCTCACCGCACCAACCAATTTCCTTAATCCCGCGAGCGGAAGATCTTGACGCGGCGGTAAGGCTCCTTCCCTCGACTGCGTGAGGTCAGGTTGTAGCGTGTCGCCATCTGATGTTGCAACCTGCGGATATAGGCGTTAGCAGGTGCCAGTTCAGCCGTGGTCAAGCCCTTATCCAGAACCTGGTGGATGGCATCCTCCGTCTCTAATAGTGCCCGTGTGGTAGAATCATCCTTACCGTTGCCTCTGCCCGGCTCGTCCTCTTCGTCATCGGCTGGATTCTCCATAGGAATGTCGAAAATGTGTGCCAGAGCGTGCTGCATCTGGGCAACGGTGTTGTTCTTCAGGATGATAATCAACTTGCGCTCCTGCTCAGCCTGTTGCAAGCGTTCCGGCTGGCGGCGATAGTAGTTCTTCAGGGTAATGACGGCATCGGCATCACCCTGGTTGTTGGTGACGATAATAGGTACGCGCAACTGGCGTGCCGACTCAGCCAGGCGGTCGCGGTTCACACCGAATGGATAGATGCGCAGAGCCTTGACGATTGGCAGTTGCTGCTCCGCCTCGCTAGCTTGATAGATGCCCTCAGCGAGGGCAGTACGCTTGGTTGGCACGAGCGTAGCAGTGTGGTGCTCTACATCCCCAGGTGAAGTGCCTGTGGGCGCAAGCATGTTGAGTTCCCCAGGCTCCAAGGCTCTTACCTGCATAGAATGCTGCGCCTGGCCACGAGTGCGCAAGCGTTCGCCACCACCATCAGTGCGGAAGCCCGAACCCTGCTGCCCGAAGTAGCGAACGCCATTAGTACCAGAGCGGTCAACCCCCCCCGTGGCGGCGGGCTGGCGTGATGTGCCACCACCAAAGCTGCTCACACCCCAGGTTGGTACTTCCATACCGCCTGCGGAGATGCGGCGCACTGTGACGCGATCTGTCTCCTCATCGCGTGTGCGCTCCTCAGCCGTGATCGTCTGCCCTCGGAGCATGCTATCCACGGTGTCAGCGACATCTCGATGCACGATGAGTTCCTGCCAACTTTGTTGTTCAACCACAACATCGAAGGTAGGTGGCGCTTTGCGCTCCAGGATACTTTTTTGGGTATGACGTCTCCGCGCCTCTTCATCGCCGAGGGTAACGGTTTGAATACCACCCACCAGGTCGGAGAGCGTTGGGTTGACGAGCAGGTTGCTCAGCGAGTTACCGTGAGCCGTTGCGATAAGCTGCACACCACGTTCCGCGATAGTTCGAGCGGCAGCGGCTTCCAGTTCATTACCAATCTCGTCGATGATAATCACCTGAGGCATGTGGTTCTCTATGGCCTCGATCATTACCGCGTGCTGTTCCACCGTGCGGGCCACTTGCATGCGGCGCCCACGACCGATACCTGGATGAGGAATATCGCCATCGCCCGCGATTTCATTCGAGGTATCGACCACTACTACCCGTTTATTGGCTTCGTCCGCGAGGACACGAGCTATTTCACGCAGCAGGGTGGTTTTTCCCACACCTGGGCGACCAAGAATCAAGATGGATCGACCCTGTTCGACAATATCACGAATCAGGGCAATACTGCCGAGTACCGCTCGACCAATACGGCAGGTCAAGCCGACAACTTTCCCTTTACGGTTGCGCAGTGCGCTGATACGGTGAAGCGTCCGCTCGATACCAGCGCGGTTATCGTCGCCAAATTCACCAATACGCTCGACCACGTACTCCAGGTCGGCGTAGGTCACTGGCTGTGTACTCAGGATCACCTCCCCTTCTGGGAATCGGCCCTCGGCAAAGCGGCCAAGGTCCATTACGATCTCCAGCAGTTCGCTTCGGTTCTTGAGCCGATTGACCGCGTCGTGGATGCCAGGCGGAAGAGTTGCTAGCAGAGCCTCCAGATCGTCAGTGATCGCATGTTGCATAAGCAGTTTTATCACCTCATTGTTGGCGAGAATTGACCGTCCCCAGGCCCTTCACACCATAGACCACTCGTTGCTCCAGCAGGGGGACTGTGCTCTTTCTCATAGCTAGGAGAGCCATGTGACGCACGAGCAAGACCCTGGTCGCGGTCTGCTCAAAACCACTGGTCCGCAGAGCGGTGATAACAAATGACTCGTACTCTCGCACCTGGCAATAGATGCGACGTGTAGCTCCCTCCTGTAGCCGCCGAATGCCGAAACGCAAAAGCGGTTCAGCCAACTCAGCATGCTCAGGATGAACAATAAGAGAAAGCTGGTGCGGTGCTGATCCGTGACCTCGGCAGAGCCGCAACCAGGCACCTAAACGCACACCCAGGTCACAGACATAGTTTTCATTCCCCCGTGAGAACGGGAATGGCAACGGTTGGAGTGACCCGAGGTGCAGTTTAGCATATTCTTCACTATTCTCTAGCAACTCCGCCATTTGCACCCGATGGGGAGTGACAGAGCGATAGAGTTGGTGCAATCCCCACACATGGTGGCGATTCCAGCGCCGTAGTGAAGGCAGGTTGAAGTCGCCCTGCGACCCGCCTGACCCATGTTCTTTGCCATTAGCATCGTAGACATAGGTCAATTCGCGGGCATAACGTTGAAACCCAGCACGTTGGAAAAGTTCCAACTCTGGAATTTCATCCTCAAGCTTGGCAAAAATACGCAGGATACCATGTGCCGATGCTATCTCCAGCATATATTCAAGGAGTGCCGTCAAGACATCATCACTGGAGACGTTGCGATGCACCATAGAGGCCAGGTAGGAGAGATCCCACATGGTACGGGATGGTCGTTCCTGTACCTGAGCAAACCCGAGAATACGCCAGTGGTCTTCACAAATCCAGGTACGAGAGGCAGGATTGAGCGGAAAGATATTCCGCAGGATAGGTGGCAAGGGATGACGATTTTCTACGGGCTCGAGCCAACACACAAAGTTTGCGAACTCGTGCTGTTTGCTGCGAGCACGGCGATCAATTGCGTAGATGATTCCCGGTAGATCAACATATAGTACCGGTCGTATCATCCAGTGCTCCCGCGCTTTGTAGGGGCGTAATGAATTGGGCCTCTACGATTTAACGCTCTGTACTATGCGGAGAAAGTAGTGATGAAAACGTGAGTCTCCCGCAACCTCCGGATGAAATGCAGTGCCCAGTAAGGTTCCTTCTCGGACAGCAACGATAGTTCCATCGTCGAGCGTCGCCAGCACCTCCACTTCAGGACCAACGGATTCAATTGCTGGCCCTCGAATGAAGAATGCATGGAATGGCGCTTCTCCTAGTACCGGCACTGACAGATCAGTCTCAAAACTTTCCCGCTGACTGCCAAATGCATTGCGACGGACGCGAGTGTGCATCGAGGCCAATAATGGTTGACCAGCGAGCGCGTTATCCGTCTCTTTTGCCAATAAAATTAATCCTGCACACGTTCCCCAGGTGGGAAAGCCTTCCCGAATCTTCTGCCGCAGCACCTCATGCAACCCGTAGGATACCATGAGTTTGCCGATGGTAGTACTTTCACCACCTGGTATAATTATACCATCTAATTCGTCAAGATGCTCAGGGAGTTTTACAGTTCGTCCTTCTGCTCCCAGCTCGGCCAGCATCTTCAGGTGTGCTTCAAAATCACCCTGCAAAGCTAAGACGCCGATACGGAGCTTTTTTGGAGTATCCGTTTCCATAGGCTACCAGCCTCGGCGTGCCATCAGTTCCTGCTCTGGCAACGTATCCAGGTTAATACCTACCATCGGCTCGCCCAGGTTACGCGATACCTCGGCTATGATTTTCGGGTCCTGGAAATGTGTGGTGGCTTTCACAATGGCCTTGGCTCGCTCTAAGGGATTGCCGGACTTAAAGATACCGGAGCCAACGAAGATACCCTCCGCGCCCAGCCGCATCATCAGAGCTGCATCGGCGGGCGTTGCTATGCCACCTGCCGAAAAGTTCACAACTGGCAGCTTACCTGTGCGGGCAATATCCCGCACCAGTTCATACGGTGCGCCCAGGTTCTTGGCTTCGGTCATCAACTCTTCTTCGGGCAGCATTTGCAGGCGGCGAATGCCATCCATAATGGCGCGCATATGGCGCACCGCCTCTACAACATTGCCGGAGCCTGCCTCACCTTTGGTGCGGATCATCGCGGCGCCCTCGCCGATGCGACGCAGCGCCTCACCGAGGTCGCGTGCTCCGCATACAAACGGCACGGTGAAGAGATGTTTATTGACATGGAAATGCTCATCGGCTGGCGTCAATACCTCTGACTCATCGATGCAATCTACACCAAGCGCCTGGAGAATTTCGGCCTCGACAAAATGGCCAATGCGGCACTTTGCCATGACAGGAATAGTGACGGCTTCTTCAATCTGGATAATCAACTCGGGGTCGCTCATACGAGCAACGCCACCATGAGCGCGAATATCGGCTGGCACGCGCTCCAGTGCCATGACTGCGGCAGCTCCGGCCTCCTCTGCAATGCGTGCCTGCTCGGCGTTCACGACATCACAGATAACTCCCCCTTTGAGCATCTCTGGGAAAAATCGCTTAACTTGTACGGTTCCTGTCTGCTTCTGCACGACTGATCGCCTCCTGGCTTGTGTATAACGTTTGTTCCTTCATTCTAGCACATGGAGGGGGAATGCTGCTACAGCCAATGAGGGGGGAGAGGTGCCAGCCAGGAAAGGTCTCCATCTTTTTAGGTTGCATGGGCAGGTGCAAGCAGATTTAATCTGGTCAAGTAAGTAAATGGCCCCAAGTGTGGTAAAATATCCCCACTATGAACCTCTGGGCTGAATTTGACAACAAGCAAGCACCACCAGAATCCGCTGGACGCGGGCGAACACGCCGTCTTACGGAGCAGTTCATCCTGTCCTCTCTGCGAAACTGGCTCCTGCACGACTACGTCGCCCCGTATTGTCGATCCCTTGGCACGACCCGCATCTACCCCCGCTGTTACTGGATTGACGCACTAGGTGCCGCAACACGGACAAACTCTCTCTCATCTGACCCTGGTGACGACCGCAAGAATCGTAAGAAAAATGCTGCACAACCACTCCCACCGATGCTCGCGTCAATAGTCTCACTCTCCGGAGCGCTTGCACAGGAAAGCAAACCGATTGTGCTCCATGGCATCGTATTGGAGGCGGGAAGCAGCAAGCGCCAGGAGACCCGAGAAATGAATCGGCCTGCGAAAGCCGTCCATAGTAGGGGCGATCCCTTGCGGTCGCCCTGGGTTGCGAAAGATGCCAAAGAGAAAAATCCTGGCGTCCCGGCAAAAGATGCAACCCTACCCAGGGAAAGCGGCATCGTGCGTGCAAGTTGGTTAGAGATAGCGCCAATGCTGCTCAAGGAGATCGAGCAATCACCAGCCATCTTCTTGCTCAACCCCTTCGGACACAGCGTGTTTACCTATGACGACCTCGCCCCTTTGTATCAGCGTACAGCACCAACTGAGCTCTGTCTTCTTATCTCACATAATCGGTGCATTGCATCCCTACACACCTCGGCTAAAACCTCCGCATTCACCGCATTGCTGCGCACCGACCGTTGGAAGGCACTGCTGCCGAAAGCTGAAGAGACCACACAGGCTGTTGATGGCGTGATAGACCTGCTGATTGCCTCGATGCAACGCGACTTTCTCTCGGTGCAGCGCATCGCTCTCCCTGTGCAGGTGCGTCCCGCCGTCGTCGAGACCGCGCCCTATACGCTTCTTTTTGCTACCCGTCGCCAGGATAGCCTGGCATATATGAATGATGCCGTATGTGTCTATCGCCGTCGTTTAGCTGAACAAAGTCACCAGGGGATACTGGGGGAAGAGTGGTTCGTAAGTCAGCAGCAGGAGCGCCTTACAGAGGGGATGCAGCAATTATATCAGCGTACCCTCCAACAGGGAAGAGCTAGGCGTGCGCGACGGTGGCCCGATCTGCGTCAGCAATTGCTCATCAGCAACTTCGGGCAATTCACTATACGCGATTATGATGAGGTAATGCGCAAATTACTGGCAAGTGGAGAGGTGCGTTGTGAATGGAGAAATGTAGGGGCACCCCTTGTCGGTGCCCCTGTATCTACCCCTTCTCCACTGGATGCCCGCGTGCCGGGGAACGATGATACCCTGTTCTGGCATTGAGCACTTCTCGGCCCGCAAGCGGGCAATGCCATTCAAATAAGAAGAAGGTCTCGATGTGAGATACTGAAGGTAAAAGTCGAAGCGTTCAGTAGAAGCAAGGAGATCTCCTTTCATGTCCTTCAAGTTACAGCACATCCCGCCCGAAAGCAAGTTTTGCCAGCACCTGCGCCTGCAACTGCTGGAAACATGTTACCCGCGTGAATTGGTCAGCGAGCTGTTGACGCGCTGTCAGGCCTGGGAACAGCGTGAACGCAAGCTCAGGCAACTGGTGATCGTGTACTACGTGATCGCCTTGTCGTTGTTCCGTCAGTTCAACGTGACGGAAGTCTTTGCGCACCTGAGCCGGGGCTTGCGCTGGTTGTGGCCGGACCCCTCCATCGCCTTGCCCACGGGTGGCGCGTTGACGGCCCGTCGGCAGAGCCTGGGTATGGTAGTGATGCGTCTGCTCTTCCGGCAATGTTGCCGCACGCTCGCCAGCCAAGAGACCAAGGGAGCCTTCGCCTTGGGCTTACGGCTGATGGCCAAAGAACAGCACCGTGGATGAGGTGCCCGACACGCCGGCCAATGCGCTGCATTTTGGCCGC
>WNGL01020635.1_pt1 | contig 10084 bp, 9 predicted proteins | sample 5400591 | NCBI WGS metagenome assembly WNGL01 (sample SAMN13153377, study PRJNA577476) | soil metagenome | isolation source: 80 cm soil or saprolite under Garry oak tree replicate 1 | place: USA:California | collected 2016-06-15 | reverse complement strand
TTAACATCGACCAATCAGTTTAGTAAGGCTACACTTTAGCCATGATCCAACATTAAGGAGGGATCACTAGATGACACGACATCAGAACTTTTCAATATTTCCCGGACGAACACCGCGAGGGACCATCATGGGCGCGGTCTGCGTCGCCCTCATCGTATTGCTGGCGGCCTGTGCTGGCGGCAGTACCAGTCCCAGTTCCAGTTCCAGTAGCAGCACTACTACTGGTGGTGGTACTCTCAGCGGCGGTACCGACATTAGCGGAAAAACGATCCTGTTCGAGATTCAGAGTAGTCCCAGCGACAGCTTCTTTGTGCCGGTCGTCAACGGAGCAAAGGCTGCAGCCGCTATCGCGGGCCTCAAGCTTCAGATCCAGTATGCCAGTAACGATGACACGACGGAGGTCAATCAGGTCAACACAGCCTTGGCGAGCAACGTCGCCGGGGTCGCTTTGTCGATCCCCGATGCAGGTCTGAACAAAGCCGTCTGCGATGCGCGGGCGAAGGGCACCCCCGTGGTCGCGTTCAACATCGACGGGTCCACAGGTGCGGGAGCTAAGTGCGTGATGGGGTTCGTGGGTCAGGATTTCGTCCAGTCCGGAGCACTCATCGCCCAGAAGATGATCGACGCTGGCCAGATCAAACCCGGCGATCACGTGTTTTGCCCTGTTGAGTTCCCAGCTCAGGTCTATGCCGCCCAGCGATACGCAGGTGTCAAGCAGGCTCTCTCTGCCATTGGCGCGACGTGTGAGGAGTTAGGCACAGGCGTTGACTTCGGTCCAGCCAAAGCGACCATGGTTTCATATCTACTGGGTCATCCTAACACCACGGCGATCATTGGGCTCGGGCACACGCCACTTGACCAGGCTCCCGCTGCCGCCAAGCAGGTCGGTCGGAACATCCCCATCGGTGGCTTCGATGTCACGTCGGATATTCTGTCATCGATCAAGAGTGGTACTATCACCGCGACCGTCGATCAGCAGCCATATGTCCAGGGCTTCCAATCGGTCATGCAGCTCGCATTATATTTGAAGTACGCCATCGCGCCTTCAAACCTTAACACCAGCAACGGTGCTTTGATCGATAAGAACAACGTTGATAAGGTGGTTAGCCTGGTGCCTACCTACCGCTAGTTCCTCCTTCTTCGCTCGTCTTGTGGTAGGTTGTCACCCCGAGAGGTACAAGACGGAGACAGCCTACCGCACCAGGAGCTGAGGGCAAGCCGCTGCCCCATAGACGGCCTTTCAGAGAGAGTCCGTGCCGATAGAGCAGTCGTTGACGATGATGGCTTGCCCAGGCAAAGGGAACGTACAATGATAGCAAGATTGTTCCAATGCCTCTGCACGATGGCAGAGGGCAGAAAGGAATCGATATGAAACTCCAGCCGCAATCAGCTACCGGCGCGGCGGTCACAGCGGAACAACGCGCAAAGGCAGCCGGACGCCGCTATCGCCGCCAGCAGTCGGCTCTCGACATCCTCATTATCTTCTTGATCGTCATAGCCATTAGCGTGATCTATGGATTGATCAGTCCCTATACCTTCGCCTTTAACAGCTTCGCCAATATCCAGAATGCGCTCTATACTATTCCGATTGAGGTGGGCATTCCGGCACTGGGTGTGGGAGTCCTCATGATCGCCGGTGAGTTCGACCTCTCCGTCGGTGTCAATTTCGTCTTTAGCAGCATCGTGATGGCGCAGCTCGCGACCAATGGGCTGAACGTCTGGCTGGCAGCGCTCATTGGACTGCTGATCGGCACTGGCATCGGCCTCCTCAACGGGATAATCACGCTCCGACTGAATATCCCATCCTTCATCACCACGCTTGGGACGTCCTTCATCTGGGGTGCCGGAGTGCTCTTCGTTCACGGTGCCTCGTCCCAGCCCTTCTCTCCCACCCCAGTGTTCGCGGCACTCACTGCCGGAAGCATAGGCCCGATTCCGGCGACATTTCTGTGGTGGGTTGCACTCGCGCTCGCCTTCTATGCACTGCTGCAGCGGAATCGGATCGGCAACCATATCTTCGCGGCAGGCGGCAACAAACAGGCGGCAATAGCAACCGGGGTGCGGGTGGACAGGACGAAGCTGCTTGCCTTCAGCTTAGCCGGGGCCACCGCCGCCTTGGGCGGCATTCTGGCCGCATCCTACATCGGTAACATCGCGCCCACTACTGGTGAAGCCCTGGCACTGGAGGCCATCGCCGCCTGCGTCATTGGCGGACTGGCCCTTACCGGGGGCCGTGGCACGATCCTGGGCATCGTCCTGGGCTCCGCGCTCATCTACTGGATTCGAGACGTCCTGCTGTTGGTGGGAGCACCAGGCTTCTATATCACGGCACCCATTGGCATACTCATCATCGGTGCCGCGGCAACTTACGAAATACTGCGAGCCCGTCGAGCTTGATCTACCAACGAAAGGAGAAAGTACATGAGCATGGATAGAATGGAAACAACACCAGCCGAACAGCCGGTGCAAAGTGGGGATGCAGCCACACCGCTGCTGGAGCTCCGCGATGTCAACAAGCAATACGGTCTGAACAGGGTGCTCAATAACGTGTGCTTCCACGTAGGGAAAGCGGAGATCCTGGCACTCCTGGGCGACAACGGAGCCGGGAAGTCGACTACGGTCAAGGCCATTTCGGGCGTCGTCCAACCAGACTCCGGCGCGCTGCTCTGGAATGGCAAACCTGTTGAGCTGAACTCCCACACGGATGCGGCAGAACTGGGCATTGAGACGATTTACCAGGACTCGGCACTCGTCGACTCCATGACGATCGCGCGCAACATCTTCATGGGGCGAGAGATGATAGGGCCCCTTGGTTTCATGCGTATGAGAGAGATGCGAGAAATTGCTGCCCATGTCTTGAAGACGATTGTAGCAATCGAAGGCATCGACAGTCCTGACAAGCTGGTGGGCAGTCTTTCCGGCGGTCAGAAGCAGGCGGTAGCCATCGCTCGTGCGGTGCATTTCAAGCGCACGCTCCTGGTCCTTGACGAGCCGACCAGCGCGCTAGCGGTGCGGGCTACCGAGGCCCTCTTCGAGTACCTCCGGTCGCTACGTACACAGGGCCTGTCGAGTGTGCTGGTCACACATAACCTGTATGACGCCTACCGCATCTGTGATCGCTTTGTCGTGATGGCGCGCGGACTGGTCATCTTCCAGGCGACGCAAAGGGAGACCTCAGTCGAGGAACTGACCGAGCACGTCAGCCGCGGCTAGACCTGCTGTAGGGGCCGATTTATCGCGCCCACCGCCGATTTATCGGCCCCTACACCTTTCGAGGATGATGTTATGCCTGAAACAACGAATCAACCAAAACGAAAAGTACGACTCGGCGTAGTCGGCGGGGGACCGGGGTCGAATATCGGTGAGACCCATCGTTATGCTGCCCGGCTTGACGACCGCTATGCGCTGGTGACCGGCGTTTTTGCCTCGGATGCCCAGCGCAGCCGGGACTTCGCTGCTACCCTCGACATTGCGCCCGACCGTCGCTACGGCTCGTGGCAGGAGATGGCCGAGCAAGAGGCCCAGCGGGAAGATGGTCTTGAGGTGGTCAGCATTATGACCCCCAACAACAGCCATTACGCTATTGCCAAAGCCTTTCTGGAACAGGGCATTGATGTCATCTGCGACAAGCCCTTGACCATCGATGTTGAGCAGGCTCTAGAGTTGATGCGCCTGGTACGTCAGACCGGTCTGGTTTTCGGTGTGACCTATTGCTATAGTGGCTATCCGATGGTGCGTCAGGCCCGCGAAATGATTCGCAACGGGGAGCTGGGCGAAATCAGGCTGGTGCAGGTCGAGCACGCTTCCGGCTGGGCTTCCACCCTGCTGGAGGCGGAAGGACATAAGCAAGCCGTCTGGCGCACCACTCCCAGCATTGCCGGGAAATCCAGCGTGGTCGGTGACCTGGGCACGCACGCCCATCACCTGGCTCGCTTTATCACTGGCCTGGAAATCACCGAAGTGTCCGCCGAGCTGTCCAGTATTGTGCCGGGCCGCCAGGTTGACGACAACGCCCACATCCTGCTACGTTTCAATAACGGGGCAAAAGGGATGATGTGGGCCAGCATGGTCGCGACAGGACATTTGCAGGGACTGCGCATTCGGGTGTATGCTGAGAAAGGTAGCCTGGAGTGGGTACAGGAGCAGCCCAATGAGCTGCTCCTGCGCCCCATCGACGGCCCCCATCAAATCCTCTCACGTGGGTTCGGTTGGTTGTCCCCGGCGGCACAGCGGGCCTCGCGCCTGTGGCCCGGTCACCCGGAGGGTTATTTAGAGGCATTCGCCAATATGTATTCTGATATCGCCGACGCCATTCTCGCCCGCCGGGACGGTGTTGCCGCCGACCCACTGGCCTACCTGTTTCCCACAGTTGAGGATGGTGTGCTGGGCGTGAAGTTTGTCGACGCCGCCGTTGCGTCCCATCAGCAGGATGGTCGCTGGGTTGATGCGACCATCGACGTTCGGTAGCTGCTGTTGGGTCATCAGTCCGCATTGAATCTGTGCAAAGAGGTGAACACTATGACGAGATTTGCTCTATTTGGCGCCGGTTTTATTGGCAAAGTCCATGCCAACAATATTGCCGCTCATCCCCGCGCCGAACTACGGTATGTGTATGATGTCAATACTGAAGCAGCAGAACAAGTAGCGTCCCGTCTCGGCGCACACGTTGCTTCGAGCCAGGAGGAAATCTGGGCGGCGGATCATGTGGATGCCGTGCTCATCGCTTCATCCACCAACACCCACGCCGATTTGTTGAGCAGGGCCATCCAGGCTCGCAAACCGGCCTATTGTGAAAAGCCGATTGATTTGAACATGGAGCGGGTTAAAGCTGTGGTACAGGAAGCGTATCACTCGAATGTTCCGATCATGATCGGCTTCAGTCGTCGTTTTGACTCCAATCACCTGGGTGTCCGAGAAGCCATCCAGGATGGCGCGATCGGCAAGGTGGAGATGATGCACCTCACCTCGCGTGCCCAGGAGCCGCCCCCCATCAGCTACGTCAAAGTGTCGGGGGGACAATTGCGCGACCAGACCATCCATTTTTTTGATCTGGCCTGCTGGCTTGCCGGTGAAGCTCCGGTCGAGGTGTATGCTACAGGCGCAGCTTTGATTGACCCGGCCATTGGTGAAGCGGGGGACGTCGATACTTCCATGGTCATCCTGAAAATGGCAAGCGGAGCGCTCTGTCACATTGACAGCAGCCGCCGCACCGCATATGGCTACGATGAGCGCATCGAGGCCTTTGGCTCCAAAGGGATGGTGCAATCTATGCGCAAACCGACGCGCGAGGTGGCTCTGTACACCGGCACAAAGGTGATCTCTGATGGGCTGCACCCTGGTTGGTTTGAGCGGTTCGAACCCAGCTTTGCCCTGGCGTTGGATGCCTTCATCTCCGCGCTTGAGGGCAAGGCGACTCCTTACCCATCGCTGATGGATGGCTTACGCGCACAGATTATTGCGGAAGCGGCAGTCGAATCTTTGCACAAGAATCAACCCGTAATGATTACCTACTGGCAGCCTGAGTAATCCTGGTTTTTCACGACAGTGGAGGTAGCACAATGACATCTACAATCGGTATCGGGATGATTGGCATGGGCTGGATGGGCGAAGTTCACAGCCGCTCGTATCGCGCCATTCCCGATCGGTTTCATGAGAGCGGGATTTCCCCCCGACTTGTTGTCTGCGCCGATGCGGTAGAGGCGCGCGCGCAGGCTGCCCAGCAGCGCTTTGGCTTCGAGCGCTACACAACTGACTGGCGCGCGGTCATCGCCGATCCTGAGGTTGAGGTCGTCAACGTAGCTGCCCCCAACGGCATGCACCTGGAAATCATCCGGGAGGCAGCAAGGGCCGGGAAACACATCTTGTGTGAGAAACCGGTCGGCAAGGACCCGCAGGAAACCATCCAGAGCGTCGCCGCAGCCCGTGAAGCTGGGGTACTCACCTTCGTCGGCTACAACTATCGCTGGGCGCCGCTCGTCCAGTATGCCCGACAGCTCATCGCCGAGGGGAAACTGGGACAAGTGACCCATTATCACGGTCGCTTTCTCAATGGCTACGCGGGCGATCCCAATGGCTTCCTCTCCTGGCGCTTTGAGCAGGAGCAGGGCCTGGGTACCCTGGGCGACTTGCTGTCGCACGTGATTGATATGGCCCACATGCTGGCTGGCCCCATCACGCGCGTCACCAGCGACAAAGCAATCTTTATCCGTCGACGCCCCATTCCTCAACCAGGTAGCGGCACCCATTACGATGTCGGCAGCAGCGATGGCCCAATGGGAGATGTGACCAACGAGGATTACGTGAGTACACTGGTGCATTTTGAAAACGGTACACGCGGTATGTTGGAAGCGTGCCGGGTCATCAATGGGGCCAAATGTGATATGTCCTTTGAAGTTCATGGAACCAAAGGTGCCATCAAGTGGAACATGGAGCGCATGAATGAACTCCAACTCCAATGGCGTAACGATGCCAATCCCGCAGAGGACGGTTACACCACGCTCTTGAGTGGACCGGCGCATCCGTACCACCGTCACTTCAATCCGGCCTGGGGACTCAATTTGGGCTATGATGACCTGAAGGTAATCGAAGCCTACAATTTCTTGCACTCCATCGCCATTGGTCAACAGGGAGAGCCAGGCTTTGCTGAGGCACTCGCCGTAGCCAATGTTCAGCAGGCGATCATGCGCTCCTGGGAAAGCGAACGTTGGGAGGATGTGGAGCAGTAGAAAGGGCGCACCATAAGCAACGTGGTGAATGCGCCTTGCCTGTGGGGTGTTATTGAGCATGTTGAAGCTGTGCTGCGCGGCGGCCAGTAGCGCATGGCCGAGGTGTAGTAATATGGTATAGTGCTGAAGTGTCGTGGCGTGTAGGCTGAAGGAGATCAGTACGGGCGTCAGACTTGTTACTAAAGAACGATGAAGGAAGGAGACCATCTTGATTAGAGTTGCCAATGCGCCCTGTTCGTGGGGTGTCATCGAGAATGTGGGCGGCGAGCGCGAGGGATATGCCTGGGTGCTCGATGAAATGCATGAGACTGGCTATTTGCACGATCCGAGCCGCCTGGCCGAAAGCGAAGCGGCAGCGGTTCGCACCGCCCGGCTGCTCGCACAAGTAGGTGGGCCAAACGCCTTGATCGTGCTCGGCAATGATCCCTATACCGATCCCATGCGCACCAAATATGCCGGGCGCATCAAACCGGAACAGGGTATGAGTGACACGCAGTGGCAGAGCTTTGCGGCAGGAGCAAATCAGATCGCCCACGCTGTACAACGCGAGACCGGCTTACGAACGGTGTTTCATCACCACATTGGCACCTGGGTGGAAACGCCGGAGGAAACGGCCAAATTCCTGAGCCTGACCGATCCGGACCTGGTAGGCTTGTGCTTTGACACCGGGCACTATCGTTTTGGCGGCGGTGATCCCGTCGAAGGGCTGCGCCGACACGCCGACCGAGTGTGGCATGTCCACTTCAAAGATCACGATCCGCGGGTCGCCGAACAATCCCGTCGCAATGAGTGGGATGCCATCCAGTCCGTCGAACACGGCGTGTTCTGTGAACTGGGCCACGGGGATGTCGACTTCCCAGCGGTCATACAGGGACTGAAAGACATTGAGTACGATGGCTGGATTGTCGTAGAGCAGGATGTGTTGCCCGGTATGGGCACACCGAAAGAAAGTGCGCAGCGGAACCGCGACTACATTCGTTCGATCGGCTTATAGATTACTGTGGAAAAGGCAGATGGACCATATCAAACAATCGATCTCGTGGTGGTGTTTTGCTCAGGGAGACATGACGATAGAGAGCATGGTGCGTATCGCGGCGGATATTGGCTATGAGGCTATCGAACTGGTAGAACAGGAGCATTGGCAAGTCATCAAAGATCATGGCCTGGCGATCGCCTCTCTGAAAGGGCAGTCGTCAATTGAAGAGGGGTTTAATCGGCGAGAATACCATGATCGCCTCGAACGAGAGGTGCGTGCCAATATAGCATTAGCCGCGCAATGGGGCATCCCCAACGTCATTGTCTTTAGTGGGAATCGCGATGGCCTGGATGATAAGACAGGAGCAGAGATCACAGCGCTAGGCTTGAAACGCCTGGCGAGATTCGCCCAGGACGAGGGCGTGACCTTGATACTTGAACTGCTCAATAGCAAAGTAGATCACCCAGACTATCAAGCCGACAAGACCGCCTGGGGCGTAGAGGTGTGCCAGATGGTTGATTCACCGGCGGTGAGGCTGCTCTACGATATCTACCATATGCAGGTCATGGAAGGCGATATCATACGAACCATCCGCGAACAACATGCCTATTTCGGCCACTATCACACGGCGGGAAATCCTGGTCGTCAGGAACTCGACGAGCGACAGGAATTGCAGTATAAGCCAATTATACAGGCTATTGCGGCGACCGGCTATAAAGGATATCTCGGACAGGAGTTCATCCCGAGTGGGAATCCAGAAGTTGCTCTCAGGCAAGCCTTCGATATTTGCAATATTCGTACGTCATGAAAGTGCGCCGCGAAACCACGGCTATACGCGTTCGATTGGGTTCTAGATTGTTATTCAGAAAGGAAGGTACTGATGGCTGACATATCAATTGGTGTGATTGGCGCAGGTGGCATGGGTACGCGCCATGTGCTGAACTTGCAGCACTACGTGAAGGGCGCGCGCGTGGTAGCAATCTACGACCTTGACCAGGAGCGCGCGAGACAGGTGGCCGCGGAATGCGGTTCTGCCACTGCCTTCTCAGACCCGATGCAGCTGATTCAGGATGCTGGCGTGGATGCCGTGGTGATTGCGTCTCCCGATCCCACTCATGCAGCGTTTGTGCATGAGTGTTTGCGGCACCACAAGCCCGTACTCTGCGAGAAACCACTGGCGACCAAAGCCGACGAGGCACTGAAGATTATCGAAGCGGAACAAGCTATGGGACGTCGCTTCATCTCCGTCGGCTTTATGCGCCGCTTTGATCCCCAGCATGTGGCTGTCCGTCAGGTGGTCGCAGCGGGGGAAATTGGCCGTCCGATTCTGTTCAAGGGTGTGCATCGGAACCCGATGATTCCACCCCATCTTCCCGGCGAGGCCGTTGTCACGAACTCGGCCATTCATGATATTGATTCGACCCGCTGGCTCCTGGGGCAGGAGGTTACAGAGGTGTATGTGCGAGGAGTGAGAACGCACACATCGTTCAGCGAGGAGACACGGGATATGCTGCTCCTACAGATGGCGTTGAGCGGCGAGTGTTTAGCCACGGCGGAGGTATCTGTCGCGGTTGAGTACGGTTATGAAGTGTCAGCCGAAATCATCGGTGAACGGGGGACCGCTCTGACCATGCGGCCCGGTCTTGCGTTGGTGCGATCTCAAGGAGCAAGCTCCGAGGCCGTTTCCAAGAATCACCTCTCACGCTTCCAGGAAGCCTATATTCCAGAGTTGACGGAGTGGGTGCATTCGGTCCAGAGCGGACAAGCGTTTACCGGAGCGACCGCCTGGGATGGTTATATGTCGCTGCTGGTCAGCGATGCTTGTATTCAATCCTTACATAGTGGCACACCCGTATTGGTGCCAACGCCGGCGAGACCGGGCTTCTATCAGGAGCAAGAGTTGCAAGGAGGAGCACATGTCAACTGAAAAGCGCGTCAACATCGGAATGATTGGCGCGGGTTGGTGGGCGAATACGATGCATATGCCAGCGTTAGCGGCCTGCGAACAGGCGAATGTCGTGGCTGTCTGTGACCTGCTTCCAGAGCGAGCAGAGGCTCTCGCCAAGAAGTATTCCATTCCCCATACGTTCACCGATTACAAGGAATTGCTCGCGAGCGGTTTGTGCGAAGCGGTTGTCGTGGCTATAACCAATGACGCGCATTACCCCGTCACCATGGACGCGCTCAATCACGGGCTGCATACCATTTGCGAAAAGCCACTCGCGCTCAACTACGCCCAGGCGTCCGAAATGGCCGCCACTGCACAGAAAAAAGGCGTGATTACGTGTGTGCCTTTCACCTACCGCTACATGCCATCAGCGCGCTATCTCAAACAGCTCATCGATGAGGGCTATCTGGGGCAACCCTATCACCTACAAATGCG
>WNGL01014545.1_pt1 | contig 10084 bp, 8 predicted proteins | sample 5400591 | NCBI WGS metagenome assembly WNGL01 (sample SAMN13153377, study PRJNA577476) | soil metagenome | isolation source: 80 cm soil or saprolite under Garry oak tree replicate 1 | place: USA:California | collected 2016-06-15 | reverse complement strand
CTTCGCGAAAAGAAAATATCGCCCCACGTCATGCGCCACTCCGCGGCAATGCGGTTGCTGAACGCGGGCATCGAAACCTCGGTCCTGGCCCTCTGGCTCGGACACGAAAACGTCGCCACCACACAGATCTACATTCATGCCGATCTTGCCCTCAAAGAACGCGCCATTGCCCGGACCGCACCGCAGGACGTCCCGCCCGGCCGCTATCAGCCGCCCGACGCCGTGATGGCCTTCCTCGACGGACTGTGATTATGCCGAACCTCCACGGCCGGGGACGCTCACCGCCGCCAGCTACCGCCATCCAGTCGGCATAACGAACAGGTCGGCATAAGAAGCCTTCTGGGGTATTCAGTTAACCGGAGTGACCACAACATCTGGTAGTTAGCCTGAGGACTCTCCACCAGATCTTGTCGCTCAGGATGGCCAACTCCGTTCAAGTGAAGACCCCCTAAGAAGCCTTATGCGGACTTCGGCATAAAGCTTCGCTCATGGTCCCTTTCAGGCCCAGCAGCAGCCGGTCGTTGTACTCATTGGGATCGTAAACGCCGTCCGTGTCCGCGAGCAGGGTCTGTGACAGGCTGCACAGCTCGATCAGCTGATGCCAGTCCCGCCCGGCCCTGGCCAGCCGGGACATCTCGATCCCCAGCACCAGCCCCACCTGGCCCATCGTGACCTCGGTGACCAGCCGCTGGAACCCCGGGCGGTCCTCCGCGGCCGCCGCCGAGCGGCCCAGGTCCTCATCGATCACCCGCACCAGGCCCGGCGCCCAGCCCAGCGCCACCGCCCGCTCGGCCAGCCCGTACTGCAGCCGCGTGGACTCCTGATGATCGGCAACCTGCTGCCTGGAAGACTGCCGGACGTAAACCACCGCGAGCCGGTCGCGATGCCGGCCCTGGATCTTGCTCCCGCTACGTTCCTGCACCAGCATCGGGCTCACCCCCCGCTCCCGCGGCCGGGGCAGCCACCTCGCCGGGCCAGCCCGCCACCAGCCGGTCGATCAGGACGCCCAGCATCTGCAGCGCGGCCCGGCGGTTCAGCTCCGGCAGCACGCTCCACCGCGTCGCTGGCACCGCCAAGGGTTCCAGGATCTGGGGCACTCCCCGCCTTCACGGTCCACGGCACGTCTCCTTCGGCCAGATCACCGGCCTGCAGCCGCCTGGCCAGCTCAGCCAGCCGCAGCAGGCCCTCCCTGCCAGACGAGCGCTCCGCACGCTTCATGCCGCCCCGGCGAAAATCCGGGCATTCTTCGCCGACCCTCACCTCGCCTATATCCGTCGCACCTACGCCTAAAACGGAAGAATCTCCAAAAACCTAATTTCGCCTTAGTACCTCCGCAGCCTGATCTTATCCTTACTCTCGGTGATCAGCTCGCTTCGGTTCACCTTCACACGGATGTCCTCAAAATCGGACAGGCTCTCGTCTAGGGCGAGCAGAACCTGGACCCTGGCCGTCCGGGCTGCTTTGCGGAGCTGAAGCCAGCCGAAGAGGAGGCCCAGAAGCGCCAGAGGAACACCGACGACCTGGAGGAAATCCGCCCACCCACTGGGCCAGCTGAGCCAATTGGGCATGGACTAAGAGTCACCCACGCAGGCCCAAACGGCAAGAAGAGAGCCGAGCGGGCGCTGACCTGTCCGGCAGCAAGTGCCTGCTCACGCCGACGGACCGGACGGACTCGGACGGCTTCGACTCTGCCGAGCCAGCCTTTAATCCGTGGGTTCCGGGTCCGGTAAAGAACGCATAGCTGCCTCCGGCGGGGACCTCGGGCTCCAGGATGGACTGACAGCAGATGTGACAGCAACGACACCGCACGACGACTCGCCCAGACCGACCTGCGCTGCCGCCCATAGCGAGGTCGCGGCTCCCAACCAGGTACCTACCCTGAACTGACACGGAGGAGGTCAGATCCGGGGATGGCCCGCTGAGCGTACGTGCCCGCCCCTCCAGCCTCAAGCGTGACTGTGACCGCAGGACAACGACCACAGGTAAAAGTGCCTGGTGAACGTACACGCAAAGTCACGCTTGACCCCGGAGCCTCTACGGGCACTCCGGTCAGACGACAAGGGCCAGGCGGGAGCCTGCCCGGACCGAGCGCGGGCCATCCCCCTGCACAGCGCGGTCCTGATTGAGTAAGCCCGAGATGGAGCTCTACTCATCGAGCGCGATCTGGGCGCCGGAGGAAGGACAGGGTGCTGTGACGGCGCCGGGCAAAGGCCCGATGGTGGTGGAGGACCAGGGGGTAATGGTGGCCGACCGATGGGAGCCACGCTGGGAGCCACACGAATGAACGACCTTGTAGTTCTCCGGACGGATGTGAACAGTGGGCAGCGGCAGGCCCGAGGTCGTGGACTGATCTGAACAGGACCGGATGCCGGTACAGGAATCTACGGGTCAGAAGATTGGAGGTTCGAGTCCCTCCGAGCGCGCCAGGTGGTCTTCACGTTTGACCTGCACTTATCTTCACGTTTCGGACTGACATTCCGCGTGGGTGGCCGTCTTGGCGGGTTTCGGGCTGCGAGATGCCTGGCGGGGTGTTCCTGGGCAGGGCCGGCTGGCCTGGGGTGCCTGGGTTCGGGTGGTGGTCGGGTCAGCGTGCGTGGTTCGCCGGCTGGGTCAGGGCGGGGTGCCTGCGGTGGCCAGGTCGGTGAGACATCCGATGGGGTTTAGTTGTCAAGCTGCTGCGGGGATTTTCTTGGCTGGGTTGGGGAAGGCCGTGTCTTCGTCGTAGTGCTGGCCGGTGGTCAGGCAGTGGTGGAGGCAGCCGAGGAGGCGGCCGAAGAGGTTGCGCTGGGCGGCGGCGTGCCTGTCGCCGGCGTCTTTGCGGCGGTCGTAGTGGGCACGGGCGCCGGGCGAGGCGGTGAGGGCGGAGAACGCCCAGCTGTAGCCGGCGGCGTTGAGCCGGTTGTTCTTGACGCGGCGGAAGGTGATGCTCGTGCTCTTGCCGCTGGCGCGGGTGATCGGGGCGGCGCCTGCGTAGGCCTTGAGCCCTTTGGCATCCTGGAACCTGGATCGGTCGTCTCCGATCTCGGCGAGCACCCGGGCGCCGGTGAGGATGCCGAGCCCTGGGAAGCTGGTGATGATCCCGGCGTCCGGGTGCTGGTTAAAAGACCTGGTGACGGCCTGCTCGAGGTCGCTTGCGGCGGCGCAGGCGGCGTTGAGCTGGCCGAGCAGCGCGAGAGACTGCTGGCCCATGGCGTCTTCGACGAGGGGGAGCTGGCGCATCTGCGGGGCGGTGAATGCCGCGCGGAGCCGGGCTGCCTCGGCGTCGATGCCGCGGCTGCGGCCAGCCTTGCGCAGCAGCGCGCGGAGCCGGGCTTCGGTCAGCGCCGCGGCGGCGGCCGGGGCGGGTGCGGCGGCGAGGATGGCGCGGGCCTCCGGGCGGGTGATGCTCCCGCTGGCGGCGGGGAACGCGGCGAGGAAGCCGGGGAAGTATTCACGCAGGTGGGAGCGGAGCTTGTTATGCGCTTGGGTGCGATCCCAGACGGCGTCCTGCTGGGCGCGGGCGAGCACCGCGATGGCCTGGGCGAGTTCGCTGTCGGCGGGTAGCGGCCGGTGCGCGTGCATGTCGGTGCGCAGCACGTTCGCCAGGACGACCGCGTCGCCGTGGTCGGATTTGCGTCCCGCGACCGAGTGCCGGTCCCGGTAGCGGGCAACCGACATCGGGTTGATGTGATAGACGTGCCGTCCGGTGGCGCGCAGGCACGCGACGAGCAGGCCGCGGGGCGTCTCGATGGCCACCGGGATCAGGTCGCCGGGCGCGTCGCCATGCCCGGCGAGCAGGCCGAGCAGCTCGGTCAGCCCAGCCGGGCCGTCGCTGATGCGCTTGCGGGCCAGCAGCTTGCCGTTCTGGTCCACGATTGCGATGTCGTGGTGACCCTCGGCCCAGTCGATCCCGCAGTAGGTATCCATTCCTTCCTCCGATCCGTCACGGTGATGTTCGCGCAGGCCAGGCCGCGCGGGGCACGCACGCTCCCTAATGGAAGGGCTCGATGGCCCGCCATCCGATCAGCCGTTCGTGACCCCAGCTGCCCGCAGGCCCCGGTCTCGCGAAGAGCTCGCAGGCTCCGGCGGTGATGAGGGGTTCCTCCTGCGGGTGGCTCGGACCACGACCACCCATACCGGGACGGACGGCCGTTCCCGCGCAGGCCGTGCGGCGTGTTGCTCACAGCCCGGTAACAACGGTGATGCCGGGGGCCCGGATCTCACCGGAGAGGTCATTCCCCTGGGTCTTGCCGCGGGTGTCGCCGGCATCACCGTTATCGGCAGGCTCCGCGATCTCAAAGAGGGACTCTTGCGCCCTGGCCGGAGGAGGCGGTGACCTGTCATGCCCCCATTAGGGTCTTGCGGCGCCGGCGGCGGGTTCTGGGCGGCAGCCCGGCGGCGGCGCGGCGGGCGTTGTCGTCCTGGCGGGCGGTCCAGGCGATCAGGATGCGCTGGTTGCGGACGGCCAGGAGGCAGGCGAGCCAGAGCGTGAGCGGGGCCAGGCCCATCAGGCGGCACCAGCCGCGGGCGATGTTGTTGCTGGCCGGGTCCTTGGCGGTGGAGAAGGTCCGCTCGGCGCCGGTGCGCCGGGCATAGGACTTCCGGTGTGCGGCCGAGGGATAGTCGTGCTTCTGGCGGGTCTTGGCGGCGACGTCCGGGGGGACGGTGATGGTTTGCTGGGTGCAGCAGGCGGGCGGGTGGCCGGGCGGGGTGAGGATCTCGGGCCGCTGCCGGTCCAGGGTCATGGAGGCCGGGCGGAGCGGGCAGCGGATCTTGCCCGTGGCGGCGGGGCAGGCGACCCGGTGGTAGCCGTCTTCGTCGTCGCTGGTGATCCGGCCGAGCTTATAGCGGGCGGTCCCGGCGGTCTGCTGGTCGTGGGCGGCGGCCTGGCCCGGGGTGGCGTCGCGGGCCAGGGGCGCGAGTTCCGGCAGTGGCCTGGGCGTGGCGGGGCAGTAGAGGTTGCCGTTGGCGATGATGGCGCCCTCGCGGGTGCCTTTCGGGCCGCGGTCGGAGGGGTGCAGGTCCTGGACCAGCTGCGCCCCGGCCTGGCGGAGCGGGACGGCCCAGGCTCCGGCGTCGCGGTGGGCGTACCCGGAGTCGGCCAGGATGTCGCCGGGCGGGATCCCCTGGGCGGGCATCCCGGTCAGCACCGGGACCAGGGCGCGGGCCGGGTCGGCATCGCAGGACGAGGCGGTCATCCGGCGGGCCAGCTCGGGCACCGGCGGGCCGTGCTCACCGGGCATCATGGTGACGGCCGGCAGGTAGTAGCCGAAGAACAGCTCGCTGTCCTGGCCCGGGCCGCCGCCGGCCCGGTGCCCCCGCCAGGCCTCGGGGTCGGCGCAGTCGCGGGTGCCGTGCGGCGGCGGCCGGGAGAAGGTCTCCACGTCGGTCCAGTCCGCCGCCAGCGAGGTGGAGGCGTGCTTGTGCTCCTCCGGGATGGACGCCTCCAGCAGGTCATCGCAGATCGCGGCGAGGGTATCGGAGGGCAGCCCGTCGGGTGCGTCCTTGGCCAGGGCATCGGCGACCAGGCCGAAGGTGCGCTCGGTCTGCCGGTAGGTGAGCCGGTGCGGGCCGGTTCTCCAGTCCCCGGTCACGCCGAGCCGGACCTGGTCCGGCCCGGGCAGGGCGGTCAGCGCGTCCCGGACCCGGGTCAGGTGCGCGGGCCGCTGATCGGCCAAGGTGAGCAGCATCCCGGCCAGCAGGGTGCGGACCCGCAGCTGGCGGTGCCGCACCCCGATCGGCAGCCGCGCCTCAATCCGCGGCGCCACGCCGGAGGTATCGATGATCTCCTCCAGCTGCGCCAGCGCCGTCGGCGCGCTCACCGGCCGGCCCCCAGCAGCTGGACCGCTTCGGCCTCGCCGGCCGGCTCGAGGGTGGCGAGCAGGTCGCCGAGCCGCTGGGAGCAGGTGATCCCGGCGGCGTGCATGAACGTGGCCAGGCCCAGCAGCCGGGCGCAGTCGGCCAGCCAGGTCATCCGCAGCCGGGAAGCCTCCAGCCGGGGCAGCCCGGTCCCCCCGGTCAGCGACCGGGTCAGCGGCGTGGTGATGTTCTTGCGCACGGCGCTGGTCCCGCCGGTGACCAGCCCGGACCCGGCGAACGCCGCCGAGGCGAGCAGGACGTCGTGGTACCGGGACAGAACCGGCACCGCCCGCGGCCGGGCGCCGCGGACCTCCACCAGCACCCCGCCGGACCGGCACACGACATCGGCGCCGCGGACGCCGCGCAGGTCCGCCCCGGTCAGGCCGGCGCCGGCGCCCAGGCAGACCAGCCCGGCCGCGCGCATCCGCCGCGATAGCGTCGGCTGCGCGTCGGCCAGCGCCAGGTAGCCGGCGATCTCGGCGGGGCCGTACGGCGCCTTGGCCCGCTCCCGGGACAGCGCCGCGTCCGCCGGGGCCAGCTGCGGGACCACCCGGCGGGCGATGAACCTCAGGTTGGTCCGCAGCGTGCGGCGCGCCGAGCCGGACAGGCCCGGCGCGCTGACCGCGAACCGCTCGATCACCGACGGGTGCAACAGCACCTCGGGCACCGGGTCCAGCCCCAGCGGGACCGAGAACGCCGCCAGCCGGGCCGCCGCCCACAACAGCGCGTTCGCCCGCGCCCGGGTCCCCGGGCAGGCCCGCTCCACCACGGCCCGGGCACAGCACGCCGCCTCGCCGCTCACCGACGCCGGCCGCCAGCGCGCGACGTAGCCGGCGACCGGGCCGGTGCCCCGGGGCGCCGGCGCCGGACGGGCCGCCCGTGCCACAACTGTAGTTATACAGTAGGACATGCCCGGGATACCAGACCTATGCCACCCTGAGACCGTGCCCGTCGCCGCCAGCCACCAGGCCCAGGCCGAGAAGATCGCCGCCGAGCTCGCCGCCATCGCCCGCACCGGCATGGTGCTGCCCGGCTCGATCACCCAGCGGCGCACCCGCTGCGGCCGGGCGAACTGCGGCTGCCACGCCGACCCGCCCCGCCTGCACGGCCCGTACTGGCAGTGGACCCGCAAGGTCGCCGCCAAGACGATCTGCCGCTGGCTCAGCCCCGACCAGCACCGCGACTACCAGGCCTGGGTCGGCAACGACCGCCGCCTGCACGAACTGCTCGCCCGGCTCGAAGCCCTCGGCGCCGCCGCCCTCGACGCCGACCCCCGCTGGAAACGCCAGCCAGCCGCCCGCACCGGCCGGGCCCGGCAGCCACCCGAACCGGAACACAAGCCTCCAGATAACGTGGGCAGCGCCCGCTTAACCTGTGGGCACCCCCTCAGCCGCACCCCATCTGCCCAGGTCAGCCCTAAACGTGAAGACCTCGCCAGGCCACAGGCCACTTGCGATCATGAACCGGCCCCGACTGTAGCCACAGCCGCTCACACTCCGAACAGCTCGTCGATGGCGGGAGCTTGGCACGCACCCGCCGCCGGGGCGACAATGCGGGGATGGCTGGTGATGACGGCAGGGCCCAGGTGCAGCTCGACGAAGACACCCTGGCCCGCCGCCGCCGCGACCTCGGCGAGGACCACCCCGACACCCTGGCCGCCGCCAGCGGCCTGGCAGTCAGCCTGCGTGCGGTCGGCGAGTACCAGGCGGCCCGGGAGCTGGACGAAGACACCCTGGCCCGCCGCCGCCGCGTCCTGGGCGAGGACCACCCCGACACCCTGGCTTCCGCCGACGGCCTGGCCATCAGCTTGCGTGCTGTCGGCGGGCACCCCGGCACCCTGACCTCCGCCAGCAGCCTGGCCACCAGCATTGGTCACCGCGGCGAGCATCAGGCGGCCCGGGAGCTGGGCGAAGACACCCTGGCCCGCCGCCGCGTCCTGGGCGAGGATCACCCCGACACCCTGGCCGCCGCCTTCCAGCTCGTCGGCGCGCTGAGCGAGCTGGGCGAGCACCATGCGGCCCGGGAGCTGAACGACGACATCATCGCCCGCCGCCGCCGCGTCCTCGGCGATGAGCACCCCGAGACCATAATGGCGGGCGCCTTCGACCTCATCCTGCGCGGGCTCGACCTCGGTGGCGAGCCCGAATGGATGGCCGCGCTCAGGGAAGCCAGCAAGAGGCGCCAACAAGAGGCCCAGGAGCCAGACAGTTGACCTGAACTCAGAGACCAGCCCGGTGCCTGATAGTGCCCAATCCCGGCATCGGAGGCGGGCGCCGCGTCAGGCCATCGGTGCCCTGACAGCAACCGTCACAGCAACAGCACCGGCCAACGGCAAACGTCAGCGGTCGGCAGCACACACGAACACTCGCACTTCGCATGGCGACTTGGGGATACGTCCGGCCTGAAAAGCAGACGGTCGGGGATCGGCGCCTGCGAGGAAAACGGGGGACAAGCAGGATTCGCCTTCAGGGTGTCAGTCATACTCGCTGCGTGTCCCCTTCACCGCAGCCCGCCTCACCGGAGCAACGGCTCATCATCATCAGCGGGGAGGAAGGCGCTGGCAAGTCAACCATCGTGCGTGCGCTACTGCCGTCCACGCCGTATGGCGCCCGGATCGACGCCGAGGACATCGGCCAGACGAACCCCTGCCCGATGGACGATGCATTCTTCGACCTGCTTCGCCGGAATGTGGCCGGCCTCGTGGAGAACTTCTGGGCCGCAGGCTACGTCAACGTCATCGCCGGCAGCTTCCTGCGCCGCTACTCCGACTACGTGTCTTTCCGCCAGCTGCTACGGCCCTCGGCGGTATTCCTCATAGATCTCCTGGTCGACAAGGAGGTGCGCGATCATCGGCGAATCACCCGGGCGAAGCGGACCACGCAGGAATGGCGGGACATGGTCGACCAGGTTCCGGAAGATCGGACAATCCGGCGGGCCACCGATGCTGACTACCGGTACATCGGCATTGACACGACCGACCTAGACGTCGGCGGAACCGTGCAGCGGATCAAAGGCGCCATCCCGGAGGTCTATGCAGGCTAGGTAGGGCGCGTACCCGCTGCGTGCCTGCGATGGGCCGGTGAACCGGGCGACTCACAGCTATGACCTTCCAAGGCGTTATCTTCGGGCGTGCGATCCGCGTGCGGTAAGGTGCGGCAGCCTGCGGTCGGGAGCGGGTTCTGACGGTCACTCACAGCCACTACAGACAGCGGATCAGCACCGTTTCGCTGCGACTGTTGCCAAGCCACTGGACGGCGGCCGACGCATGCGGACAACTCTCGAATATCTGCCCAGCCTACGACCGGTGACGGACGGTCCTGGACGACTTGCCCACTCCTACGGATCTGAGGGTTGCAGTTTGGGTTGCAGTTCACCACGGTGCAGCACCATCCAGGGAAGACCGGTCAACAAGGTTGGTCCAGCTTGAACTGCTCGGGACAGCCATGCCCCGAGCTGCTAATGCGGTTGGTTAACGCCGCGTGCGGGTCCTGGGCGGGACGGCCGAATGGTCGGCGGCGCGCCCTCGATTGACCTGTGCTGATCGCTCGCGGTTCTCTCACAGGACAGGGGAAGCAGGCATGGCGATTAGCGCAGGCCGCACCGGGCTCGTGGGGCCATTAACCTCGGTGAAGAGCGGTCTCTCACGGTCACTCGCGGACAACTCTCCCCCGCAGGTCAGGCCATATGACAGGCTCGGACGGCACAGATTCCCAAGCTGATAGTGCGGATTCTGCTGGGTCGGCGTCGGCCGTGGCGCGATCAGCCGTGGTTAGCCTCCGGCCTCGGGTTCGATGTCGTGCTCTGCGGCGAGCTGGAGGATCCTGGCCGAGGGGGTGATCTCCGGTTTGGGCGGCTGCAGGATCGCATCCTGGCCGGGCGTCTTCATAACGCGGAAGGCCTTGCCATGGTCGCCAGGCACGATCAGCCGCGTGCGTTCGTCCATCTCGGCGCGGAACTCTTCACGCTGCACTGCTAGGTCGCGGATCAAGGCCGCTGTCTCGGTGAGATTGCCGTCTGCGGCTGGTTGCAGGAGGTCGCATCCGGTATCGCTGGCGGGGCTGGTTCGGCAGAACGCAGGGCTCGATCTTCCGCCCGGGGTGGCGGCGGCGCAGTTCGGTGTCGGCGGCGATGGCCAGGCGCCTGGATCGTTCGGTGGCGTGCTCCCATTCCTGCCGGGCGGCTATGTCCTGGGTGAGGTCGTGTTCTCGCTGCCGGTAGTGGTCGCGGAGGGCCCGGTAGCTGGCGG
>WNGL01012620.1_pt1 | contig 10085 bp, 9 predicted proteins | sample 5400591 | NCBI WGS metagenome assembly WNGL01 (sample SAMN13153377, study PRJNA577476) | soil metagenome | isolation source: 80 cm soil or saprolite under Garry oak tree replicate 1 | place: USA:California | collected 2016-06-15 | reverse complement strand
CCGGAACCCTGCTGGATGCCGCGCTGGCCTGCGCTGCCCGCGGCTGGCATATCTTCCCGGTACGGCCCCGGGCCAAGAAACCGCCCGCGTTCCCCGGCCACAAGGCCGAAGACTGCACAAGCACCGACCCGCGCTGCCGCGGCGGGCACACCGGGTGGGAACCACGGGCCACCACCGACCCGGGCCGCATCGGCCGGGCGTGGGCCGCCGCGCCGTACAACATCGGCGTGGCCTGCGGCCCGTCCGGCCTGATCGTGGTTGACCTGGACACGCCCAAGCCGGGGGAGGTGCCGCCGCCGGAGTGGGCCGGGCCGGGCATCACCGATGGCGCGGACGTGCTCGCCGCGCTGTGCGAGCGGCACGGCCAGCCGCTTCCCTTCGAGACGTTCATAGTCCGCACCGGCCGCGGCGGGCTGCACCTGTACTTCACCGCCCCGCCCGGCGTACGGCTCGGCAACACCGCGGGCGAGCACGGGCGCGGGCTCGGCTGGCTGATCGACACCCGCGGGCACGGCGGCTACGTGGTCGCGCCCGGCTCGATCGTGGACCTGCCCGGCGGCGGCACCGGCCAATATGAGGCCGTCTACGACCGGCCCCCGGCACCACTGCCGGACTGGATCACCGCCCTGCTAACCGCGCCCGCCGCCAATCCCCGCCTGGAGTGCCGTTCAACTGCCGCCGGTCAGGTCAGTGACCTAGACCGCTACGCGGCAACGGCACTCCAGGCGGAGGTGGAACGGGTCCGCGCAGCCGTGGAGCCCGGCCGCAGCCACGCGCTGAACAAGGCCGCGTTCCACCTCGGCCAGCTCATCGCCGCGGGCGCGCTGCCCGAAGACCTGGCCTGCGCGGAGTTGTACGACGCCGCGAGCGTGCATTTCGGCGTCGGCACCCCGCCGTTCACCCCTGGCGATGCGCGAGCCACCATCCGTTCCGGTATCACTGCGGGCAAGCGCAAGCCCCGTCCGCTCGCCACCCGCCGGGCCGCCGCGTGAACCCCGCCAGCCGGGACGGTGCCGCCGCCCTGGACGACACCCGGGCGTTCATCGGCCGGTTCTGCGCCCTGCCCGCCGAGCACGCCTACACCGCCGCCACGCTGTGGGCCGCGCACGCCCACGTGCTGGACGCCTTCGACTCCACACCCCGGCTCGCGTTCCTCTCACCCGAGCCCGGCTCAGGGAAAACCCGGGCGCTGGAAATCCTCACCCTCCTGGTCCCGTGGCCGATGCACGCGGTCAACGCCACCCCCGCCGCGCTGTTCCGCTCCGTCGCCGACAAAGCCACCCGCCGCACCATCTTGTTCGACGAGATCGACACGATCTTCGGCCCCAAGGCCAAGGAACACGAGGAACTGCGCGGCCTGCTGAACGCCGGGCACCGCCGCTCCGGCGTCGCCTACCGGTGCGTCGGCGAAGGCACCCGGCAGGTTGTCGCGGAATTCCCCGCCTTCGCCGCCGTCGCGCTGGCCGGGCTCGGCAAGCTCCCCGACACCATCTTGACCCGCTCCATCGTCATCCGGATGCGCCGCCGCGCCCCCGATGAGCACATCGAACCCTACCGGGCGCGCATCCACGAACCCGAAGGCTTCAAACTGCGCGGCATGCTCGCCGACTGGACCGCCACCGTCGCCGAGCCCCTCACCGGCTACTGGCCCCAGATGCCGCCCGGCGTCACCGACCGGCCCGCCGACGTGTGGGAACCCCTCCTCGCCGTCGCCGACGCCGCCGGCGGCCCCTGGCCAGGACGTGCCCGCGACGCCTGCGCCTGGCTGGTCAAGGACAACGCCGAGCGCGGCATCAGTCTCGGCATCCGCCTGCTGGCCGACCTGCGGGACATCTTCGATGGTGCCCGCGCCATCACCACCGAGGACATCCTGACCCGGCTGCGCGCCCTGGACGCCGCCCCGTGGGCCGACCTCAAAGGCGCGCCGCTCGACGCCCGCGGCCTGGCCCGCCTGCTGGACCCCTACGACATCTGCCCCGGCAAGGTCAAGGTTGCCGGGCGCCCCCTGCAGGGCTACCGGGCCGGGCACCTCGCCGACGCCTGGACCCGCTACCTCCCGCCTATCCCCGCAGAAGCGGAACCTGCGGAACCTCCGGAACCCGAACCCCCGCCGTAGGTTCCGCAGGTTCCGGAGGTTCCGGAACCCCCGGCAACCCGCCGGAACCCGCTAGACCCGTCCTGACCTGCGCAGGTTCCGGAGGTTCCGCAGGTTCCGGACTTACAGCAGAAGGACCGCAAGCCAGCCCTGCCCGGTGCACAGCCGCCAGCCAGTTTCGCCGGGCCGCCCACCTCGAAGGAGACACATGGCAACCGCCGCCCTTATCCCGCTCGCTCGTAAGTCTCGCGACAAGCTCAATGTCGCTGAGGTCTGCGAAGACCTCCAGGTTGCGCAGAGCACCTTCTACGAATGGCGCACCAAAGGCACCGGACCGCGCTGCATCAAACTGCCCAACGGGCAACTCCGCGTGCGCCGCGCCGACCTCGAAGCTTGGCTCGACGCACGAGAGGACGCCGCCTGATGGACAACATCACCTACAACGTGCGCATCTGGAAAACCGAAATCTACAAAGGAGCGAAAGTCACCACCTACAAAGTCCGGTGGAAAACCGGCACCAAACCATGGAAACATTCCTTCCGGACCAGGGCACAAGCCGCCAGCTTCCAAGCCGAGCTACGCTCCGCAGCCAACAGGGGCGAGGCATTCGACATCACCACCGGGCAGCCTGTCTCATGGGGTCGGGTCGGCGACAACCTGTCCTGGTATGACTTCTGCGTGTCCTACGTAGACATGAAATGGAAACACTCAGCCGGGAAACGGCGCGCCACAATCGCGTGGGCACTCGTCACCGTCATGCCCGCAATGATCGCCACCAGTAAAAGCAAGCCGGATGACAAAGCCATGCGGGCAGCGCTGCGGCAGTGGGGATTCAACACCAAACGGCGCGCCGACTGCCCGGAAGACGCCGCAGTCATCCTTTCCTGGCTGTCACGCAACACGAAACCCGTCTCTGCCCTCACCGACCCGGCCGTGATGCGTGATGTCCTCGACGCAGCGGCAAGCCAACTCAATGGCCAGCCCGCGGCAGCGTGGACGGCCCGGACCAACCGCGCGATCCTAGGCAACGCCCTCCAGTACGCGGTAGAGCTGCGGATTCTCGGCACCAACCCCATCAAGGCCGTCAAGTGGGCGGCACCGAAGACGACACAAGAAGTTGATCGGCGCAGCGTCATCAACCCAGCCCAGGCCCGGCGGTTGCTAGATGCGGTGCGCGGGCAGCTGCCCAGCGGCCCTCGGCTGGTCGCATTCTTCGCGGTCGTCTACTACGCGGCCCTCCGGCCGGAGGAAGCCGTTAATCTCCGCCGGGACAACATCACCCTTCCGCCGTTGGTATGGAATGCCGCGACCAGCAATTGGGGGGAACCTGTCGACAACTGGGGCGAGCTGCGGTTCTGTTTGGCCGCGCCCGAGGTAGGCGTCGAATGGACCGACAACGGCACGCGCCGCGAACAACGGCACCTCAAGTCCCGCCCTGCCGGGGAATGGCGCCGGGTACCTGTCCCCCCGCCGCTGACGCGCCTGCTCCGCGCGCACCTGGAAGAGTTCGGGACCGCCCCGGGCGGTCGCGTCTTCTCCGGTGTCTACGGCGACGAACTAGCGTCAATCACCTACCGCCGCGTGTGGGACAAGGCGCGCTGCGTAATCATGACCCCAGACGAATACGCTTGCCCGCTGGCCAAGCGCGTCTACGACCTCCGGCACGCTTGCGTCTCGACCTGGCTCAACGGGGGTGTCCCGCCCGCCCAGGTCGCCGTGTGGGCCGGGCACAGCGTCGCCGTCCTGCTCAAGGTCTACGCCAAGTGCATCGACGGCCAGGACCAGATAGCCAAGCAGCGCATAGAGGACGCGCTACGCGACCCTGGCGAGCCGGACGAAGACAAGTCACAGGAGCCGACAGAGGACGGTTGAGGCTTGGCCGGTGCAGGCGGCTCAAGCCACAGACCGCGGGCAGTAGCCAGGCTGGCAGGCGGCAGTGGGCAGGCTTTGAGAGTGAGATGGTTGAAGGATGCGGCTACGGAACCCAGGCACGATCGACCAGGCCATCACGACGATCAGGGCTCTGCAGAGTGGCCTCACTAGGGCGAGAGGCGGCAACGTTCTGCTGCCCGTTGAAGATCCGTTCCTGACCTGGATTGACGATCAGGCCCGGCCGCAGCTCGAGAACCTCTTCGCTGCGACTGAAGACGTGCTCGCCGAACTGGATGTCTCCCATAACCGGATTAACAACGCACCCAAGTCGAACGTACGGCGTACCAATGCCATGCTCAGCCGCGAATGGCAGGACTGGGATCGCCGCCTGAGTGACCTGATTGTGGAGCTGCAGCAGCAGAAGAGGGTCGCGGAGCGGCCTGGGGAGCCGATCGTCCTGGACACCTCGGTGCTAATGGAAGGCCCGCCGCTTGCGTCGTCCGACTGGCACGGCCTGGACTCATCCCTGGTAGGCAAGCTAGTGCGGCTCGTCGTGCCGATCATCGTCGTTGAGGAGCTAGACGATCTTCTGCATGACCGGCAAGCAGAGCGTCGCAAGAAGGCCCGCGACGCAACCCGCGCTCTGCTGGACCTGCACCAGACAAGGCCGACGGAGCCTGCGCCCATGCCAGCCCATCCAGACGTCACGATTGAGGTGCTGCTTGATGGCGAGTGGCACGTGCGCCGCCCGAACAATGACGCCGAGATAATCGACCAGGCGCTGAGACTTGGCGAGCTAACCGGCAAGGGCGTCCTGCTTGCCACGTGCGACTTGCGCATGATCTACCGGGCTGGAGCGGCGAGCCTGCCATCGGTATACGTGCCTCGCAACTAGGCGCGCCGTCGGTGTTCGCGCGGAGGGAGGCCAATCCCACAGGAGCCGGAAGAGGACGGCTGAGGCTTGGGCGCGCATTGGGCGCAACCAGCCGGAGCGAGCCGGTTTCAACCGTAGCCAGCCGGAGAACACGACGACGGCGCTTCACCGTGTTTGCGCAGGTGAGGCGCCGTCTTCCTGGCTTGTGAGCGAGAGCCCCCTTACGGAATCGAACCGTAGACCTTCTCCTTACCATGGAGACGCTCTGCCGACTGAGCTAAGGGGGCGTGTCTTCAGTTGTCTGACCTGGGGTTGCGCCGCTAGCGGCGGTCACTACAGGTTGCGCACACCGGTCGTACAGCGTCTAATCGACTGTATGACGAGTGCCGAGACTAGCACGACCAGCCTGGGACAGCTTACCGGGTTACTGCCATCGTGGCGCCTGCACCTTGAGGCGTCCAACCTGTCGCCCCGCACGATCCGCGCGTACACCGACGACGCAGCGCTCTTCGCCGCGTTCCTGGCAGCCAAGGGCATGCCGACCTCGGCAGCCAGCATCCGCCGCGAGCACATCGAGGCGTTCATCGTGGCCGAGCTTGAGCGAACCGCTCCCGCGTCGGCCGCTACGCGATACCGCTCGCTACAGCAGCTCTTCAACTGGCTTGATGAGGAAGGCGAGATCACCAGGTCGCCCATGGCGAAGATGCGCCCCCCGAAGATTCCCGAGAAGCCGGTGCCAGTGCTTGCCGATGAGGACATTCGACGCTTGCTGGCGAGCTGCGCCGGCAAGGACTTCCGCAGCCGACGCGACTGCGCCATCATTCGGCTCTTCCTCGACACAGGCATGCGACTCGAAGGCATGGCCGGCCTACGCCGCAGCGCCGACGACCCGGAAGCGTCGGACGTGGACCTGAGATCCCGAGTCGTGCGGATCGTTGCCAAGGGACGCCGCGAGCTTGTCCTGCCGATCGGCGCGAAGACCGCTCGGGACATTGATCGCTACATCCGCATCCGAATGGGGCACCCGCACGCTTCGCTCCCCTGGCTCTGGCTAGGTCCGAAGGGCCGACTGACGGCAAGCGGCGTGTACCAGATGATCAAGGAACGCGGCACCGCCGTCAGCCTGCCCAATCTCCATCCGCACCAGCTTCGGCACACGTTCTCCCATGACTGGCTGGCTAACGGCGGCTCCGAAGGTGACCTCATGCGCCTCGCCGGATGGAAAACGCGCGCCATGCTCACCCGCTACGCAGCCAGCGCGGCAGACGAGCGCGCACGTGACGCACACAGACGCCTCTCCCCAGGCGATCGGTTCTGACCGGAACGGGCCTCCCGCCCTCAAGCCCTTCGGCACCCCTGACTTAGCCCGAACCACGTCGAGCCCGAACCACGTCGAGTTCGCCTAACCCCTCCGCATGAACTTGACTATCTCTTCGAGAACTGGAAACTGGCTCAAACTCTCCGCTCGAAAACTACTCCATAGCAGCGGCGCAATATCTGTCACCTCATTTGCACCAAGGGCTTGAAACTGTATCGTCAACAACCGCATACAGTCCTTGCCGTGTCGAACTTTTTCTATCGGAATAGCCGATATCTCTTCAACTGCAGCTGATATCCTCTCGCCTATTGCCGCTCGTTCGCGAAGGCTAATATCGGCCGACTGAAGAAGAGCGCCAAGGTAGCCCGGCCGATCGAGCACTAGCGATCCACTGCTAGTAGCTCTTATATAGCCTTTGAAACGTGATCGCGACACGGGCAATTTCAGGCCCTCCCTGTGGCTAACCAGCCTCGTAGCTGCAAGGAATACTGCTACCTCGGATGTATATTCGAGGAGCGCACTGGCTGACACACCATCGATTCCGCAACCAAGTTGGAGCGCGGCAGCTACATTCTCCTCCCCAAGCACATACCCTTCCGCATCGCGAAGGTCTGTGACCCAGGCGTTTGGAGGAATTGCTTCCTCTATCAGTGCCGCCTGATCAGCATCCAGTAGGCCGCGAATATCGTAACCAGCCGAAGCGACCGCTGCAAGAAACGATCGCAGACGCTCGCGATTGCCGCCCTCCTGAACATTTGGCAAATCGACGAAATCAATTGGAATGACGTCCGCCACCACAGCTCTACTGTCTCCAGTCAACCAGTTCAAAAACGCGCGGTCCCGCCCCCCTTCAACGTATATCTCCCGTCGACCTGGGTCCATCTTGTGTGCAACCAGAATCGTGTCGGTACTTCGACGCAGCATTGTTGCACCACGACCAACTGTCAGTTGTGTTGAGGTTTAATGGACAGTTCAATCATGTATTCTGCGTACGGCGTCGCAACGTCGGGCGAATGAGTCGCGAGGATCAGCTGAGGCGCTGCACGCGATGCGCAGCGAATCAAATTTGACACTAGCTTCTTTTGCCATCGAATATTCATTGACAGCTCTGGCTCATCGATGGCGATTACAGTTCCCTTCCTCCGGGTAGTAAGCGCAGCAACCATTAGATACAATAGCTGCTTTTCGCCCGAGCTTAGCTGATGCTCCGCGAGCGATGTGCCGTCGGTCGATATCACGAATCCGGAAGATGCATGAACACGCAACGTCTTATCTTCGAGAAAGTCATTCATTACTTCCTCAAAAGCCAGCAGTCGCTCGGCTATCAAACTTCGCGTTTGAGCGCGGGAAGTAAGGAATTTGGCGTAAGTGCTCAGCACTGTAAGCGTGTGGGCGCTTCCAGCAGAGCGCGATTCTCGGAGTATTTTATTTATGCGACCGTAGTCCCAGCGATCTCCATGAAGTCCGAACCGTTCCAGGCGCTCGTCCTGATCGTGAACGTATTCGAACATCTGGCGTATGTCTTGCGGCGACCTTTGCTCGGTATCTTGATGTGTTAGATCATCAAGTATTCTGCTAAATAGATCGGGAGTGCCAGTTAGAAAGAAGGGCCCTGTGTCAACTAGGGCTTCCCTAATGAAGCGCTTCACTTCATCGGCGATTGGAGTTCTGGAAGGTTGATCCCCTGGCCGAGTACGGCGCGGGCGCGTCATCAAATGACCCGAAGTGCTTATCGCATAGTCAGGTTGAGAAAGATAGAGACTTAGGTTGTCCGAAGTTGACTGGCGAAATTGCTCCGCTCGGTCTGCAGTTATGAAATTTAGCGAGATGTTCTCGACGCTATTGAAGAAGTGCTCTCGAAATTCCTCCACCTTTGTTGCGTCACCCGGATTAAGCGCTCCTTTTGTCCCAAACTCCGCGGTCAGAATCACCGACAGATCGTCGAATTCGACCTCGATTCCATTCTTGAGGCTTTTTACATTAAGGCGTTGCCCGGTATTGAACTCTAGCCAGCACTCTGAAAATGGTACCTCACGGAATACGTCAAAGTCGAGTCTGATAATGGCATCGAGCATCCGGAGTATGGTTGTCTTCCCTACACCATTGGGTCCATAAAGGATAACTACCGATGCGGACGAGCCGTATTCTGAAACGGTCGACAATGGTATCCGATGAGTGTAACGACTAAAGAGACCATGCACGACCAGTTCCGAGAGCTGCAGGTCACTCAGTCCTCTGCGAGGCGAACTTGGCGGCTCGTTCTTGTCGGCCATGCGACTGATCCCTAGCATAGTTAACGGACTCTATCCGCGATTATACCACCGCGTTGCCCAATGTGCGGTCTAACTGTGATTTAACACTCGTCTGCCTGACATTCACACTAATAAGATAACCGGGTGATCCAGCGGCGGGATCAAGCAGCCGCATCTCGCTCTTGTATCCGAACTAATCTACCCCCGATATAGTCTGTAGGCCGTCCCTAATCGAGGCGGCGACGGTATTGGGCACCCCAAGCTGAGCACGACCAAGCCGAGACGGCAGATGAGGACGCGGTTCGGTGCGCGCTGTCCCTGGAAGAGCAACGACTTCGTGAAAGGTGCTCGGAACACCAGGTGTGCATCGGGGTGTCGCGGGTCTAGCAGATGCTGCCTGCACGACTGCAGGATGACTAGTCGCTTCACCTGATGTCTGTCAGACCTACCGCCTCATCGCGACAGGCAAGGCCCCCAGCAAAGCTGTGGGAACGGGTTACTCGCCTAGGAGCACCGCCAGCCCTGCCGGGGGCGCTTTTGGCGCTCGCGCGCTGATCTCCTTAGACCACGGCGCGCCGCGCGAAGTCTGCTGCGGTCGCGCCGGTTACTGCACACAGAGCGCGGAGCGCGACAGTGGCGACCTGTTCTGCCGTGGAGCCTTCCGGACTCCAGTAGCGCAGCTCGACGTAGCCGTTCTCGTCCACCCAGATCTCTGCTTCACGCTTGCCCGAAGGGCTGAGTACGGCGGTCAGGTCGAGTCCTGCCCGCGCGTCGGTCAGATGCGTGGCAAGGCCGTTGGAGGCGAACACGGCCTCGATGGCGCGCATGCGGGCTGTGACTTCCTGAGCTTCCTTGTCGAGCTTGAATGGATGGGGGATCACTGCGTCAGTCATGATCGGTCCTTCCTCGGGGCCATGACCTGCCCTCATGACGGCAATCGCCTGAGCGAGGTTCCGACATACCGGCAGCTCGCCAACGAACTCCGCCGCCTCATCAGCACGGGGCGGCTGAAGAGCGGCGACCGGCTGCCATCGATTCATGAACTCATGGCGGAGACCGGGCTTGCCCAGAACACGATCCGCTCGGCTGTCGCGGTGCTTCGCGAGGAGGGCCTGGTTGTGACAGCGCCTGGCCGCGGTGTGTTCGTCAGGTGAAAGCGCTCTACCGCCGCTGAACTGCGCGAGAGCCGTCGCACTCCTCGTCCGGGCGCTGACTCGGGCACGCGGCCTGACCTGGCCGAAGCTTCCGCGCTGAGGGTTCATCTCGGCATCAATCCGACTGCAAGGAAACCGTCAACTACCTGGTGATATCTCATGCTGTAATTGACTTTCGCAAGACGACCACACTCGCAGGCGAGCAGCCAAGGGAACGGGAAGCGCGCCATGTATCTGGATGTTGCCGACGTGCGCAGGATTGTCGAGCGCGTCTGCGCACGTCCAGACGTGCTCGACGCTTGCCGCAAGCGTGACCTCGGTATCGTGATCGATGTTCTCGGTGACCACGGGCTGACGCAGGGAACTGTGGCCGGCCTGACCGGAATCTCGCAGGGACGGCTCAGCGAGTACAAGAACCACAAGATCACCCCGAAGGCAAAGTCGATCTTCGAGGACTTCGCCAACGGCCTGAAGATGCCGCCATCCGCGCGTCAGGCGCTCGGCCTGTCTCCTGACCAGC
>WNGL01011590.1_pt1 | contig 10086 bp, 10 predicted proteins | sample 5400591 | NCBI WGS metagenome assembly WNGL01 (sample SAMN13153377, study PRJNA577476) | soil metagenome | isolation source: 80 cm soil or saprolite under Garry oak tree replicate 1 | place: USA:California | collected 2016-06-15 | reverse complement strand
CCTTGATGAAAATGTCACCTTCATCGATGGCATCTAAGCCAGAGAGGCAGTTAAGTAATGTGGTTTTGCCACAACCACTCGGTCCCATAATGGCAACCATCTCTCCAGGTGCTACCGCCATATTGATACCGCGCAGTGCTTCTACCCGTAGATGACCATTGCGGTAGATTTTCCGCACCTGTTGTGCCTGAATAATTATGTGTTCTTGTTGACTCTGTGACTGCTTTTCTTGCATACTGGTGTTTCTCGCCGCCTGCGGCGGCAGGGTGAGAGAGGGAGGTTGGGGACACCCCAAACCCCGCCAGGGGCGCTGCCCCTGGACCCCGTTTACAAAAACTTGCACACCGGGCTAGTTAGTCTCTTTGCGATACATATTGTATCATATGGCGATAGTTGTCTTGGCTAAAGGTCTCTCTCCCTGACAACCACCAGGTGAATCTTACGCGGGGGGCGCTTGCATGGGCGTGGATAGGGTGGCAGAGGCGTTGGACTGGGACCGATGAGCGGCAAGCTCCAGAGGGGAGTGTCGATTACTTCATAGGGGTACAAGTGTACCCGATGATGGCGCACCTTGCCCAGCATATTGTCCCACCTCCCTCTACCTGACATCCCATTGTCTCTCCCAAAGTATAGCGCATTTCTCGCCTCTTGGGGAGGGGATAGGAATGGCAAATTGCTTTTTTTCTTGCTTCTTCTCCTGCTCTATGCTATACTTTCACCTTAGCGGGAGGTGTCTCCCGCGTGTGTGTGATTATGGTAATCACATAGGAAATACGCACGCTCTCTGATCAACGGAAACCGTGGTGCAACTTCGATCCATTTCAAGGATAGGCGTTGGTAGGAAGAGGGCGGAGGATGAACAAGGGAGGACCCATTTTTGGCAAATATCATTTCAATGAAGCAGCTTCTTGAAGCGGGCGTACACTTCGGACATCAGACCCGTCGCTGGAACCCCAAAATGCAGCCCTTTATCTTTATGGATCGCAATGGTATCCACATCATCGATCTCCAGCAAACGGTGACGCGCCTCAACGAGGCGTATAAGTTTGTTCAGCAACTTGTGGCCAATGGCGGCACCTTGCTCTTTGTCGGTACGAAGAAGCAGGCGCAGGAAGCCGTGGCTGAAGAGGCCAGGCGCTGTGGAATGTACTATGTCAATCAGCGGTGGCTGGGTGGTATGCTGACCAACTTCCAGACGATTCAGTTGCGCATCCGTTATCTGCGTGACCTGGAAACTCGCCGTGATCGGGGCGACTTTGAGCGCTTGCCCAAAAAAGAAGTCCAGCATTTGCAGGACGACATGGTACGGTTGGAGCGCATCCTGGGAGGTATCAAGGATATGCGACGTCTGCCCAGCGCTATCTTTATTATCGATACACGTAAGGAGCGCACAGCGGTATTGGAAGCGCGTCGCCTGGAAATGCCCATTATTGCTCTGGCCGACACCAACTGCGATCCTGATGAGATGGATTATCCCATCCCGGCCAACGATGATGCTATTCGGGCTGTCCGCTTGCTCTGCTCCAAGATTGCCGATGCTGTCGTTGAAGGGCGCAGTGAACTAGAGGCTCGTCAGAAAGATAGTGAACCGACCGAAACAATTGAGGCCGTCGAGCAAGAGGGTGAGGGCCCAGGTGAGGCTGAGCTTCAGCAGACTCCCGTTGAAGAGGTAGTGAAGGAGGAGATCCCTGCCCAGAGAGAAGATGAGCTTTCTATTCACCCTGAACTCGTTGCGAAAGAGATGTAGGGGAGTCTCTCTGCATTTTTTGCTCAAGAACTCGCGACCCCTGGGTCGCTTGCAATAAAACGTGTAGCATGGGCAGTTGGTGGCTCCGCCACCAACTGCCCATGCTACACAAAAAAGAGATGATACTACACCTGACATCATAATTAAAGGCATTTGTCAAGCACTCAGGGACCAAGTAAAATGGACAGAGGTAATTGTACTTCTGTCCATAGTCTGAGTATGATACAAGTGTGAGAATTGAGGAGAGAAAACGCGATGAACTACGTTGCCGCTGATGTGAAGAAGCTGCGTGAGGAGACAGGTGCGACATTTGCTGATTGTAAGAACGCCCTGGCTGAGGCGAAGAGTTGGGATGAGGCCATCAATATTCTCGAAGCTAAAAGTGATCGTAAGGCCAAGAAAATAGGGGAGGCGAATCGGGAGACCAAAGAGGGCGGCATCTTCTCCTATGTGCATCACAATCATAGGGTAGGGGTGCTGCTTGAGCTTAATTGCAGCACTGATTTTGTTGCCCGCAGTGAGAGTTTCCGCCACCTGGCCAATAACCTCGCGTTACAGATTGCGGGTGCTGCTACTACTCCTAAGTATATTACCTTTGAGGATGTGCCAGCCGATGTTCTTGAGGAGACCCGTAAGGCAATTCTGGAAGACTCGGCGATGGAGCGTATTCCAGCGGAGAAGCGTGATGACTTTATCAACGGCAGGCTCAAGAAGATCTTGGGCTCGCAGGTATTGATGATGCAGCCCTGGGTGAAGGATGAGACGACCGTGGTTGGTGATCTGGTGAGCAAGGTGATTGCTGATACGGGGGAAAATATTGTGCTGCGGCGTTTCAGTCGCTTTGCGTTAGGTGAATAGGATAGGTGAAGCGCATGGGAGTAGTAGAGAACATGTCTCAGACGCCTTCATCTCTTGTATATAAGCGTATCCTGCTCAAGTTGAGTGGAGAGGCACTTGGCTCAGGTCAAGGTTATGGTATCGATGCCGGGACGGTACGCCGTATCGCTGGAGAGATCAAGCGAGTGCATGACCTGGGTTTAGAAGTAGCAATAGTGGTTGGTGGTGGCAATATCTGGCGTGGAGCGGATGCTGCTGCGACAGGTATTGATCGGGCCACTGCCGATTATATGGGTATGCTGGCGACGGTCATGAATTCGCTGGCAATGCAGGATGCAATGGAAAAATTGGGCATGAACACACGAGTGCAGACCGCCATCGAAATGCCGCCTGTGGCTGAGCCGTTTATCCGCCGTCGTGCGGTACGCCACCTGGAAAAGGGGCGTGTGGTGATTCTCGCAGCAGGGAGTGGAAACCCGTTTTTCACGACCGATACTGCGGCAGCCTTACGTGCGGTTGAACTGAATGCACAGGTTTTGCTCAAGGCCACCAAAGTGGATGGTGTCTATGACGATGATCCCATGCGTAACGTCGATGCCCGCAAGTTCGAGGAATTGAGCTACATGCGGGCACTGAATATGGGACTCAAGGTCATGGATAGCACCGCACTTTCGCTGTGTAAGGATAACCACCTGCCGATTATCGTCTTTAATCTAAACAAGGTGGGTGTGTTAGAGGCCATTATGCATGGCGAGAAGTGGGGAACGCTGGTTCATGACCTGGAGGAACCGGATTAGGTGAAGCTTTTCTGAAAACGTGCGCTAGAAAGGGAGCATTGCTATGGTAACAGATATTTTCGAGGATGCAGAACGACGTATGCAAAAGGCGGTTGAGGCCTTGAAACAAGACCTTACTGCAGTTCGCACTGGCCGTGCCAGCGCAGCCCTGTTGGAGCGCATTTCAGTCGATTATTATGGTGCGCCGACGCCGATCAATCAGGTTGCCACCATTTCCGTTCCTGATGCGCGTCAGTTGGTGATTCAGCCCTGGGATCGGAAATTGCTTACCGATATTGAGAAGGCTATTCAAAAATCGGACCTGGGTATCAATCCAAATAATGATGGACAGGTGATTCGCCTCGCTATTCCTCCGCTCAATGAGGAGCGGCGTCGCGAAATGGTGAAGGCAGTCCACAAGAAGTTGGATGAGCATAAAGTTGCAGTTCGCAATATTCGCCGTGATGTACACGATAAATTGCGTGATCGTGAGAAAAAGAAAGAAATTTCCGAGGATGAGCTGAAACGTAGCACGGAGCGGCTACAGAAGCTTACCGACCGTTTCATTGATGAGATGGAGAAGGTCGGGAAGACCAAGGAACAGGAAATCCTGGAGGTCTAAGTTGGCCAAAATACAAAATCTTCTTCCCTCATCCCGAGGGAAAGAGACTCTACAGCCGCAATCTGAAGCATCTGAGCACAGTGTGCGTCCGTTGCGCCACCTTGCTATTATTATGGATGGCAATGGCCGCTGGGCGACGAAACGTCATCTGCCGCGCCTGGCTGGACATAAAGCTGGCGTGGCTGCATTGCGCCGTGTCGTCGAGTGTGCTACTGATGAAAACATCGAGATGCTCAGTGTGTACGCCTTTTCGACCGAGAACTGGGCCCGCCCTCGTGCAGAAGTTGATGGCTTGATGCGTCTCTTCTGGGAGACGATCCGCTCGGATTTAGAGAAGTTACACCGCGATGGAGTGCGTCTGCGCCATTTTGGTCGTTTGCAGGATCTCTCACCTGATATTCAGCGCGCTGTGCGCGAATCGGTAGAATTGACTCGTAATAACACTCGCATTGGGCTCAATGTGTGCTTTAATTATGGTGGGCGAGCCGAACTGGTGGATGCTGTTCGCCAGATTATCGCGGATGGGCGTAATCCTGAGACCATTACGGAAGAATTGATCAGTTCGTACCTTTATACTCGCGATTTGCCAGACCCGGATATGGTCATTCGCACGGCTGGGGAGATGCGTGTCAGCAACTTCCTGCTGTGGCAGTCGGCCTATAGTGAGTATTATGCGACACCCACTCTCTGGCCTGATTTTGGACGAGAAGATTTACGTGCAGCATTGAATAGCTACTATCAACGACAGCGACGGTTTGGACGGTTGTAAGGAGCCGCGTGCAAAGCGCAACAGAACAAAATTCACAGTCGGATGCACCGGAACCAAAGAAGGACAAAGGACAAGGGCAGTCTCTTGGCCAACGGTGGCTTACGGCTGTCATTGCCATACCTATCGTGCTTGCCTGGGTCTGGTTTGGGGGATGGGTGGCCTTTGCGGGAGCGCTGCTTATAGTCCTATTGTGCATCTATGAACTGCACAACATGATGCTCCATGCGGGGTATCGTCCACTGATCGTTGTCAGCCTGGGGCTGAGCGTCCTCTTTCTCGTCGCTGCCATGTTACCGCAACAGCAGCGCCTCCTGTTACTTGAGTGTGGCATAGGGCTGGCTCTTCTCGTCTCATTTCCCTTGCTCTTTTTCCGCAAAAAACTCGATGGTGCCCTGGTGGACTGGTCGCTCACACTGGCAATTGCTATTTACGTGGGCTGGCCAATGAGTATTTTCCTGCTGTTGCGTGGAGGTGGTACGAGTGGAATTCATGGTTCTCAGGTGTTCCTGCCACCTGGTGCCTGGTGGTTGCTGATGGTACTATGTGGCACCTGGGGCTTCGATGCTGCGGCCTTCTTCGCCGGCCGCTACTTTGGTCGGCATAAACTGGCTCCAAGCATTAGTCCTGGCAAGACGTGGGAAGGTGTGCTGGGTGGCATAGTGATTGCAATTACGGCTGGCCTTCTCTTCGTTTTCAGGCCCTTGAATGTCCCCTGGTATCTCGCCATAGTATTGGGCATCCTGCTCGGTGTGGCCGACGTACTGGGCGACCTGGCAGAGTCGCTCATCAAGCGTCAAACACAGGTCAAGGATAGTGGACAATTGATGCGGGGTCATGGTGGGATGCTTGACCGCATGGATAGTTTACTGTTTGCGGTCATCGTGGTTTATGTGTTCTCACAGCTTATAGGAGGCTAGGAGGCTAGTGGGGTATCAGGTGACAGAGATGGTATGTATGCTATAATGTGTAAAGTGAAAGTGAACACAAGGTTTGCCCAAAGATAGGATATATGACCATTTTTCCCAGGCGTATTGCTCTGCTCGGTAGCACCGGATCAATTGGTCAGCAGACGCTGGACGTGGTGCGGTGTTTTCCTGAGCATTTTCGTATAGTGGGGCTGGCGGCACGCAGCAATGTGGCGCTCCTGTCTCAGCAGGTGCAAGAGTTTGGGCCTGCGCTGGTGGCGTGTTTTGCTGATACGCCAGAGATAGCGCGGGCGGCGCGAGCTGCCTTACCGGGCGTTGTTCTTGGCGAGCAAGGATTGCTGGCGGTGGCGACCTATGCCGATGCCGATATTGTTGTTGCAGCTACCTCTGGCCTGATGGGGCTGAGGCCTACATTGGCGGCGATCACTGCTGGGAAGGTCATCGCACTGGCAAACAAAGAGACGTTGGTCATGGCAGGCCACTTGGTGATGCGAGAGGCGCAACGCGCGGGTGTGTCTATCTTCCCTGTAGACAGCGAGCACAGTGCCATCTGGCAGTGTCTCCGTGGTGAGCAAATAGCCGAGGTTCATCGCTTGCTGCTTACCGCCTCAGGGGGACCATTCCGCTGTGCTACACTCGACCAATTGCGCTCGGTAACGGTGGAGCAGGCCCTGGCTCACCCCACCTGGCATATGGGCCCAAAAATTACCATAGACTCTGCAACCCTTATGAACAAAGGCTTAGAAGTGCTTGAGGCTCACTGGCTCTTTGATATTCCCTATGAACGCATTGATGTAGTTGTCCACCCGGAAAGCATCATCCATTCCATGATCGAATTTATTGATGGCTCTCTAAAAATGCAGGCGAGCCTGCCCAATATGCACTTGCCGATCCTGGCTGCTTTGAGTTATCCTGTACGACTAAACACGGCGACTACCGGGCTGGTACGAGAACTGCATTGGGCAGATGTGGCACAACTTCATTTTGAAGCACTTGATATGGCGCGCTTCCCCTGCTTCCGGCTGGCACTAGAGGCAGCAAGGCGCGGAGGTACCTATCCCTGTGTGCTCGTGGGAGCGGACGAAGAGGCTGTAGCCCTCTTCCTTGAAGGTAAAATTGGGTTGCCGGGTATTGCGGAACTGATTGAAATGGTGCTGGAGCGTCATCAATCGGTGGAGCAGCCGGATGTACCTGCTATTCTGGAGGCATGCGCTTGGGCGCGTAGAACAGCACGAGAATTATATAGAGATGTAGAGGCGAGCAGCGAAGCTTATAGGACGCGTATCAATGCTGTTGCGCCCAATTGAGGAAAGATAGTTATGAATAACTGGTACTTGCTGGCCGCTATTCCGGTGTTTGGGTTGCTTATATTGGTGCATGAATTCGGCCACTTTATCACAGCAAAATGGGCGGGTATTCGTGTAGAAGAATTCGGCTTAGGCTTCCCTCCCCGCTTGGTTGGTATTCGTAAAAAAGAAGGTGGTGGCTGGGAAATCATCTGGCTCGGCGGCAGACGGAATACAGAAGAGCCATATGCTGACCTGAAACAGACCCCGTTTAGTGGTACGAGTGGTGGAATCAACACACCGGGAACATCTGCCTCCGACCATACCATTTATTCGCTGAACTTCATCCCCATTGGTGGTTTTGTACGTATGCCGGGGGAGAATGGGGATATCAACGATGAGAGTGGCAGCTATGATCCTAAAAGCTTTGCGGCAAAATCAGCCGGGAAACGGGTCATTGTCCTCTGTGCTGGCGTCACTATGAATGTTTTGCTGGCGATGGTGCTGTTCATTTTCGCCTATGGCTTTGGCGAGCCGAAACTGCTGCCTCAGATTGGCAAAGTGGTCTCCGGCTCTCCTGCTGATGTAGCGGGTCTGCGTCCTGGCGATACCGTCGTTTCTGCAAACGGCCAGCCTATCAATTTTTTCTCTGATCTGCAGAATATTGTTAACTCAGAACTGGCTGCGGACAAAAATCAGCATGCGACGGTCCCGGTTGTCTTGCAGATACGGCACGCCGAGCAGACGCAACTCATCACCACTACGGTAAACGTGCGTGAGCATCCTCCGTCGGGTCAGGGGCCGATGGGTATAGAGGCCAGTGGGAAGGTCATCTTCGACAAGTCACCCCTCTGGCAGGCCCCTATCAAGGGGATACAGCATACATTTGAGGTCACCAGTGAGTTTATTAACGGCATTGTGCAGATGATTACAGGTGCCGTCCAGCCGCAAATTGTTGGGCCCGTCGGTATTGTGAGAATTACAGGGGAAGTAGCCCAGAGTGTGCCAGACGAGGGCTGGTGGCCGTTGCTCAGCCTGACAGCGATCTTGAGCCTGAACCTGGCAATCGTGAACATTTTACCGTTCCCCGCCTTGGATGGTGGCCGCGTCGTACTCGTTCTGATTGAGGTTCTACGCGGTGGTAAGCGTCTGAAGCCGGAACGTGAAGGTCTGATCAATTTCATTGGTATGGCAATTCTGCTTAGCCTGATGGCAGTCATCACCTTTTTTGATGTCGTGCATTGGGGAAGCTAACCGTAGGAGCGGGGTTCTTAGGGGCGGCAGCCCCTGTAGGGGTATCCCTTGCGGGTACCCGTGTGGGGTGTCCCCACTTTCTCTTTTCCTTGGAAGGTGGAATGGGGACCCTTGTGGTCGCCCGCGGTGGGTCACAGAAAAATGGAGTAATTAAGTTATGCGACGGAAAACTCGGCAAATTCATGTCGGCAATGTAGCCATTGGTGGCGATGCGCCCATTGTGGTGCAATCAATGTGTACTACATACACCCGCGACGTAGAAAGTACCGTCGCGCAGATTCAGCGCCTGGAAGAGGTCGGATGTGAGATGGTGCGTGTAGCCGTGCCGGAAGAAGCGGACGCGCTTGCGATCGGCGAGATCAGAAAACGTATCCAAATACCATTGGTTGCTGATATTCACTATAAGCACAACCTGGCGCTGGAGGTCATTCGCCAGGGCATTGACTGTGTACGTATTAATCCTGGTAATCTAATCAACGGTCGTCGCTCTTTGGAGCAGATTGTGGCCGCTTGCAAAGAGCGTGGGATCGCCATGCGTATCGGTGTGAACTCCGGCTCGATTGATGCGCTCGATCAACGCGCCCAGATGCAGCGTGTGCAGGTCAGGCTCCGCGATGATGGCGTGCTGGAGCGTACAGATCCTGCCGAGGCCCGCCGCAAAGAGCGCGAGCACCTGGCGGAACGTATGGTCAATAAAGCGTTAGAGTATATCAGTTGGTGTGAGGAGATGGACTATCACGAGATCAAGGTCTCATTGAAGTCTTCCACGCCCCTGACTGCCGTTGAAGCCTATCGCCGCTTCTCAGAGCGCTCAGACTATCCTCTCCATCTCGGCATTACGGAAGCCGGGACGCTTGTTACGGGTGCGGTGAAATCTGCTGTTGGCCTCGGACTGCTGTTGGCCGATGGCATCGGTGATACCATCCGCGTGAGCCTGACGGCTGAGCCGGAAGAAGAGATTCCTGTGGCCTACGAGATTCTGCGCTCGCTGGAACTGCGTAACCGCGGTGTCACCTTTGTTTCCTGTCCTTCGTGTGGACGTGTCGAGATCGATGTGCTGCAGGTTGCTAACGAGGTTGAGCGCCGACTCTCCAAAGTGCAGACCCCCATTCATGTTGCGGTCATGGGCTGCGTCGTCAATGGCCCTGGTGAGTCACGCGATGCCGATGTGGGTCTTGCCGGTGGCAAGGGCCGGGGCGTGATCTTCCGTAAAGGTGAAGTGGTCAAGACGGTGCCCGAAGAGCAGTTCCTTGATGCGGTTCTGAAAGAGGTGGCGAGCCTGCTGCCAGAGCACGAGGCGAAGCTGATCTATCCCGAAGGCGGGATACAAGAGCGTGCTGGCGGTCATCGCACCCGCGCGGGTGGCATTGAGTTGCCAGTCCTGAAGTCGTAGCGCATTTTTCTTTGCGCTAGAGAAGAATGGTGAAGGTCGGCTGCCTGAGGCAGCCGACCTTCTTTTCATATAGACATGAGCGCTACGGTGTCAACTTGCTGATGCGCGTGTCCCAGTTGCCCAGGGAGCTGCGTGTCCCGCCGCAACTGCCGAACGGAGTAGCTTCATACTGAGCGAGAGTACACGTTTGTCCGATGTACTCTGAGGCGATCCAGATGGAGTTGCCATCAGCCACAGCGGCACCGTAGTCACCCCAGCGAGTGCGCGGAGGATTGCCGACGAAGGCTTTGTAGCTGGTGAAGCCATCATCCGGGCCCGCCCCGGCAGCTATCACATGGATATCACCGACGCCGACCAGCGCGTCGATAGCAGCGTAGCCAGCGCTTGGGTAATTGTCCGCGCCGACCACGGTAAAGGCCATCACACCTCGACCGCTCGGAGTAACGCCGATGGCCGGGTAGGTCAGGTTATTGTTG
>WNGL01011588.1_pt1 | contig 10086 bp, 11 predicted proteins | sample 5400591 | NCBI WGS metagenome assembly WNGL01 (sample SAMN13153377, study PRJNA577476) | soil metagenome | isolation source: 80 cm soil or saprolite under Garry oak tree replicate 1 | place: USA:California | collected 2016-06-15 | reverse complement strand
ATCGATTTTTTTAAGGTTGCTTATCCGGTCGTCGAAGCCATGCTCAGCCTGGAGAAATATCTCCATCAATCAGCGATTGAGGAACCGCTTCGCAATCTTGTCTACCTGCGCGCCTCGCAAGTTAACGGGTGTGCCTATTGCATCGACATGCATTGGAAAGACCTGCGAGCCGCTGGCGAGACCGAGCAGCGGCTGTACGGCCTGGATGCATGGGAGGAGTCTCCGTATTATTCGGAACGCGAGCGTGCAGCATTGGCCTGGACGGAGGCGGTAACAAGAGTCACGGAAGGCCACGTTTCGGACGAGGCGCACGAAAAAGTACGAAAACACCTGACGGAAAAGGAACTGGCCGACCTGACGTTGGCCATTGTGGCGATCAACGGATGGAATCGGCTCAACGTTGCTGCGCGAACGGTGCCCGGAGCATATCAGCCACCGAAACCGCAGGAACTGCAAAAGGGAGCATAAGCAACAACATCCGGCGCTTAACGGTTCGAGGCGCTCTGGAACGGAGGTCAACTATGAACTTGGTCGTATTGGGAGCCACAGGGGGAACGGGCCTGGAAATCGTCCGGCAGGCCTTGCGGCGCGGCCATTTGGTATCGGCGCTGGTCCGCTCGCCGGACCGACTGAAGTCGTTTGGCGGCCAGATCGCAGTTAAGCAGGGAGATCTGTTGAGCAGTGCCGATCTACAACAGGTCATTCAAGGCCACGACGCTGTTCTCTCATGCTTCGGGCCTCGGCTACCCGTGTCGAAAGCGGACGCCCATCTCCTACAACAATTCGCCGGCGTGCTGACGAGCGCCATGGTGAAGACCAATGTCCGCCGGATAGTGGTCGAGTCGGTTGCATTCCTGTTCAAGAATGCCGTTTTCCCGCCAGCTTACGTGCTCGGGCGATTGTTTTTTCGACAGGTCGTTGATGATGCCTCGGCGATGGAACGAGTTTTCGCCGGTAGCCAACTCGATTGGACGATGGTGCGACCGCCGGAGCTAACCGATAAGCCCTACACCGGAAAGTACCGAGTGCGGCAGAGCCAGTTGCCACTGTTCGGGTTAAAAATCGCGCGCGCAGATGTTGCCGACTTCATGATCACAGCAGCGGAGAATTGCTCTTGGGTCGGCAAGATCGTAGGAGTCTCGAACTAATCAGAAAGGACACAAAGATGACGCTCTATTCGTTTGTACGGGAGTCGAACCCGTTAGCCTCTTGCGAGAGCCCTTGTTTAGCAGACAAGTGCCTTACCGTCCGGCCCACTCTCCGTTTAAGTTGTCAAAGAACCATGGAATTCTGGTAGGCCCGGTGGGATTTGAACCCACAAGAGGGCTGCTCTTGAGGCAGCTGCGTATGCCAGTTCCGCCACGGGCCTGAAGCTAGAAATTGTGCAGGAGTTAATAACTCAGTCGGGATGGACTGAGTCGCAATAACGATCGAAATTGAAGCAGGCGCTTCACAACATCAATTTAGCACGAAACCGTTGGTAGTGCACGCGTTTTTCGACGGCCAGCCTTGCAACGGCAGGCTATCCACGACTGATACAGATTTGGCGCAGCAGGGGCCGTTCGAGAAGAAACCAATTCGTTTTCCAAAGAGACACCATCCCTAAGCCTTCGGCTTAGGTCGGTGCAGGCCCTACGGGGACTATCGAACGCTGCTCGCACGCAGTCGAACAGCATTCGAGTCCGTTCGAATTGCGTCCGATTCTCATTCGGACGGATATGAGTAATCTGAACTCCCACTTTAGATTACTCAACGCTCGCCGCAGACAACCCTGTTCTTTTAGCGGTTGACACGCTTACGCAATATGCGTAATAATGTACGCAATATGCGTAACTCTTCCGTGCTGACTGCGTTGTTTCCACAGGTACGGCAAGGTGTGCTCACGGCTACGCTCGGCCAGCCAGATAAGTGGTGGTATCTTTCGGAACTCGCCGGCCGTTTGGGCACGAGCCCGTCGAGCCTTCAGCGGGAGTTATCGGCTCTGGTGGCAAGCGGAATATTGGTGCATCGTCGGGAAGGCACGAGGGCTTATTTCAAGGCGGAGACCCAGTCCCCAGTGTTCCGAGACCTGCAGCAGTTGTTCGAAAAAACTGCAGGGCTGGCTCCGATCTTGGAGCAGATACTAAAGCCGTTTGGGAACAAGATTCAGAGTGCTTTTATCTATGGTTCCGTGGCACGAAGCCGGGAACATGCGATGAGTGATGTGGATGTGATGGTGATTGGCAGAGCAGGTCTTGCTGACCTGTCTCCGGCGCTCCGCAAGGCGGAGGCGCGGCTGGGAAGAGAGGTCAACGTCACGGCCTATTCCCCAGAGGAGTTTCAGGAGAAAATCAAATCGGGCGACCATTTCCTCGCCGCCGTTTTACGAGGACGGAATCAGTTTGTGAAAGGAGGCCAGAGTGACTTGGACGAGCTTGTTGGCAAATAAGGAAGCCCAGAAACACAAAACCTCCAAGAAGGAATTAGACAATATGCGGGCCCTGATCGCCCGCGACCTCGCAGACGCGAGTCTTGCTGGCCTTTCAGCAGATCGGAGATTCGCCACTGCATACAACGCTGCGCTCCAGGCGGCGAATATGGCCATAGCCTGTGCGGGGTATCGCATCGTGAGCAAAGTCGGACACCACCGGGTGTCCTTGGAAGCACAAAACTGGTGTTGGGTAAAGCCGCGCACAAGTACGCCGACTATTTTGAGACGTGTCGACGGAAGCGAAATACTATCGACTACACTTTCTCCAACGTTGCGACCGACACAGAAGCAAAAGAGATCGTCGTTCAAGCAAAACAGTTTTACATTGAAGTCGAAGACTGGATTACGAAAAACCACCCCGCGCTGAAAATGTGAGAGTCGAGACCAGCCTAAATCGAGGCCGCGGCCAGTCACCAGTTTGTTGGACAAGCTCACACGACATTTCCCACAAACTAAGTTCTGGCCAACTTCCGGTTGGCTGACCACTGGCTAAGAACACAGCACGACCGTGAATAACCTGATTTAGAGGCTACCGACCAATTCGAGTTTCGGAGCACCAGGAGAAATAAGCGCTCGAATATCTCGCATAGGTGGCTGGCCGAAGAAGCGGCTGTATTCGCGACTGAATTGCGTAGCGCTTTCGTAGCCGACCTCAAACGCAGCACTGGCGGCATCAAGGCCATTGTTCAGCATCAGGCTCCGCGCTGACTGGAGCCGGAGCTGTTTCTGATACTGAAGCGGACTCATCGCGGTCAAGATGCGGAAATGATGGTGCAGCGTGGATACGCCCATGCTCGCAAGCTCTGCGAGTTCTTCCACGCGTAGAGGCTTGGCATAGTTCGCGGTGATCCACGCAATCGCTTTAGCCGTCCGGTGGCTTTGATCTCCGAGGGTTGCTACTGCGCGCAAGCGCGCTCCCTCCGGTCCCAGCAGAATGCGGTAGATGATCTCGCGCTGAATCAGGCCGCTCAGAAATGGAATGTCCTGCGGGCTGTCCAACAAATCCAGCAGGCGGCAGCATGCGTTCAGGAATTCCGGCGTGGTCTCGCCGATTGACATAGCGGGATTGTCAGATGGAGCCTCCGCGACATGAATTTCCTCACGGCTGAGCAACTCCCGGACCATGGATATGTCCAATTTGAGCGACAGTACAAGACAGGGAACCTCCTCGGTAGCCTCGGCCACCCAGCTCACGATCGGCAAATCGACCGCAGTCAGGAGGAAGCGCGACGCGTCGTAGATGAAGCTGGTCCGGCCAAGGTTAACCTGCTTGCTACCCTGGGCGACCACCATGACGCCCGGATGGTACGTCGTCCTGCAGGGAGGGGTAGGAGAAGTTCGCCGGTGGAGGCTCACGCCCGGAATCTCTGTTATCCGATTCTCTTCCTTACCCATAAAGGAGGCAATCTTGCGCGCGAGTTCTCTGCGCGACCCGCGGGCCGGGTTTGCTTTCGGAACGGTATTTTCTTTAGTGTTTTTTATGGTCGGCGACCTGTAAAGTTCCCTTTCTAAAGATAGCCGCCTCGCCGCCACAACGCCATTGATTTTTCGCCTGACAAGAGGAATAGGCAATAAGTAGGCAGGATCGGGCTACCGTTTCCGAGGCGTCTGGTCCTACGCTCGTAATGACAGAAACGATTGGGAGCAGCCATGCAAAAACGCAAGCTGGGAAGTCTGGAAGTCTCGGCCATTGGGTTCGGCTGCATGAGTATTAGCGCCAACTACGGACCCGCCGCAGACAGAAACCAAGGCATCGAGGTCATTCGCGCCGCGCATAACAAAGGCGTCACGTTTTTCGACACCGCCGAAGTTTACGGTCCATATACAAACGAAGAACTGGTCGGAGAAGCGCTCGCACCGATTCGCGACAAGGTCGCCATCGCCACGAAATTTGGCTTCGACAACGAGAATGGCGGGGTTCTCAATAGCCAACCAAAGCACATCAGAAGGGCGGTCGAGGAGTCACTGAAGCGCCTCAGAACCGATCGCATCGATCTCTACTACCAGCACCGGGTCGATCCGAATGTACCAATCGAAGATGTGGCAAGTACGGTCAAAGCGCTGATCAAAGAAGGAAAGGTCTTGCACTTCGGTTTGTCCGAGGCGAGCGCGAGAACTATCCGCCGGGCGCACGCCGTCCAACCTGTTACAGCGATCCAGACGGAATATTCGCTGATGCAAAGAGACCCGGAGAAGAATGGTGTGCTCTCTGCTTGTGACGAGTTGGGAATCGGCTTCGTCCCATGGGGCCCGGTTGGACAAGGGTACCTTACCCGGAAAATAAATGCCCAAACCGAGTTCGACCCGAAAATGGACATGCGATCTGGCTTCCCTCGCTTTTCTCCCGAAAACATTGCAGCAAATATGCCGATTGTTGATTTGATAGGAGGGTTTGCTCAGAAGAAACATTCAACACCAGCTCAAATTTCACTGGCTTGGTTGCTCGTGCAAAAGCCATTCATTGTTCCGATTCCCGGCACCCGCAACATCGATCACCTGAACGAGAACATCGGTGCGATGAACGTTCAGCTGACGCGTGCAGATCTCCGTGAGATTGAGAACGCTGTTTCTAAAATTAAAGTGCACGGTGGCCGGATGAATGAAGAACAAATGAAGGTGGTGGACCAAACCGCGTGACTGGCTCGTTTGGAACAGTATTCGGGTTACCCCTCGGAAATTTGGTCCTAAGTTTAAGACAGATGAAACCATTGAGAAGGAGATTCGTATGAAGAAGCGCAAGCTTGGCAAGCTGGAGGTATCAGCTCTCGGATTCGGTTGTATGGGACTCAGCTTTGGCTACGGGCCAGCTACCGAGAAACAACAGGCAGTTTCAATGATCCGGGCGGCCTTTGAACGTGGAGTTACGTTCTTCGACACCGCGGAGGCCTACGGACCTTACACCAACGAAGAGCTTGTGGGCGAAGCACTCGAACCCGTGCGAGACAAAGTTGTCATCGCGACGAAATTCGGATTCGAGAGCGGCATGCCAGCTCAGGGCACCAACAGCAAGCCCGAACGCATTAGGGCGGTCGCTGACGCCGCGCTGAAGCGGCTCAGAAGCGACGTGATCGACTTGTTCTACCAGCACCGAGTCGACCCGAATGTGCCAATCGAAGAAGTGGCGGGTACCGTCAGGGATCTCATCCAAGAGGGTAAGGTCAAGCACTTCGGCATGTCGGAGGCCGGTGCAGCAACCATTCGTCGTGCCCATGCGGTGCAGCCGGTCACGGCTCTCCAGAGTGAGTATTCGCTTTGGTGGCGCGAGCCGGAGGAGGAAATTCTCCCGACGCTGGAGAAACTCGGGATCGGGTTTGTGCCATTCAGTCCGCTGGGCAAAGGATTCCTGACCGGGGCGATTAAAGAAGACGCGAAATTCAGCGATACGGACTTCCGCAAGATTGTTCCACGCTTCAACGAAGAGAATCTGAAAGCGAATCAGGGGATTGTCGAGGCTCTGGGTCTTATCGCTGAACGTAAGCACGCAACGCGAGCGCAAATTGCGCTGGCATGGCTACTGGCCAAGAAGCCCTGGATTGTACCGATTCCCGGAACCACCAAACTGCATCGCCTGGAAGAAAATCTCGGAGGCGCCAGCATCGAACTCACTTCAGAGGATCTTCAACGGATCGGGGAGTCCCTCTCGAAAGTTGAGATCCACGGTGCCCGCTATCCAGAACGCCTCCAGGCCATGGTGAATCGTTAACCGCGATTGCTGTGCTCACCACTATGGACATTGGTTGTCTCTCGCAGGAGAAATCATGCAAAAGCAAGAATCTGTAAGCAGCAATCTGGAATGCACGGCCCCCAGGGTCAACGTCGTTGATTCCATCAAGAGAAAACATCGGAAGTCTCTCATCGTGCTAGTGCTGATGGCGGTCTTTTCCCTGTCTTTTGCGACTGCGCAGGAGAACAGCAACCACCCCCAAGCAGCGGCAGCCCCCGCCGTTGCCACAAAGGTCATCAACATCTGGCCTGGTGTCGCGCCCGGATCCGAACAATGGAAGCAGCAGGAGGCTACGCTAGGTTCCGGCCCCATGCAGCGCATCGTCAACGTGGCTACGCCAACCCTGACAGCGTACCTGCCTGACCCGGCCAAGGCGACAGGCACCGCGGTCATTATCGCCCCTGGCGGGGGCTTCATTTTCCTTGGCACGGATACCCACGAAGTCGCGGTGTGGCTGGCAGCCCGCGGACTTGCGGCATTCGTCTTGAAGTACCGGACAGTTCAGCTCGAAGGTCAGAACGAAGCGCAGTTAAACCAGGCCGGCGGAGCGCGCTTCGGAGCTCAGTTGAACAATCACGCCTTGATCGCAGAGGACGGAAAGTTCGGTATTGCCGACGGCATTCAGGCCATCAAAGTGGTGCGTGCGCATGCCTCTGAATGGGGAGTCTCCCCGGATCGCATCGTCTTCATGGGATTTTCAGCCGGCGGGATGATCACCGAGTTTACGGCGATCCAGCCGGAGGTAAGCGCGCGTCCGAATTACGCTGCTCCGATCTACGGCGCGCCTTTTCCTGACGTGCCCCCAATACCAAAAGGACTGCCACCCTTCTTTATGGAGATGGCGCAAGACGACACACTCGCCGGACCCCAAATCGTCGCCTTCTACGAGGCGCTCAAATCTGCCGGATACAAGCCGGAATTCCACATCTATAGCTCCGGCGGTCATGGCTGGGGTATGCGCAAACAAGGTAAATCGAGCGATCACTGGATCGACGACTTTTACTGTTGGCTGGAAGCACAAGGTCTGACGCGTCCACAGTCTCAAGCACAAACAGGAGACGCAATTTTCCCAAAAGGCGAACTGTCCACGACTAAAAATCACACGGGAAATATTTGGCTTAAAGAGTTAAATGTGGGTGACAGCACCTTCGATCCCAGTATTGCTGTAGCAACTTATGATCCCGGTGCAAAGCTGGATTGGCATATTCATCCGGGTGGTCAGGTTCTACTGATCACGGAAGGCACCGGCTATTATCAGGAAAGGGGAAAGACAATTCAGACCGTTCACAAGGGGGACGTAATAAAGTGTCGGCCGGGAGTAGAGCATTGGCACGGTGCAACACCAAATAATGGCTTTGCCTACCTGGCAGTTACACCCACTCAAAAGGGAAAAACAATTTGGTTGGAGCCGGTTAGCGATAAAGACTATAACAGCGCGAAATAACGGATTTCCGGGGTAACCGAGTCCGAGCCCCAGCACTGTCTACCGATTGGGAAATCGGGGACAGACCCTGACCTACTGGATATTCAACGGATCAGTCCGGCGTACCTCGCTCAGCCCCTTTGCCTTCTCAGTCATCAGTAAGTTGATTTCGTCGAAATGCCACGGGCGGAAATCGTGAGTGTCAACGCCGACATCCATGGAAAGGGAAGTAGGCATGTCAGGGAGGTTCCCATGGGAATGTCCGTACAGATGCCACGCTCCATGATGGGAGCGATTCCAGACCCGCATGGCGTAGTGACAAATCACGACGGGCTGGCCATGTATGGAGATTTCCGCAAGGTTGCTGAGCCAAGAGAACTCCTCGGTCAGCTTGCGAACTTGCTTGTCGTGATTACCCGGCACCGCAAAGATTTTCTTGCAGCGAATCTGCTTGCGGTGCTCCAGAGCCTTCGCCCTGCTCCCGATACAGAAGTCCCCAAGGAAATACAGGATGTCATTGACCTTAACGGAGGCGTTGAGATGTCGAGGATCGTTTGATCCATTTCCTCGCTTCGAAACGGTCGAATACAGTAGCGGATTATGTTGTTATGCCCGAAATGAAAATCCGCCGTGAACCATATGTTCGGCATGTCTCTTGTGCACTCCCTGGCGACCTAGCCCCGTCTCAATGATGCTTTGCGTTATGCTGCGGAACGACTTGCTGCGTAGGAGCTTCCGGCATTGGCATCTGTTGTGACTGAGCGGCACTTGATGCTTCCGGCGTTCCTTGTCGCACCTTGGCAAACCACGTACCCAACGCGAATCCCAGTGCTAGAGCAGCACTGGCAATGACAGGCAGCCAAATGGCCCAGACTTGCTTTTCCAGCCTAACAAGGAAATTGTCCATCTGTTGCGCCCTAGTAGTCATGCTCCGCAGGAGCGAATCATTGGCGCTTCTAACCCTCGCAATCACTCCGATGTCAGGGTGAGCTACTTCTCGCAGTACGTTCACAAGTTGTTTTTGAACGGAGTTGATTTCAGAGCAAGACTGGTCAAGCGCTCTGGCCGTATGCGGCAGGCCGGACTGATGGAAACACTGTCGCAGGCTCTCGCCCAGCAGCTTTGCAATTCGAGGCGGGTCCAACCCCGTTTCCAATTCCTTCGGCAACTGAGCAAGGCGTGTTTCGAGGTGCGATGCGTATCCAGCTATCCGTTTCTCAACTACGTTGGCTTGAGATGCCGAACTTTCAAGAATCTTCTGCAACGACTTGCGTTCAGCCGCAATCTCTGCGGGCGTTTCTCGCGTGAGTAGCGCGAGGATGCCCATTGCTTCCAGTAGCCGCAGCATCTCGTCGTTTGGACTAAGAGTCCGAGTGTGTGCAATGACCCTGTAATATTCCGCCAGTCGCTCAGCAGGCACCAGTCCTGCCATTCATCGAACAGGGTTTGGCTCTCGGACTCCGCTCCCGCCAGATTGAGTAGTTCCTGATCGGCGTTCATGGGAGGCAGATCTCCTTTGCCCGGTCGAACTCGGAGAAGAGCCGCCGCCGATAGCTTTCGGCGCGCATCACGATCGAGGCACGCTTCAGTTCGTTGATCGCATTCTGCCTTGTAGCAACCTGACCAAGGCGGACGCCGTGTTGCCGTGCGGGGTTCTCAAGCTCTGCTAAGCGAAATTCCATCCGGATCACGATCGGCGAGAGCGCTTCGCGGAAACGTATGGCTTGCTCAGCCGACTCCCAGTAGCTGAAGTCTGCCTGAGGACTTGTCGCATTCTGGACAATCAAATACTGCGCCCGTTCCTGAAGTCGGTTTGCCCATGCGAGGACACTCTCAACGCTCGCCGGGTCTGGCGTGACAACGCCCACAGCAGTAAAGCGTGCGCCGGTGGCCGCGATATCCTCATACATCATACATCGCGTCGAACCAATCACTCGCTACTTGCCCCGAACCGGCTCCCATGTCGGCGAGGATGATCGCCGCGCCTGATTCGAGATGATCTACGAACGCGTCTAGACCGGCTGGCGTGTGAATATTCACCTTAGCTACTGACCCATTGAAGAAGTGCTTGAGCGAGCCCCGTGCCTTGTTCTCCGTATCGAGGTCGAGCAGCGTGCATGGAATCTCACTGGCTTCGAACCACTCAGCGAGGGCGACCATCAGGCCAGTCTTGCCCACTCCGCCCTTGCCGCCCATGGTGAAGACGACGCGCTTATTTTTCTTTTCGGTATTCATCGCGATCCTCCTTGATGGACGAGCTTCAACGGTTCGCTTTCTTCGAAGTGAAAGTGCTTGGGTTTTGCCTTCTGCTCGGCTGGCTTTGCTTTGAGCGCTGCAATTCGGGAAGCAACATCGTCGGAACTCATACGGGCGCTCACGGACGATTGCGGTTCGAGCGGTGGCAGTTCGTACTGCACCTGCTTTCGGTGTTTGGCCCGAACCTTGATGAAGGAGTGAATCGTGCTGACT
>WNGL01037397.1_pt1 | contig 10087 bp, 10 predicted proteins | sample 5400591 | NCBI WGS metagenome assembly WNGL01 (sample SAMN13153377, study PRJNA577476) | soil metagenome | isolation source: 80 cm soil or saprolite under Garry oak tree replicate 1 | place: USA:California | collected 2016-06-15 | reverse complement strand
AAGACTGGTGCGTTTCATTTGGCCGCGCCTATTTCCGGAATGTGTTCGGCTCATGCTCGGCAGCTCGATTTCGTCTGAGGCAAAAGAATGGATTCGTTGCTTTTACAATTTTCTGGATCAGGAATATGGCATGAAGGCGTTCACGACCGAAGTTTGGATTCTCGCCGTCAGCACGGACGTGCTTTGGCCGAATGGGATGAGCCATTGGGACATCCACCAGAAATATCGAGTTTGGTGGGATTACAAGGAGCATTCTGTTCGTCCTCTCTATATTGCTTTTCGAGTTAACGGCGTACTCGACTCGATCTACCGGGTAAGCGGAGTGGAACATGACGTTCCGATTGTCGACTTGGTCCCGGAAATGGAAAACATCAGGAAATCGTGGCCCAAGAAGCCCGCTACAATCTGGCATTTTGGACGTCCCGTGCCGCTTGCGAAGCCTCTCAAGACCGGAGGCGGACGAACCAACGGCTGAAGCTGACCGGGGCCGCCATCTTGGTTTTGCGAGCTTCAACGTTCGTCCAGGCGGCCCCGGGAGCTTACCGAGCGTTAGATGACGAGTGCGTGAAATCGGTTACATACACACCTCGCTACATCTACTTGCTCGCCATCATTCTGGCGCTGCCCGTGACATGACTGTAGTCGCAAGATCTGGAGAAGATGTGCCCGGGATAATCGCAATGGTGGTCTCTATTGTGTTCGTCGGCATTTTTACTCTTGCGCTCAGTTCGCTTCGTCGCCGCCTTCAAAGTCGCTGTTCCAAGAATGAAACCTCCTCAGACGATCTTTCCTGATGGCACGCAAACCATCCCCGAGCATTTTTCTCGGTATCTCACCGGCATATACCACATGGTCTTTTCCCATTCACAAAGTCGCCTTACCAAGAAATGCAGCCAAAAAGGCTGTGCGCAGTGCATTCAAACGTCGATCTACCTGATGTGCTGGGCGTGATGCCAAGCGATGCCAAGCCGCATCGCACTCCTAAAGAACTTCGTTCGAAATCGACCGGAGACCTGCTCTGTTTCGCGCAAGCTTGGCGTCCTCGCGTCGCTTTTTCGAGCGCCCCAGTGACGGCCAACTCGCTTTGACGGTTACGGACCGCTCAGGGCCATTTGCTTTCTGACGCGGATGGGAGCGGCGCCATCTTTCTCCAGCGCAGCGGCCAAAACTTCATCGACGTTTTCGACCGGGATGAATTTGAGTTTTTGTTTCGCTTCCTCCGGAACATCGACAAGGTCTTTTTCATTCAGCTTCGGGATGATGACGGTGGAAATGCCGGCGCGCATCGCTGCAAGACTTTTTTCCTTTAGTCCGCCAATCGGCAGTACCAGCCCGCGCAAAGTGATTTCGCCGGTCATGGCGACATCGGAACGCACCGGGGTGTTGCTGAAAAGCGACGCGAGCGCGGTGAACATGGCGATGCCCGCTGACGGCCCGTCCTTGGGAACCGCGCCAGCCGGGACGTGCACGTGAATATCCATCTCGCGAAAATCTTCCGCCTTTACCTCAAGCTGGCTGGCACGGCTGCGGACCAGGCTGAGCGCGGCTTGTACCGATTCTTTCATGACGTTACCGATCTGGCCGGTGAGCGTGATGTTGCCTTTGCCCGGGTAACGAGTCGCTTCGATGTGCAATACCTCGCCACCGTAGGGGGTGTAAGCCAGACCAGTGACTACGCCCGGCTGACTTGTCTTTAGTTTGCTCTCGCGGACGTAACGCGCCGGCCCGAGTGTTTGCGCGACGAATTCGGGCGTGACTACGACTTTGTCGCATTCTCCGCGAGCGCATTTGGCCGCCACCGATCGACAAATCGCGCCGATCTGGCGCTCGAGCTCGCGCACGCCGGCTTCATGCGTGTAATCGTTAACGATCCGGCGGATCGCTTCCTCCTGCCATTCGCATTGTTCGGGTTTGAGCCCGTTTTCTTCCAACTGCCGCCGAATGAGATATCGCTTGGCGATCTCGAGTTTCTCGCGCTCGGTGTACCCGGGGAGTGAAATCACTTCAATCCGGTCGCGCAATGGTTCGGGCACACCGTCGATGTAATTCGCGGTACCGATGAAAATCACCTGCGAGAGATCGAACGGCACGTCGAGGTAGCGATCAACGAAGGTATTGTTTTGCCGTGGATCGAGTACTTCGAGCAACGCGCTGGCCGGGTCGCCGCGAAAGTCCGCGCCGATCTTGTCGATCTCATCGAGCATGAAAACGGGATTGCGCGTGCCGGCACGGCGCAGTTCCTGAATGATACGGCCCGGCATCGACCCGATGTAAGTGCGCCGGTGGCCGCGGATTTCCGCCTCGTCACGCATTCCGCCGAGGCTGATGCGAACAAACCTGCGGCCGAGCGCGTCGGCAATCGATTGGCCGAGGCTCGTTTTGCCGACGCCGGGCGGGCCGAGAAAACAGAGAATCGCCCCGTGCCCTTGCGGATTGAGTTTGCGCACGGCCAGATATTCGATCAGCCGCTTTTTTACTTTTTCGAGATCGTAATGGTCGCGATCGAGGATTTGTTGTGCCTGATCGAGATCAAGATTGTCCTGGCTCAATTTATTCCACGGCAAATCGGCGATGATCTCGATGTAACTAACGATGACGGAAAATTCCGGGCTGGCCGGTGGAATAAAGTCAAGCCGCTTCAATTCGCGCTCGGCCTGCTTCATTACTTCGGCGGGCGGCTTGGCTTCCTCGAGTCGCGCGCGCAATTGCTGCGCCTGTTCTTCGCTACCAGCCTCGCCTTCGCCCAACTCGTGCTGAATCGCCTTAATTTGTGAGCGCAGGTAAGCGCGCCGTTGCGCATCAGAAAATTGCGAGGCCACATCCTTTTGCAGTTTTTGTTGAATCTCCGCGATCTCGAGCTGGGCCGAGATGTGTTTCTGCACAGCGCGCACGCGCTTTTCAACATCAAGCTCTTCGAGGATCGCCTGTTTTTGCGCGACATCGACGTTCAGGTTCGGCGCCAGAAAATCAGCGAGTTGCTCCGCGTTCTCGCTGTTGAGGACCATCAAGCGCGCCTGTTCTGGAGCGTCTGGCGTCAGCTCGAAGAGTCTCGCGGCCGAGTCGCGCAAATTCCTGAATGTCGCCTCCCATTCCTTGCTCTCCGGCGGCGAAACCGATTTGAGCAGGTCGATTTCCGTGCGCAAAAACGGAGAGGTCGCCACGATTTTGCGCAAGGAAAAGCGGCGCAGTCCCTGCGCGATCACGAGCACATGGTCGTCCGCCTGACGCAAAAGCTTGAGCACCAGCGCCGCTGTTCCGACGGGGTAAAGATCCTGCGGCTCCGGATCTTCCTTTGTTTCATCGCGCTGCGTTACCAAACCGATCACTTTTGTTCGCGGCAAAGTATCATCGAGCAGCTTGATAGATGCCGCCCGCTGGATGTTGAGCGGCACAACCGTCCCCGGAAAAACAACAAAGCCGCGCACGGGCAAGATCGACAATTCTTCCGGGATCCGCGGCAACCGGCTTTCATCCGTTCCCGCCGCGATAGTGCTTTCCGTTCCGGGCTTCGGTCCGGTGTCTGCCCGCAATGCAGTGATTTGCTCTTCGTTCATGTCTTTTTCAACGGCAACGAAATCCAGAGCAATCCGTTGCGTTGTTCCGCGTGCGCTTTGTCGATCTCTACTTCCGCCGGCATTATGACTTCGCGTTCGAACGGTCCGTAATCGATCTCCATCGCCAGCAATTGCACCTGGCGCCCCTCGGCGTCGGTCGGCTCTGGCAACTCGCGTGTGCCGCGAACCATCACGCGCCGCGGTTCCACCGTCAGGTCGATGAGCGAACGTTCAACACCAGCAAGGTCAACATAGATGCGGACGCATTCTTCACAGCGATATGCATTGATTGCCGGCTCCCAGGTGTGCGGCGCAAATCGCGAGAATCGCGAGCGCGCCAGCTCGGAAGTCACGTCATGCAGCGCGCCGTGCAGCCAGCGCAACTTGATGCTGCTAATCGGGTCCATCGGAACGTAAACCTCCACCCCGCACGCTCGGTTTTCAACCGAAGCGCAATCATCAATGCCCAGCCTTCGTTGCGTGTTTCTTTTTCGACCTACGGGAAGCGCCTTGTGTGCCGTGAGTCTCATACGACTCATGGACGAAGCAGCGACGATGTCGATCTCGCGCCGCGTGATTAATGAATTTTCCCCGGACCCCACAAGGCGCGACCCGGCTTGGCGCCAGTGTGTTCGCCCTCTTTAAGAACTTGCACGCCGTTAACGAAAACGTGTTTCACGCCGACGGCATACTGATGCGGCTTGTCGAACGTCGCGTGATCGGTGATCGCCCCTGGATCGAACACGACCACATCCGCGAACATTCCTTCTTTAATGAAACCGCGATGATCGAGGCCGAGGTTAGTAGCTGGCAATCCGCTCAGCCGTCGCACCGCCTCAGCCATCGGGGTAATTTTCTCATCCCGGACATATTTGCCGAGCACGCGCGCGAAATTCCCGTAGGCGCGCGGATGCGGGTTCGATTTCAGGAACACGCCTTCCGGGGCTTGCGACGCTTCATCTGAGCCGAAGGAAATCCACGGCTTGGCGAGTTCTTTTTTGACGTTCTCTTCCGACATCAAGAAATATATGCTTTCGATTCGCGACTGATCCTCGGAAATTAGATCCATTATCGTCGTGATTGGATCTTTTCCGCGCATCTTCGCCACTTCGGCGAGCGATTTTCCCGTCAGCGGTTTCAGTTTTTCCGATTTAAATCCAACGAGTAAAATCCTGTCTGGCGAGCCTGTGCCAGTATAAACATTCTCCCATGCATCGCTGTCCTTGCTGACTTCTGCCGCAATTTTTTCTCGGGTGGCCTGATCGCGCAGCCGCTTGAACAAAGCAGGATAGCCGCCGTCCTCCGTCCACGGGGGCAAACACGCGTCGAGCCCGGTACCGGCAGCGGTGTAGGTGTACATGTCTGCCGTGATTTTCAGCCCCTCCTTTTGCGCAGCTTCGATTCGGGAAAGTAAATTGTCGAGCTTCGCTGCGCATGTGGGAGATGTATTTGCCCTGATATTTCGCCGCGACTTTGCAGAGCTCGATCAACTCTTCGGTCTTCGCGTAAAAGGCCGGTGGATAAATCAGCGACGTGCCGATTCCAAGCGCGCCTGCTTCCATCTCTTTGCGAACTAGTTCGCGCATCTGGTCGAGCTGTTCGGGCGTCGGCGCTTTATCTTCGAATCCGATCACATATTCACGGATCGTAGTCGCGCCGATAAACGAAGCCACATTGCAGGAAACGCCGCGGGTTTCCAGGTAACGCAGATATTCCGCGAGCGTATTCCATTTGATATCGTATTTGATGTCTGTCTGCTCTCGCAGCATGTGCTCGCGCACGCGATCGTTCACCGGGCCCATCGATTCGCCTTCGCCCATGATCTCGGTCGTAACGCCCTGTCGGATCTCGCTCTGGGAGCGGCCATCCTGAATCAGCGATTGGGTTGACCATGAGAGCATGTTGACGAACCCGGGCGCGACCGCGAGTGCGTTTGCATCGATAACCGTCTTCGCCTTCGCCGTTCTAAAATCGCCGATGCCGGCGATCCGATCGGCGCGAATGGCAACGTCAACCTGTTTGGGTTCGGCGCCGGTTCCGTCGTAAACGGTGCCGCCCTTAATGATAACGTCGAAATCTGCGGTGCCTGGCGATGGCGACCGATTTTGCGCGAGCACTGCGAAGACAAATGTCAAAAAAAGACCGAGGCAAAAGAGATTTCGCTTCATCGTTCTGATTCAAGAAGCGCTGTGCAATGATGTCGATCTCAAAACTCAGGGCCGACAGCACGCCTCCCTGGGCGACGTACAGCACGAATCTGCTGCCGGTAAAGTCGCAACACGGCGATCGCGCGCCTTGCATGTCGTGTGCGGTGGCTCAAGCAACACGCGCGTCGTGCTTTCACCATGGGTCACTGAACGAATGTGATACGTTGATGGAAAGAAATTTTCGTCGCCGTACTCGACGCGAATCTCGGCGTCGAGATCGAGTGGAATCATCCCGCGCACTTTGTCGAAAATCTTTAGAAATTTTGCCGCAGTCATGTACTCGTTAGCCCGGTGCGACGGAACCCAAAGTTGCACGATTGTTTCCGGCCAGCGGTTGGTTTGTCCGCCGCAATCGACCGTTTCGAATGACGCTGCTTTTAATTCCGTAAGATGATAACCACTTGGCACAGCGCGTCCGTCAAGGTCGGCAAAGACCAACTGGTTACGTGGATCGGCGCGCAACGCAGAGATGAATTCGTTCGTTTTCATTTGGTTTTGATTCTGTTCGGTTTTCTTCGACTCACTCTGCAGCAAATCTTGCTACGTCTACTGCGCTCGCCATTCATGCGGTCGTCTTTCGCCATCCATTCGCGCAACCCGGTGAGAACATGGCGGACGAGCGGATCACCGTGTTGCGCCCAGCGGTAATGCATCCATTTCCCATCGCGACGCGCTTCCACCAAACCGGCGCGCTTTAGGTGCGCGAGATGTCGGGACACTTTCGGCTGTACCACCCGCAGGGTGTCAGTCAATTCGCAGACGCAGGTCTCGCCACACGCCAGTAGATTGAGCAAGCGTAATCGCGTTGGATCAGCCAACGTCTTAAAGAGGAACGCCGGCTCGCCGTTGCTGTGTTTATTCATGCAGACGACATATACGGATAAACATATATGTGTCAATGGGATTCCTTCAGTACCCCGGCGAGGGTGCGACTGCTGTGCACACGCCTGTTGTCGCCAGGCCTAATCGCCGCTGCGCAGCGCACGACCGAAAGTGCACCGTGACGCGATTCTTATAATGAGACTTGTTCGTACGAGCAGGTCACGGTCGGGGCAGAGTGATGTTCCGACTGGGCAGTTGTGAAGGCGGAAACTGACGGGTTCAATACGACCCGTATTCTCCGTAAATGGCTCTCAGCCGGAGACAAAGCGCCGTCCCGATCGAGAAGGGAAATTCAGAACTCAACGAAAGGGAAATGATCTGATGAAAACAATAACTAACTGTGAAGCAAGGCACCGCAAACGAGCACTTTGGCTTTCACTGCTCTGTGCAGGCGTCGTCGCAACGTTTCTGAGCGGATGTGCGGAGGGTCCTTACATGACCGCGTATGACAGCGGTTATTATTATCCGACCGCATATTATACGCCCAATTACTACGACTCTTACGGCTATCCGTATTCTTATTACAGGCCGTACACGCGCTCTTACACCACGTATCACTACTACGGGTATTAACTAGTTTGCGATACGCCTAGTCGCGCATCGGTGCAGGCGATTGCGCCGATGCGCTTAACGCGCCGTCAATGATGGACTGCTTACACTAGTGTTGCACTCCGCTTCGGATCAGGTCTGTTGCGTAGCCGCGATTTATTTTCCCGTCTCGTTGAGCAGTCTCACGAGCTGGTCCTTCCAAAATGTCGCGACGGTGTGACTGCCGTGCGCTCTTGTGTTGTCGCTCAAAGGAGTTACCCATTGCGCGTTCCTACGACCGAATAAGTAACGCGCCGCGATTGTCATAGTGAGACTTGTTTATGGGAGCAGGTCGCGTCGCGCTGCGTGATATGGCCAAATGGCTTTCAGCAGAAGACGAAGCCCGGTTCCCGATCGACCCAAATTTCAGAATTCGATGGAGGAGGTTTTCTGGTGAAAGCAACTACCAATACACGTGGCGGTGTAGCGGCAACCATGCTCTCCCTACTGTGCGCGGGGATCTTTGCCCTTTCACTCAGTGGATGCGCTGAAGAGTATTACGCTAACACCTATTACACACCGGAGTACCGCTACAACACTTATTATGGGCCGGATTATTATCCGTACTATCCGTATTACAGTTATTATGGCGGAGCGTACTCCTACGGAGATTGAGCCACCGCTCATTTTCCCGTCTCGTTGAGCAGTCTCACGAGCTGGTCCTTCCACATCGTCGCGACGGTGTGACTGCCGTGCCCTCGAGTTTTGTCGCTCAACGGAATCACTACTGCGCGGCCATTTGGCACGCGCTTGATTTCGCGCTCCAGGATTCCGAGCTCAGGTGGATTGATCAGATCATCGGCGGAATTAATTGCGAGCAGTGGCGCACGGATTTTTTCCAGGTTCGGGCCAGGATTGTAATCGCCCGAGGCTTCGACTGCGTATAGCACATCATTCGCGTCGCTGGTCTTCATGTGTTCGTCGACGAATTTGTCGAGCACCTCGTCAGTTTTCGCGAGCATCGGCGCTTCCTTTTGTCGCAAAACGGGGTTGCTGCTCATAAACCAGAGCATCTCCGTAGCGGTGCGCAAACTGGGTGGCTGCTTGGCGTAATCGCCGCCGCGCCAATCAGGATCGTTGCGGATTGCATCGATAACAATGCGTCGCCATGCGCGGTTCCGCCCGGAAATTTGGGTGGGCAAACTCGCCAGCGGCATCAGCGCGTCCATGAAATCGGGATGTGTTTCACCCCAGAGCCAGGTGTGCATGCCGCCCATTGACGTTCCCATCACTAGCCGCGCGTGATTCACACCGAGTCCCTCGGTAAGCAACCGATACTGCGCTCCCACCATGTCGACGTAACCGTAGCGGGGAAATTTCGCGTGCATCCCGTCGCTTGGCTTGCTCGATTTGCCGTGACCGATCCCGTCCGGTAACACAATGAAGAACTTCGTCGCATCGAGCGGCTGATTTTTCCCAAATAGTTCGCCAGCAAATTCCGGCCGAATAAATTGCGCGCCGCTGCCCGTTGTCCCGTGCATGATTAGCACGGCATTTGTCGTTTTGCCCTGTGCATCTTTCTCCGGTTTTCCCAACGTCCGGTAATGAATGCGCAACTCCGGCAACGTTTCGCCTGAAGCGAACCTGAAATCGCGAATCGCATAGTCACCCTCAATCGGCGGTGGATAATCGGTGGCCGATGCAAAACTCGCGTCCAAGATGGACAAGAGAAGTGCGAATATTCGGATTGTTGGGTTCATGTTAACGAGTCCGTTGCCGTTCGGCTTGGATTCGCTTGAGCAGCTCCGTATGGGTTCGTTCAAGCTCGTTAGCAAATTTCACAGTTGCTTGTAAGGCTTCGGGATATATCTCGAACCGTTTTCGCAATTTCTTGGTGGCCGGCTCGTAAAAGAAGGAAATATCCTGGTCGAGATTCGGCACGATCAGTTCGTCGCTTAATTTTTGATAGCGCGCCATGCGGCTCAGTCCCCAGCGGATAACCGATTCGTCGTTGCGCAGCGCCGTAAGCGTCTGCAAGTCGAGCAGCTGGATGCCCCCGGCTTGCAGCATCGTGGCGAAGTCACCCGGGCTGTAATCCGTGATAAAAACAAATGGGCGCAGCGGCGGCATCTCACCGGCGTCGAGCGCACGCTGAAACTCCGCAGCTTGTCGTTCTTCAGTCGCGCGGTTAATTTTTCCGCTCTCGATTCCTTCGCGCAGCGTTTGCTCGATCGACGCCAAGATTCGGTCGCGCCGTTCTGCATCCTGCTGATGCTGCTGGTAATTACTGAGCCAGAACGCCGCGTAAACGCCAACGAACACCAGAACTAATTCGGCAATCCAGCCGCCGAAGTGCGAGAAACGCGAGTGTTTTTCAGTTGTTTGACTCATGATTCACGGGAACAATTCAATCAATGAGACAATCGTGGTCAGTCAACAATTTGACCCATTTCGTCGTGGACTCTGTCCAAAAGGCGCACGCGGATGACTCGCCCTTCCGCCATTTAAGATTCGACCGCGTGTTTCCTGACGATTTCTACGCGGCGATGCTGCAAGCGATGCCAATGGCAGAGGATTACCGGGCAATGTCCGGCAAAAGTAAAATGGGAAGCACCAGGCCTGATGGCAAACCAACCCGTGCCAAGATCGATCTTTTTCCCGAATACATCCGCCACTTGACGCCGCAGAAACGCGCAGTCTGGGACGTCGCAGGCGGCGTCCTCCGTTCCAAAGAGTTGGAGGGGGCCTTCGTGCAGCGACTCGCGCCGGGTTTGGAACGCCGGTTCGGCGCGAACTTTACAAAGGTGCAAATGTATCCGGTGCCGATACTGACCCGCGATATTGCGGGATATCGCATCTTCAAACATACTGACAGCCTCTGGAAGGGCATCACCGTGCAGTTCTACCTGCCGCCCG